>Ga0315899_10006485_pt1 | contig 12610 bp, 12 predicted proteins | sample LakEriMetagenome_2_FD_203518 | JGI IMG/M metagenome (GOLD analysis project Ga0315899, IMG submission 203518) | Freshwater fungal communities from buoy surface, Lake Erie, Ohio, United States - Buoy 4 MA112 | ecosystem: Environmental > Aquatic > Freshwater > Lake | place: USA: Lake Erie, Ohio...
CTGGCCGAAGGACTCGCCACCCCTGGAAGCCTGAGCGCCGCAGAACTGAGCGATCTGCTCAAGGGGGTCAATGGCTCAAGCCTGGTGCGCCAATGGAGCTGTGAAGCGGCTCTTGGCCCCAACCGCTGCGATCGCACGGGCTCGGCCCAGAAGGCGACCAAGCAGCTGCTGGCCGTCACGCTGGTGCCAGGGCTTGGTCTGCTGCTGGGTCTGGCTCTGCTGGTTCGGGAACTCTGGTTGCGCTGGCGCGGACGCTCCGCGGCGCCGGCCCCTTGGCAGGGTCCCGCGCTCTCCGGGGTGGATGTGGTGCTGCTGGTGGCCGGGGGCTTCGTGGTGGTGGGTGAACTGCTCACCCCCCTGCTGGTGGGGCCTCTGCTGAGCGCCCTCCTCAATGGACTTTCCTTGAATCCAGCTCTCAAGCAGGGCCTCACCGTGGTGGGCCTCTATGGAGCACTGATGGCCGGCCCCCTGCTGATCCTGCGCTGGATGCTGGGCTCCCTCGGCCCTGCACCGGAGGGGGGCTGGTTGCAATTCCATTGGTGGCCAACGGGACTGAACCTGCGCGCGGCCGGGAAGGGCTTTCTGATGGTGCTTCCCCTGGTGAGTTTCACCGGTTGGCTGCAGGGCAAGGTATTTGGTGACCCAGGAGGCAGCAATCCCCTGCTGGAGCTAGTGCTCAACAGCCACAACATTCCTGCGCTGGCCTGCTTCGGCCTGACGGCGATCGTGCTGGCACCGCTCTTCGAAGAAACCATCTTCCGCGGCGTTCTGCTTCCAGTGGCCGCGCGGCACCTGGGCTCAGGCTGGGGGATTCTGCTGAGCGCAGCAGTGTTTGCCGTGGCCCACCTCAGCCTGGGGGAATTCCCCCCGCTGTTGGTGCTGGGGCTGGGGTTGGGATGGCTGCGTTGGCGAAGCGGTCGACTGGCCAGCTGCGTCTGGATGCACGCCCTCTGGAACAGTCTCACCTTCTTGAATCTGGTGGTGCTGGGCTGGTGAGACAGCGCTCCGCAACAACTGCTTGCTGCAGTCACCGTCACGTGGTTGACTTGCGCAGATCTTGACGACGTTTGTGGTTGCCGTTCCGCTCCAGCAGCGCAGTGAGGCACAGAACAGCCGCTCCCGCAGACCGCTCGAACTGATCCAAGGCTCACTGTCAGCTCGGCAGCTCGAGCGCCGTTCACCCTGGCTCGGCAACCTGCACCGCATCGCCGATGGCAGCTTGGTGGGCCTTGGCGTAGCTGTCCTTGGCCTGAGTGCGCTCACCCTGCATTGGCAGGGCCGTTGGACCAACAGCTTCCAGAGCCTGGAATCGGCCCAGCGACTCGAGCACCGTTTGCAGGAATCCTCGGCCGTGCTGGAGCAACATCACCTCTCGATGACCCGCAAACCCACCCTGCTCGAGCCCACCAGCAGCGAGAAGCTGGTGTATGTCGATCCCCCTGCCGCCAGCAACAGCTCTGGTTTTGACACGCTTCTGGCTCAGGTGAATCCTGGTCAGATCCTTCCCGGATACTGATGGCGATGGAGGGGCTGCAGGGGCGAGGCCCTGCACCACGCGCCACACGAGGCAACAGCCGCAGACAACGGGTTCTGAACTTTCAGCCCGTGCCTGCCAAGCGGCTGTGGATGGTCTACGGCTTGCTGGCTGCAGGCCTCGGTGGACTCTCCCTGCGCTTGGCCTGGGTGCAGGTGATTCAGGGCAACGAGCTTCTGGAGAAGGCGCGTTCGATCCAAACCCAAACGGTGACACCGCTCGGACGTCGACGCACGATCGTCGATCGCCAAGGACGTCTCGTCGCCCTCGACGAAGAACGCTTCACCCTCTGGGCCCATCCTCGTTACTTCTCCTTCCCCGGAGATGACATCGGGCGACTACGCAGCCCGCTGGATGTGGCTCGCAAGCTCTCCACGGTGCTGGGCAAGCCCATGGCCGATCTGGTGAAGGCGATGGAGGGTCGCAAATCCGGCGTCAAGCTGGTCAACGATCTCGACCCTGAAACGGCGCAGCGCGTTCGCGAGCTCGGGATCAGCGGCATCGACCTGGAGGCCTACCCCCAGCGGGTTTATCCCCAAGGGGGACTGTTCGCCAACGTGGTGGGATTCCTCAACCTGGAACGGGTTCCCCAAGCCGGCCTCGAGCAGAGCCGCGACCGGGATCTGCGTCGGCATGAGTCGGAGCGCAATCTGCGGCGTGGCGCCGACGGCACACCCCTGCCCGATGGGCTTAAGGCCGGGGTTCTCTACGGCGACGATCTACGCCTGCAACTCACCCTCGATGCCCGCCTCCAACAGGTGGCCCAGATGGCCCTCACCAACCAGGTGAAGCAGTGGAAGGCGAAGCGCGGCGTCGCCCTGGTGATGGATGTACGCAACGGGGAACTGGTGGCCCTCGCCTCCACACCCACCTACGACCCCAATCGCTTCTGGAGCTTCAAGCCAGGGCTCTTCCGCGAATGGTCCGTGCAGGACCTCTACGAACCGGGCTCCACCTTTAAACCGATCAACCTGGCCATCGCTCTCCAGGAAAACGCCATCGATCCTTCGGGCAAGGTGAATGACTCCGGTCAGCTCACCATTGGGGGCTGGCCGATCTTCAACCATGACCGCAAGGGCAACGGGGTGATCGACTTCCCGACCGTGCTTCAGGTCTCGAGCAACGTGGGCATGGTTCAGGCGATGCGTCGGGTCAAACCGGCACGGTTCTGGCATTGGCTCCACACCCTCGGCATCGACACCACTCCCGATACGGATCTACCCGGAGCGGTGGCAGGCCAGCTGAAGTCGCTTGAGACGTTCAAAACCCAACCGATCGAACCGGCAACAGCTGCCTTCGGGCAGGGATTCAACCTCACCCCCCTGAAGTTGATTCAGCTGCACGCGATGTTGGCCAACGGTGGTCGACTGGTGAGCCCCCACATCACCCGAGGGCTGCGCTCCGGTGATGACCTGGCACCAGCACCCCCGGCCTCAGGCATCCAACTGATCAAACCGGAGATCGCCCAGACCGTTCTCAACTGGATGGAAACGGTGGTTGAAAAGGGCAGCGGCAAAGGGGTTCAGATCCCAGGGCACCGCATTGGGGGCAAAACCGGCACCGCCCAGAAAGCGGAAAACGGGGTCTATGTCTCCGGAGCACGCATCACCAGTTTCATTGCCCATCTGCCGATCAACGATCCGCGCTTCGTGGTGCTGGTGGTGGTGGATGAGCCGCAGGGAGGTAACGCCTATGGCTCCACCGTTGCTGTTCCGGTGGCGAAGCAGATCATTGAGGCTCTTCTCGTGATCGAAAAGATTCCCCCCAGCCGCGCTGTTCCCTCAACGGCGCGCAGCTGACGGCGCCTCCAGGTGACCGGTTGATAACAGGGCGAAACGTCGGCCTGTGGCTATGGCTAGCTTGACCACATGTCCGGGGCCCAGCATGGCCAACCTGCTCGATCAACTGGCGGCCATGACGGTGGTCGTTGCCGATACGGGTGACATCGACGCCATTCGGCAGTTCACCCCGCGCGACGCCACGACCAACCCCTCGCTGATCCTGGCGGCCGCCCAGATCCCCACTTACCAGAACCTGATCGACAGCTCCCTGCGGCAGTCGCGTGAGGTTTGCGGTGCCTCAGCCCCTGCGGAAGAGGTGGTCCGTGAGGCTCTCGATGAGATCTGTGTGACCTTCGGTCTGGAGATTCTCAAGATCGTTCCCGGACGCGTCTCCACGGAAGTGGATGCACGCCTCAGCTACAACACCGAGGCCACCATCACCAAGGCGCGCAAGCTGATCGGCCTCTACCGCCAAGCGGGCATTGGCCGTGAGCGGGTCTTGATCAAGATCGCCTCCACCTGGGAGGGGATCAAAGCCGCTGAGGTTTTGGAGAAGGAAGGCATCCACTGCAACCTCACCCTGTTGTTCAGCTTTGCCCAGGCCGTGGCCGCTGCCGAGGCGGGCGTGACCCTGATCTCCCCATTCGTGGGGAGGATCCTCGATTGGTTCAAGAAGAGCACCGGTCGCGATAGCTATCCCGGCCCGGAAGATCCTGGGGTGCTCTCAGTCAGCAAGATCTTCAACTACTTCAAAACCTACGGCTACAAAACGGAGGTGATGGGGGCCAGCTTCCGCAACATCGACGAGATCATCGAGTTAGCCGGCTGCGATCTACTGACCATCTCTCCGGCCCTGCTGGAGCAATTACGCCAAAGCGAGGGCGAACTGCAGCGCAAGCTCAATGCCTTCGACCCCGCCGCCACCGAAGCGCAGATTCACCTGGATCACGCGGCTTACAGCGCACGGATGGCGGACGATCGCATGGCCACCGAAAAGCTGGATGAAGGGATCCGGGGCTTCAGCAAGGCGATTGAGACCCTGGAGGCCCAGCTGGCCCACCGCCTCGGAGAGCTGGAGGGCGCCGGAGCGTTCCAACATGCAGCCCAGGAGATCTTTCTGCTCAACGACCTCGATGGTGATGGCTACATCACCCGCGAGGAATGGCTCGGCAGCGATGCGGTGTTCGATGCCCTCGACACCGACCATGACGGTCGTCTGATGCCAGCCGACATCCGCGGCGGGCTAGGCGCCGCCCTCGCTGTCAGCTCCTAGCCGAATCAGGGGCTCAGGACATAGCGTCCATCCACTGTCCATTGATCTGATCCGACCTTGAACGCCCTCGACACGATGCGCGCCCTCGCCAGCCAGGGCGAAGTTCTCGACGTCGCCACCGGCGATCACATCTTCAGCTCGGGGGAAACCGGGGATTGCATGTTCGGCGTGCTCGAGGGATCGGTGGAGCTCACCTGGAACGATGAGGTGGGTAGCGAGACGATCAAGGCAGGGGATGTCTTCGGTGCGGGCGCACTCGTCACCGCAGAGCACCGCCGCTACGGCAATGCCAAGGCAGCAACCCCCTGCCGGCTGCTCAAGATGAACCGGGAGAAGTTTCTGTTTGCGGTTCAGGAGTCGCCGATGTTTGCGATCGAACTGCTGGCTTCCATTGATCAACGCCTGCGCGATCTCAAGCACTGCGTGCGCTGAACGGCGTGCGCTGAGCTGCTTCAGCCCCGCTGAAACAGCAGGCGTTTGATCACCCGTTGGGCGATGTCGCCATAGCCCATCTCCCCCGAGAGGATCTGGGCAATGCGCTGGGGTGCAGTGGGCCGCTTGATTCCCAGTTGATACCCCACCTTCGGCACCCGATAGAACACCTGGGCAATCCTGCGCCCCCAAGCCATCGACTCTCCCCAATCAGCGCGCATGCTGGCGGTGTAAGACTCCAGCGCTTTGCTCTGCTCGGGGTCTTCACTGAGGTAGCGATCCATCGCCTCGGCCGCTCGAACCCCGCTGAGCAGGGCCGGTCTCAGGCCCTCCGCCAGGAACGGATCACACAGTGAAGCTGCATCGCCAACCACCACGGCACCGGGCACGTGCAGCGGATGATGCCCATCCCAGACCCGCAGGGGTGAACTGCGCCGTAGGCCGGCATCAGCAGGCAAGCCCAAGGAAGGGAGCAACTGGGCGAGAACCGCATCGGCATCGGCGGCCTCACGGCCGACGAATGTTCCGACGCCGATGCTGTAACCGCCTTGTCTGGGGAACGCCCAACAGAAGCCATGGCGCACGAGGCCGAATTCAAACCGGGCTGTCTCTGGGTCCAGAACAGCGGCATCCACTTCTGCCGCAACCGCAGCCGCAAAGCGAGGTTTCGCGGGCCCCAGGCCCAAGGGTGAGGCGAAACGGGAATTGGAGCCATCGGCAAGCACAACGGCTCGGGCGCGGTAGACGTGAGCATCAGCCTCAACGCACCAGCCGTCGCCATCACGAACAACCGAGGTGACTTCGCGACCGTCCAACAGCTCCGCACCAGCGCTGACAGCCTGTTGGGCAATGAAGTGATCAAGCTTGGATCGCTGCACGATCCAAAACGGGGAATCACCCGGCAGAACGGCAATGACGGGATCTTCGAGGCACCAGGTGAAGCGCACCTGGGTGATCACCTGATCCACAGCAGGCCGAAGATCAAACGGGAAAAGCGTCTGAACCGAGGCCGCCATACCGCCGCCGCAGGGCTTCCTGCGTGGAAGAGTCTGAGACTCAATCAAGAGAACTCGACGCCCGCGGGCGGCCAGGTGAAAGGCGGCTGCGGAGCCGGCTGCACCGGCTCCGATCACGATGACGTCGAAGCTCAAGGGACGGAACTCAAGGGGTAAGGCTCACACCTTGAGGATGTCGGCTTCCTTCTCAGCCAACAGCTTCTCGATCTCGGCGATGAACTTATCGGTCAGCTTCTGAACCTTGTCCTGCTCATCGCGGCTCTGATCCTCAGAGAACTCGCCTTCCTTTTCCTGCTTCTTGACCTTGTCGATGGCGTCGCGGCGAATATTCCGCAAGGCCACCTTTCCCTCTTCGGCGTACTTCGCCGCCAGCTTGCAGAGGTCCTTACGGCGATCTTCCGTCAGCGGAGGAATGTTGATGCGGATCACCTTGCCATCGTTGTTGCAGGTGAGGCCCAGATCACTCATGGAGATGGCCTTTTCAATCAGAGCCAGGGAGCTCATATCGAAAGGCTGCAGCTGGATCGTGGTGGAATCAGGGGTGCTGATGGTCGCCAACGACTTCAGAGGCGTATCGGCGCCGTAGTACTCCACTTGAATCTTGTCGAGCAGGGAGGCGTTCGCTCGGCCCGTGCGGATGGTGTTGAAGGTGCGCTGGGTGGACTCCACCGATTTGCGCATGCTGGCTTCGAGGTCCATGGCGTAGAGGAGGGTTGGGGAGGCCGCAGCCCCGTCAAGCTGAAGGAAGGATGCTGGTGCCGATGGGTTCACCGCGCACCGCCCGTCCGATGTTGCCGGAGCCGAACAGATCAAACACCACGATGGGGATCGCGTTGTCCTTGCAGAGGGCGATAGCCGTGCTGTCCATCACTTCAAGCTCTCCGCTGAGCACATCCAGGAACGAGAGGCTCTCGTAGCGCACGGCATCGGAGAACTTGTTGGGGTCCTTGTCGTAGACGCCATCGACCTTGGTGGCCTTGAAGACCACATCAGCCCCGATCTCGGCAGCCCGCAGGGCGGCGGTGGTGTCGGTGGTGAAAAAGGGATTGCCGGTGCCTGCAGCGAAAATCACCACACGGCCCTTTTCCATATGGCGAATGGCTTTGCGGCGGATGTAGGGCTCTGCCACCTCCTGCATCGAAATGGCGCTTTGCACGCGGGTGGGGATCCCGGCGCGCTCCAGCCCGTCTTGGAGCGTGATGGCGTTCATCACCGTGGCGAGCATGCCCACGTAATCAGCAGTGGCGCGGTCCATGCCCGCGGCTGACCCTTTCAGGCCGCGGAAGATGTTGCCGCCACCCACGACGATGGCCAGCTGGGTGCCATCGGACACCACCGCGGCCACATCCTTGGCAATCGCGTTGACGATGGCAGGGTCGATGCCATAGCCCTGCTCGCCCATCAGGGCTTCACCACTGAGCTTGAGCAACACGCGCTGATAGGCCATCCCTTCGTGCTGCAGATCCGTTGGCCGAACAGTAGCAAGCGTGAGATCCCTTGCCGAAGCAGGCGCCGAGCGCTTCGATGGACAGCAATTGGGAGCCAGGGATGGACGGTGAAACGCACCCCCCCGTGCAGCCGGCAGGCTCCAGTCGCAGCGGGATGATGGCCCGCCTGACCCTCTCTGCTGTGGAACAACTCACGGAGGACCCGAGCAGCTGGCGGGAGCCCGTGGTGCACCGCGCTCTTTTGATCAGTGGGCTGTCGGTCTTGCTGAGCAGCCTCGCGATCCTCGAGGCCCACAACGGCCAACAGCTTTAGAACTCAATTCCGGCCTGGGCCTTCACACCCTGCTCCCGGAAGGGATGGCGCACGAGTTTCATCTCGGTCACCAGATCGGCACGCTCCAGCAGGGCTGGCGGAGCCCCCCGTCCAGTCAGGGCCACGTGGGTGAGCGGAGGGCGAAGGGAGAGGCCCGCCAGCAGATCGTCCACCGCCAGGTAGCCGAGCTTGAGCGCCACGTTCACTTCATCGAGCACCACGAGCTTCCGGCTGGCATCCGAGAGGTAGTCGCAGGAGCGCTGCCAGGCCTGTTGCACCAGCTCACGGTCGCGCTCACGGTCCTGGGTCTCCCAGGTGAAGCCCTCCCCGAGGGCATGCCAATGCAAGGCGTCACCAAACAACGCCAGGGCTTTCGCCTCGCCGGGATGCCAGCCCCCCTTGATGAACTGCACCACCGCCACCTGCTCGCCATGGCCGAGGGTGCGCAGCACCAAGCCCAGGGCCGCGGTGGTCTTGCCCTTGCCGTCGCCGGTGAACACCAGCACCAGTCCTTTCTCAAGGTTGCGCTCACCCACCCGCTGTTGCTGCACCTCCTTGCGGCGGGCCATGCGCCGCTGATAGGCATCGGCGCTGGCCTCCGGTGCCAGATCACCCCCCATGCCGAGCTCAGCGGCGGTCTGATCGAGGGCGGAGGGTTCCTGCACAGGACACGTGGCAGACGGTGCGTCCAATCTGCCGTGAGCGCTTGCCGATCAGGCGGCCCGGAAGCGGGCCAGGGCGGCATCCACCGCCTGCTGCTGATCGCGGCGCGTGATCCAGTGGTGATAGGTGCGGGTATGGATCGCCACCGAGTGGCCCATCATCCGCGCCGCGACCGTATCCGGCAGTCCGATGTGAATCGTGCGCACCGCCCAGGCATGGCGGAGGTCGTAAGGGGTCAGGGGCATCTGGTAGCGGCGGAACTGCTCAGCCACCCGGCGACCCACCTGCTGGAGGGTGGTGCGGCGCAGGTCTGTGCAGACGACAGGCAACTGCAAACGGTCGAGACCCAACCGCTGCAGCTCAAAGCGCTCCACCCATTCAGGCTGAAAGGGCCAGACCTGGTGTTCCCCCGTCTTGCTGGTGGGCAGGACGCGAATCACTCGATCGCCGCCTGGAGCCAGAGCGGAGAGGTCAGTGAAGAACACCTCGTGATTGCGCAATCCGTAGGTGGCCATCAAGCCATAGGCCAAGCGCCAGCGGGGGTTGGGAATGCGCTCGATCCATTCGAGGATCGCAGCATCACTGGGGAGTTGCCGGAACTGGGCGGCATGCAGTCCATAGCCCCCTGCACGCTCACTCCACTGCTCCGGCAACGACAGACCCTGGGAGCGGGCCAAGGCCGCCAGGGCGGTGCCGCACTGCTGGCGGGAGCGCGTGGCCAGGGGATAGCTCTCCAACACCTGCTCCAACAAGGCAGAGCCGAAACCCTGCTGCGTCTCGCTGGCAATGCGCTGCAGGCGACGCAGATAGGGGAGGTAGGCGCTGGTCCAGGTGGTGCGGCTGCCGGAGGGGTTGCGCCGGCGGCGGGGATCGGCAAAGAACGCCTGCTCAAAGCGCGCGCACGCCAGCTCCGCACTGGAGGGAGAAGCGGCAGGAAGGGCTGAGGCAACGGGCGCCGTGACGGCCGCCTTTCCCCAAGCGCTCCAGCAGAAGGTCTGCTGCTGCAGCTGCTGCAGCACGCGACGCAGCTGGGAGCGGGCGAGCTCCAGTCCCTCCGCATCGGCTTCGAGACCCAGGCTGATGCGCTGCACCACAACACGACCCGTTCCCTGGCGGCAGGGCAGTGGCCCCCGCAAGCCCAGGCGCCGACCCCGACGCTCCAGCCGCAAGGACACACCGCTGGAGCCGAGCAGGGCGTTGTGCTCCTGAATGGCCAGATCGAGGCGATCGAGGGCGATCAGAGCAAGCCTGCGGGCCGGCCGACCTTATCGACCCTGATCCGTCGGGGCCAGCCCTCGGCCGGCAGCGTTACGCTCGCCCCTGTTGTTTCCTGATCGGTCTGGGGCATGGCCAAGGTCGGCGTGGTGTTGCTGAACCTCGGCGGTCCTGAGCGCATTCAGGACGTCGGTCCCTTCCTCTACAACCTGTTCGCGGATCCGGAGATCATCCGGTTGCCGAACCCAGCCCTGCAAAAACCCCTGGCCTGGTTGATCAGCAGCCTGCGGGCCGGCAAATCCCAGGCGGCCTATCGCTCCATCGGTGGTGGCTCCCCCCTGCGCCGCATCACCGAACAGCAGGCACGGGAACTCCAGAGCACCCTGCGGCAACGCGGGATTGAGGCCACCAGCTATGTGGCGATGCGCTACTGGCACCCCTTCACCGAGTCGGCGGTGGCTGACATCAAGGCCGATGGGATCGATGAGGTGGTGGTGCTTCCCCTCTACCCCCACTTCTCCATCAGCACCAGCGGCTCCAGCTTCCGAGAACTGCAACGCCTACGCCAAAGCGATCCCGCCTTCTCGAAACTGCCGATCCGCTGCATCCGCAGCTACTACGACGACCCCGGCTATGTGGGGGCCATGGCTGAGCTGATCGCCCGTGAGATCCAGGCCTGCCCGAACCCCAGCGAGGCCCACGTGTTCTTCAGCGCCCACGGGGTGCCGAAGAGCTATGTGGAGGAAGCGGGCGATCCCTACCAGCGGGAGATCGAAACCTGCGCCCAGCTGATCATGGACAAGCTGGCCAGCGACCTGGGCTACCGCAACCCCTTCACCCTGGCCTATCAGAGCCGCGTTGGTCCGGTGGAGTGGCTCAAGCCTTACACCGATGACGCCCTCCATGAACTGGGGGAGCAGGGGGTGAAGGATCTGGTGGTGGTGCCGATCAGCTTCGTGAGCGAACACATCGAAACACTCGAAGAGATCGACATCGAGTACCGCGAGATCGCCACCGAAGCCGGAATCACCAATTTCCGGCGCGTGCCAGCCCTCGACACCACGCCCTCTTTTATTCATGGCCTCGCCAACCTGGTGCAGCACGCCCTGGAAGGCCCGGAGGTGAATCTCGACCAAGCGGCATCTCTGCCGACCCGGGTGAAGCTCTATCCCCAGGACAAGTGGGCCTGGGGCTGGAACAACAGCTCGGAGGTCTGGAACGGTCGCTTGGCGATGCTTGGCTTCTCCGCTTTCCTGGTGGAACTGCTGAGCGGTCGTGGTCCGCTGCATTCCCTGGGATTGCTCTGATCGGCGCCTTCGGCTGATCGCATGCCTCACGGCCGCGCTGGCATCACTGCTGCTGCCGGCAGCTCCAGCCGTGGCGGATCTGCGCTGGAAAACGGCGGTGTTTCCCGTGGCGGTGTTCTCCGGCTACACCAGTCACTTCGGGTTGCGGGTCGGTCCGGAGGGCGGCAGCGAAGTGCACCGCGGCATCGACATCGCCGCACCCCTGGGGTCTCCCATCCGGAGTTGGTGGGGTGGGGTAGTCAAGGAGCTCATCAACGATGCGGGCTGCGGCGTCGGCCTGGTGATTCAGTCAGGCCCCTACGAGCACCTCTACTGCCATCTAGCGGGATCGCTGGAGGCAGGCCGCTACCGCAGCGGTCAGGTCGTGCTGCAGGTGGGCAGTCGCGTGCGCAGTGGACAGGGGATCGGGCATGTCGGAATGAGCGGCCGGAGCACGGGGCCCCACCTGCACTGGGGGGTGCGCTACGGCAGCCAATGGGTGGATCCGGTGCTTGTGCTGCGGGCGATGGCCAGGGCACGGCGTGGGTAAGGGGATGCCCACATCGGCCAGCCATCGGGCCAGCCGTTTCCCGGGCCAGACCTTAGTGTTGTCCTACTTATCGAACGCAGTCAGCCGCCGCTGTGACCGTGACGTCCGTATCGAAAGCGGCCACCGCCGCTGATCAGGCCACTCCGGGGCGGGTGAGTGGTGGCTATGCCCTGATGGATGCCCTGCGCCGCCATGGCGTGGAGCACATTTTCGGCTATCCGGGCGGCGCGATCCTGCCGATCTACGACGAGCTGCACAAGGCTGAATCCCGCGGCTGGCTGAAGCACATCCTGGTGCGCCATGAGCAGGGCGGCACCCATGCCGCCGATGCCTACGCCCGGGCCACCGGCAGGGTGGGTGTGTGCTTTGGCACCTCAGGCCCCGGCGCCACCAATCTGGTCACCGGGATCGCCACCGCCCACATGGACTCGGTGCCGATGGTGGTGATCACCGGACAGGTCCCCCGGGCCGCGATCGGCACGGATGCCTTCCAGGAAACCGACATCTTCGGCATCACCCTGCCGATCGTGAAGCACTCCTGGGTGGTGCGTGATCCCCGCGACATTGCTCGGATCGTGGCAGAGGCGTTCCTGATCGCCTCCAGCGGCCGCCCGGGCCCGGTGCTGATTGATGTGCCCAAGGATGTGGGCGTCGAAGAGTTCGATTACATCCCCGTGGAGCCGGGCACAGCTGTGCCAGCCGGATTCCAACTGCCCGTACCACCACAGAGCTCCGATGTCACGGCGGCTCTGGAGCTGATGCGTCAGGCCCGTCGCCCCCTGCTCTACGTGGGCGGCGGAGCCATCAGCAGTGGAGCCCATGCGGCTGTGCATGAGCTGGCCGAGCGATTCCGCCTGCCGGTGACCACGACCCTGATGGGCAAAGGGGCGTTCGATGAACTGCACCCGCTTTCGGTCGGCATGCTGGGCATGCATGGAACGGCCTACGCCAACTTCGCCGTCACAGAATGCGACCTGTTGATTGCAGCCGGCGCCCGCTTCGATGATCGGGTCACCGGACGCCTGGATGGCTTTGCCCCACGGGCTCAGGTGATTCACATCGACATCGACGCGGCGGAGATGGGCAAGACCCGCACCCC
>Ga0315899_10006486_pt1 | contig 12610 bp, 9 predicted proteins | sample LakEriMetagenome_2_FD_203518 | JGI IMG/M metagenome (GOLD analysis project Ga0315899, IMG submission 203518) | Freshwater fungal communities from buoy surface, Lake Erie, Ohio, United States - Buoy 4 MA112 | ecosystem: Environmental > Aquatic > Freshwater > Lake | place: USA: Lake Erie, Ohio...
ACCTGCAAGTGCTGAGGTAGTCAGTGAACGTATCAATCGCGTGCCAAGGTTGGCGATTTGTGATGTTGTGAGTGCGGCGGCCTGAGTTGGCGAGAACGCAGCAATCTGGTCAGCCGTCATTGAACGGATATCGGTAGCGTCAATAGCCTCAATTTGTACAGTTGATAGCGAACCAATCTGAGCTGTTGTCATAGCCCCTATTTGTGATCCAGAAAATTTTGTAATCGTTGATTTATCTACACTACTCATTGCAGTAGGATCAATCGAAGCAACTTGTACTGCACTGAGTAAGCCAATTTTTCTGGCGTAGGCAAGCGCATCTATCTGCTGATAATTCAGTGATGCCATTTGATCGGCGCTAAAGACCTTGAGTTGATTTTTAGTCAGTAAAGACATTGCATCAGCCGACCAATTGGCCAAATCGTCTTTGGGTATGACAGCTAATTGTCTGGCTGTTAGTGATTGAATTTGCGACTGGTTCATAGCCCCCAGTTTTTCTGATCCCAGTTCCGCAATTTGGCTTTCTGTCAGGCCGGGTATCGACGTAGCGCGTATGCCCTTAATTTGACTTGTTGAGATTGCATCTAGCTGATCATTGGACATGGCAGTCAGTTGCGGAGCGCTAAACGATGACATTTGTGCCGGTTGCATGGCCGCAATTTGGTCCTTGGTTAGCTGAGCTAACTGAACTCCCGTGAGATTGCCAAGTTGTTGCATACCCATCCCAGTGATACTGCTGGTCGATATGCTGGCGATATCAATGGGATCCATTGCTTGTATTTGCGCTTTATTGAGCTTAGCGAGTTGGTCGCCCGTCATGCCGCTGACTTGTTCTGCACTAAGGCTACCTATACGAGCCGCAGATAAACCGGCAATCGCAGCAGCTTTAATCGCTGCAATTTTGCTTGCACTAAGACCCCCCAATTGATCGGCAGTGAATCCTGAAATTTGCGCTTGATTCATAGCGCCGATTTGGTCAGCGGATAGATTGGTTGCATCCAACCCCATAGCTTGAATTTGTGCCGCGCTGAGTTTGGGAATTTGCGAGGTCGTTAATCCCCCTAATTGGGTCGCATTAAGTTGGGCGATTGCTGCAGTTGTCAGGCCTGAGAGGCTCGTGGCGCGTATACCGCCAATTTGATCTGCAGATAATTTTTCTAGCTGAGTCGCATCAAGTAATTTGATTTGATTGGGTGTCCATCCCTGAATGGCAGTTGCTGTTATTTTTTGTAACGCATCATCTGATAAATTTTGTATTTGTGATGCGCTAAATGCTGAAATTTGAACAGCCCCCATTTTGTCTATTGCTATTTTTTCTAACCGGTCTTGAGTCAGGCTAGCGACCTGACGTACGGCTAATGACGAGACCTGCGTGTCAGATAATTGAGCTAGCTGATCGTCAGTCAGCGATGCAAAACCCAACGCCGTTAGATTGGCAATTTTGTTGCCTAATCCTTGCAGTGCACTCTCTGAAAGCGATGCTAACTGTTGAGTTGTCATTGCTTGTACTTGTGGAGTGCTCAATGAGGCAGTCAACGTCTGATCATCCAGATCAGCGAGACTTGCAGTGCTGATGGCCGCTATCTGTTTATGACTTAATTTTTCTATCTGAGTTGTAGATAATGCCTTCAACTGATCGGGAGATAGCCCGGCAATCGTGCTGGGATCAATATTGTTGATTGGATTGGTGTTGAGATAAGTAGCAAGCTCATCGCCAGATAGTTGGGTAATCTCCGCTGCGCTCAGTTCGGAAAGTGCTTTGATTTGAGCATTGCTTAGCGCGGCCAGATTAGCGGCCGGTATCGCTTTAAGCTGATCTGCAGTCAACGCTCGTAACTGGTCACCTGAGAGCACTTTGATTTGTGACGTACTAATGCCCGCTATTTGAGCTGTAGTTAGTGCACTAACTTGTTCATTTGTGAGGGCTGCAATTTGCGCATTCCCCATTTTGCCCAGCAGGGCGGGATCAAGTCCTTTAATCTGGGTGGCAGACAACTTCGCTATTTGGGCTGGTGTCAGAGCAGGCAGCTGCAGCGACGTCATTTTTGCTATTTGTGCTGCAGTTAATCCTGGCAGCTGCCCCGTATCCCCTGTTGTTAATTGACGTATTTGGGTGGCGGTTAATCCAGGTATCGCGCCTGTGGTCAGGCCAGCAAGTTGATCCGATGTTAACTTGGCAAGCTGAGTGGGCGTAAGCGCCGCGAGTTGCTCGGAGGTGAGTTCACCAAACAACGTGGAATCCAGTTTGGCCAGTTCGGTGGCCTTTAATCCAGGGATTTGACCAGCCGTAAATTTGCTAATCAAAGCTTTCATAGCCGTCAGCTGGTCTGCTGACAGGGCTGCGACACCCGCTGCTGACATGGCTGGCAAATCAGCCGCTTCTATACCAGCAGCCTGACTGGTTGTCATGGAGCTGATTTGCGCTGCAGTGAGTGCTGCAATTTGTCCGGAAGCTAATTTTGCGATCTGCGTGGGGGTTAGTGCAGCGAATTGACCCGTAGAGCCTGGCGTTAGTGCTGCAATCTGAGTGTTGGTTAGGCCAACAATCGCACCAGTGGCTATAGCAGCAACCTGTTCGTTCGTTAACGCAGCTAGTTGTGCCAGCTTTAGTGCGGCTAGTTGTTCGGATTTCAATGCAGGAATCTGCCCGCTCGCTGAGAGCTGAGCAAGTGCAGAAGTGGGCAGAGCAGCAATCTGGGATGCTGTTAGTTTGGCTAGTTGCGCTGTTGTTAGCCCGCTTACCTGATCTGATGATATGGCAGCGATTTGAGTCGGGGTTAGTCCGACTATGTTGGCCTCTTTAATAGCACCTAGCTGCGCAGTGGTTAATTTACTGATTTGGGTAGCAGTAAATCCCGCTAGCTGGGTTGAGCTCAGGGAGCTCATTTGAACAGTGCCCAGCAGGCTGAGCTGAGTATTCGTGAGAGCGGCCAGCTGTCGGCCACTCAGACCCGTGATGTTTTTTGATGTGAACTGTGTCGGGTCTTCAATTGCGCGTATCTGAGCTACTGTCAACGCTGCGGTTTGCAATGAAGTCAGGCGAGCTAAGTCCGTGCCCAGCGCGGCGATTTGTGCGGCCGAAAGCGCAGCAATCTGAGCTGTGCCGAAGGCTGCAACTTGTGTATCGGTTAAATCCGAAAAAACGCTCATTTAATCCGCCAGATGGGTTCCGTTATCTGAGGGCCGGCCAGCCGCACATTACTTGCGCTTATGTGCATTGGCTGACAAAGCAGACCCTGGGTCTCGCCATTGCCCCTTGTTGTAATCGACCCGGCGGCGCCAAGCTTTACCCTGGCGATTATTTATTTGTAAACGTTTGAGAAATGAATGAGACCCGCGGTGTCGCGAGCCGGCAAAATTAGGGCAAGTAAGCCCAATTATTGGCTTTGCAGGATGACGTGGAAGTTATCAGCTCTATCGACAGCAGGGTCTGGTCTGCTTAGTCGCCGCCGAACAAATCCCGGCTATACACTTTATCGAGCACATCGGACAGGTCGTCGGTTATTCGATTAGCAATTATCACATCAGCTTGGCGTTTAAAGGCTGGCAAGTCATGCGTGACTTTGGAGCGGAAAAATTCCGGATCGCTAATGGTGGGCTCATAGACGATGACTTCTATCCCTTTGGCCTTGATGCGCTTCATAATGCCTTGAATGCTGGAAGACCGAAAGTTATCTGATCCGGCTTTCATGGTCAGGCGATAAACACCTACCGTTTTGGGATTACGGCGCACGATATTTTCAGCAATAAAATCTTTGCGCGTGCTGTTGGATTCAACGATGGCATGAATCAGATTTTGGGGAACATCTTTGTAATTGGCCAGCATTTGCTTAGTGTCTTTGGGTAGGCAATAACCGCCATAACCAAAGGAGGGATTATTGTAATAATTTCCTATGCGTGGATCGAGACTGACGCCGTCGATGATAGGGCGAGTATCCAGCCCATGACTAGCAGCATAGGTATCCAACTCATTAAAAAAAGCGACGCGCATAGCCAGAAATGTATTGGCAAACAGTTTGACAGCTTCGGCTTCGGTAGGACCCATAAACAGTACAGGGACATCGTCTTTGAGTGCGGCCTGAGTTAATAACTGCGCAAAGATACGGCCTGCCTCGTGCAGGGATCCGATGACGATACGCGAAGGGTGCAGATTATCGTGTAGCGCCTGGCCTTCACGTAAAAATTCAGGTGAAAAAATAATATTTGGAAACCCGTGCTTCGCTATCATGCGGGCAGTGAAACCGACGGGTATGGTCGATTTAATGACTATATGAGCAGCTGGATTAATAGCAACGACTTTTTCAATGACATTCTCAACGGAGCTCGTATCAAAGTAATTTGTTTGCGCATCGTAATCGGTGGGCGTACCTACGATAACGAAATGTGCATCGGCAAAGGCTTCTTCTGTGTTTGTTGTAGCGCGCAGTTTTAGTGGTTTGGTTGCGAGATAGTGCTCGATGTCGGTATCTTTGATAGGAGAAATTTTACGATTCAGATCGTCGATCTTGCCGGAACTGATGTCATAGGCGACCACATCATTATGCTGAGCCAGCAAAACGGCCATGGACAAACCCACATAACCGCATCCAGCGATTGCTATTTTCAAAATTTCCTCCGGAAGAATTCGAGACTACGCATAGACTCACGCATCGTTGCAGCGTGAAGTTGCTCATTTTAACGGATAGTCCTAAGAGCTTAAGTCACGACCGACGGCAGATGAGCCGTGAGATCTATTTAATTTTTTGCTCAAGAGCTTGTGGCTCGTATGATGGTGATATGGTGACAGTATATTTAACAGTAAATTCAGCAGATAAATTTTCTCTGGAACAGACCCTATGACGAAACGTTTTTTTGATTTAGTACTAAGTATTTTTGCGCTTGTATTGATGCTTCCAGTGTGGCTGATTCTATTAATCATATTGAGAGTGGAATCCGCCGCTCCAGTTCTGACACGTTCTCATAGGGTGGGGAAAAACGGCCGCATGGTGAAAGTATGGGAATTTCGTTCCGCGCTAGCAGAGCCCGATGCCATGGAAACCGTAGGGGGGTGCCACGGGGAGCAGGTAACACGCGTGGGGGCTATATTGCGGCGATCAGGTATTGCGCGTTGGCCATTGCTGCTAAATGTGATTCGGGGGGATTTTTCACTCGTAGGACCGCGGGCAGAATTACCCCGGTATGTAGGTTGTTATCCTACCGATGTACGTAAAAGCGTGCTCTCTATCAAGCCCGGTTTATTTGATTTAGCGAGCGTTAGTTTTCGCCAAGAAACTCAGTTACTGGCAGGTTTACAAGGCGACGATTTAGAAGAATGTTATGTAGAGAAAATCTTGCCTGTGCGTCTGGAATATGCGCAGCGTTATGTGGAGCAGCATAATACGCGGTTGGATTTTAGTATTTTGGTGAATTCGCTTTTAGGGGTTTTTCAGCGCTAGGTTACCAAAAAAATTGCCACCCCATAATGAGATGGCATTGGCATTTGGAAAAGCTAGAGAAGCGCTGATTTATTTATCGAAAGAGCAGTAAATACCCAATCAAGCGTGAATACGGAATTGCGCTTTATCCCGGCCAGCCATCCATTTGGGTGGTTTGCCGCGGCCACTCCAGGTTTCTCCGGTGTCATTATTTTTGTATTTCGGCGCAACGGGTTTACGTAACGATTTCATAGACCGTTTGCGCAGGCCAAATCCGAGATCTTCGGCTGAAATACTGAATTCACGCATTTTCGAATGAATATCCGCAATCGCATTAGACAGCTCTGTCTTGCGAGCCTGTTCGGCTTCTTTTTGCAGTTTTTCAATCTGGTTTTGAAGTTCCTTGTAGGTGCTCATGATTTTCTCCGTCGAGTTATTTCCGCGTATAAACAATTGCGCTAAATACGCCATTGCCTGGAGCGGGAGTATAAATCAGAGATTATCAAATTAGAATTATTAATTACTTATTTTTTAATTTTTTTTAAGGATAGTGACTTATACGGAGCTTATTTATAAGCTTGAAACTTAAATACTTTTCTGCGGGAAATAAAATGGTCGGGTTTCGAACAATTTATCGGTAGTTGGCATGGGTCGATTTTGAGCAATAGTAAGAATTAATTTAACGGGTCGGCTTTTTTAACGCTGAATTAAGAAGAATTTGATATTTCGTAGCCGCATCAACTAATGGATAGTCAAATGCGTCGAGATAAATAAGTAGGGATAAAGGGTTAGTGCCGTTAATTACCCGAGCAAGCTATTGACCCACAGGCCCAGGTTAGGCATTTGTATGCAATTCCAGCATCGCCTGATCGAAACGACCGTCGCATAGAAGAGAAATAGCAGCGTGACTTTTTTCTATAGCAGCGTCAATCAGCGGTTTTTCCTCAGCGCGTGGGCGATGTAAAACGAAATCCACGACCGGTTGTTGCAGTCCTAATGTACGTGGATGACCTATGCCTAGCCTAAGTCGCCAGTAATCGCGTGTACCCAAGGCCCTGTCTATATCTTTAAGCCCGTTGTGGCCACCCGAAGACCCGCCCTTTTTAAGCTTCGCAATACCAGGACTGAGATCAAGTTCATCATGGATAACCAAAATCTCTTCAGGAGTAATTTTATAAAAATGAGCAAGCGCTGCGACCGACAGGCCCGAACGATTCATGAAAGTTTGCGGTTCTAATAGCCAAACTTCATGCCCTGCAATCGAGGTTTTGCAGCTCAGTGCAGTGAATCGCGTTTCGCGACGTAATTGACCTCGGGCGAGTTGATCTACCAACCAAAATCCCGCATTGTGACGGGTTTGTGCGTATTCAGCGCCGGGGTTTCCCAGTCCAACTATAAGGCGTATAGACATCGAAGAATTTTATGAGTGGTTAGCGTAAATATTATCTGGTCATACACTGTTGAAATAAAATTGCTTCATTCTTGCTGGTGGGTCAAGGCTATCACCTTAATCCGAGCAGTCCTAAAGTACACAGCCAGGCTAGCACCATGCACAACAGCATTTCGTTAGTTTTTGGATGGCGTGCATTAAGCAGCACACTACAAGCGCTCACAAAAAAGCCCGTCGCAAGGACGGGCTTGGTAAAACGCGTAATGCATTATTTCTTAGCTTCTTCCGAGGATGCAGCTTCATCACCTTTAGCGCCACGCGGTATCGTTGCCGTAGCAATCGTAGGATTTTCTTTCGCGTTAGTCGCGACTACACCTGGCGGCAACTGAAGATCAGAGACGTGCAATGAGGCACCTGCTTGCATATTCGAGAGATCGACCTCAATGAACTCTGGCAGATCTTTAGGCAGGCAGCTGATGTCGAGTTCGTTGAGAACGTGACTGATGACACCACCAGACAACTTCACTACCGGCGCAATTTCTGCATTGGTAAAGTGCAATGGCACTTTCATATGAATTTTTTGGTTTTGATCCACACGCTGGAAATCGATATGTAATACCAGTGGTTTGTAGGCATGCATCTGGAAATCACGCAGAAGTACTTTTTCACCTTTGCCATCGATTTCTACATCCAGAATAGATGAGTGAAAGGCTTCTTTTTTTAGCGCGTGAAACAGCGCATTGTGATCAAGAGCGATGTTGACGGGCTCAGCGCTACCGCCGTAAATAATGCCGGGTGTTTGACCCGCAGTGCGCAGGCGGCGGCTCGCTCCGGACCCCTGTACTTTGCGTGGAAATGCAATAACTTTCATGACGACTCCTCAGTTGGGCCCGTAGGCCCTGCGTTGAAATCCCCCGCGACCAGGGGATCTAAAAAGAGATTCTGCAAACGCAGAACCTCGAATTTTTTAGTCTTGGCTACCCGCTTCATCCTCAGCGAACAACGACATCACAGAGTCGCCCTTACTGATTCTTCGTATGGTCTCAGCCAGCAAAGAGGCGCAGGTTAACTGCCGTATTTTTGATAGTGCTTTCGCTTCTTTGCTCAACGGAATAGTGTCTGTCACGACTAATTCATCTAAGGGTGACTGCGCTATTCGTTGTACTGCTGAGCCTGATAAAACAGGATGGGTACAGTAGGCGATAACTTTTTTTGCACCACGCGACTTAAGAACTTCAGCGGCCTTAGTCAAGGTGCCTGCCGTATCAACCATGTCATCCATGATCACGCAGTTACGACCTTCAACTTCGCCTATGACATTCATGACTTCCGATACATTGGCCTTGGGTCGACGCTTATCAATGATGGCCAGATCGCAGTTGAGTCGTTTTGCCAGTGCTCTTGCCCTGACGACACCACCTACATCCGGGGAGACCACCAGGAGGTCTTCGTAGTGTTTGTTTACAAGATCTGACAGCAGTATCGGTGAAGCATAAATATTATCGACTGGAATATCGAAGAAGCCTTGTATTTGATCGGCATGCAAATCCATGATTAGCACGCGCTCAACACCGGCTTCTTGCAGCATATTGGCGACTACTTTTGCAGAAATAGCCACGCGTGCTGAGCGGGGACGCCTGTCTTGCCGTGAATAGCCAAAATAAGGCAGTACAGCTGTTATTCGACCAGCGGAGGCTCGCTTTAGTGCATCAACCATTAACATCACTTCCATCAAGTGATCATTAGTGGGCGCACAAGTCGACTGCAGAACAAACACATCCTTGCCACGGACATTTTCGTTCACCTCGACCATGATTTCACCGTCGGAGAAGCTCGATACGACCGCCTTCCCCAAGGGGATGCGCAACTGAGCCGCGACACCTAGAGCGAGTTCCGGATTGGCGTTTCCGGTAAAAACCATCAGGTTCTCGTGAACCATGGATTTCCTGACCACAGAGCGTTAAAAGTTTGAAAAGCCGCCAAGTAAGGCTACGTGCCCACCATGGCGGCTTCATCAGTGTAGTTACAATTTTCGCATCGAAACGCTTCCAGTCTGGGCCGGAAGCGTTCGAGATTTAATGGCAGGGGAACAAGGAGTCGAACCTTGGAATGCTGGAATCAAAATCCAGTGCCTTAACCAACTTGGCGATTCCCCTACACAACCGTTTGTCTCGCGGAATTCCGCGCAGACGAATTCGAGATACTACAACGGCAGTTTTAGCGGATGATGGTCAAACGATCTGACGCTCCATCCTCGCCACTGTGCGGGCAGCTGAAGTAGTACGGCTTTGGCCTCAGATTCAGTATCAAACCGGGCAAATACGCACGCTCCAGACCCCGTCATTCGCGCATGTGCGTGCAATGACAACCAATCTATGGCGTCAGCAACGGCTGGAAAGGCGCGAACCACAACTGCTTGCAAGTCGTTTTTCCCAAAGCCCAAAGGCCTTACGGAAAAGTCCGCCATTTTGACGACTTTGGTGTTCCGTGTCAATTCAGCAGCCCCGAACACGCTAGGCGTAGTCACGCTAACGCCGGGGTGGATAACGACGTACCAGGCAGGCGGGATGGTCAAAGGTGTGAGCTGTTCACCGACGCCTTCCGCAAAGGCATTGTGACCAAGCAGAAAAAACGGTACATCGGCACCAAGCCGTAATCCCAGTTCCATCAGTTCGGCACGTGACATCTTCAATTGCCAAAGATGATTCAAAGCGAGCAAAACAGTCGCCGCATCTGAGGATCCGCCACCCAAGCCGCCCCCCATGGGTATGCGTTTATCCAAGCCTATGTCGACACCACGAACTTCCCGACCTTTCGCATGGGCTGCAATTTTTAGTAACTTGGCAGCTCGAATGACTAAGTCTTGGTCTTCTGGCACGTCAGCAAGTTCTGTCACTCGCTGGATGCGGTCGTCATCGCGCAGATCAAAATGCAGCGTGTCCGATAAATCTATCAACTGAAAAACGGATTGCAGCAAGTGATAGCCATCCTCACGTCGCCCAACCACATGCAGAAAAAGATTCAGCTTGGCGGGTGCCGGGCAATCATGCAAATAGCTGAGCGCTGTTGATGACATCAACGCGGCTCCCAGTGGTCAATGACTATGCGCAGGGACAGTGGGGCAGTATTGTGAGATGTACGAGAGATATCGATGCGCTTGGGGTAAGTAGTTACGGCATTTTGCTGCCAGCTTACGTAATGAATGCGCCAACCCTCAGCATCGACTATCTCGGAACCAGAAGCCGATACGGTAAGCAATTGACTTGACGAGTTGCGGTTAAATCCTTGCAGCCAATCGCGCATACCTGCCACAGGAAGCGCCCACCCCAAGCTGCGCTCAGTGAGTTCGGCAATATTACTGGCAAATTTAGCTTCTTTACCTGATTCTTGAATTTTGGCCGAGCCCGGAGCTATGGATAGTTTAGCCAGCGTTTGGCCCAGAGGGGATAACAAATCTATGTCGATAGCCTGACCATTTTGGCTCCATTCAAACCGACCCTGAACGGATTGCTGTCGATTGTTTTGCTCGAAGTTAGAAGAAAAACGTCCATGGATCAGAATGCTGTCATAAAAACTGCGCTCAATGGGCGCTATGGGCTGCAGAGTGCTACAGCTGGAAACTAAAAAGACCATGCTAAGGGCAAAAAACCAGCCAGCCAGTCGTGTAATCCAGCGCATTCGAATAGTTTCAGAGTTTGATCTTAAGTCTCTGCAGCGTGCTCTTTAGCGTATCGTTTTTCGACTCTCTGCCGCCTGCATTGCGCCAAAGTTTTTTGGCTTCTTCTTCTCGGCCACGCACCCATAAAACCTCGCCCAGATGAGCGGCGATTTCTGGATCGGGCTTAAGAACAAATGCTTTACGCAATGTCTCCTCAGCTTTCTCTAAACGGCCCATGCGGAACTCTACCCAGCCCATGCTATCCATGATGTAGGGGTCATCGGGCGCAAGCGACAGAGCCGTTTTGATGAGGTCATATGCTTCAGGCAGACGCGTGTTGCGATCTGCCAATGAGTAGCCAAGTGCATTAAATGCATGCTGACCATCCGGCATTAATTTAATGACTTTGCGAAGTGCAGTTTCCATCACATCAAACTGGTGATTTTTTTCGGCCAGCATGCCTAATTCATACAATAAATCGACATGATCCGGGTAAAGCTCCAGCGCGTCCTGTATCAGTCGTATTGCTTCGGGGAGTTTGTTTGCATCGCGCAGTAGTTGCGCTTCACCGATAATAAGCTTTGCTCGTTCGTCGTCATTTTCTACGTCGGTCTGGCTAAGTAATTGGCGTGCCTCGTCTAGTTTGCCGCTTTTAGCTTGTAGTTGCGCACGCTTTAGCGTGGCATTCAGAGCGCCGTTTTGTCCCGATGTTGCAACCATATCGAGCCAAACCAAAGCAGCGGCTGTATCGTTACGGTCTTCGGCAATTTGCGCCAATATCATCAACGCCTGACTGGCATCTCTTTCACGATCAGGCTGACCTTTGAGGTTATTAACGTAAGTTGAAAGGTATTTTTCAGCTTCGGCAATGTCGTTGGTCTGCACCATTAACAATCCCATAGCATAGAGGGAGGTCTGATCGTTCGGTGTTTGCTGAAGTAGTGTTCTAAATTCTTTTTTTGCTTCGACTACGTTGGATTGTTCAAACAGCATACGCGCATACATCAACCTGACTTCGCGAGATGTTGGATTTCTTTTCAGAAAATCTGCCAGCAATTTTAATGATTCAGCTTTATTCTCGATTAACTGAGAAAACATCATCGCCGCAAGTTCCGAGTTCGGAAATTTGCTTATGGCCTCGCGAGCTTCTTTTAGTGCACCATCGCGATCACCATTGACGATGGCCATTTGAGCAACTGCAACTCTGGCTTCAATTAAATGACGATAGGGCTCTAGCAGTTCTTTTATTAATGCATATGCGCGGGCTCTGTCTGGCATGCGTGATAACAAGCGCTGCACATTACCAATTGCCAGTGGCAGGGTAGCGTTGGAGCTGCCAGAGAGTTGTTTGGCGAGTGAGGCCTTGGCATCATCAGCACGATTGTGAGTTAACTGTAGCCCCAACAACACTTGCGCTGCATCGTCAGCTTGTGGAGCAAGTCCTTGCCATATACGTGCCGCCTTCATCGCCTCATCAGGCAGTGAGCCAGAAATAGCCATTTCTGTCGCTCTGCGAGCTAGTCGCGCATCACCCGTGCTACGAGCAATGGACAGCATATCAGCGTATCCCGCCAATGTGTTGCCGCGCTGGTAACTAATCTCGGCTGACAAATAGCGGAAGATGACTTCTTCCATTTTGCCAAATGCGGGCAAGACATCGATGGGTTCGTCAGCAGCGGCATTATCTGCAGCAAATACTGGGTTAGCCGTCGCAAGCAAAGCCGAGAGCGTTAGAATGGCTGAGAAATGTTTCAAAAGATTATCCTGTACGGAGTGCCCGAAGATGCGGACCATGGGCAGCAATTTGTTGTGGCCGCGGTTGATTTTACGACGAAAGCCAATATGACCGCAGGCCTCCACTTTAAAAACCTACACCCCTGCACACCCTATGCCTGAACTTCCCGAAGTTGAAGTTACCCGGCGTGGTATCGCTCCGCATGTAGAAGACCGGCTGGTAACGGAAGTGATACTCCGCCGAGAGGGCTTGCGCTGGCCATTTCCCAGCGGCTTATCTGAGCTGCTGACGCAGCGCCGTGTGCTGTCAACGGGTCGGCGCGGGAAATATCTGCTGCTAAATTTTGACCACGGTACCTTGATTATTCATTTAGGTATGTCTGGTCATTTGCGCGTGTTGTCTGGATCACATCC
>Ga0315899_10006489_pt1 | contig 12606 bp, 7 predicted proteins | sample LakEriMetagenome_2_FD_203518 | JGI IMG/M metagenome (GOLD analysis project Ga0315899, IMG submission 203518) | Freshwater fungal communities from buoy surface, Lake Erie, Ohio, United States - Buoy 4 MA112 | ecosystem: Environmental > Aquatic > Freshwater > Lake | place: USA: Lake Erie, Ohio...
GGATTAATGCTTTGATACCGTCTTGATCTAATGGCGATTGCTTATCGGCTACTTTAGTGTAGGTCGGGTAGCGGACTGTTTTAACAGCAGTGCGGATCTCGGGTGTCGTTTTGATAGTGAGCTGGCCAGATTTACTCTTAGTCGATTTTGCCTTTGCGTAGAACTTCATTGGTTCTCTCAAGCGACTTAGCGATACGGAAAAGCGCCCATCCCCCTCAGATAGCATCGGGATCGCCTCCTCCGATTTATCTTCGCGAACGACCACGAGTTGCATCGACTCAGTGGCTTCTCCCTCTGCAATGGCTGCTAGAGAACAATCTTCTCCAAAAACCACCTCAATGGATTCGGGATCCAGTTGGATTGTTAGCAGAGAATAGAGAGGGATATCAGCCATCGGAAACAAGAATCGGTTACCTTGTGTCCAAGCAAGCCTTGGCGTAGCTAGACAAAAGACGATGGCACCGAATAGCATCGCCAAAAATACGAGTGCCGCTCGATTCAATAACTTCGGCGAAACGACCTTTGCTAAAGCGGCTCCTTGAATCGTAGAAACGGATCGCTCAATTGCCATTGAAGCGAGTTCCGAGGAAAGCTTCGAGTCCGAAAAACTCTTGGTTGAAAGGTTCAGCGAACCCTCCACCAAACCATGCGTGCCGCAATGGTCGTCAACACTTCTGCTCAGCTCCCAAAATCGGCCGCGATTCGTAAATCGCAAGTAAACCAAAACTAGGCAGGCTATTAATAAAAGTGGAGTGATTCTGGATAGCCATAATCTTACGGTACCGTTCAAGTCCAGTATCAGGTCCGCCCACATTACTGCGATCGCCCAGACCATGGCCACAATCACGCTGCAGACAAATGCTAGTCCAATGGAAATGACATGAGATCGGACTTGAAAGGGACGTAATGCGTTCAGAAGTCGCTCTTCTAATCGAAGATCTGAGACTCCGGGCGCTCTACTGCTTGAATTTGTAGAGAACGTTTCTGACGACATGGCTTGATTGTACTCCGCACAGCATTGGCATAAGATGCTTGAAAGCAGTCAACTATCATAACAGATCACACCACCGACTGTCGCGTTTTTGCAAGAATTTCCCGAGAGGACGAACTCAAGTCGCATTGCTCAAGGGTGTATCGGATTCTAGAAATTGGTTTCCACTAGAGAAGAACATTCCAACGAGAGTCATCCGGGCCTCGATTGCCTATGATTATCATTTCCATAACGAGCGGTTGAAAACGATATGTGGTAAACATAATGATTCCGGATTGGATATCGACAGTCTACGGCTACTGATTATCCTTTTCGAGGGTACATTCGCTCCCGCAGCTAGGCAAGAGTTGACTTTGCTTTGGCAGGCAGTTCGGCTCGCTTAACAACTATCATGGAAGACCGTAAAGCGTTACATCTTGAATCACCAAACGAACCAAAACGTTTGTTCGACTATTGCGAGTGGAACAAAAGCGTAGCGAGGAATTCCGTTTGCTTCATAAAACGAAACAATGATCATGTTCTTCGCTCCTTGACGTGGGGCGAGTTGCATGAAGAGGTTCTAAAAGTTGCAGAGCTTTTAAGAAATTGCCATGTTACACCCCAGTCTCGCGTCGTAAACACTGCAGCCAATTCTCTAGAATGGATTCTCATGGAACTGGCTTGTTCGTGCCTCAATGCAGTGCACGTTCCACTGGACCCTCGACTACCGCGAGAGCAAATTATCTCTATCATCCAGGACATCAAGCCTGTTTTGGCTCTTGTGGACAATGACGTGCAATTGGGATCTACGTCCCCTTCCGGCGGCAGCTTGAGCTCTAGTCGAATCAGAGATTTCATCGATCAATCCGATCGCTTAAGTTCGACAGACGTGCGTCGAATTGTGTCTAAATCCCACGACAGAGACATAGCTAACATTCTTTTCACTTCTGGGACCACGAGTACGCCCAAAGGTGTGATGCTTACACATCGCAATCTAGTCAGCAATGCAATGGCGAAGCTTGATGCAATGCCGCAATTTCAGTCCGATCACCGTTTGAATCTGCTGCCGTTTTCACATGCCTACGCGAAAACATGTGAGCTTGCAACCTGGTTGATTAGTGCCTCGTCGCTTGAAATTGCCTCCAATGCCAGTGAACTAATTGACAAATTCGCAATCGCCAAACCGACACTTTTTAATGGAGTCCCCCTTGTCTTTAAGCGAATCTACACGGAATGGTGCAGATGTGGAGGCAGCCCAGAAACGTTACGTAAATTAACGGGTGGTCGCATGAGACAGTTCGCGAGTGGTGGAGCTCCTATTCACGACCAACTCCGAGCGGCTTTCGAAAATGCAGGCTTGCCTATCCTTCAGGGGTATGGGCTGACAGAAGCAGGTCCAGTCGTCTGTTCCAATCGCTCAGGGATCAATAATAAAGGATCCGACAGGTGCTTGGTCGGGGTCGGTCCTGCCATAAAAGGAGTTGAATTGAAGATAGACCGTGAACGCAGACTTTGGGTTCGCGGAGATGGGGTTATGTTGGGTTACTGGAACGACCCAAAGTCGACTAGCGATCGAATCAAGGATGGGTGGCTCGATACAGGGGACGTCGCTGAGTTCGACAAATCTCAAAACGTGCGAATACTCGGTCGAAGTGATGACACGATCATTTTAGATAACGGATACAAAATCGAGCCTCTCGCGATTGAGCATTTGATTTGCAGTATCAAAGGGGTTAAAGACTGTGCCTTAGTAACAAATGACCTTTCTGGATACGATATCGCACTCCTATGCGACGATATTGGGGAATCACTATCGAGCACGGAATATGAGAACGCGATTACAGGACTACTTCGGAAGAATCTAATCGTACTCCCCAAGAGAATAGTCCTAACAACCGAGGACTGGTCGGAATCAAACGGCTTTCGCAATTTTAAAGGGGCCAAGAATCGCGAGAAGATCAAGCAATGGGTCTGGGAAGTTCGAGACAACTTGTGATTTTGGACAATGACTTGCCGGGCAGAGCGAGTACGCTATCCATTTGAGCATCTATGGCCATTTGAACATCTATGGCCATTCGAACATGTATGGCCCGAGTAAGAATTCAGGGATTTCTTGGCCCTTGTTGAGCCTGAGATTGGTCAAGGCGGTACAATATGGGCGACACAAGTAAAGGCAACTGTCAAAACGAAGGAATCGTTCGCTGCAAGCAAAAGTAGTTAAGGAGCCTGTTCATCGTCAGGTTGGGATTATGGTTTTTTATGGATTGGAAAAAAGTCAGATAAGTCCATGCAAGACTTGCAGCTGGTTCATTTCAACAGCGATCTTGATTATTTGGATTGCGATGGCTGATTTAACTGCCATAGGACAATCGACAACGAGTTTCCTCTCTCAGTCCGAGAATGGAACTGCGGATAATCGAAACACCGATGATAAGGCATCTCAACGTTGGATACCTGTAGATCGCAGAAAGCTAGGGGAACTCGGCCGGCTCGGTGAGCTTTTGCGGAATCCACCTCAGGCCGTCGAAGATACAGAGACAACAAATCCTTCCGATACAAAACCGTCACGCAATCAGCAATCATTGCCAATAGATCTTTCCAAGGTTGATCTACGTTCGCTAGAGGAGAGGATTGCTAGCTTAAGCCCTGAGCAAAGAGAACGGCTCAAAAAGTTAGCATCCCAGTTATCCAATAATGAGACGGTGCGAGATCTTTCTTCCGCGTTCAAGGATCTTCCCCCCGCGTTGGTAGACCAAGTACGTGAGTCTCCCGCATTGCGAAAATTTGCTAAAGAAGTACTAGACGACAACAGTACAGAAGATTCTACGAAGGACAGCGATTTCTTTTCATTTGATGATTCCAATAATCAGCCGTGGATTAAATTCGATCCTGCCAATTCGTCATTGCGAACAGAAAAGGAAACACAGGCCGAGACAACGAACACCGATGGTCAAGACAAATCCGCGGGTATCTCAACAATTCCAAAAAAGGGAACTGCATCTCAGCCAGATCGAAACGACACCACTCCATCAGATCGGATCAACGATTCCAATCGGTATAGTGACTCAAATAAACTCAGATCTGCCGGAAGGGGTGCTGATCAGCGTAACCTAGAACAGCCATTATCGAACGGAAGCCGAGGATCGAATGACTTTCGAAATGGGGCCCTTCGTCAACCGAGTCGCAATACGCAATCACCTCGAAACCCACGTCCACAACTAGGTGAACACTCCGCCAGAGTCGGTGCAAATTCCATTAACCAGAAACCAGAAACGGCATTCGAAATCTTCAAGCGCCGAGTCGATGAACTCGGTTTGGGGCAAACGTTTGAGAAGCTTGCGAAAGAAGCAGTTGGAATCGACAAGAGTCGAGAAGCGACAATCGATAACGCGAGTAACTCCGATCAAGTCAATAGAGAAGCGAGTCGGTTGCAGACAGAGAGGGAAAGAAATTCACGCTCGGAGATAGCATCGAAGAAAAAAGCTTCGGAGCTTGAACAACGTGCTTCCAGAGCAGCGAATGAACGCAATCAAGATTTTGGGAATCAAAAAGAAAGTAACAAACAGGCGTCGGCTCAGAATCAATCTTCACCAACCAGATCACCCGCAACAAAGCAAGAAACAGCAAAACCTTTTTCTACATCAAAAGCTGAGAGCGATAACGTGTTTTCAACTTGGCGTGCGCCTACCTGGCAAGATCTTCCGAAATTCTCGTTTTGGCATTTGGCGGGATTGCTTCTACTGCTCCTGTCGATTGGTGGGTTCATCCTATTGAATCGAACACCAGAATTTGTGAAGAGCATTGCTCAAAAACGCAGGGAAGAACGGCAAAGAGCGCAGCTCATTGACATGGAAATTGTCAACCGTGAGCAGGTGGTTTTGGCATTCGATACGTTCGTCGCTAGGCAATTACGATCTTTTGAAGATTGGTGGACATCACAAAGGGTGGTAAAACATGTTGCCGATCGCAAAATGATTTATGTCAAGCAACTGCAGGCCGCAGAGCAAGTCTACAAACATGCTCGCTACTCGCCTCCCGATCAAGAATTAAGTGAAGATGAGTTGTCAACAGTACGAGAGGCAATTCGGGAATGCGCCAAGTCGAGAGATACTAAATGATAGGGCCGGGTCTTGAACAAGTTCGGCGCAATAGCCTGTTTGCATGGATGCTTTCTTTATTTTGTGCGATAGTGTTTTGCGGCCAGTCCTCAGCGCAACTCGTCGATACTAGCGACGAGAATTGGGTGTATCGTTACGACATTTTTCAAGCGTTTTTGCAGCGAGACGGCCTAGTCCCCTTTTCATCAATTTCACCAGCATTGAAATCGCCAGACGATTCTACAATTGTCCTGATCGGTGATGTACGACGAGAGACCGTAGAAACGTGGATCAAGCTCAAAGAGTTCGTGGACTCTGGAGGACGAGTACTAATCGCTCCTGATAACTTTCACTCTACCGTTTATTTTGGCGAAACCCAACCTGGGCCTGCAATGGCTCGTACCGAAGAATCAAAGTTCTCTGGATTCGGCGATTGCCTGAGAGTTACAAGATTTCGAAATGGTCATCCACTGGTCGCAGACCTCAGCGAGTTAGTGACAAATCGGTCGGGTTCGATTCGAAGAACTGGAATCACAGGTGACTGGATGCAGTTGGCATTTTTACCCGATGATTGCTACCCAAGTGAGTTCGCAGGGAGGTCCATTCTAGGGATTGGTGAAACCGAGACAAACGGAGCAATTGTCGTTTTAGCGGATCCGAGCATTTTGTCTAACGGCATGTTTTCCTTTGCGGATAATGGTGAGTTCACCAACAGGTTGGCAACGTTTTTGGCGGCGGGTCCAAGAAGCAACTTATTTATGGCGGTTGATGGTCGACCCGTTGAATTGATAAAAGGGATTGGGGGTGCAAACGGGGGCCGAAGCGAACCCAGATTTGAAGATGGTGAGCCTACGACGCCCGAGCCACAGTTTCAAACGCTTCTCGAAGTTGCGAACTCCGCACTAAAGGAACTGGCGGATCCCGATCAAGTCAATTCCATGCTGAAAGACAATCCCCGCAACATAAATAAAAGGCAGTATGTTTTATTCGTCATATCTGCAATAACAATCATCCTAATGCTGTGGATCGCTAGCAAGTTATTGAGCAGATCCAATCGGTGGATCAAGTATCGACGATCTGTTGGTACCGTGACAGCGGATTCGATGCTTAGAAATGGTTACCCAGGCGATGTGAAGAATCGCATCGCCTCGGAGGTTTTGGCACGCGAATTCAGTCGTCAATGGACCGGGGTGTCAACGGTATCGGGTTGGAGGCAGTGGTTGGACGACTTGAGACACGTAGATCGAGATGAATTGCCAGCTCAGGACCGCGCTGCACTGGAATCATTGCTGGCGATTGCCGTCTTTGGTGGTAAGACGCCGATGCCAGATCAAGAGTTATCTAAACTATCACAACAAATCTGCGAACTACTCCAACGCTATCGACAAAATGTTACACTAGTCTGAAACAAACGATTTTGGTCAATCCTCGCATCACTGAAAACGGAACAAATTGATTCAAACAAACACTAAGGAATTGGCGATCAAGGTTGCGGGTTTGCGCGAGGCAATCCAGCAGCAACTAGGCTCCATAGTTGTAGGTCAGTCCAAAGTGATTGATCAGATGTTTATGGCTCTTTTGGCTAACGGTCACGTACTTCTAGAAGGGGTGCCCGGAACAGCCAAAACTACGCTGTGTCGATCATTTTCCATAGCGTTGGGATTACAATTTGAGCGAATACAATTCACGCCAGATTTGCTCCCATCAGATGTCACTGGAACGCAAGTCCTGGATCGGCAAACGTCCAATTTTGTGCTACGCAAAGGGCCGATTTTCTGTCAATTGCTATTGGCCGATGAATTGAACAGAGCACCCGCGAGAACGCAGTCGTCGCTTCTCGAAGCCATGCAAGAGCGTCAAGTAACGATAGAGGGCAATACTCTCGCACTGCCCAATCCTTTTCTAGTGTTAGCAACTCAGAACCCGATCGAACAAGAGGGGGTTTATCGGTTGCCAGAAGCTCAGCTCGATCGATTTCTATTCAAGATTCATGTTGGCTATCCTGGTCGGGATGAAGAAATCTCAATGCTAAAATTGCATAGCAAACCGATTGCTTCCGCGAAACCAATTTGCGATGCACAGGGCATTCTAGAAATTCAAAATGGAGTAGAGAGCATTTATTGTTCTGATGAGATCTACAATTACATCATAGACTTAGTTCGTAAAAGTAGATCCCACGCTGATTTGATTCTAGGTGCGAGTCCCCGTGCAGCGATATCCATTTTAAAGGGTGCGCGCGTGCACGCGCTTTTAGCTGGTCGCGATTTTGTTACGCATGACGATGTTCAGAATATATTGGGGCCTGTGTTAGGGCATCGATTGATCATGAAGCCAGAATCCGAAATGGATGGCGAGACGATTGACCGAGTCCTGGCAAGCCTGATCAAATCGATTCCAATTTTGGCTCAAGCGAAACGATGACAAACCTTGCTAAGGCTTTAGCACTCATTTGCATCGTAGTGCTCTGTGTTGGAATGTACGGAGAAAATGTTCTACTAGCGGTTCCAGCGACTTCAATTCTCTTGTGGATGATTATTGTTTACTCTCATTTTAGCTGGGTGCATCGTCGGCTAAGAAGAACTCTCTCTGTAGAACGGATTATTCAGGAACGAACGCAGCCCAGTGTGTATTTGTGGGCCGATCGTCTTTACAACGTTGAGTTGCGAGTGCATTCGAATCAACGGTTCCCTCTGTCGCTTCAGATTCGGGATTTCGTTCCTGATTTGCTGCAATTACATGCTCCAAATTCTCCTGAAAATCTAGTCTTGCCACATGACGCAATCGATCATCATGAACTCAAAGCGAAGAATTGGCAAAGCTGGTTTTGGGCACAGTTTACCCCCGCTGCAGAAAAGCCGGGTATAGCCGACAGGAATACAATCATTATAGATGATTCATGCAAAAGCGTAGCTCATCAGTATCGCATTCGCCCAAGAGCAGCTGGGGTAGCCATATTTCCTGGCATCAGAATCGAACATAAAGATGCCATGAATTGGTTTCGTGCGGACTATTTCTTTGAATGCCGACAGGTCGCGAGGATTTTGCCCAAGTATCGCCATGAATCGGAGATTCGGCAACAATTAAAGACATCCAATTCGATCCCGCAACATGGCCTCCATCGACAAAGAAAGCCAGGTATGGGGTTCGAGTTATTGGAGCTTCGCGAGTATGTCGACGGAGACCCTCCGAAATCGATCGCTTGGAAAGCATCGGCCAGGCGTGACACGCTAATGATCAGGCAATATGAATCTGAAGTACCTGTAAGATTACAGCTCTTTGTAGAGGGAACAGTTGGGTCTCGTATCGGTAGTTTTGGCTATCGTGTAGTTGATCAAATGACGTTGCTTTCGACTAGTCTTGCTAAAATCGTAACAAGTCACGGAGATGCTGTTGGAGGATACTTTATTGATCGCAACGGTGTAACACGCGTGACTGCGTCGTTTGGAGAGAGTGGGTTTTATAAGATTGCAAAAGGATTGTCCCAGTTTTGTTCAGGCGAGTTCCCGGATCGATTTCGTTGGACCGTTGCCATGCAGAACGCTGTGTATGCACTCATCGGCGAATACCACCCCGATTTACTTCCGCTACATTTCAATCCATCGCACTTGAGCTTCTTCGATCTTTCTTTGACGAGCCAAAAACGACAACGAATACAAATCTGCAACGTTCTCGCAGAACACTACGGACTTAGTGACATGGAACAAGTCCGAATGATTGTCAACGACGATTCCCTTGCGAATTGGATGCAGAAATATCTATGCGAACATGGTAGGGAATGGATATTCCCAATGATTCCAGAGGAAGACGTTCCCAATTATTTGTCGCAAAACGCAGTTGACTCATTGATCCGTTCGGTGCAACAAGCAGTTCAATCTGCCAAGGACAACGAGGTTTTTGTGCTCATTGTAGATTTGCTAAGTAGCGATCGAGACGTAAGTGGCTTGCTACAAGCCCTGAAGGTTGCTCGCGGCAAGCATCATAGAGTTGTTGTAGTATCCCAATCTCCATCTTTTGAGCCAATCGAAAGATGCAATTTGCGAGCAATGAACAACTTTCGAGAAACGTCACCTGACTCATGGCGTCGCTTGGCATCCAAACTACAGATATCGGAGCGTTACCATAGCGTAAAACTACAATTTAATAGCATTGGAGTTCCCTTTTCAGTCACATCGGATGAATCATCTATAGCATCTGTTTTACAAGAAGTCGAATTGGCGCGTTCTGGTCGTTTGGCTGCGAAGAGTGGGAATACCAAATGACAAAGGGAAAGGACGCCTCTTCAAAATCGATTTCCAGAGCGATAAGCAGTAGTCGAGCGGCTGCAATCATACTTTTTTTTCTTTACAGTTGCGTTTTGACATATTGGTTCTCGAGCGTAGTTCAGATGCTTAGCCCAGAGCTGCTAATATTTTGCTTTGTTTTGGCCTGGGGAAGTTTGAAGGTCAATGTAAATTGGATTGCCTTGGGGGAAGTCATTGTGCTTTTGGCCAAATACGGTTGGCAATCGCCACGAATAGAACTGATCCCAAGTCTTTGGCTGTGTTATGTTGGAGTGTTGTTGTTTATATTTCGTGCCAAATACACCTCCATACACTCGGCATTGTGGTTCGATATACAGGCCATGTGGACGGATCATGTCGTCGTGGTCCGAAAGTATTCGATTCGATTGCTCTTTGGAGTTGTTTATGCCTTGATAGGTGGAGCTGGATTGATTGTTGCCGGATTCCTCTTGTTAACGTACAGTCCCTTTGGTGGTGGAGGCGATGCCTGGGTTAATTGGAGCTTAGCCAAAAATGAAGCGATGTGGCCGGGTGCGTCGGCAATATCGATTTTATTTGGTTCGGTCGTGCTTTTGAGGGAATGGAACTGGCGACAGATTAGCCCAAGTCAAGCCGCGATATACTTGAGAGCAGATCGAATACGATGGCAGTACAGTGAGTTGTCCCGAGTCGTCAGATTGATGCTACGAGATAGAACCAAGAAGTGAGAGTAGACTGATGTTTTTCTGGATCCGAGAAATTGCCGGCTGGAGTTTAGTTTTACTCGCTTTGTATTGGCTAAGGTCCGGCATTCAACTGATCTGGGATCTTGAATCTCCGCAGATCATTCAAGCTTCGGTGATTGTGATCGCTTCGACCGCCGTACTTCGAGCGGGTATCTATCTGATTCGCTTGTCAACGACGTCCCGATTGGCAACGCAATATCCGAAAACAACTAGCGCCCGTGACGCGTGAGATTGCATTTTATCAAGGCGAGGTCGGTTGTCGAATTCAACTAACCCGGATGTTACTGAATAGCCACGGATCTGACTGGTTTAGAGGGTCAGGGAAGATCCACTCGCGGTCGGCAAGAGGAGTCCAATCCGTGTAGTAGCCTTTGACTGGGCTAAGATAGGGCTTCATCATTTTCAACATCCATTGATGGTCAATCTCCTCTGCTTCTATGACTCCTTGATCGGGATTGTTGATTGCCCAGACAGCTCCTGCAAGAACAGCCGCGGAAACTTGCAAGCTGGTTGCCGAGTTGTGGGGAGCCAAAGTTCGGGCAACATCGATAGAAAGCTGTGATCCGTACCAATAGGCATTTCGATCGTGACCAGCCAGCAAGACACCGAGTTCGTCGATGCCCGAGACTATTTCGTCTCGCATGACTCGAAACGTGGGCTGCTCACGCCATTGACGACCTGCCAATTCATGAAGACTCAGCACTGCATCATTACAGGGATGATAAGCATAGTGGCAGGTCGGTCGATAAATTGGCTCACCTGATTCCGACTTCAGCGAAAGGTAGTCGGCGATCGAAATCGCCTCATGATGCGTAATGAGAAAGGCGTGGATCGGTCCGCTGGTTGGCGTCCATGTTCGAACACGAGTTCCAGCTCCTGGATGATTGAGGCAAATTGCAGCTTGGCATCCCGATTCATGTCTCAATCCATCCGTGGGCCAATCGATCTCATGGGTCCCCCATCCTAATTCTGCAGGCTGTAAGCCTTCGGAAATGAACCCGTCGACCGACCACGTGTTTACGAACTCTCCGATTTCTTTTGGTCTGTTGGCAAGCTGAGTATCACGTTCAGCAACGTGGATCGTCTTGATCCTTAAAGACTGAGCAAGCTCGGCCCACTCGTGCCTCGATTGCGGGACCGAGGAATGCCCATAAATATCCGATTGTAGGGTCAACATTGCTTGTTTGACAAAGTAGGAGACCAACCCTGGATTGGCTCCGTGTGCGATAATTGCAGTGGGCTTACCTTTAGCCTTCATCGCAATAGCACGTTCTCGAAACGAATAATTGCTTCGATCACGAACCGGGAGTGTCGTGTCTGTATAGCCTCCTTGCCATGGCTCGATACAGGTGTCTAGATAAACGGCTCCCAGTTCCTGGGTCAGTTTGATTAGGGCTAGGGAAGAGACTCTCACCGATAGATTCAGAAGAAGCGAGCCGGGTTCTGCAAGCAGTGGAGCAAGGACTGAGCGATAGTTCTCGCGGTTTAGTGGTTGCAGAACAAAACGCACACCGATTTCTTCCGCCTGCTGCCGACCTGATTCATCAGCAGACACGATGACGATTGCCTCTGGTGGCACATCGAGATGACGTAGAACAAGTGGCAATGTTCCTTGGCCGATAAGGCCAAAACCGACGATCACCACGCGACCGTTCACCTTTGCGAGTGTTTCAAATTGCTTCATCAAACTGCGATAGGGGGCCTCTCGACGAAACGGTGCCATGCGAGGAAATGGAAACGAAGGTCGCAGGTGAACGCCGAATGCTCAAACAAACATCAACCCCGCGATGGGATGTTGACGGTTCGCGACCGGATAAAAACGGGGAACCGGAGAAAATAACGTCTTTAGATTCAAACGAAAACCCCATTCCTTTGTTGAATAGGGCTAATTTGGCCCATTGAAACGGAAGTGCCGCTCGACGACTAACAAAATCGCTACATTTTCGGTTCACATCCCGCGAGGGCTTGTTGCTTTAATGGCGTTTTGAAAAACAAGCATTAGCCGCAGGGGCGCTAGCCCACGGTTAACGGCCGACAACCGGACGCTAGCGCGCCCACGGCTAATTAAAGCAACAAGCCCGCGAGCGGAGGGATCAATGGACCTTTGCCAAACAATCGACCAGACTTAGTTTTGATTCTCGAATCTTGGTGGCCAAAGATGGTGAGGCAAAGATCCTGACTCTTTTCACAGTTTCGTCAAATTGTTGGGTCGCGAGCGCTTGGACCATGGGTGAGATATCACCGAGAGGTCGAAATCGACCGTTCCGTAGCAGGACTTCCATTCGGAATTGAACATCCAGACTGGCGGGCGGAGCGTCGATGAGTAGGTCGAATGGACAACAAGCCACACCGATCTTTTTCGAGATTTCTTCAGATAGTTTTCCGGCCGCCTCTCTCAGATCTGGAGCAGAGAGGCTCGACAACTTCTGATGCCAATGCGGTTCGTTTTGGGAATCAAACTCGATTAATCGTTTATAGAGACAGCGATGCGATCCAAATAGCCCTTGTGCACAGCCCTCCCAAGGCTGATGTCT
>Ga0315899_10006490_pt1 | contig 12604 bp, 11 predicted proteins | sample LakEriMetagenome_2_FD_203518 | JGI IMG/M metagenome (GOLD analysis project Ga0315899, IMG submission 203518) | Freshwater fungal communities from buoy surface, Lake Erie, Ohio, United States - Buoy 4 MA112 | ecosystem: Environmental > Aquatic > Freshwater > Lake | place: USA: Lake Erie, Ohio...
GCGTTCACGGTGTCCGCGCGTCTCAACTCGTGGGAGACGCCGCCGTCGCCTCCCTCGCAATCGGTGTCGGCCCTGAGTGGTGGTCTCGTGACGTTGACGCCGTCGCGGGTCATCAACACGCGTCCCATCGGCAAGATCGGCAACCGCACCGGCACCGCCGACCCGATGATCTTCAACGTGCACGGCAAGGGCGGGTTGCCAAGCTCGGGAATCGACGCCGTGTTGTTGAACGTCACCGTCGTCGATCCCGAGGTCGGCAATGAAGGCGGATTCCTCACCGTGTACCCGTGTGCGTCGGGGAGACCCGACGCCTCCAACCTCAACTTCGTCACCCGACAGATCATCGCCAACACCGTGATCGCACCCGTCGACGGTGACGGGAACATCTGCTTCTACAGCTACGGGCAAACCCATGTCCTGGCCGACGTCAGCGGATACTTCCCCTTCGGGTCGTCGTTGCGAACGTTGACACCGTCGCGGGTCATCAACACCCGTCCCACCGGCACGATCGGTTTTTTCGGCATCGAAAACAGAACGTTGACTTTCAACGTGTACGGCCAAGGCGGGTTGCCAAGCTCGGGAATCGACGCGGTGTTGTTGAACGTCACCGTCGTCGATCCCGTGGCCGGCAACGAAGGCGGATTCCTCACCGTGTACCCGTGTGCGTCGGGGAGACCCGACGCCTCCAACCTCAACTTCGTCACCCGACAGATCATCGCCAACACCGTGATCGCACCCGTCGACGGTGACGGCAACATCTGCTTCTACAGCTACGGAATAACCCACGTTCTGGCCGACGTGTCGGGATACTTCCCCTCCGGGTCGGCGTTGCGAACGTTGACGCCGTCGCGGGTCATCAACACGCGTCCCACCGGCAAGATCGGCAACCGCACCGGCACCGCCGATTCGTTGATCTTCAACGTGTACGGCCAAGGCGGGTTGCCAAGCTCGGGAATCGACGCGGTTCTGCTGAACGTCACCGCGGTCGATCCCGAGGTCGGCAACGAAGGCGGATTCCTCACCGTGTACCCGTGTGCGTCGGGGAGACCCGAGGCCTCCAACCTCAACTTCACCCCCCGACAGATCATCGCCAACACCGTCATCGCACCCGTCGACGGTGACGGCAACATCTGCATATACAGCTACGGACAGACCCACGTGCTGGCCGACGTCAGCGGATACTTCCCGAGCTAGTGCATCAGTTCGCCTGAAGCAAGAGACCCTTCAGGTATTCGCTCTCGGGATACGACAACAGCACCGGGTGATCCACGGGTTGACCCAGTCGCTGAACGATGCTCAACGATCGCTTGGCATCCAACGCGGCACCGGCCACGATCTTCTGGAACAGGTCGATGCTCACCGCACCCGAACACGAGAACGTCAGCAGTCGACCGCCGGGGGCCAGAAGCTTCGCGCCCAACAAGTTGACGTCCTTGTACGCGCGCGACGCGCGGTCGAGGTTCTTCTGGGTGGGGGCGAACTTGGGCGGGTCCAGGATGATCAGGTCGAACTCGGCGCGACGATCGCGCATGCGACGCAACTGTTCGCCGGCGTCACCGACGATCAACTCACCGGGATCGGTGTCGTTCAGGCGGGCGTTCAGTCGGGTCAGTTCCAACGACGGCGCGGAGGAGTCGATGGTTGTCACGCTCTCGGCACCGCTGCGATTCGCGATCACACTGAACGAACCGGTGTATCCGAACACGTTCAGTACACGCGCCCCGGCGGCCAGCTGCGGAATGAGCAGTCGGGCATTGCGTTGGTCGATGTAGAAGCCGGTCTTGTGCCCGCTCTCCACGTCGACGGCGAAGGTGAATCCGTTCTCGCGGGCGAACACCTCCGATGGCAACGTTCCCCGCGCCACACCCACGCGCTCGTCCAGACCTTCGCGCTTGCGATCGTCACCGTCGGAGCGCTCGTACACACAGTTCACGCCCGGGAGCGCGAACAACAGGTCGGCCACCACGTCACGCCACTTCTCGATGCCCACCGCGGTGATCTGCATCACCACCACGTCGCCGTAACGGTCGACTACCAGTCCGGGCAGACCATCGGCGTCACCGAACACCAAACGGGCGGTGGACTCGAGGCCGGGGTACCACTCGCGGCGCTCGACCGACGTGGTGACGAGATCACCGACGAAGGACTCATCGACGACGGTGGAGGGGTCGAACGACCACATGCGAGCGCGAATGGTGGAGAACGGACTGTACGACGCCACGCCCAACTCGTCACCCGAGGCCGACACCACCAGCACGGTGTCACCCGGTTGCGGATCGTTGGTGACATGGCTGACGCTTCCGCTCATCACCCACGGATGGCGACGCTTGACCGGACCATCGCGGTCGGCTTTCAGATACAGAGTCGACGCGGGGCGTGAAGTCATTCCGACACGGTACGCCCCACGAACGGTCTTGAGACGTTCTTGACGTTCTGGGTATCAAGGTCATCGAGTCAGGTCCGATATCTCTGCCCGAGTCGGACGACCGGCTCGTCCAACTGCACGAAGGGAAACCAGCATGAACACATCAACGAACCGCACGGCCGGTCGGAGAGACAAGGGTTTCACCCTGGTCGAGCTTCTGATCGTCGTCGTCATCCTCGGCATCCTCGCCACCGTCACGGTGTTCGCCGTTCGCGGCATCACCGACAAGGGCCAGGAAAGCGCCTGCGACACCGACAAGCGCGTGATGGAAGTGGCCGTCGAAACGTGGTACGCCGACGAGTCGGCCGCCACCGATGGTGATCCGACCGAGGCCGGCCTGGTGGCCGCGCAGTTCCTGCGCAGCGAGTCGACGTTGTACGACGTGGGAACCGCGGGCGCCGTGAACCCGCAAGCCGGTGGAGCCTGCGTCGTCTGATTCACCCCTCACGATCTGGGTCGCCAAAGTGTCGGTTTCCGACCTTCATGGCGACCCAGTTCGCGAGCTCGCAACTGAACGAGGGCCGGTCCGCGAGGGCCGGCCCTTTCTGCGTGTCCGGGATGCGATCGGCGTGACGTGATCCGAGCACGCGAGAGTGCCGAAAACCGGCGCTTTTCAGACCGAGATCGCCGGGGTGGTGGCGCGTTGGGTGGCGATCTGGGCCACCACTTCTCGGGGATACGCGCTCATCTGCGCGGCCTCATCGGGGGTCAGGTGCCCCTCGATCACCAGTCGGGCCAGATCCATCTCCAGGGTCTGCATGCCCTCGGCCTGTCCGGTTCCGATCACGTTGCGCAACTGCCGCGTCTTTCCCTCGCGCAGCAGATTACGGACGGCGTCGTTGGCCACCAAGGCCTCGTATGCCGCCACGCGACCGCCCAGTTGCGAGGCGATCAAGCGTTGACTGATCACGCCTTGCAGTGAACCGGCCAACTGAATCTGGATCTGGTCGCGGCGATCGGCGGGGAACACGTCCACGATGCGATCGAGCGCCTGTGACGCGTCGTTCGTGTGCAGCGTGGCGAACACCAAGTGGCCGGTCTCGGCCAGCGTCAACGTGATCGCGATCGAATCCAGGTCGCGCATCTCGCCCAGCAGGATCACATCGGGATCCTCGCGCAGGGCGGAACGCAAACCGTCCTCGAAGCTGTTCACGTCGGTGCCCACCTCGCGCTGATTCACGATGGCGCGCTTGTGCGTGTGCACGAACTCCACCGGATCCTCGATGGTGAGGATGTGACACGGCCGCTCCTCGTTGATGCGGTCGATCATGGCCGCGAGCGTGGTGCTCTTGCCCGAACCCGTGGGACCGACAACGAGAACCAATCCGTAGGGGGCGTTCAGGAGTTGGGAGCACGCGGCGGGAGCCTTCAACTCTTCCAGCGAGCGAACACGATTGGGGACCACGCGAAGCGCCAATGCCGGGAATCCGCGTTGACGAAAGGCATTCGCGCGGAAGCGACCCACACCGGGCAGACCGAACGAGAAGTCGACCTGACGACTGTGGTCGTACTCGGCGGCTTTCGTGTCGTCCAGAAGGCTGATCACCATGCGCTCCAGGTCGCCGGGCGACAGATCGTCGTGACCCTCGATCGGAATCAGGTTCCCACTGCGACGGACCGTGGGCGGGCGCCCGACGGTGAGGTGGAGATCGGAGGCACCGCCGTCGACGGTGAGTCGCAACAGCGTCACCAACTCGGCGTCGATCGTGGGCGTCATGCAGGAAGACATCGGTAGTGTCCTTGTGTGGTGAAAGAAGTGATTCGTCGATGATCGTGGCGATCGCCTTGGTGTCCGGACTGTTGATCGGTTCGTTCCTGACCGTGGTCATCGATCGCGTTCCGCGCGGTGCGTCGATCGTGGCGCCGGGTTCGGCGTGCGGTGGCTGTCACTGGCAGTTGGGGCCCGTCGATCTGGTCCCCGTTCTCAGCTGGCTCTTCCTGCGCGGTAAGTGCCGTCGATGTGGCGTGGCCATCGGAGCGGAATCCGTTCTGGTCGAGATCGTGACCGCGGCCTTGTTCGTCGCGATGATGCTTCACTTCGAGCGACCCGTCGTGGGCGCGGCCCATTGCGTTCTGGTGGCCGGCTTGGTGGCCCTCACGGCCGTCGATCTGCGCACCAAGCGGTTGCCCCGCGAGATCACCTACACCACCATCGCCATCGGAGCACCGTTGCTGACGATCGCCGCGTTCGTGGTGGACGAACCCCGACGCGTCCTCACCGCATTGCTGGGAGCCGTCATCGCCACCGTCGTGATGGCCGCGCTCTACAAAGTCAGTCGAGGTGGCTTGGGTGACGGCGACGTGCGACTCAGCCCGTTGCTCGGTCTGTACCTCGGATGGTCCAATCCCGGTCTGGCCCTGGTGGGCTTGTTCTACGGCTTCATCATCGGTTCGGTCGTCGGCGTCGTGATGATGGTCGTCGGTCGCGCGGGTCGACGCACCGCACTTCCCTTCGGGCCGTTCCTGGCCACGGGTGCCTTGATCGCGATCTTCCAGGGTCAGGCCTTCATCGACGCGGTGATGGCGCGCTGACATCACGCGCCATCCTTGACGCCACCGAGCACTCCGTACATCGCCGACACCAGCGCGACGGCGACGAAACCAACCATCAACCCCACACCGATGATCATCAACGGTTCGAACATGGTGGTGAACCGCTTGATACGCACCTCGAGTTCGGTGTCGAAGTACTCGCTCGCCGCGGCCAATTGCTCGTCGAGGGTTCCGGTTTCCTCACCCACCTTGAACATCTGCTTGGCGGCGCCGGGGAAGAGTTCGGTGGCGGCCAAAGGCGCGGAGAAACCCGCACCTTTCATCATCTCCTCGCGGGCCACGGTGAGTCGCTCTCGGTAGACGGCGTTCGACGTGGCCTCGGTGGTGGTCTGCATTCCGTCGGGCAGGGGCACGCCGGCGCGCACCATCGCACCGAGGATGCGGCAGAAGCGTTCGAGGATCGCGTACTCGATGATTCCCTTGATCACCGGGATGCGCAGGACCAATCGATCCTTCACCCGACGTCCCGTGGCCGACTTCATCATCCAAATCACGGCCCCGATCACCAGCATGATGACGAGTCCGGGGATGTACACGTACGTGGAGAACAACGACGCCACACCCAGCAGCATGCGCGTGGGCAACGGCAAGTCGGCGTTCAATTCGGTGAAGAGGGGCTTGAACTTCGGCAACACGTACCCGGCCAGGATGATCACCGTCACAACGGCCATCACCATCACCACGGCCGGATACGACAACGCGTTCACCACCTTGGCGCGGGTCTCGATCTCGCGGTTCAGGTACGCCGCCAGGCTGTCGAGAGTCTCGTCCAGTCGTCCGGTCAATTCGGCGCTCTGCAGGATGCCGACGTAGTAGTTGGGAAACACCTGCGGATGTCTCGCCGCGGCGGCCGAGAGCGTTCCACCGTTTCGCAACTCCTCCACCATGGCGGTGATCGCTCGTCGCAGCGCGGTGTCCTGGGTTTCGTCGCCGATGGTCTCGAGCGCCGAGGTGATGGGAATGCCGGCCCGCACGAACACCGCGAGTTGGCGGGTGAAGTGCATCAGTTCCTTCTTCCTCACCTTCTCCTTGGTGATCTCGAACTGCAGAAGGCCACGCTTCTCGGCGAGTTTGGTGGGGTAGAGATCCTGCGCCAGGAGTGACGCGCGTGCGGAGGCGATGGTCTCGGCTTTCGAGATTCCTTCCACCAGTGATCCACTGGTGTCGATTGCGGTGTAGGCGAAGCGGGGCATGGTTGGTCCGATCAGGCGACGTACAGGGTTCGGATGACTTCGGCCACCGTGGTCACGTCGTCGTCGACGAGGTTCATGGCCTCCACGATCATCGGGCGCATGCCCTCCTCGACGGCCGCGTCGCGGACCTGTTCCGTGGTGGCATGATCGACCAGCAGTTGACGAATGCGCGGTGAGATACGCAACAGCTCGTACACGCCGATGCGGTCGCGGTATCCCGTGTGTGAGCAGTCGTCACAACCGGTGCCGCGGAAGAAGATCTCCTTCGAACTTTCGGGTAGGTGACGATGGAACAGAGCCAACTCCTCGGCGTCGGGCGTGTAGGGCGTCTTGCACGAATCGCAGATTCGCCGCAGAAGTCGTTGCCCGATGATTCCCATCACCGATGACGCGATGAGAAAGGCCTCGATTCCCATGTCCAGCAGACGGTGGAGCGCGGCGGACGCGTCGGTTCCGTGCAGCGACGACAACACGAAGTGTCCGGTGAGGGCCGACTGCACGGCGATGCGCGCGGTGTCGGGGTCACGGATCTCGCCCACCAGGATCACGTCGGGGTCCTGGCGCAACAACGCGCGCAATCCGGTGGCGAACGTGAGCCCGGCCTGTTCGTTCGTCTGCACCTGATTGATGCCCGGGAACACGTATTCCACCGGGTCCTCGATGGTGGTGACGTTCTTGCCGGAGTTGTTGATCTCCAACAACGACGCGTACAACGTGGTGGTCTTGCCCGCACCCGTGGGCCCGGCGCAGATGACCATTCCGAACGGGGAGCGAATCATCTGTGAGAACGCCTCGTGCGTGTCTCGCGGCATGCCCAACTCGCCCAGGCCGATCATCGATCGGCGCTTGTCGAGAAGACGCATCACCAACTTCTCACCGAAAACGGTGGACACCGTGGCCACACGAACGTCCACCTCGCGTCCGTCCACCACCGTGGAGAACTGCCCGTCCTGTGGTCGACGACGTTCGACGATGTTCATGCCGGCCATGATCTTGAGGCGGCTCACCAAACTGAGGTGCATGGCCAGGGGGAGACGTTGCGCCTCGACGAGGTTTCCGTCGATGCGGTATCGGATGCGCAGGATGTCGTTCAGGGGTTCGACGTGAATGTCGGACGCGCGGTCGCGCAATCCTTGGCCGACGATGTTGGTGACGAGGTGAACGATGGGAGCGTCGTCGTCGCTGGCCGGGGGCGTGGTGAAGTCGGCCAACACCGGTTCGCCGGACGTCGCCGGGACGGATTCGATGACGGGCTTGGGTGCGGTCCGTTGAAACACGCAGGGCTATCGGCCCTGTTCAGGCACATCTGTACCCGTGGCGACCTGTCTTGACGGACCCTTGACGAAGCGGCTCAGGCGGCCAGGCGAGGGGCGACCACGCCGGCGATGGCGGCGAACTGCAGGCCGGCCGCCACCACCGTGAAGGCGTGGAAGATCTCGTGGAAGCCGAACACACGCGGCCACGGATTCGGCCGTTGCGTGGCCAGGGCGATGGCACCCAGGGTGTAACACACCCCGCCTCCGAGAATCAGTCCGAAGCCGACCGGTCCGAGGCCGTGCCACAAGGCCGGCACCGTCACGATGGCGGCCCAACTGACGATCATGTAGCTGGCGCCATGCCAGAACGAGGGCACTCTCGGTAACCAGTGCAAAACGATTCCCAACGCCGCACCGAACCACACCCCTCCGACTACGGCCCACTGCGCCCAACCATCGAGGCACAACACCGCGACGGGTGTGTAGCCGCCGGCGATGGCGAGAAAGATCGCCGAGTGGTCGAATCGTTGCATCAGTCGCTTCGCCTTCGGACGCCAGCGAACGCGGTGATACATCGCCGAAACGCCGAACATGGTGGCGGTACCCGACACGTAGATGGCGATGCTCAGCCGCGGACTGAACGGCAAATCGACCAGAAGAGTCAGCACCGCACCCATCACCAACATGATGGGGAACGACACCAAGTGCAACCATCCGCGCAACAACGGCATCAAGTGCGGGCCGTGCAGGTCGTTCATCGCTCCATTGTTACCCCGGCTCAGGCTCGGCGGATGTCGCCCCGGCACTACGATCACGAACGATGAGTGAATTCGGAGTGCTGCGATGATCGTCCATCTGGTGGACGGCACCTACGAGCTGTACCGCCAGCACTACGGCCAAGCGGTACGTTCGTCCGCTCCGGCCCCGAACGCCGCCACCATCGGGGTGTTGAATTCCACGTTGCAGTTGTTGCAGGAGGGGGCCACCCACGTCGGAGTGGCCACCGACCACGTCATCGAGAGCTTCCGCAACCAGTTGTGGCACGGCTACAAGACCTCCGAGGGCATGGAGCCCGAGATCCTCACGCAGATCCCCATCGTCGAGGAAGCCCTACGATCCATGGGCGTCACCGTGTGGGCGATGGAAGAGTACGAAGCCGACGATGCGCTGGCGTCGGCCGCCACGGTGGCCGCCGCCGATCCGACGGTGACCCAGGTACAGATCCTCAGCCCCGACAAGGATCTCGGCCAGTGCGTGGTGGGCGATCGGGTGGTGCAGATCGACCGCCGCAAAATGTCCAAGGGCGAGGACGGTCTGGTGAACGAGGCCGCGGTCATCGCCAAGTTCGGTGTGCCGCCATCGAGCATCGCCGACTATCTCGGCCTGGTGGGCGACACCGCCGATGGATTCCCGGGTCTGGCCGGCTGGGGAGCCAAGTCCGCGGCCGCGGTGTTGGCCAGATACGGGCACATCGAGGACATCCCCGAAGCGGTGGGGCAGTGGGACGTGCCCGGACTGCGGGGAGCCCCGAAGTTGGCCACCTCGCTCCGTGAGAACCGTGAACTGGCGTTGCTGTTCCGGCGCATCGCCACCACGATCGACACGGTGCCGGTGGGCCGGGTGGCCGAGTGGCGATGGAACGGCCCGACGCCCGATTTCGCCGACTTTTGCGCCGACCTCGGCGCACCGCGACTGGCGGAGAAAGCCGCTGGTCTGGCTCGCTCACGAGGCAGGTAGTCTGGCGGTGCTCCATTCGGCGCCTGCCGGGTGTGGTGACGGTCGGGTCCTGTGCAACGGGTTCCCGTGAATCAGGTCAGGACCGGAAGGTAGCAGCCTTCAGCGGATTCGCTCGTGTGCCGCAGATCGCCTGGCCGTCACCACATCCGGCAGGAGTCTGTTCGGGGCGAAACACGTAAGCACGGAATACAAAACACGGAATACAAAACACCTTGGAAGGGTGCGAGAGCGGCCGAATCGGCACGCTTGGAAAGCGTGTGAGGTGCAAGCCTCCGTGGGTTCGAATCCCACCCCTTCCGCCATGGCACAGGTGAGCGAGGAACTCATCGAGGCGATGCGGTCCGCGTTGCAACAGGCGCGCGACGCGTTGAACCACGACGACGTACCCGTGGGTGCCGTCGTGTTGCACGAAGGCCGCATCATCGCCGCCCGACACAACGAACGCGAGAACCATCAGGATCCCACCGCCCACGCCGAGGTTCTGGCCCTGCGCGACGCCGCTGAGGCTCTGGGGCGTTGGCGGCTGGACGACTGCACCCTGGTGGTCACCCTCGAACCGTGCGTCATGTGTGCCGGGGCGGTTCTGAACGCCCGTATCGGTCATCTGGTGTACGGCGCCGCCGACCTCAAGGGCGGAGCCACGGCCAGCCTCTACAACGTGTGCGCCGACCCCCGCCTGAACCACAATCCGCCGGTCACGCACGGGGTCTTGGCCTCCGAATCGGCGGCGTTGCTCGAGCAGTTCTTCGCCTCTCGCCGATAACCTCGTTTAGCGGAAGGGTGCCCGAGCGGCCTAAGGGACACGCCTCGAAAGCGTGCGACGTGCAAGCGTCCGTGGGTTCAAATCCCACCTCTTCCGCCAGAGATAGCGAGCGTCACGCGCCCGCGACGACCACCCCGGCGGCGATGCCGCTGAGCACCGCGCCTTCCACCTTGGGTCCGGCGAACGCGTCCCCGGCGAACACCAATGTGTCGTCGGCCGTGGAGAAGCACGGTTCGGGCCACAACTTCTTCGGGGTCGCGAAGCGCCACTTCTTGTATTCGCTGGCCACGATGGTGGCGTCGCCGAGATACGCGCCGGCCGCGGACGTGAGCAACGCCAGTCCGGTGTCGGCATCGTCGTCCCAGTGGGCCGCACTCCATTCGGGATTGGCATGGAAGGTGACGGCCGGGACCGATGAGATTCCCTTGGCGGCGTTGTCACCGATCCACGAGAAGACCGCATCCGGGTTCTGACATCCACCCGGTGCCGCGATGCTCGACGGTCGATCGAGCACGGCGAGCAAGCCGATGGTGCGGTCGTAGTCGGTGAGCAGCAATTCGCTCGGCAGCTCCACGCCCGCGGTGACGGTGAGCGAGTACGACTGGGGCAACGGGCACGTCATCACGACGGCATCGGCAGACATTTCGGACCCGTCGTCGATGACCACCGTCCAACGTGAGGACCCACCGGGCTTCACGGCGAACACCAACGTCGAGGTGCGCACCTCGAGTCCGCCGGCGATGTGCTTGGTCAACGCGGTCATGCCGTTGTTGGCGACGTAGCGCGGATGTCCATCGTCGCCATCGAATCCACGGCACCACTCGCGCACCACACCGGCGTGCACCCACTCGTTCACCAAGGCTTGGAATCGAGCGTCACGAACGGTGAAGAACTGCGCACCATGGTCGAGAATCGCGGTTTGACCGTCGGGTGCGGTGATGCGTCGGGTGGCCAGGCGCCCGCCCACACCGCGACCCTTGTCGAGCACGGTGACGCCCCATCCGTCTTCCGTCAGTGTGCGAGCGGCCATCAAGCCGCTCAGGCCGGCACCGACGATGATGGCTCGACGCGAATTCATGATGCGTTCGGAACGGCTCGCAGATGACGTCCGGTTTCGACGCGCTTCTGTTGGGCCTTCCACGCCAATTCCGCGCGCGTGAGAAAGTCGCCGAGGACCCGGTTGAACGTGGTGGCGTGCTCGATCATCAAGCCATGAGCGGCTCCGGACAAAACGGTGAGTTCGGCGGTCGGAATGAGATCGGCCAGTTCCTCGCTGTCGCCACGAGGCGTGAGGATGTCCTGGTTCCCCACGATCACGGCGGTGGGCACCGAGATCTGCCCCAGCAAGGTGCTGAGCGTGTCGTCGGCGTCGAGGATGGCCTGCACCTGCGCGTGGAAACCGTGCGACTCGCGCGAGGTGGCCACCGGACCGAGCCAACTGAACGCCGGCCACAGTCGTCGCAACGAACGAGGACCGATCACCCAACGAGCGGCCTGCATCGTCATCTCCGACATTCCTTTTTCCAGAGCAAGGTCCCCCCACGACGACAAAAGATCACGACGCCATTGATGATTGCTGCACGACGTGCACACCAAGGACAACGAACGAACGCGCTCGGGATGGAGAATGCCGACCAACTGTGAGATCGCTCCGCCCATCGACGCCCCCACCACGTGGGCGTTCTCGATGGCCGCGTGATCGAGAACAGCCATTGCATCGTCGGCCATCTGCGGCAACGAATACGGACCGAATGGCTTGTCGCTGCGCCCGGCACCGCGGTTGTCGTGGGCGATCACCCGATAGCGCGTGGCCAGGACGAAACGCTGAAGGTCCCACAGGTGCTTGTCGGCACCGAGACCTTGGATCATCAACACCGGGGGCGCACTTCGACGACCGATCACCTCGTAGTGAAGTCGCGCACCATCGCTGGCGGTAGCCCAACTCATGACGCTTGCTCCCATGCTCGTTTCGGAGGTACCCGCACGACGCCTTCCCAAGAGAAGAGCGAATCGATCACGTCGTTCGTGGCGATCTCGGGTCGCCATCCCAGCAAACTCTCGCATCGATCGCTGGTGGCACGACGTCCGTTGTGCAACACCTCCATCACGTGTTCGGGAACGGGTGCACCGAACAGATGCGCGATGCGACGAGTGACGGTCCATTCCGGACCGAACAACGGCAAGGGAATGTGACGGCTGCGACGTACCGCCGCGAAGCCGCTGATTTCGCCGTCGCCCACAACGTTGATGGGTTGTCCGATGGTGCGCTGAGCGGCCAGGACGAACGCGCGCGCGGCGTCGACCTCGTGCAGCACCGTGAACATCGGAGGCTTCAACATGTTGAACGGGACGAACGGCAATCGGAGCAATCGTCCGAGCGGGCTGGGAATGTGCGGTCCGATGACCGGCGCCAGACGCAATGCGGTGACGTCGGCCTTGCTCGTGCTGAAGGCATCACCGGCGGAACGTTCCACCTGCACCAACATGCGCCCGTATTGCGACGTGGGAGCGGTCGGAGCCGTCTCGTTGGGGACGTCGTCACGATGTCCGCCTCGTCCGTACACCTCGATACCCGACCGCAGTACGACCCGTCGCAACGACGGACAATCGCGCGCGGCGGAGAAGATCGAGTGCGCCGCCTCGCGCGTGTGGCGCTCGGCCAACGCGGGGCTCACGC
>Ga0315899_10006491_pt1 | contig 12603 bp, 10 predicted proteins | sample LakEriMetagenome_2_FD_203518 | JGI IMG/M metagenome (GOLD analysis project Ga0315899, IMG submission 203518) | Freshwater fungal communities from buoy surface, Lake Erie, Ohio, United States - Buoy 4 MA112 | ecosystem: Environmental > Aquatic > Freshwater > Lake | place: USA: Lake Erie, Ohio...
GAACCGCACCGTAAGTACCGGAACTTCCATACGAAACAGACGAGTAGGAACCTGACGAACCGCCCGAAGACCCTCCCGACGAGCCGTGGCTGACACGAACCGTGGAATAGTAACTTCCTGATGAACCACCGCTGGAACCACCGCTGGAACCACCGCTGGAACCACCGCTGGAACCACCGCTGGAACCACCGCTGGAACCACCGCTGGAACCATACGCGACGTAACTGCCGCTGCTGCCGCCACTACTGCCGTAATAGGCATGACGACGAGCAAAATGGTTGTGAATCTTGTCATGCAAATGATTATGCAAGCGTCGCAACGGGCCTACGTGCTGTGTGTAACCCCCCGACGATCCATAACTGCCCGACGATCCGTATCCCCCGGAAGAACCATATCCCCCCGACGAACCGTACCCAACGGCATAACCGCCGCTCGATCCATAGCCGGCCGAACCACCACTTGATCCCCAGCCAGCATGAGCCATGCTCACCAAGCTAGTCACGCAGCTTACGACCGCGATTGCAGAAATCGACTTTAAAAATCCTCGTCTCATGAAGCTCCTCCAGTAGCTTTTGTTGGAAAACACCCGCGCTAGCAAATTGCCTAAGCTTAATGTAATCATTGAAGATAGCCCGGGAACATAGGTAATTCAAGCAGGATAGGTAGATTTTACGTCTCCAAAGTAAAGGCAAAAGGGAACTACCACGAACCCGGCTTGGTTTAAATGCGAAAAAACACCACTCACCACTTGCTTTTGCCAATCTTGCTCGCGCCTCAGCTAACGATATTGTGCGAATATTTGCGAGCGGGCTCGGACCTGCTCGTCATCTGACTCGAGACCCGCCATCAATCCTAAGAGGGAATCTAGTTGATCTAGCTTATCCTCCACCAACTCCAGTCGTATTCGCTCAAACGATCCTTCTCGCGGCTCGTCTTGAAAACCGTTCATCAAGCATAATTCGCGATCCATTTCTTTTGTTCCCTCAGACTCCCCTGATCGTTCGACCAACCGTCCGGAATCAGCGGACTCTGGTCCAGGTCCTCTCAACCGGTCAGCCTGGATCACAGGCCCGACAATCAATGCCTCGTACGCTCCATGCTCGACGTCAAAAGCCGATGAAAGTCCGGAATCTCTTCCCATCGCTGCGTCGTTTAATGCGGATTCGTTTGGAACCACTGACGCCACTGAAACCACGGCAGAAACCTGCACTTGCTCAAAGAAACGTGCAATACTTGTCCGGCTGTTATTCATGACCCCAGAGGAATCGCTACTCGAAAGTATCTGCGATGCACCGGAATAATGAATCACAGCCCGGTCATTCCCTCCAGCATTCGCAATAGCCTCAACCTCGCTAAAACCTCTGACAAAGGATGAAAAGCCGGGCCCGACTATCGATGTCACAGCAGGACTCGCATTAAACAAATCATCGCCAGCAGAATCATACAGCGAGGCGCGGTCTAACCCTCCGCTGGTCGAATAGGCAAACACGCGTTCGAATCCTGATAGATAATTAAAGAAACCTGGCCCAGAAATACTCGTGAACTGCGGTCTTACAGAAAGTACGTCGTTTTGATTGGAATCGTAAACAAACGCTTGATCATCTCCGCCGGCAACAGCGTGAACGAAAATACGATTCACGTTCTCAACGAGAAAATTATAACCAACTCCCACTAGTTCGGCTCTATTAGGATGTATCACCAACCGGTCATCAGTTGATTGATCATACATAAAGGCTCGATCCGGCCCACTCACTCCATCGAACTGTACACTCTCAATATTCAACAACTCGATATTCAATTGATCGGTAGTTAGGACCGCCCCACCTGACCGGAGCTCGATTTTATCAGCACCCGCTGTACCGATGATCTTGAGCGTGTCGTTGTTCAACCCTCCATCGATTACAATCGACTGCACCTGTTGCAAATTCCACGACTGGATTGCAGTGCCAACCCTCAACTGTATTCCTTGTCGCAAGTCGATTTCATAATCGTTCGCATCGCCAGTACCAGTAATAGTCAATGTGGAGCCATTAACAATCCCCAGATTCGGAGCGTTTCCGCTGGATCCGTTGCTGGATGTGATTTCTGCAAAACTCCAATCGATGCCATACCTGCCTATGGATTTTCCGTCCTCTACAAGAAAACCAATCGTTTCTCCTGCAACAACTTGCACCGAAGCCAGACCATCCGTGAGCTGCAACTCCGTACTGCTACCATTTCGCAAAAGGGATACGCTTACGTCGGCCAAATGATCGCTATCGAGCTGAAATTGCAAAACCCCTGACTTGGTGGCATTGACGCGCAGAACATCCTTATCGCCTACCGTATTGAGCCAACTATCTGTACGCCAGGAGGACTGTAGGTTTTGAACTCGCCCTGTTTCGAGCGTGCCCCCGATTTCATCCACTGGCAAAATCGATGCGATGGCATTGTCGAGATCCAAAGATTTATAGGTTTGATTCGTAATGGGATCGAAGATAGAGTTGGCCGTACTCATCAGCGTGTTGTAGATAGACTGAGTGTTGATATTCTCCACCCCAACTAGCTCCATGGCCTCGCGAATGAGTACACTCGCCCCGGATATATAAGGGGCAGCCATGCTTGTACCGCTGGCTCTAGCCCAATCGGCGAACACTCCGTCCGCTCCCCAGAAATGATCGGGAACCGTACTCATTATGTTTCTACCAGGAGCAGCGATCACACGAGAATCACGCTGACTAAATCCACTCAGTGCACCGTCTGCGTCGACACTCGCAACTGGAATGACATATGGACTAACTGCGGGATACGCTAATCCCGGTGTAGGATTGAGTTGGAATGAATTACCCGCCGATGCGACCACCACTATCCCAGCTTGATTCAGCCGCATTAACTCATCTTCGAGCGTAGCCCAACTAGGTAGGGTACTCGAATTCCAACTGGCTCCCAAGGACAAGTTCACCGTAGTGATGGGATTCTCGAATGTATTGCGGTTGTCGTATACCCATTGCAAAGCAGACTCTACCCACGCCATCTGACCTTGGCCCGTGTCTGTAAATGTTCTCAGCGCGACAAAATCAACGTTCGGTGCAACTCCTTGTTGACTCCCCTGATTGGCTCCCACGATACCCGCGACGTGTGTGCCATGATACCCAGCCGGTGCATCATCAAACGGATTGGAATCGTTCTCTGCGAAATCCCACCCGCCCACAACTCGATGCGAAGCGCCGTATCCACCACCAAGTGCCAAATGATTGTATGCAATACCGCTATCGATAATCGCTACGGTCTGCCCCTGGCCGGTAAGCCCAAACTGCGAACGAACATTGTTCCAGCCCGTTTGTTGGTGCGCACTGGACAAAAACGTCGCTAACTCGGTACCAGCAAAACCAGGTGCATAGCCATGATTGAGATCATGATGGAAAATCCCACCGACTGCACTGTGCTGCTGCAAATCGATCAAATCGTTTCCCGTCTGCATCGGCTCCCATTCCAGTGGCCCCCATGGCATCGCGGATAGTGCCAACCGCTTCTCACACTTTTCCCATTCCGTTCGATGTGACCAAAGTATCTCGTTTTCCATCTCGTTTGCTGAGGCACCCGAATTGTTCGGGGATACTCCTGTTACTTGACAGGATCGTGGCCCAAACCACGTCGAAACTGGCCAATATCTGCCCGGAATACGCAATACAGACGCGATGAATTGAAGAATGTTTGCCATTGTTGGTGGAGATCTCGTCCAAGCGGACCTTCCGTTTTCGTGAATTCTTGGGACCCCAAATCGGTTGTCAAGGATCCGTCTGACGCTGAAACGGTAGGTCAGCGTGCGTGCGCAGCTTTGAGTTCTTAGAACAAGTTTCCAACGTTTCCACCCGGTCGAGTCCGCAACATCGGCACAACCGTCCCCACTTACCACTCGTACGCTATCTTCCCCAAACCAATCGATAGCATTTGTAACTTCGGTAAAATAACCGCGATGCGATAAACCAGTCAAACTGTAACGACAATTACAACCCTCATTCAATCGACCATCCTGACACGCCGATGAAACATCTAGGGCTTTCGCTTTCGCACATCGGAATCGCAAACAACTTCGTCATGGATGACCGGTTGTCGGCATCGTCGCTGATGTGTGCAGCTGCTCGAGGCGCGATGGGCTGCACGGATGCTAACCATCTCACCTCGGCCAGCTTTCAACACTTTGAGGCTAAATCAGAGGAAAACATGTCTCGGCTAAGCTGGACGAAACGTTTCTACTGGCGTTATCTTTCGAAACCAGCCAGCGAACGGGCACTTTTCCTACACGTCCTTGAAAACCCGGTGGCTTCCATCTTAGAAATAGGTATTGGAAACGGTGAACGCTTCGCGAGGGTGATTCCTCTCTGTACTAAACCCGATGGCGTTACCCAAATCCGATATGCGGGTGTTGATCCATTCGAGTCTGCCCAAGCAGGTACTCCGCACTTACCGCTCAAGACTGCGCACAGAAGATTGGCAGAACTTGGCGTGAAGGCTAACCTAATTCCCGGCGATACGATCGCAGCCATTGCTCGCGTTGCCAACGTCGTGTTGCCTAGCGACTTAGTTATCGTCGATGGTAGATGGAAATCCGGGGATGAAATTAGCCAGGCCATTCATCAATGGCTGCCTCGTTTGTGCCACGACCATTCAACCATCTTCGCTCGCAACCGTGACACCGAAGCATTCGTTAAACAGCCTCTCCCTGCGACTGCTGTTTCCAGCGATTCGTTACGACGCGCTGCCTAGCCAAATAAAGAAATGGGCGATGCAAATCTAGACGACGCATCGAAGCCCCGAACAGGCGATTTGTCGGAAAGCACTTATGCTACAATCCACTGACAATGAAGCCTCTCCGACAGCAGCCCCAAAATCTTGAATCGATTGAGAACCATCTAAGACTCCATGTGGACCGGTTGGCGGGATTGATCGGTCCTCGCTATCTTAAAAAACCCAAATCGATTCAAGCATCGATTGGCTACATCGAGGATCAATGGAAATCGATGGGATTCGAGGTTGCCCATGAAACCTACGACTCTATGGGGGACCAAGCTACCAATCTCATTGTCGAGCTTCCAGGAGGCGGACGATCTAACGAGATCATTCTTATCGGCTCTCATTACGACACCGTTTTCTCCACTCCAGGTGCAGACGACAATGCTTCTGCGGTCGCTGTAATGCTGGAAGTTAGCCGAATATTGAAAACAATTGACAACAAACGAACCATTCGATTCGTTGCCTTCGCCTGCGAAGAACCTCCCTACTTTAATCTTGATTGCATGGGCAGCCAGCACCACGCTCGCGAATCCAAAAGGAGAAGCGACCGAATTGTTGGTATGCTATGCTTGGAGATGGTCGGATACTACACGAACGAACCAAACTCGCAAAACATTCCTCCGCTGATACCAAAGCTATTGAGAGGATTCTTTCCAAAGCAGGGAAATTTCCTAGCAGCCGTAGGCAACCTCGCCTCATGGAATCTCTGTTGGCAATTCCGTCGAGGATTCAAAAAGGGATCTCCCAAAATGCCACTCTTTTCAATCTGCTTACCGGAGAGAATCAACGAAATTCGAATGAGCGATAACAGCTCATTTTGGGACCAAAACTATCCAGCATTAATGCTTACGGACACTAGCTTCCTTCGAAACCCAAACTATCATCGCTCTACCGACACCCCTGAAACCTTAGATTACCCTCGCATGACCCAAGTAACCTGCGGAATTGCTTCGGCTGTCCAACACCTTGCCAATTAGGGTGACTCAGGAGTTCAGCTCACTTAACTTTGAACAACCCGAGGGCATTGATCAGTTTGATCAGTTCATTGGTCGTGCATACCTTTGCCTTGTAGGATGGACGGTATGTATTTGTCAATTCGGGCGTCGCGAGTTTTGGATTGTTTGGCTGCTGAGATGAACAATATGTAGCCTCGCTTACGCCCAGGAGTCAAAATCTCCCATGCACGTTTTAACTCGGCAGAAAAGGCCAGTCGATTCGCTAGTTCGATTGGAAGCTCCAACTCTAACTTTGCATCGAATTTGACTTTCTCTCCAGATCGCTCGATTTCTATCGCTTGGTGTATGTACTCTCTGAGAGCAGGCTCAAGACTGCGGATTGCCGCCACCGAGGTAAACTTGACCACGCGATCTGATTGGCAATTTGCACCAGGCTTTTCTAAAATGTTGTGGTGATCCGAAATCAACACCCCTTTGAAAAAGCTGATCGAGGCATAACTCTTTACCGCACTAACGATAGAAACGTTCTTTCCTTCGATCGTATAACAAGGAATACCCCATTTTCTTTCCTCCGTTAGTCCGCAATCCAAAACGATCTCTCGAAGCGACTTTAACTCATCTTGCCACGCATGAACTTTGCAATCGGGTGTTCCCCCTAATGAACAGCGCCCACATCCGTCACTCAAATACTTGTCGATCTCAATATTTCTTGAACTCATCACGCTACCAACCAAACTTCGAAACCTACCAATGATCGATGCGCATAGAGTTCAGAGCATAATTAGCGATTTCGATTGTGGATGATCGTCGCATCACTTGCGTTACCAATTCCATTGTCTGTCATGGCAGGCAAGCTCGTCTCCAGTTCGGCTTTTTGCAAGAATTGTTAAGTTGCGACGGATTCCAGTCTTTTTTTCTCGATCAACTTATCTAACTCGGCTCGCAATACTCCCAAAATCTCGTCATAGGGATATGCACCGAGCGACTCTTCACCCTTCTTTAAGTTAACCTTGCTGGGCCCGCACCAAAGCCCTAGATCGGCATCATCCGTTTCTCCAGGTCCATTGACTCGACACCCCATGACAGCAATCGTAATCGCATAATCCTTAGCGTAGGTGGTCATCTCCTTGACATCTTGTGCAAGCTCCACAAATGCTTCGTTCTCAACCCGTGAACAACTAGGACAAGAAATGATGTTCAGCTTGGAGGGATCCAAAGCGACCACGGATCGTAACCGCCCATTTCGTATATCGTCAATAATCTGGTTACCTGCTTCGATCTCCATCGACTTTTTCGAATTAGGCACCGTTAAGCTAACGCGAATCGTGTCGCCAATTCCTCGACCGATCAGTTGTTCAAAGGCAATTCGAGTTTTGATGATCCCGTCGGGCGGCAACCCTGCCTCTGTTACTCCGAGGTGAAGCGGAATATCAGGCCGTGCTTCCGCGAACCGTCGATTCACCTCGACGACTTTTGTTGGATCACTATCCTTTAACGACACGACAAACCGGGTAAAGCCGATCGACTCCAGCAATTCACAATGTTCAAACGCGGACGCGAGCATAGGTCCCAACGAATCCTTGTCGTCAAATTTTTCTTTCTGCGCCGGATCTACACTCCCACAATTAACTCCTACCCGCAAAGCACAATCATTCGCAGCCGCGACCTCGGCAATGTACTTAACCTTGTCCTGCCACGGCCTGTTGCGTTCGTGATGGTACAAATGGCCAGGGTTGTATCGGACCTTGTCCACGTGCGGAGCGACCTTTTCCACAAGCCGATAATTCTCTTGTAAATCTACCGATAAATTGGCCTCTGTCTGACGCCGTATCTCGGCTAACGCCGCCGCATCTTTGTCGCTGTCGACCGCTATTCGAACGACATGGGCGCCAGCCCGATGCAAATCATTGACGAGTGCAACCGTCGCGTCGACGTCTGTCGTGTGAGTTGCTGTCATACTCTGCACGGCAATCGGATGGGCGGAGCCTATGTAAATGTTGCCGACTTTGACCGAACGCGTGGGATTTCTCTTAATTTCCATCTCTTCTCTTCTCACCAGGGACCCTGTGACAACTCTAACTATAGCGAGTTGGCAATTTCCTCAAACAGCTTTTGCCTTTTCTTCCGCAGCACTGCCACGAAAATAGTTTGGCAACAATGCAAAAGGCTCGATTTGCTCTCCCCGAGCCCAAGACTTTAGGCCTAAACTGGCTACGTAGATCGCGTGCGGATCAAACTCCTGGTCGCCAAACCAGCTGACCGTTGCGATCCAATCCCTCAAATCCCCCGCATCGAGCTCTCTATCGATGAAACTGCGAAGCCGACCTGCCCCAGGCCCGACCATGGCATGCGAGGCTGGATTAGAATCTTTACGACGGCAACAATCAAGAAACTCTGAAATGTCCAAAACCCGAGTTTCGGAATACCGACCCTGCCTATCTTTGGACTTAACAAATACTTGACCTCGATAAGCATCTAGCAATGCATGAACATGACCAATTGTATGCGTCTGCTGCGAAAAACTCGTTGTGGCCTCCGCTTGCAAATGAATGACCTCCAAGGTATCCAATCCAATAACGGGTACCCCTAATCCATAGGCCAGGGATTTGGCCGTTGCAACCCCAACCCGTAAACCAGTAAATGAGCCAGGTCCATTCACAAGTGCAATGCATCCCAGCGCGTCAAGGGAAAGGCTACAATTCTTCGTTACCTGCAGAATGCATTGAGCAAGCGACTGCGCCGAACCTGACACGCGTGGTAGATCTACAGAAGAAATTGATGCTAAAGAATCAGTATCCCGTGGCGCAATGGCAACAGAACCGAACTTTCCACTTGTTTCAATTGCTAACAGGTAACTCATAGCATCGATTCCGAACCATCCTTGGTTAGCATCTCAGCAAATGTGCGAACCAAAGTGCCTGTACCTCCCGCATCACACCACGCTTTCGCTGAATCCAAAAACGCCGGCCCTGCAATATCTAAGTGTGTCCAAGGTGTCTGTCCGACAAACTCCTCTAAAAATTTTGCAGCCGTGATCGCTCCTCCCCAACGACCTTCTCCAACATTCTTTATATCTGCAATCTTGCCTGCAATTTGCTCCGAGAAAAATGCATGCATCGGCAAGGGCCAGACATACTCTCCGAACTGCTCGGAAGCGTCAATGATCTCAGTCTGCCACTCTTTGTTGTTCGACATTGCCCCCGAGATATCGTTACCTAATGCGACGACACACGCACCTGTTAAAGTAGCAAAGTCAACGATCTTGCTCGGATGAGAATCCAACGCCACACTCAAACAATCCGCGAGCACCAATCGCCCCTCTGCGTCGGTGTTGTGAATTTCGATCGTTTTGCCACTTCTAGCCATCAACACATCACCCAGCTTAAACGCATTGCCAGACACCATGTTTTCTACCAGGCCCACGACACCAACCAAATTACACTTCGCATTGAGGATAGCCGCAGCCTGCATGATCCCCACGACCGTCGCAGCCCCTGCCATATCGCACTTCATGGTCAGCATGCTATCCGATGGCTTCAAGGAATAACCTCCACTGTCAAAGGTGACGCCCTTGCCAACCAATGCTATAGGCGGAGTGGTGGAATCGCTACCTTTGTACCTCATGATCGCCAATCGTGGCTCGCATGACGAACCTCGCGCTACGCCAAGCAATGCGCCACATCGCTCCGACTCCAGTTTCGACTTATCCCAAATCTCAACCTCAAATTTGCATTGCTGGCCAATGCGAAAAATCTCATCCACGAATGTCGCTGGATACATATAGTTTGCAGGCAGATTAACCAAACGTCTAACCAAATTCACCGCCTCGGCTATAACCACCCCCTTTAGCAAAGTACTTTCGCTCACCCCTACCCACTCGCAATACTCTGGTTGAACAAGCGATTTCTCTTGCCGAAAAAGATCTTGCCCCACACATCCCACCATGGCTCCGCATACGGCAGCCCGCTCAGACACCGACGCTCCTTGGAAACCAGCAAATCGCACCCGAACCCGATACTTTGCCGCGATTTTCTTCATGGCTGCCCCTGCGGCTCTGTTCGCCAAAATCGGAGACAGATTTTGCTGCTCTCCTACCCCAACGAACAACATTTGTGATGCCGCAACCCCCATGACGGAATAAAGTGTCGTGAGCTGATTTGGCTTCGTGGAAATCTCTCCTGCATCAAAGAGCTTTGACAGCACACCACCAGTCGCCTGATCCAACTCGAGAATAAGTGGCGAGTTTCTCCATTGATCAGAAATGGCAACAACTAGCACATCGCAGGGATTCTGAAGCCATTGCTGCGGAGCAGTAATACATCTCATAGAAGTGACGCTGAGTTGGTGGAACGGTACTCTGGGCCTGTGAGGAGAATCTCACGAGGCAACGACAATAACATCAACCCGATTCTAACGCATCGAACTGGTTCAACTAGATACTTGACACCGCACCCTCAAGCTGAAATCACAAATAGCCCCCCGGCGACGCGGAAATACAGTGCAACTACTACAAATTTACCCAGGCTACTTTTGATAAATTGGTAAGAAATGATGATTTACGGACAAACTTAGAATTGCCATGGCGGTGCTATAAACCTCTCCTATACTCTGTTCTTCCCCTGCAGGACTGGTCCAGGAACCATTTTTATTCTGCCCCTCTAGAAGAAAACTTCTAACCCGCTCCTGTGCCACTTTAGCTGCGTCTCCTCCTCGCTGATGCATGGCCTGCGAATAATAATACAGACCGTACATCAAATAGCGGTCATCGCGCTTTGGCGGATGCTCTATCAACCATTCTGTTGCCCCCTGAACTATCTCCGAGTCATAATCTCCACAAACTTGCATGGCCAACAAACCTGCAGATGTCATGGTAAACGTTGGATTTCTTTGATTTGGCTCGTAAGAAAACCCACTCTTCCGCTCCAAGGGTTTTTTATCCAAACCAATTGGAGAAGTAAAAGAACGGGACAAATATGCAACCGCTTCCTCAATAGTCTCCGATGGCACGTCTAGCCCGTCGTTCTTCGCACTGCGCAGGGCCATCAATTGCCAAACGGATACAGAAAGATCGCTGTCCTCAGATGTCGGTGTATACCGCCAGCCTCCCCGCGATGATGAGTTCTTTCTAATTTTTTGACTCTTGACGATCAAATCGATTCCTTTCTGACACCGATCGTGAATCTGCTTGTCCATTTCTTCATTTTCACCCATGCCCAACATTTCCGTAAGCATTAACGTCACAATGCCATGCCCATACATCCGCGATCCATCGTTTGCACCAAAATAGCCACTCGAATCCTGTCGCTCCGGCTTGAGTATAAATCCCAACGCACGCCTCAGTGCTTCCGACTCACTAGAATTGTCGGTAACCTGGTGACCAACGGAAGCCATCGCCATGATCGCCAAAGATGTCATGGCACTCGCATTGCCACGATCCACTATCGATCCATCAGGTTTCTGCTGCGATACCAAATACTGGATTCCGCTCTCTATTGCAGTATTCGTTTGCTCTTCTTGCGCAGCGAGCGGAACAAAAAATGAAAACCAAATCCCAACAACTAGGCACGCCGATACGGACAATTGTCGAGAACCGCTCATGCATGCCGCGCGCCGTAAGCCTATCATCTTCGACGTCTCCCCTGCTGCATCAAATTGATCGGTGTAAAGACACCATCGTTTTCTTCGGCTATCGTCTCCAAAGCTTGATAACCAATGGAACTATGCAACAGATACGTATGAATTGGGATTTTTACTTTGTATTCATCATCGTTCAACTTCTTTCGATTTAATACTCGAAGCCTTACGATTGAGTCATCTGCGATTTCGCCATCCGACAGGAGCATAATCGCATCTGGCTGCATGGATATAGCCAGCATCAAACTAGTTGCTGGAAATGTGTTACCTCCCAACCTTATGCCATTGAGCCAATTCTGAAGCTTTGTGATGGAAGATTTTGACGGACGAACGTAAGCTCCCCTAGGGGGCGCTAACCCGAACATAGGATGAGGCTCTGAATCAAAACCGATTACGAAAAAACGCTGATCTGGCGATAATCCTTTTACACAACGAACTAACTCTTCCTTTAAAGACTCCCACCGAACTCCACTCATGGAACTGGACGAGTCAATCACGAATACAAAGTGATTTCCAACCAACTCCTGGCCGTAAAACTTTGCGACCGCATTCCCTGCCCCTTCCCCCGTGATGTCACTTTCTACATCGTTGAGCGAAGTCAATGCAGAACGCAAACCTTCGGACAACGATTCATCCGATTCGGAATCAGTAGCCGGATCTAAAGCCACATCAAAACTAGCGAGCGTTGCCGGCACGGACGACTCCGTTTGTGGTTCTTCTGGCAAGCTGGTTTCGGTCTCCAGAGATACAGACTCGAACGATTCATTAGTTAACGATATGGATTCCGCCGAACTTTCCAAAGCGAGCAAAATGGATCGCCCCGATTGACCAGCCCCTCCCAACGTATAAATACATGCCAATAAAAAACAAAAAGTCAAATGTACTGCACAACTCGTCAAAAAGGCGATCCACTTACTGAGCGAAGGCGATTTGTATCGAGTTTCTAAGTCGTTGATCGCCATTGTGTTTCCATTCGAGGAAGCATGACTAACTCTTTGGCTTGTTTTTGGAAACATCCTTGTTCGGTCTCGGAATAAAGCGATAGGTTCCTAAATTCTCCTTGGCAATTCGCTGCATATCCTTCGCATGCTCCTCTTCGAAGAAATGTATGACGTGAATGGGCACCTTGGGTAAATTCTCGGAGATGATGTCATTGTTGCGGTTCACTCGCTCTAAGAACCTAGGAACATCCGCCCTCGTCGCTCCATCAAAAAGCATAAAAATCGCATCGGGATCCATC
>Ga0315899_10006492_pt1 | contig 12601 bp, 13 predicted proteins | sample LakEriMetagenome_2_FD_203518 | JGI IMG/M metagenome (GOLD analysis project Ga0315899, IMG submission 203518) | Freshwater fungal communities from buoy surface, Lake Erie, Ohio, United States - Buoy 4 MA112 | ecosystem: Environmental > Aquatic > Freshwater > Lake | place: USA: Lake Erie, Ohio...
CGCGCCGTCGAACTCGCCGCCGACGCCGATCTTTACGCCGCCGATCAGGCCGCCAAAGCCCGCCGCATCACCGCCGATGCCGAGGCCTATGCCACGGGCGTCATCGCGGGCGCGATCAAGGAAAACGGTCTGGAAGCCGCACAGTTTCAGGTCGCGCTTAAACAGGTTGAGGCATTGCAAGCCATCGCTGCAGGGACAGGCAAGCAAACCATCCTCGTCCCCGCCAACGCGCTTGAGGCTTTTGGCGATGCCTTCAAAATGCTGAAAGGGCGCGCATGATGTGGAACGTCTGGTGGGTCTGGATCGTCGCAGGCTTTTCGCTGGGGGTGCTAGAGATTCTGGCCCCCGGCTACATATTCCTCGGCTTCGCCATCGGCGCGCTGGTGACGGGCGGGCTGTTGGGACTTGGCGTGCTGGGCGGTTCCTTGCCACTCCTCTTGGTGGTCTTTGCGCTTCTATCTCTGGCCTCATGGTTCGTCCTGCGCCGGGTGGTCGGCGTGGCACCGGGGCAAGAGAAAATCTGGCACAAAGACATCAATGACTGACTTCGTCGGCGCCAAAGCGGCGCTGATCTGCGGCGATGCGGTGCTGACCTATCTGCGCGATGACCGCCCCGGCCTGCCATGGCCCGCCCATTGGGACCTGCCCGGCGGCGGGCGCGAAGGGGCAGAATCCGCCGAACAGTGCCTGTTTCGCGAGGTGATGGAGGAATTCGGCCTCCCCCTCACCCCCGCCCACCTGACATGGCGCGGCAGCTTTCCCGCCCTGCACAGCCCCGGCCATCACGCCATCTTTTTCGCAGGCCACATCACCGCATCTGAGGTCGCCGCCATCCGCTTTGGCGATGAGGGTCAAACATGGCAGATGATGCCGCTCGCCCAATGGCTCACCCACCCCCGCGCCGTGCCAGACCTGCCCCGCCGCACCGAAATCGCCCTGCGGGAGCTTGCGCGTTAGGCCAGAAACTCCTCGCGCCGATAGCCTTGCAGATACAACAGCGCCGTCAGATCGCCGTGGTTCACCCGCACCGCACACTCTGCCTGCACCGACGGCTTGGCATGCAGCGCCACGCCCATCCCCGCCAGCCCCAGCATCCCCAGATCATTCGCCCCATCACCCACGGCGACAGCCTCAGCCGGTGAAATCCCCAACCGCGCCGAAATCTCCTCCAGCGCCTGCACCTTCGCCGCGCGGCCCAAAATCGGCTCCGCCACCGCCCCGGTCAAACGCCCATCCTCGACCAAAAGCGTATTGGCCCGGTTTTCGTCAAACCCCAACACCCCGGCAATCGCCCCGGTGAACGCGGTAAACCCGCCCGACACCAGCGCCGCATAGCCGCCATTGCCGCGCATGGTGGAGACCAGCGCCCGCCCCCCCGGCATCAACGTGATGCGCTCGCGGATCACCCGGGCAATCACCGCCTCCTCCAGCCCCCGCAAAAGCCCCACCCGGGCGCGCAGCGCGGCGTCAAACTCCAACTCACCATTCATCGCCCGCGCGGTGATCCCGGCGACATAGGCCCCCACCCCCGCCTCATCGGCCAACTCGTCAATGCATTCCTGCTGGATCATCGTGCTGTCCATATCGGCAATCAGCATCCGCTTTTTCCGCCCCATTGCGGGCTGCACGGCAAGGTCGATCCCCATCGCCTGAAACCCGTCCCACACCTCCCACAGGTTCGCAGGCATCGCCTCCAGCGCAAACTCCGCCGCCACGCCCGGATCCAGCCAAACGGCATCCCCACCCCCCCAAGCATTGCGCAAAGACTCAACCGCCACGCGGTCAAGCTTCGGGGTTTCCGGGTTGGTCAGCAGGGTCGAGATGAACATCAAAGGTTTCCGATAGTGGAGATTTGCGTCGTTTTTCGGGGATGATGCGGCGCTTTAGCGCGATTTTTTCGCTTGTGCCACCCCGAAAGCCCCGATACCCCCATCCGTGGGACACCCTTCCCCAACGAAGGGCTTTTAGCTGAGAGGCTACCATGACTGATCTGACCGCACCGGCATTGCGCCCGGCGAATCCGCGTTTTTCCTCTGGCCCTTGCGCCAAAATCCCCGGTTATTCCCTTGATCTTCTTGGCGACGCGCCCCTTGGCCGCTCGCACCGCGCCGCTGTCGGCAAGGCCAAGCTGAAGGAAGCCATTGACCTCACCCGTGAAATCCTCGGCGTGCCCGCCGATTACCGCATCGGCATTGTACCCGGCTCTGATACCGGCGCTGTCGAAATGGCCATGTGGTCGCTTCTGGGCGCCCGGCCTGTCGAAATGCTGGCGTGGGAAAGCTTTGGCGAAGGCTGGGTCACCGATGTGGTCAAACAACTCAAGCTGGATGCCATCGTCAAAACGGCCCCCTATGGCCAGATCGTTGACCTCAGCACCGTCGATTTTGACCGCGACGTCGTGTTCACATGGAACGGCACCACTTCGGGCTGCCGCATCCCCAACGCCAACGCCATCCCTGCCGATCGCAAGGGCCTGACCATCTGCGACGCCACCTCCGCCGCCTTCGCGATGGAGATGGACTGGGCCAAACTCGACGTCACCACCTTCTCATGGCAAAAGGTTCTGGGCGGTGAGGGCGCGCATGGCATGCTCATCCTGTCGCCCCGCGCGGTTGAGCGGCTGGAAACCTACACCCCCGCATGGCCCCTGCCAAAAATCTTCCGCCTCACCTCCAAGGGCAAGATCACCGAAGGCATCTTCGTGGGCGAAACCATCAACACCCCCTCGATGCTGGCGGTGGAAGATTACCTCGTGTCGCTGAAATGGGCCAAATCGGTCGGCGGGCTGCACGGCCTTGTGAACCGCGCCCGCGCGAACGCCCAAGTCATCTGGAATTTCTGCGCCCAAAACCCATGGCTGCAAAATCTGGCCAAGACGCCCGAGATTGCCTCAACCACCAGCGTCTGCCTCAAGTTCAACGATGCCCGCATCAAGGACGGCGAGGCCTTCGCCAAAGCCGTGGCCAAGCGGTTGGAAAAGGCCGGGGTCGCCTATGACATCGGCGCCTACCGCGACGCGCCCGCAGGCCTTCGCATCTGGTGCGGCTCGACGGTGGAAACCGCCGATGTCGCCGCCCTGATGCCGTGGATCGCCCACGCGTTTGAGACCGAAATCGCGGCCCAAGCCCAAGCCGCCTGACCTTCCCTTTTCATTGCGCCCGCGTCCGGGCCCTGTCGGTACAACGACCAGACAAATGCCAGACGCGGGCCATACGCAAACCAGACAGGATATTTCCCATGGCACCCCGCGTTCTCGTCTCTGACGAACTCTCCGAAACCGCCGTTCAAATCTTCCGCGACCGTGGAGTTGAGGTGGACTACATGCCCAAATTGGGCAAAGACAAAGAGAAACTGGCCGAGATCATTCACCAATATGACGGCCTCGCGATTCGCTCCGCCACCAAGGTGACCGAAAAGCTTTTGGCCAATGCCACGAACCTGAAAGTGGTCGGCCGCGCCGGCATCGGCGTGGATAACGTCGACATCCCGGCGGCGTCCAAAAAGGGCGTGATCGTCATGAACACGCCCTTCGGCAACTCGGTCACCACCGCCGAACATGCCATCGCGATGATGTTCGCCGTGGCCCGCCAACTGCCCGAGGCCAACGCCTCAACCCACTCTGGTAAATGGGAAAAATCCCGTTTCATGGGGGTAGAGCTCTTCAATAAAACCCTTGGCGTCATTGGCGCAGGCAACATCGGCGGCATCGTCTGCGACCGCGCGGTGGGGCTAAAGATGAAGGTCGTCGCCTATGATCCCTTCCTGTCCGAAGAACGCGCCAAGGCGCTGGGCGTCACCAAGGTCGAACTTGACGAACTCTTGGCCCGCGCCGATTTCATCACCCTACATGTGCCGCTGACCGACAAAACCCGCAACGTTCTGGGCCGCGAAAACCTCGCGAAAACCAAGAAAGGCGTGCGGATTATCAACTGTGCGCGCGGTGGCCTGATTGACGAAGCAGCCCTGAAAGACGCGCTGGACACAGGCCATGTCGCCGGTGCCGCGCTGGATGTCTTCGAAACCGAACCCGCCACCGAAAACCCTCTATTTGGTCACCCCAACGTGGTCGTCACCCCACATCTTGGGGCATCCACCACCGAAGCGCAGGAAAACGTCGCGCTGCAAGTGGCCGAGCAGATGGCAGATTACCTGCTGACCGGGGCGGTTTCCAACGCGCTCAACATGCCCAACGTCACCGCCGAAGAGGCCGCCATCATGGGCCCTTGGATCAAACTTGCGGCACATCTTGGGGCCTTTATCGGCCAGATGACGGATGAACCGATCAAAGCCATCAATATCTTGTATGACGGCACCGTTACGGACATGAATCTCGCCGCTCTTAACCAATCGGTAATTGCTGGTGTGCTAAAAGCCCATAACCCCGACGTGAATCTGGTGTCCGCACCTGTCGTGGCCAAAGACAAAGGCATTCTGATTTCGACCACCCGGCAGGACAAGACCGGCATTTTCGACGCTTATATCAAGGTCACCATGGTCACCGACAAGCGTGAGCGTTCGGTGGCAGGCACGTGTTTTTCCGATGGAAAACCGCGGTTTATCCAGATCAAGGGTATCAACATCGACGCTGAAATCGGCCAGCACATGCTCTACACCACGAATGAGGACGTGCCCGGCATCATCGGCCTTTTGGGCATGACCATGGGCAAGAACGGCGTCAACATCGCCAACTTTACCCTTGGCCGTTCCGGTGTGGGGCAAGATGCAATTGCCATCCTTTATCTCGATCAGGCGATTGACCCGAAGGTCGTCGAAACCCTTGAATCCACAGGCATGTTCCAGCAGGTCAAGGCCTTGCAATTCGAAGTGGCATAAGCCAGCGTTCAGCGGCCGGGGTCCAACCCCGGCCGACATCACGCCGACATCACAAGGCACCCATGCCGACCCTGACCCCGCTGCTTCTCGCCCTCGCTGACCTGACCGAAGCCGAGCCTCGGGCGGCGGCACAGGCGACCGCGGACATCCTGCGCGCCGCGGCAAGCACCCACAGCTTCGCCCCCGCCCCACGCTCGGTGCTGGATGAGGAGATCAAGGCGGCAGCACTTGGCGCAAACGCCTTGCCCTGCGCGGCTCTTGTGGCGCAGGCGGCCGCTTTCCTGCCGTGGCAAGCAAGCCCGGCTGCAGCGCTGCAACCCGGCCATTTGGCCGCCAGCAAAGCGGTGGTCACACTGATCAGTCCCGAAGGCCCGATCCACGCCCCGGATCTGCGTTTTGGTCTTTTTTATCAAGCCCCTGGCGTCTACTATCCGCTCCATGCCCATGAGGCTGCGGAAACCTACACGCTCTTGGCCGGAACCGCCCCGTGGCAAGCCGGCGACACCCGCCGCGTCCTTGGCCCCGGCGACAGCATCTACCACCCGCCCCAGCTGCCCCATGCCATGCGGGCCGGTCCCGAAGGATTTTTGGCGATGTGGCGTTGGTCTGGGGATATCGGGTTTGACAGCTACCGCATGCTGCCCGACCCGGAAGCCATGGGCGTTTAGGATCCCCCTTGCCCCTTCATCTGTTCCCAAATATCCCAAGGGGGTCCGGGGGTGTGAAACCCCCGGTCCTTTCCAATAGGAACCCCGGAATGAGAACCTACGCCATCGGCGACATTCACGGCCAGCTTGACCTTCTCAAGGCCGCGCATGACCGGATTGCCGCCGATCAGGCCCGTCACGGCGCTGCCCCCATCGTTCACATCGGCGATCTGGTGGACCGGGGCCCGGACAGTCCGGGCGTGATCGAATATCTCATGGCGGGCCATGCCCGGAGTGAAGATTGGGTCACGCTTTTGGGCAATCATGACCGGATGTTTGCGGGCTATCTGCGCGATCTTCATTGGCGCGACCCGCGTCTGCGCGTCGATCTCAGCTATCTGCATCCAAAGATCGGCGGGGCCGTAACCCTTTCAAATTACGGCGTAAAAAACCCCGCTGATCGCCCTCTGCCCCCGGTTCATGCCGAGGCGGTCGCCGCCGTGCCGCGCGCGCATCGCGATTTCATCGAAAGTCTGCCCACTAGCTTTGCCCGTGGCGAGGCCTTCTTTGCCCACGCCGGCATTCGCCCCGGTGTTCCCTTTGATCAGCAGACCGAAGATGATCTGTGCTGGATTCGCGATGGCTTTCTGGATGACCGCAGCGATCATGGCGCGTTGATCGTCCATGGCCATACCCATCTGGCGCAGGTCACCCATTACGGAAACCGCCTGAACCTTGATTCCGGCGCGGCCTACGGCGGGCCGCTTTCGGCTGTCGTAATCGAAGGCCGCGCAGCGTTCTTGTTGACCGCGCAGGGGCGTGAGCCGCTGCCAATCACCCCGGATGCGCCAATCCGTTAAGCCCCATCGCGCGCCAAAGCCAAGGCCGCGTCAAGCGTGGCGGCATCGCCCACATGATTGGCCAAGATCAGCACCAGCCGCGCGTTCAGCGCGTGGCTTTGCGCCTCGGTCAGGCCACGATGGCTGGCCAGCAGCTTGGCATAGAACCCATCCGCATCTGCCATGTTCGGTTTGGTCATCAGCGCCATCTCATGCCCCCCAAGCAGCCTTCATCGCCGCCGTAATCTCATCCGCCTTGGCCGAAATCCAGCGGGCGGCCACCACCTGATCGGGGCGGATCAGGTAAATCGCTTGCGGCTGATCGCCCAGATAGCGCCGCCGCAGGTGGTCGTTCACCGCAGGCGCAAGACTGCGCGCGCCCGGCACCGCCGGGGCATCCTGACCCAAGGCCAGCACCACGAAATCGCGGCCCAAAGCCTCCAAAAGCCAGCCGTCACCCAAGGGCGCATCGGGGGCGACCGCGCCCGGCCGAGTAGCGGTCGGCAGATCGGCATCCGGTGCGGTCAAGGGATAGGTGCAGGGCCGCGACAACCGGCCCGAGTTCACCATCGGTCGGGCAAAATCAGCGCGAGAGGCCAGATGCAGCACCGCATCGCGGAACAGCCGCTCTACCCCATCTTCGGGCGACATAAAGCGGGTGGAGCGGGAGGAGTTCATCAGGTTCTCATCCGCGCCATAGATCCGCTCACGATCATATCCTGAAAGGATTTCAGCCCCTTGCGCACCCTTGACCACTGCCGCCAGCCGCCAGCCCAATGCATCAACATCCTGCAACCCGCCATTGCCGCCGCGCGCGCCAAAGGGGCTGACGATATGGGCGGAATCGCCGACAAACAGCACCGGCCCATGCACGAAACTGCGCAGGCGGCGGCACTGGAAGGTGTAGATCGATGTCCAATCCAGCGTGAAATTCTTGCGCCCGACCACCTTTTCGATGCGCGGAATGATGCGCTCAGGTTGTTTTTCGACCTCGGGATCGGTGTCCCAGCCGAGTTGCAGGTCAATCCGGTAGATGTTGTCAGGCTGCTTGTGCAACAGCGCTGATTGGCCATTGTGAAAGCCGGGTTCAAACCAGAACCAGCGTTCCCGGGGGAAGTCGGCCTCCATCTCGATATCGGCAATCAGGAAGCGTTCTTCGAACAGCTCGCCCTCAAACTCCAACCCCAGCATCCCGCGCAAGGGGCTGCGGGCGCCGTCACAGGCAATGACCCAATCGGCCTCAAGCGCATAGCGGCCATCGGGGGTTTCCACCGTCAGCACCGCATGATCGGCCCTGCGGTCAACGGCGACTACCTTGTTTTTCCAGCGCAGATCGATGTTCAGCGCCATGGCGCGGTCGACCAGATATTGCTCGACGTAATACTGCTGCAGGTTCACGAAGGCGGGCATCTTGTGGCCGTCTTCGGGCAGAAGATCAAAGTTGAACACCTCGCGGTCGCGGTGGAAGGTGCGGCCCACTTGCCACGTCACGCCCTTTTTGACGCAAAGCCCGCCCACACCCAGCCGGTCCAGAATTTCAAGGCTGCGCTTGGACCAGCAGATCGCCCGGCTGCCGACCGAGACCACGTTGTTGTCATCCAGAACAACGCTGGCAACCCCGTGGTTGGCCAGTTCGATCGCCATGGCAAGGCCGATGGGCCCGGCCCCGACGATGGCCACCTTGTGGCGCGGTTCGGGGGCGGTCAGGCCGGGCGGGGCGGTGTAGGGAAAGGGGCGATAGTCGTAAGGCATCAAGGATGATCCCGCTTGATAAGCCGCCAAATGGACAAAGCCAGCGTGCCGCCGAACAGGGCGACGGCCACGCCAACCACTTCAACAAGGGCCGGGCCGTCCGGCACGCCGCGTTTCCAAACCACAAAGCCGACAAAGGCCAGCCCAAAGACCGAGACGATGGCGCGGAAGATCAATTCCCCGCGCGAAGGCCCAAACTGCCGGCTCATCCCTGCAAAGCCGCCCACATGTCCAGATCACGCTGCGCGGTCCAGATCCGGGGGTGGTCAATGCCGCGCGCTTCGTCATAGGCACGGGCAACGTTGAAGGGCAGGCAATGTTCATAGATCGCATAGTCCTTGAACTTGTGGTCGCAGGCGGCGCGGACAGCGTCCCAAGCCTCTTTAAGGCTGCCGCCGCGCGCGGCCACCTTCGCCACCGGGCGATAGGTGCTTTCGACAAAATCTGCCGTCGCATCCAAGGCCTTCGCCACCATCTCACGGCCAATCAGCGCATCGCCCCGGCCCGGCGCAATGGCCACCGGATCAAAGCCGGCGATGTTGTTCAGCGTATCGGCCCAATCGTTGAAATACCCATCACCGCAATAGCAGGCCGAGTGGTATTCCACGATATCGCCGGTGAACATCACCTCGGCATCGGGCACCCAGACCACGGCATCCCCGGCGGTATGGGCGCGGCCCAGATGCATGATCTCAACCTTGCGTTTGCCCAAGTAGACCGTCATCGCTTCGGAGAAGGTCGTGGTCGGCCAGGTCAGGCCGGGAATTTCCTCATGGCCTTGGAACAAGCGCGGAAAGCGGCCGAACTCGGATGCCCAATCCTCGGCCCCGCGCTCCTCAACCATGCCGCGCGCGGCCTCCGACATGATAACCTCCCGCGCGCCGTAAGCGCTGGCACCCAGCACGCGCACGGCGTGGTAATGGGTCAGAACCAGATGCGAAATTGGCTTGTCGGTGACGCCCCGGATACACTCAATCACCTTGCGTGCAAGGCGCGGGGTGGCCTGTGCTTCAACCACCATCACGGACTCATCGCCAATGATGACGCCGGTGTTTGGATCACCCTCGGCGGTAAAGGCATAAAGGCCGGGGCCCACCTCGGTGAACGAGGTTTTCTTTTCCGAGAGATCGCCTTGCGATGCGAATGCCTTGGCCATGTCAGCTCCTGTCATAGGGGTTTGCCAGCGCAGGCGTCACCTTGCCTGCGCAATCGCCAAACCCGATCCGATATCCGTCACCCTGTGCCGCCCCGCGCAGCACAAGCGTGTCATTGTCCTCGATAAAGGTCCGCGTGCCACCCTTGATGGTGATGGGCTCCTTGCCGCCCCAAGACAGCTCCAACAGGCTGCCACGGCTGTCTTTGGTTGGGCCCGAGATGGTGCCTGACCCCAAGAGATCGCCCACGGTCATCGCGCAGCCGCTGGTGGTGTGATGCGCGAGTTGCTGCGGGGCGGAGTAGTACATTTCCGCATAATTGGTGCGGGCAAGGATGGTTTCCTCGCCACCTTCCGGCGTCAGGCCAATCTCCAGCGCGATGTCATAGAGCATCGGTTTGGGTTCGGCCAAATAGGGCAAAAGCGGCTTGTCGCGCGCCGGTGTCGAAACCCGGAACGGCTCCAGCGCGGCCTTCATCACCACCCAAGGGCTGATCGTGGTCGCAGTCGCCTTGGCCTGAAACGGTCCCAAGGGCTGATACTCCCAAGCCTGAATGTCGCGCGCTGACCAGTCGTTCAGCAGGACATAGCCAAATATCATCGCATCAGCCTCGGCCACCGTCACCGGATGGCCATGGGTTGACGCCTGCCCCACCACCGCGCCCATCTCCAACTCAATGTCAAACCGGCGCGAGGGCTGGAAGGCCGGCACCTCATTGTCGGGCGATTTGACCTGCCCCCAAGGGCGGCGCACCTCGGTGCCCGAAACCACCACGGACGAGGCCCGCCCGTTATAGCCGATGGGAATGTGCAGCCAGTTCGGCGGCAGCGCGTTCTCGGCCCCGCGAAACATCGTGCCAACATTGGTCGCGTGATGGCGGCCCGCGTAGAAATCGGTGTATTCGGCCACAAGGAAGGGCATGTGCAGGCCCGCACCCGCGCGCGGCACCAGATGCGGCTCTACCTGCGCCCGCGCCCGTGATCCTTCGGCCAAAAGTGCGGTCACCGAGGCGCGCAGGTCGGCCCAAACCTCAGGCCCGGCCTCCATCACCTCATTCCAGAACGGCACATCAAAGAGCGGGCCTTCGGCGAACCCGATGATGCCCTCCTCCTCCAGCGCGGCCAGATCCAGGATGAAATCCCCAATCGCCATGCCACAGCGCGGCTCTTGATCGCCAACCGAAAACACCCCGCAAGGCAGGTTGTTCAGCGGAAAATCCGTGTCGCCATTGGCGCTTTCGACCCAAGATCGCAGCAATCCCATTATCCGCGCTTCCTTCCCTACCAGACCCAAGACGGGCTCTGCCTTCAATGCGGTTCAAATATCCCGGGGGCGCGGGGGCTGGCCCCCGCTCCTCATTTCAGCCCGGGCGTGCCGTCGAACTTCTTCTCCAAAGACCCCCAACAATCAATGTAATCTTCCTGCAAATGCCCTGCCGTGGCGGCAAAAGGCGTTAGGTGCTGCGGGAAGCGGGTTTCGAACATGAAGCTCATGGTCTCGGTCAGCTTTTCTGCCTTGAGATCCGCATTTGACGCCCCTTCAAAGGCGGTCTTGTCCGGCCCATGTGGCAGCATGCAATTGTGCAAGGACATGCCGCCGGGGACAAAACCCTTGGGCTTGGCGTCGTAGATGCCATAGATGTTGCCCATCAACTCGGACATCACGTTCTTGTGGTACCATGGCGGGCGGAAGGTGTTTTCGGCCACCATCCAGCGGTCGCGGAACAAGACAAAGTCGATGTTCGCGGTGCCCTCGATGCCCGAGGGTGCGGTCAAGACGGTAAAGATCGACGGATCGGGGTGGTCGAACAAGATCGCGCCGACCGGGCAATAGGTGCGCAGATCGTATTTCAGGGGCGCGTAATTGCCATGCCATGCCACCACGTCCAAGGGTGAGTGGCCGATCTTCGTCTCATGAAACTGGCCGCACCATTTCACCGTCACCGTTGAGGGCACTTCGCGGTCTTCAAACGCGGCAACTGGCGTCTTGAAATCGCGTGGGTTGGCCATGCAATTTGCCCCGATGGGGCCACGCCCCGGCAGGGTGAATTTCTGGCCGTAATTCTCGCAGACAAACCCCCGCGCCGGGCCTTCCAGCACCTCGACGCGGTAGACCAGCCCGCGCGGCAGGATGGCGATTTCTTTGGGCTCCAGATCAATGATCCCAAGCTCGGTGCAGAACCGCAGACGGCCCTCTTGCGGCACGACCAACAGCTCACCATCGGCCGAGAAGAAGTATTCGTCCTTCATCGACTGGTTCACCAGATACATGTGGCTGGCCATGCCTGTCTGGGTGTTCACATCACCCGCCGTTGTCATGGTGCGCATGCCGGTGATCCAATTCAGCGGCTGATCTGGCACGGCCACCGGGTCCCAGCGGTATTGGCCAAGCGAGATGATGTCGGGGTCAATCAGCGGTGCCGATGTCCAATGCGGCACGGCGATTTTCTTGAACCGATGCGTGTGCTTGACCGAAGGCCGTATGCGGTAGCACCAGGTGCGTTCGTTCTGATGGCTGGGCGCGGTAAAGGCGGTGCCGGACAGCTGCTCGCCATAAAGCCCATAGTTGCACTTTTGGGGAGAGTTCATGCCTTGCGGCAAGGCACCAGGGAGCGCCTCGGTTTCAAAGTCATTGCCGAAACCGGGCATGTAGAACTCATGCGTGCCAACGGGCGAGACCGCCCGAACCATGCCCGAAGGGGTATTCTGCGTGTTCATCCGAAGACCTCGCACAATCGTTGAGGGATATATGAGTCTTTGACCCATTAAATATCGTTGCAGCTGCAACGAAGTCAAGTCTCGTTACCCACTCTTGGTTCTTAAGGCTTAGGCTCTAATGGGGCGGGGTCACGCCTTGGGGGCATGGCGCGGTGCTGTTGCGGGTCTCGACAGATCTCAGCGGCGCAAAAGCCGTGGCGCGGCCAGAAGGGCCGCAACCAACAACAGCGACGTCATGCCAAGGACGATATAGAAAAATCCGTTTGGCCCAAGATGGCCAAGCGCCTGCGTGACAACAATCGGTTGCACAATCGCACCGCAGAGACCCGCGCCCAGCATGATCGCCGACACCCGCGTGCTGGGGCCCATGCGCGCCAGTCCGGTCAAGTAACCGCCATAGAAAAAGAGCCCACAGCCAAACCCCAAGAGCGGAAACAAGATCGTCGGATCTCCGCCCAGAACAATGCCCGCCGCCAAAGCCGCAGTCATCGCTGTGGCACCGATGTACAAGAAGAAGGCCGGCACAAGGTTTGCGATGAACACGATCGTCAGGCGCGCGATCAAATAGGCAATAAAGAACAGTGACAAAAGCGCGGTCGCTTGGGCTTCGCTTTGACCGGCGATCACCAAGGCGGTTGGACCAAGGCCAACCAGACTGG
>Ga0315899_10006493_pt1 | contig 12601 bp, 7 predicted proteins | sample LakEriMetagenome_2_FD_203518 | JGI IMG/M metagenome (GOLD analysis project Ga0315899, IMG submission 203518) | Freshwater fungal communities from buoy surface, Lake Erie, Ohio, United States - Buoy 4 MA112 | ecosystem: Environmental > Aquatic > Freshwater > Lake | place: USA: Lake Erie, Ohio...
TGGGCGCGGGGTCTGTGCAGACTGTGCTAGGCCACCATTCGTGACCCTGATGACGACCTCCGACCTGGGTGACGATCACCTGCATGTATGCGATCACCTGCATGTATGCGTCTCCTGCATGTATTCGCCTTGCGGGTCATCACGTTTTCCAGGAAGTTCACCACTCCGAAGTCCAAAAGTCACGGTGACTGTCCATATTTAGGCGCCCCTCGTGTGGGCACGGGTCACCTGTTAACAAAAATCCAGACAGACTACGGTGCGCAGTCGATGCGCACCGAGTTTATAGTGATTGCCACATTTAATGGTGTTCCCTTTTTCGTATTTTGTACCACTAAAACGCACGTGATCGTCCATTTGTACCCAAAGTTACCGCATTTAATGGTGTCCTGGGCATAGTCAGAAAAGCATTAAAAGCTGTCGGTTCGTCTTTGCCAAAAGCTCGACTCTTCACCAATTCCACACGAGATTGTTCGAAAAGAATCGATTTCCAAGTTCGTTTCCGATTGTTGATTGACAGGGGTCTGAAACCGATTTCAGGGTTAGGAACCTCCCAAAATCTGCACAGGACCCCCGCGAGACCCCCACGTCTCGTGACAGTAAGCAAGTATCGAAAGTGAATAGGGAATATTGATCGGGGAAGCACTCGTTTGCAGGGGCTACTTAGGAAAGCAAGAGAGAGAGAGAGAGAGAGAGAGCTTTCTTAGGAATTATCCATCGAGAAAGAGTTTTATCAGTTACTATCCAATCAGAGAGAGAGAGGGAGGGAGGGAGAGAGGGAGAGAGAGAGAGATTTATCAGGAACTGTCCATAACGGTAGGCCTAGGGCGGCGCCCGCGCACGGGCTCCGCATCACCACGCTACGGACTGCTTGCCCACACACGCTTGGCGGAGCAGCAGCCTACATGGCGAAGACTTTCCCCGGACTCTGATGAGAGGCTCGCCGGGTGAGAGAGCTTTATTGGGAACTATCCATGACGGGGGGTCCTAGGGCGGCGCCCGCGCACGGACTCCGCATCACCACGCGCCTTTCTTTTAGGTTTTGTTTATTATCAAACTCTGGTTCAAGCCTTCTTTTCTTGCACGAATGTCGTCCCATTTGTACGCGTGCGTGCGTGCGTGCGTGCCTGTGCGTGCGTGTGAAAACGTGGGAGGGCCTTTGTGTGCTCGTGTTGTGCGGCCAGGCGCGAGGCCTGTTCGGCCACACGCTGCCCGGCAGGAGCGACTAGGGTGGATATAAAAGCATCAACTGAGTGCATCTGAACTCATCTCCTGTCGGCGGTACACGCCCCTTGGCACACGCCCCTACTCAGATACTCACATACTCACATACTGACACGCCCCTACTCCTCGCCCTCTTGTGGAGGCGGAGGAGCAGAGGGGATGGGAGGAGCGAGCTTGGCCAGCATCTTGTACGGCTCCTTTGCCTCCAGACCCTGCCACACCGCAAGCAGCCGTTTCGCGTGCACACACCGTGTGTGTCCGGCGTTTGGGGTGCACACACGGTGTGTGTGTGCGACAAGGAGCAGCGCGAGGAGAGTGTGTCTGTCAGACGCTGTGACCGACCGACCCCTCTCTCGGTTAGGCGCTTCATCACTCCTCTCTCCCTCTCTCCATGTAAGCACATGTGCACAAATTGGATGCATCTCTGTGAGCACGGCGTCTCTGGGCACTTGTGTGTCTCTCTCGGCACTTGTGTGTCTCTCGGCACTTGTCACGCACGCGCAACACAGGGCAAAGCAGTGGAGAAGCTTGGGCACAGCAAGACAAGCAATGTGACAGACACCAAATCCTGACCAAAGCCTGACCAAAGCCTGCGTCACAGACACCAACGCAGTGGAGAAGCTTGGGCACAGCAAGACAAGCATCCAGACTTGCAATTCTAGAGCGAGGGGAGCCAGTGCAAGCGCATGCCAGGGAGAGGGGCACGGAGAGGGAGAGGGAGAGGGAGCAGGACCTGGCAGCAGCTGACGAGAGCGAGGCCTTCGGGCGATTGCATGAGCATATCGACGGTGATGGGGGTGCCAGCCTCCTTGCCCTGCGCGGCGGCAGCCAGGGCCTTGTCCACAAGCTCTGTGTCGCTGTTGCCCGCGCCCTTGTCCATGCACGATAGCGAGGCTGATGGGGCGGCATGCGCATGATGCACGTGAGCACATGACTCGTCATCAGCGAGCCTCACAACCATCACAGGAGCGGCAAGAGGCCAAGAGCAGTGCCAAGAGCAGCCAGCACCGTGCCAAGAGCAGCCAGCAACGTGCCGCCCCTCAGTTCTCCTGCGCGCTGGGCTTGACGGACGGACGGCACGGCAACGCATGGCACGGGAGGCTTACCGAGAGAAAGAATAGGAAGTAGGGTTTCCGCATCCATGTGCCCCTGAGTGCTGCCGAGCACTTTGACGGCTTTCTCAACACCCTCCTTTTGCTTGTCAGCGCAGGCGTAGAGGATGAGGTGGAGGAGGTTGACAGACGAGCGCCCATCCGCCGCCACCACCGTGAAGATATCCATGAGGGCGCCCTTTAGCTTGGCGGGCTCATGGCCCTTGACAACCACCTGCCCGTTGCTATCCGTGTAGGTCGCGGGCGATGCCAGCCCTTCAAACCACAAGGGCAGGGCGCGGGCGGCGGCGCTGGGGACAGCGTCGAGGGACGCTCCTCCATTCTTGGCCCTTTGCACCAAGCTCCGCAGCTCCTCCACTGACGCGGGCGGCACGTTGGCAAGGCTCCACATGACGCGCCGCCAGTCCAAGCAGACCACCCCGCCCTCGCCCGCCCCTGTTTCGTAGCTCACAAGGAATGCGCGGAGCTTCGAGGGAGGCAGGGGAATCCACTCGGCCGGAAGGAGCTTGATGCCTGCCACGGCTGCCGCCCGGTGCAGTACGCTCACCATGACCTCCACCAGTATCTGCCCAAACAGACCAAGATGCCTCTGTTACCGCCGTAGAGGCAGTCTTCAAATAGAAGCAAGTCTTGAAACACAAGCAACCCCGGGGCGCACGCAACATTGGCGCTTTGGCACGCCCCCTGCACACGCAAAGGACCTGGCCTGAGGGAGCGGCAGAGCGCAGCCATGCCGCCATCTTGGCCAGGTGTGCCGTCGACAGCTCGAAGGCCGCCAATTCTTGGCGCGGCTCCAGTGGCGGTGGCTGTGCAGACCCCCATAGGTGCAGACCCCCATAGATCCCCACATGCACACGCACACGCACAGAGACAGAGGCAGAGCAAGAGCGGCGCAGGCTTGGTCAAGGCTCACACAAACAGGCGCGGGCAAGCCTCACACCCAACAACTCCTCCGCTCCGTCAAGGTTCAAGCCTAACAACAGCTAACACACCTAACAACACCTAACAACACCCAGCAACACCTATCAACACCCAACAACTCCGAACAACTCCCCACCAAACGCGCCGAGAGGCGTGCCGAGAGACTTTGTTGCGCAAGCGCACAGGGGGTTGAGTATCGAGTGCCCTGGCCGGACAGGAGACAGGATCGGACAGGGCGCCCAGGAACGCGCGCGGAGCCGCCGCCAGACCACTTTCCGGAATGTTTGGGACCATTTCCATCAGGTCTGCCGCCTCACTTTCCCCCCCGACGCCGGCGTCATGGTATGCCACTCTGGTCAGGGGGGACCTAAACCCTAAACCCTAAACCCTAAACCGGCGTCATGGTATGCGACTCTGGTCGGGGGGGAGCCTAAACCAGGTGTAAGCCTGAAAACACGGCGCGCGGGCCGACGCAGGCTTGCTGCGCGCGCTTCGCGCCCACAGGTTAAACGCCTCGCGCCCACAGGTTAAACGGCTCGCCCCCACGCGAAGCGTGGGGGCTTGGCGTGGGGGCTTCGCCGTTGGTCGTTTTAACTCGGGGATTGGGGCTGGAGGGGTTGCGAAACCCCATTCCGCCCTTGGGGCGGCCAAGACGAGGCAGGCGTTAGATCATGACCTCTGCCTCGCTCTCTTCACTTCTGCCTCACTCTCTTCCCATGACTTCTGCCTCGCTCTCTTCCCGCCCTGCCTGCCTCCCTTGGACCAACTAGATGCTGCATCTACCACTTGCCTTTTACCACGGCCTAGTCTACATCTACGCGCGCCGCGCCTGGTGGGTCTTCCTTCTTTGGTCTTCCTTCTGCCTCACCCCGCGCAAGATGGACATGATGCATCAAAGACTAACGCATCATCATCAAAGACAAAGGCTAGCGCATCTGAGACAAAGGCTAGCCCATGACCCATCTCAGATAAAGCCTAGCCCAAGATACAGCTTCTCGTCATCCTCGACAAGCTGCTTCCAGATGCAGAGCCTGCGCGTCAAGGCATCGCATACCAAGAAACACGCAAACGCCCGCGAGAACGCATACCTTGGGGAGGATGGCGTAGGTGAGGGAGTCCTCGTTGCGCACAAAGTCCTTGACAATGAGGGAGAGCTCGTCATGCAAGCGCCCCCCCGCCTCCACGCTCCTCTTGATTTGCTTAGTGAGCGCCTGTGTTGCATGTGCGAGTGAGGGCACGGCACACGATGCCGCACCAAGAGGCCACGCCACACCATGACGCTTGCAAGCATGCGCACGCCTGCATGCGTCGATGGCGTAGCGGGTGGTGGGCGTAGAGGATGGTAGAGGGTAGAGGATGATGCTCACAACGCACAAGGTGATTCAGGCGCTGTGACACAAGCAGATGTAGGCGAATGTGTGAGGTACGATGGAGGGAGTACGGTGCGCGGGAGGCAAGACAGCAAGACAGCGGACAGTGGGAGGCACGGCAGCTGAGACCTCGATGCCTTCCATCTCGCCCCTGAAGCGTTCTCCCAACAGCACATCCATGCGTCTATGCAACGCTGCCTCCCGCGCCCGCATGTCCTCTATCACCAGGCGCCCTCGTCTCACCAGGGCCCCTCCGCGCTTCTTCAATAGCTCCTCCTGCGGAGACACGGCGCACAAGGACGTCAACACATGTGACACAAGCACCAAGACATCGACACATGTGACACAAGCACCAAGACATCGACACATGTGACACAAGCACCAAGACATCGACACATGTGTGTCAACACATACACGGGCAAGGGCTAACCCTGCCCAACGCACCCAGCCCACCAGGCGACAGCGCACAAGCGCACGTGTGACACGCTGCACACGTGCGACACGCTGCAACAGCCTGTCAGCCTCAATCAGAAGGGGGAGGGCAGTGGGAAGAGAGAGACCTCGATTTTGATGCCCTGGAGCAACCCGGGGACAGCAGCATCACCCTCAGCGTCGGCCTCAGTGCCAGGCTCAGGGAATGGAGGCGAGTCACACAGGGTCTCGATTGCCATGGTCACAGCCGCCTGCAGCTGGCCGAGCACCTCCTTGTCGTGGTCAGTCAGGGGGGGCGGGGCGACGGACTCATCCTCGGGCTCGGCTACCTCCAGCGGGTTGCCCGCAAACTCGCCGTCGAGGAACTTGTCGATGAGGTTGAGCGGGTCGCGCGTCTCGACTGGCACTTGCTTGTTGGCCCGAGTGTAGAGCACGTCGCGGAGGATGGACTCGGTGGCCTGGTAGCGGTGCACCTCGTGCTGGAGCGCCTCCACCAGGTTGCTGACCAGCATGCTGCTAGCGTCGGCCACGTATGTATCTTCCATGACCTCGGCGCGCTCGCCCTCGGCTGCCTCGCGCTGCTCGTCGGCGATCTCCCACAGGCTGTTGCGCAGGTCGTCAGTGCGCTCGTGCAGCTCGTTCTTGGTCTCTTCAAGTTGCCTCACCTCCATGTCTATGGAGTTGAACATGACCTGGAACGCGTGCACCAGCTTCTGCTTCTCCGCTTTGGGCTGCCGCAACATGTCCATGTACGAGTTGCGCATCTGAGCGATCCAGTTGACACCCTTCCGGTGCTCGTCGCGCACGGCGCGGAGCAGACGGCGCATATTCTGCTCGAACTGACTCTCGGTCACCTGCCACCGCTCTAGCAGCATGTTTGCCACGTCCACGTGCACGTCCACAGGCTCAAACGGCTTGGCTGCTGTCCCTCCCTCGCCCGCCTCCTCTGGTGCGGGCGGAGGCTCCTCCCCTTCGGCAGGCTCCTCCTCCCCCTCCCCCTCGGCCGCCACCGCAGCTTGTTCCGCGGGCGCATCTTCCTCCTCCTCGGCAGGCGCAGGCTCCGGAGGCGTGAGCTCTTGAATGCGCTTCTCGAGGGCCGCTTGCACGAGGGCAGACACCTCATCCACCGACTCGGTCCCGTTCACCTCAACGGACGCGCCCCCGAAGCGGCTCAACCACGAATCGAGCAGCGCCCTCTCGTCTGTGTAGGCCGTAATGCGCGTGAGCAGGTCAGCGTTGTCGTTGTCGGGGGCCGGCACGAGGCGGGCGCACAAGGCCGAGTCGCTCTCTGGCGGCGGGTCGAATTCCAAGTGGTAGGATGCATTTGTTGCGCTCTCGTCTTGGGGATCTACGAGCCTCCCCAGGCGCCGACGCAGCGACAGTTCCTTGTCCACGTGCACTCGAACGTGCAGCGTCAGCCCTGACTCCACCGGGGGGGCAACCACCTCTTGCTCGCCCGGCTGAGGCGCAAGGCGTGAGGAGGGCGGCTGCGGCTTTGGCATGAGGTGCACGTCGTGGACGCCTGCCAGCTTGCGATGCAAGACGCGAGCCTGGTCGACGGTGGCCGGAAAGCCGTCCAACACGTAGCCCCGACCCCCGAGCTCTTTCGTTTGCTCTATGATGAGGTCGACCAGGATTTCATCCGACACCGGCTGCCCCTCCTTCATGGCCTCGCGCGCGCGTCCACCCAACACAGCAAGTGGAGACAAGTCTGGGGGCTCCACTGCTTCGGGCTCCTCCTCTCCAGCCGCCTCTTTCACCGCAGCCACCGCGTCATCATACTCTTGCATCTTGCTCTCAAATTCCTTGATGCCCTCGGCCAAGGCAGCTTGGACGCGAATGACAGCGAGCTCAAACTGCTCTGCTAACTTGTCGGCCTGCCTTGAGACGCCCGCCAGGGGAGCGCCAGTGACAGCTAGCCGCAGTTCTGGCCGAGGGACAGCGCTGCCGGGTGGTACCACTGGTGCCTCCACAGCCTCCTCCACCGTCTTCCGCAGCAGTTTCACGGCCGCGCCCAGCTCCTGGTTCCCGGTCACTTTCTTCTCAGGCTCCGGAACGGCGGGAGTGCCGTCGCCGTTGCTGTCGCCTGCTTCTGCCTCTTGAGCCTGACTTGCCGGCGCCGGCTCCGCCCACTCCTCCTCCTGGTCCAGGTATGCGTTGTATTCCCGGGCATCCTGTAGGACAGCGATTTTCTCCTCCTCGGCGGGGAGGGCCTCTTCCCGGGGCGGCTCATGGCCTAGGGGCTGGTCGGGGTAGAGAGGCAGGCCTGCACTAAAGGTCACCAGCCACTCGCGCCATTGCTTGGCCGGCACGAGCTGCGCATCCGTGACCGCCCGGTACTCGCACGTCTTGGCGGTGAGGTCGACGACCTGGTCCACAATGGCGCGACACAGGTGGTAGTGCTTTTGAAAGCGGGCCGCGTCCCGCTGCCGATTCAACTCCTCCAGGCGCCCCCGCTCCTGTTCCAGCTTGGCCAGATACTCCTTGCGCAGCTCCCCGTACACCTCCACGTCCCGCTGCCGTGTCAGCTGCAGCTGCTGCTCACGCGCGGCACGGTACTGTTGCTCTCGCGCCAGGCGCTCCCGCCGCATCTGCTCCTTGTTTGCCAGAGAGTTGTTTAGGCGCTCTGCGATGCGTTGCTCCTCCTCGCTCTGTCGCAACAGCTTCTCCTTCATCATTTCCTCCTTCTTTTTCGCCTCCATGTCCTTGTGCGTGCGCATCTGCTCGACCAGCACACGGCGACGACGGCGGTCGCGTTCCTTGCGCGCCAAATTGTCCTCCATCCTCCTCTCTTTCACCTTGTTCAGATACTGCTCGCTCTCCTTCTGCATCTCCATGCTCCGGGGCACACGCGACGCGAGTGACTGCAGGAATTCGTGGGGCGACTCGGTTGCCGTTTTGGACAGGAGGGCCTCGTCGACTGGCTCATCGACAACATCCTGCATGCGCCGCAGCGAGTCCTCAAAGACGTCGATGCCCGTCGCCATCTCTTCCGCCGCCGTGTCTGACTCCATGGCGCGGGTGCGACGCGCTTTTTCGCGCATGGCAAGTTCGAGGCGGAGGTCGCGCCGCTCACGCTCCCTGGCGGTGGCCTGGTTTTTGGCGTGATTGATCTTGCCCTCACGCTCCCAGTCCTGCAGATAGGCGCGATTTTCGGCGAGCTTCGTGCGCAGCATGTCGCGGCCGTCCGCCAGCCGCTGTTGCTTCGTCATCATGTCCAGGGCATCCATGACCTCAGCCTCGCGCTGTTGTCGGATGGCCTCCTCCTCAAACGCGCGCAGGTGGTTGGCCATGCGGAACTCACGCGGGTCCGCCGTCTTGAGCCGCAGCGTACGCTCGTAGGTTGCCTCCTCCATCTCCTTAAACTTGCTCTTGGACGCCATACGGTTTGTGGTGAGCAGCAGCGCCGTCGAGCCGCGCGAGCGCCCCGTCGGCGCGCGCGCACCCACAGGCGGCGCAACGTCGAGCTTCACCTTCATCTGCTGCAGGAGCTGCATAGCGATCCCGGGCTCCTCCGTCATGAGCTGGTTGGCGGTGTGCGAGTCAAACTTAATATTGAGCTCGCGGAACACGGGCTGCAGGCGCTGGAAGTTAGACAGCTTCGCGTCCGGGCTGTCCTTGTTGATGAAGCGGTCGAGGTCCGTCTGCAGCCCGTAGGCCTCCAGGACCTGGCCGAGGCGGTAACCATTCGCAAACTGCGCGTCAATCAGCTGCGGATGCACCTCCAGCCCGACCCGATCCTTCAGCCAGCGCTTGATTATCTCCATCCTGCCTCCTCGCCGTCTCCCGCGGCGCCTAGTGCCGCAGGCACTCTCCCCTTTTCCCAACGGCTGCAGCTGCTAGGTTTTTATTAAAAATGGGTCCACAGTACAAAAATGAAGGCTCTGCTCGTTGCTTCATTCAAACTTCGAAGGTTCAGGAGTTTAGTTGAGTAAACTGGCCATACGATACAATTCCTGATCTGATAATGGCCAAGCGGTGCGGTTCGACTTCGGGAACATTTTTCCCGGATTTTTCGATTCTTACGGGGTGTCGGATCCATTTTCGTGGGCAAAGCTTGAGAGTGCTGGGGGTGAAAAAGGTTTCAGGGCAACCTCCGTCGGGGGCAACCTTGGGCAACCTTGCCCCGACTCAACCCACAACGCACTGCTAGAGCTCACAGAGCTCTTCCGTGGCCACCGCGGTCACTGAGGGCTGGTGTTTACCCTCATGTTCCTGCTGCTGCCGCTGGTCGCTGCGCGCTCGCAGCGACTATTTCTGGGGGACGGCGACGCAGAGGACCGCACGGGAACGCATCCGAATGAGGTGTTTGGCGGCGCCTACAACTTTTGCCGTGCAAAGTTCAGCGACGCCGGCAACATTGATAAGTGCGCGTCGCAGCTGACCAAGGGCGTCTTGGACTTGCCTTGCAAGGGAGTGCAGGACAATTATGGTGTGTGCCACGAGCCGTTACGGCAAGTGCCACCCGCCACATAACTCCGGCAAGTGACATCCGCCTTGGCATAAAAAGGGTGCGTTTCCGGGCTGGGGCCCTCCGTGGGCAGATGCAGACATTGAACCAGTGTCGCACGCACTATCGTGCGCAGGGATGCTCCGTCGGCCGTTTGCCCCGGCATCCCGGTATGGAGAGAGTGGCCGTGCACCTTTTCCTTGGCCTGCCAATGAGACATTGAAAGAGGTAGAAGTATGGTAGAGGCTGATAAAGGAGGGATGCTCCGCCGGTGTGAGCATTAAAAAAAAAATGACGGTTCACCGCCCATTAGGGAGGCAGTGGCTAATCCAAGGAGGGATGCTTGGTGCCGGCTCCGCCAGTGTGAGCATAGCGCGAGCATAAAACAAAGAAACACGCACGGCTTTGGGATAGGTTTGGCTCGATAGCGTGACAAAACTGCGAAGTGTGGTTGTACCACAAATGGGTCAAAACCGCACCAACAGGATTGGCAAAGCCTGCTCGAACCAAAGCCCAGCAATGCCGTTTCATGAACTTCAATAAAGACGGATGGGAACCAAAGCTTCCCTACCCAAAGATGCTTGCCGCTCGGAGCAGACCCTGTCTGTCTTGTGCCCTCTGCCCCACATGGTCAACTCGTGGCGGCCACGGCTCAACTTGCGAGGATAGCAAGGACAGCAGGGTTTGATAGAGAAAGCACCAGGCCACCTGCGGGCGCGGGGGATGATTGGGCGGAACTTTTCTCTGAAGAGCTCTTCATGCGCAATTTTTGCACGCAATCTGTCAAAAGCTAAAAGTTTAAAGTGAATCCGGATACGTTTGCAGGGCGGCAGGGGGCGTGAGCGGCGGCGACCAGAGTTCCCCGTCCACTGACACATTTACTTGGAAATACAGGAGAGACGGAGCGTCCATGAGGGGGCGCGACCGGCGTTGCACATGGCAGCCGCCTTGGCCTGCGAGTTGCCCAAATAACTCCTTCGGCGCCGCGCAACCAGGCCCAGGAGCCCTTGAGCAGTGGCACCAATGCACGCCAAAGCGCACGGGTTCACGAAAGCAACGCCCGTCGCGTCCTCCTGATTCACAGCCCCTGCACCATGCTGAAGCTGAGAACCTGGTGACACGGGATGCTGTGGGTAGGGACAGTTGCCGACATGCTCTACGTTGCTCACATGCTCTGCGTTGCCCACATGCTCAGCGCCCTGACCCATGTCAGCATCCCCCGCCTCCCCAGCCTCGCCGACAAAGGCCTGCCGCTCGTTGTCGCCGTTGCCGCCGCCCTCTCCCGCGCCGCCCCCATCGCCCCCGTGCACCTCTTGCACCGGCGCACGCTCGGCGGAATCTAGCTGACTGGGTCTGGCTTGAGACGGGTAACCAGCTGCATTCTGATTCCTTTCTCCTCCGCCCTTGAGCACCACATGCGCGCCAGCAGCGGCCAAAGCTGTCAACGAAGCGGCGGCGGCGCCGACAAGCACCTGGGGCAAGAGGGACTTGGACTGGTCGCGCCCCAGCGGCCCGTAGATCTTCGCGATGGCCACCGCCACCTCCTTCTCATGGCGCTCGTCGCTGCTGGCGACAGATGCCGTCAGGTAAGCCTTTTTTGAAGGCTCGCACCACGGCGGCACATGCTCAAGGAGACCATCTCCCTCTGTTCGAATCTTGAGAAACAAGCAACAACTCTAAATGTGAGAGGAGAGAGTTACAGACCTTGGGGACAGCTTCATGGGGGCTTTGCCGTTTGCAGTTATCCGTGCCTGCAACGTGTGTACACAATCTTGAGAAACAACAACTCTGAACGGGCAAAAGGCTGCCGCCTACGGGGGAAAATTGCCCGTGACGCCAATGCGGCAGCCCGTGACTCTAATGCGATGACTGGGTCACGGGCCTTGTCGACATTCAGAGTTGTTTCCCCTTTTCGACATTCAGAGTTGTTTGAATGTTTCTCTAAATTCGGAGCGGAGCTCACCAGGGCAGCCCGTGAGTCCCAGCTAGAGATGCGCGTCCAGATAAAGTCCCATACGATCAAATCATCCTTGTAGCCCGGAGGCGGGTCATACAGGTTTCCCACGCGCCTGAGGTCGCCTGATAACACCGCCCCACACACACGCTCTGGGGTCAGCTGAAGAGCACTGGTTTCTTTGGCGCGTCCGCGACTCTTCAAGAAAAAAGCAACAACTCTGAATGCCGCGCCGGAGCAGTTGTCACGTTAGTGACCGGCGCACCCGGTAATGCCCCTTTGTCGCTCACTCTTTATGCCGGCGCAACATGGAGAGTTGTTGCTTGTTTCTGAAGATGCGCGCGTGCGGGTCGCACTTTGCGTAGCAGCAGACGTACAACAAGACCAGGCTGCGGTTCGGGGTCGGGTGGGCCTTCGTCAAAGTCTTCTGCTGTCCTGAAACCCAGAGACAGCCCCGCCGCTTCCATGACAAGCGTTGCCCCCATCTGCCTCAACAAAAGGATATTAATTCAGGCAACATCAGTGGAAAAATCAGCGCTGGACGCGAGAATGCAATCGGGCAGCGTCTGCATTGCTGGCAACTCAGACGCCGAACATTGCACAGGGGACAAGAGAGACCAGAAGCAAGAACATCCATCTCCTTTCATCGCCGATCCTCATACGGAAAACGCAGTTTCTCCGTGCCCGAGGCCACGTTTAAATTTAGCTGAAAGGGAAACGCTTTTGTACAGTTTAGGCTGCAAATTAAATCGCATCGTTTAGTATTCTTGTGGAAACCCCATTATTTGTAGGGAAATTCGAAAATGGGGTCCTTCCAAAACCAAACTTCGCATGGTTATGCGAATAACCATGCGAATAACCTCACGAATAACCACACAAGTACCGTTACCGCGGAACAATGCAGCACTAAGCACTAAGCACTAAGTACACCCCAAGTACCACACACGGAAGTCCTAAGTCCTAAGTACGGCCGTTGTCATCCCCTTGAAGCTGGTATATACCCCTGCGGATGCCGCCGTTACCGCGATACACAACTACCAAGTACCAAGTACCAAGTACGGATAACCATATTCTGGCCTTCCAAACCGCGCGACCACAGATCTGGGGTCGCGCGCGGGCAGCCCGTCGGCGAAAAGCGTCG
>Ga0315899_10006496_pt1 | contig 12600 bp, 14 predicted proteins | sample LakEriMetagenome_2_FD_203518 | JGI IMG/M metagenome (GOLD analysis project Ga0315899, IMG submission 203518) | Freshwater fungal communities from buoy surface, Lake Erie, Ohio, United States - Buoy 4 MA112 | ecosystem: Environmental > Aquatic > Freshwater > Lake | place: USA: Lake Erie, Ohio...
AACCCGTGCAATACCTCTATCAATCACGGATCGTACCTCCCACAAGCCAGGTTCAAGCTTCCGAATCAGCGGCATTCCAATAGGCCAGCCATACTGAGCTGTTTTAATGTCGCACCCGATGGCTTTGCGATCGTCTCGGCTCAGATCAAGCAACCAATCTCGCACTGGCTCCCTCCCTCCTTGAGAACAGAAGAAGACGACTCTGAGGACAGGGTGTTTTCCCATGCCACAAGCCGCCTGAGCTCCTCACTGTACCATTAATGATGCGGCAGGGCCAGCCCTATGGAAGCCCCCGGGGATCTCGGGTCATCCCAACGCTCCAGATCAGAAGCGGGCAAAAATCTCGGCATAGGTCCCAGCCTCAGCCCCCGTCTTCTGTATCTGGATGTTAGAAGGTGTCATCTTGGAGGCATGCCGATAGCATTTCAATAAGATGTGCAACGGCTTCCGCAATCTTGGCAGATTTAAGATGGCCGGCGATTCCTGCAATGAGAGTCTCATTGGCAGTAAAGAGCTTGCCGATGCGAATGAAACTGTCTCGCTTGAGACTGCCAGAAAGGAAGTCCGATTCGTGTAGCGATAAAGCATGAGAGTCATCATATTGTTTGCTGGTTATCTGACAAAGAAGAAAATCACCCCTCCCTACTCCGGCAAGCACAAGAGCTGGCCTGCGTTTGGATTGTGATAGGTCTGAATAAGGGAATGGAATGATGGCTACGTCGCCTACTGAAGGTGTGCCCATGCGTCATCCTCCTCAGGTTTGCTCCAGTCAACCGAGAGCGCTGGCTCGCTTAATGCAATTCCACTTATAGCTGTATCCAAATCAGTTTGCGGTATGGCAACTAGAACCCGGAGACCTTTCTCCAGATGTACAGGGGTGTTCAGGCGTATTCGGCCATCAGAGTCAACAACTGCTTCATAGAGCTTTTCCATACCCTTCATTTTGCCCCTGACTCATGCTCCAGTATAGTCGGGAACCCGGCGAGATGGCCGTCTGCTTTTCCTAGGGAGTAATCAGCGGCCTTCGAGCAGATTGAAGTGGTTCTCGCTTTTCCTGTCATCTTTCTAACGCTGCCATCACCTGGCCGCAGATTACCCCAGTGTCCACCAGGGCTACCTTGGTGGCGGCTCAGGTGCATGGCGATGTTAGCCGTGAAGGTGAGCGAAGTCATGCGGACAACCCACATAAGAAACACCCCATTCTTTGAACATTGGTATCCACTTAATGGATCGACTAGAAAGCGACACGGCCGCGAGAAACTCGCCATACTGGAACAAGAAGATCTGACAGTCGTCAACTTCGTGCAGATAGAGATCGAACCCGAGGCTCTTGATGTACTCTCTCGCATCCGGTTCGACATTGAAGACACTCGTTAACTTCGGAAAAATCTTCTGATCACGTAGAATGAAGTACGGCCAAGGCAATGTCTCGTTGCCAAGTACAAAGTCTTTCGCTGCGAGATAGTCACATTCTCTTCTCTGGACTGCGGCGCGAACGGCGAGGAGCTCTATCCCCATCTTCAGCAGCAGCCTAGCTATGTCTGTATTCGTTTTGTCATGAATAGGAATAGCCATTGCTCCAGTTCCATCTTCACGCCAGATGATTGGAACTTTTGCCCAATCTGCCTCCGCTGATATCACATTGGGGTTGGCGGACGGTTCCGCAAACAACGTTACTCCGTAGAGTGATGATCTTGAAGGTTTGCGCTTCTTCGATACTACGCCGAGTCGGCACCTCTCAAGTCCGAGAATTGATCCAGATAGTGCCCGTGATTCAAAGGATGAGCAGATATTGTTGCAGCTATCGCAAACCCACCCTGGCGCCAAGACAACAAGATCATTCCCAAGTGAGTGGGGCACTATGTGCTCTTCGGATGAGAATATACCGAGCGAGCCACATAGTACACACATCATCGGGGGTTGTACTTGCATCATCTCGTTGCGAGTAAACGGCTAACGCTGTATGGGCAGGTCCGGTATCCGCTCCGCGGTGGGTGCCGTTGTCGGCCTATGCAGCCGATGGAAAGCCGGCAACTTGCTCCAAAGGGCATGCGTTGCAATGGGTCTGGGGGATTGTACGGTGGGGACGTGGGGATGTTATACGGACCCGGTATCGTCGGCGACGCTTTTCGACTTCTTTACAGAAGATCTGGCGGATTGGCAACATCCATTGGGCCATGAATGAGGACGCGCGCATACATCATTGACCGCATGCAAACATGCTCAGAAATCATAGAGCACGCCAAATAGTGCTTTGAGCCGCTAGTGCGAGTGAACTTCAGATTACCTCGCCTTTGCAATCCGGCGATATGATTAGTCTGCCAACTATTACATGATTCATGCAGGAGAACAAGGGACTTGGCGTAGTTGGATACAGGTTTTCAGCAAGAATAGTATGACAAGCGGGGGAAAGTGCTATGCATTAGGCTTGAACCCCGATCCTTCGAACGTTTGATATGAGCGGACATGCCCCGGCAAGCCGGGTCATGTCCGCTCGATGGAATGGTTGGGCGTCATTGATTGAGCTGGGTTCGCCAGTACTCGTACACCCGGTAGGCCAGGGCAAGTGCGTCGATTTTCTCCGAGCTAAGAGCACTCGACTCGGCTTCCGAGAGTGTTATCTCAATCTCGTTCGCAAAGTAGCCCGATTCGGTGTAGTCGGAATCGGCATAGGCCTCGTTCGAAACCGCACGCACACTTTTGTGCCGTTTATCCTTCACCTTAAAGTGCTTCGCGCCGTTCGCGAGGTGAGATGTGATTTGCAGGAGTACCTCACTTGCTCGCAACTCGTGTTGTGCCGGCTTGTCGTTTGGCAGGTACCAATCAACCATGTGCTCGGCAGTGACGAAGAAGTCGAAAGCGGCATAAGCGTCGCCCTGATCCTCTGACATACGAGCAACATCGTGCCTTAGCTTTGCAAGGAGGTCGATGCAGGTTCGCAGCTCCGCGAAACCTGTGAATGTGCGCGATGTGTCCGTCATGAGGCCCAACGCCAGAGATCACCGGGCCGGCCCAAATGATATGGCCAAGCAGAAAAGATCATTGTGGCCGGCTCCGGTGCATCGACTTGTTGGGCCGCTGTCTTGTTGTCCAGCAAAATTCTTTGAATCGAGAATATAACCATTCAATAATTCGATCAGATTCATTGGTCACATCCGTGACGGATTCAGCAGTATGAGCAGGCCATTTACCATATATGTGACTTCTATCGGGGTATCTTACAAAAAACTTTGACGCACCAATGGTTCCTGAGTAAAGGGAATTGAAAGATGTAATATTAGCCTCATTCGCCTTAAGCAAATCACAGCCTATAAATCCGATAACCATTTTTCGTAATTCCACTAAATCATGTCCTGGCTTATGAATTAAAGATGACAATCTAATTTTATTAGATAAAACAACAACTGCCTTCATCCCTAATTCATAAGAGTGCCCAAGGCTGAATAAATGTGGAGGTTTAAAAAACATATATTCTGAAAGCAAAAGTGAAGATTCATAATAATCAACTGCGTAATCGAGTAGCATTTGAGATTCAAATCTATATGCCGGTAGACCATGTGCACTTAAGGCATTGTTCAGATCATCAAAATTTAAACCCGCGTCATTTATAGCCTTTCTAGTATAGGGTGTCTCTAATCCATCAACGATGATTTGTACATCGCCGTTTATTTCCTCTGCTTGTACTTTTACAACAGAGTCAGCAGAAGTTAGATTTATCATGGCATGTGCAATGAGGCCCAACGCTTTCTTGGCAGGTTCCGAGAACCACAGGGCCCAGACACATGCTTTCCGCGAACCATTGCTTGCAACTCCCCGGCGAGTCTCGAAAAGCACTGGGTGGTTTCAAGTCTCACGCCATGCTCTCCAGAGCCTATCCCTGGTTCTCGGCTCCGAGAACCACTTGTTCGTAACGCTACAGATCATGGTTCATCGGTGCCGCTTACAGCTACCCCTAGCAAGGCATCTCGCGATCCCACCCCCAGATGCTTTGCAATCCGCAGCAGCAGCCCCTCCCACCGATCCAGCCGGGCATGTACTGACTCCAGCCCGGGACTTGTTGATGTCGCAGGGGTTGGCGTTGGCGTGGCCCCTGGCATCAGCGGCGCGGACTCTGCCGTGCCCGGTCCACCTGCCGCCCGCAGCCGTGCGATCAACTCCGCCTTCTTCAGGGTGAACCCATCGAGCCCATCGGCTGGCTCCTGGGAGGGTTGCGGCTGCGTTCCTAGGGCACCCCGTAGGGCCTCCGGCCGAGCCGACAGCTCCTCGAAGCGCTGGTTGCCCTGGCGCCACCCCAGGCAGGGGTGTGGGCTCGGCGTCGGTGCGAGCCAGCACCGCGAAGTCATCGAGGTCCAGCAGGAGGGGCGCCACGGCTGGCGTATCGCCACAGGCGGCCAGCTCCTGCAGCAACCGGTGCAGCGAATGGCTCCGCGGCGGCTCCTGGCCGTGCAGCACCAGCAGCGCCTTGATCAGTTTCTCCACCGTCTGCTGCGCCAGAAAACCCCAGTCTTCAGCCGGCGACATGCAGCTCCCTCCCCTCCCGCAGGGCCCGCGCCACCACATGCCAGCGGGAGCCCGCGAGGCGCTCGGCGTCCGCCGCTCCCACCACCACCAGATCCACGGCCACCCTCAACGGCCGCGGCCGCAGGGCAGCACGCATCGACCTTGTCGCCTGCTGCCGTTCCTGTGGTGTGAGCGTGGCCTGGGGCATCACCACCAGCACATCAAAGTCGGAATCGGGCCTGGCATCCCCCCGCGCCCGGGAGCCAAACAGCAGCAGTCGCTTCGTGCGGGGCTCCACCGCCGCCAGGGCTGCTGTTACCGCTTCGAGCTCGGCGTCGATCGCGGGGGCAGGGCTTGCCATGGCTTCAGGGTAGGCCGGGGATCTGAGCCTCAGAGCACATAGGGATGCAGCACACCACCCAGCGTCAGCGGAAAATCGCGGCTGTTGCGGGTGGCCAGGGTGAGCTGCGCGCAGCGGGCCGTGGCCAGGATGATGGCGTCCGGCACCTTCAGGCCATGCTGCTGGCGCAGCCGCACCGTTTCGCTGGCGATGGCGTCATCCAGCGGCAGCCGCGGAAAGCTCTCCAGCCAGCTCTGCACCGCCTCGCTTTCGCCGTCGCGGCAGCCCACCAGCACCTCGATCCAGGTGATCACGCTGATGCGCGGGCTCGGCTGCTGCTCCAGCCAGGCCAGCGCCGCCGCCTCGCCCCGCAGCACATCGATCAGGATGTGGGTGTCGAGCAGCAGCATCAGCGCTCGCTCCACTCGGCCCGCAGCGCCTGCTGCAGCGCCACGCTGTCTTCAGGGCGGTCGCGCCAGAGGCCAAACACGGCGCTGTGGCCGGGTTGCTGCTGCGCCAGCCACAGCCGCAGCGCCTGACGCATCGCCTCCGCCCGCGACAACCCCCGCTGCCTGCACAGCGCATCGAGCTGGGCACGCTCCGGATCGGGCAGGTCCACGATCGTGCGCATGGTGATGCCGTCATCAGATGCCGTTATCGTATCGCTGCTTCTGGTCCGGCACCGGCTGGTGGGAGGGCCCGCAGGTGGTTTCACGCCGCGGCACCGAAACCGCCGTGCTGGTGCCGATTGATCAGTGGCGTCGCCTGCAGGCCGCCGCCCGGCCCAGCCTCAAAGAGCTGTTGCTGTCCTCGGAGGCACGCACGGAGTGCCTGGTGCCACCCCGAGGTGACGCCCGCCGCCGGCCCGTCGTTGAGCTGTAGGCCATGGCCTTCCTGCTCGACACCAACGTGGTGTCTGAACTGCGCAGACCGCGCCCCCATGGCGCCGTTCTCGCCTGGCTCCAGAGCATCGAAACCTGGCTGGATCAGGTGAACGCCACCTTCAACATCCTCAGCCTCGATGGCCCGGCTTTTCGCTGCTGGGCTCAGCTGATGCATCGCCAGTCCGACACCCTCGATGAAGACGCGATGATCGCCGCCATCGCCAAGGTGCACCAGCTCACGGTGGTCACCCGCAACGTGGCTGACTTCAGCGGTTTTGGGGTGCCGCTGTTCGATCCGTTCACTGGCGAGGGGTGCTGAGCTGACATGCCCAGGGAGCCACGCGCCAGTTCCGATGCCCAGCTTGTGGCCGAGGCTTGTGGGCGTGCAGCCCTGGTGTTGGGGCTCAACAAGGAAGGTGAACTGGCGCTGCTCTTGCTGCGGGTTTACAGGAGCCTCCACGCCCACTGCGGCAAGGGCTGTCCGGCGTTGCCAACGTCCTCGTGGCCCTACACAGCTGAGGACGGGCGTTGTTGATCAATCGGGTGAACAGATGGGGTGATGTTTGGCTTCATAGTCATCAATCAAAACAGTCAACACTTCAAGCCGGTCCCTTTCCGGGCTGCCTGCTGTTGCATCCAGGCACCGGTCGATCTCCTGAAGGGCAAGCTCGTAATCGGCTTCGTTGCGTATGGGCTTGATCGGTTGCATGTTGGGGAGTGCTACTTCGCCTTTGGGGAACTGCAAATTGCCGTTTTAACCAGCGCCTGTTATGTCTTGATTGGCCGAGGGAGTTCTGCGATGCGTGGAATGCATCAATCAGAGCCCTTGGCAGCACAGTGATCTAAACTAGCGTGAGGCTACTGATCAGCACCGCACCTTGCTCCCCTCCGTTGTCGCCAGCGAACTGGAGCAGGTGGCGGCCGATGCCATCCGCACCGCCTTTCACCCCACCACGCCGGGCTTTGCCGGGCTGATCGACCGCTTCCTGGCGGATCGCGAACAGCTGCTCAAGGGGCCCTACGTCTCTGTTTCACTGCCCTTTCAGCAGGGAAGCGGCCGCGACTGGTTCCCGCAGATCCCCCTCCCCTTCCCGCCTTACCGGCACCAGGAGCAGGCCTTTCAGCGGCTGTCTCCTGGCAGCCCACAGAACACCCTGGTGGCCACGGGAACCGGCTCCGGCAAAACCGAGGCCTTCCTGCTGCCCCTGCTGGATCACTGCCGTGAGCAGCGAGCCCAGGGGCAGCGGGGCATCAAGGCCATCCTGATCTATCCGATGAATGCCCTGGCCACCGACCAGGCGCGCCGGATCGCCGATCTGATCCACACCACCCCTGCCCTCGCGGGGCTGCGCGCCGGTCTCTACATCGGTGCCTCCGATGACGCACCCACGGCGGCGATGAGCGCCACCAGCGTGATCACCGATAAGGAGGCCCTGCACAAGGCCCCGCCCGACATCCTGCTCACCAACTACAAGCAGCTCGACTACCTGCTGCTCCAGCCCCACGTGCAGAGCCTGTGGGAGCACAACGGCCGCCTCCCTGATGGCAGCAGCACCCTCCGCTATCTGGTGGTGGATGAGTTCCACACCTTCGATGGTGCCCAGGGCACCGATCTGGCCTGCCTGATCCGCCGCCTGCGCGATCGCCTGCGGTGCCCCGGCCAGGAGCTGGTGTGCGTGGGCACCTCCGCCACCCTGGGCGGCCCCGAATCGCGCGAGGCGATGCGCAGCTACGCCGAGCAGATCTTCGCCAGCCGCTTCGAGCCCGCTGCCCTGATCGAGGAAGAACGGCTCAGCCCCGAGGAGTTCTTCACTGGCCACACCGCCTACGGCCAGGAAGGGTTGCGCGTGCTGCCCCTGCCGGGTCTGGATGCCGTCGAGCATCTGGATCCCGAACACGCCGAAACCGCCCAGGCCTACCTCCGCACCCAGGCCGCGCTCTGGCTGGCTGAGGCCCTGCCGCCGCCACCGGAGGGCAATGTTCAGGGCGACGGCTGGCGACTGGCCCTGGGCAACCAGCTCGGCACCCTGCCAGCCGTGCACAACCTGGTGCGTCAGGCGGCGGGCACCTGTTCGATCGAGGAGCTGCTGGAGCGCTTCTCCCGCCAGCTTGGCCTCGGCGATCGCTACCCGCGTCGTTACCGCGTGCTGCTGCTCGAGAGCCTGTTGGCCCTGGTTGCCCACGCCCGCCGCAGCACCACCAAACTCGATGGCACGCCGGTGGTGGTGCCCTGGCTCAACCTGCGCGTGCAGCTGTGGTTGCGGGAGCTCAAGCGCATGGTGGCCTCGGTGGAGGCCCAGCCCCAGCTGCGCCATTCCGATGATCTGGCCGGCAGCGACAGCAGTGCGCACCTGCCGGTGGTGCATTGCCGCGACTGCGGCGCCACCGCATGGACCTCCACCGTGCTCCATTCCGGCAGCAACCGGCTGGATCGGGCGAGCAACCTGCAGAGCTTCTACAAGGCCTTCTTCTCCGGAGCGCCGGAGCTCCGCTATCTGTTTCCTCAGGGCAAGCCAGCCGAGGCCGATCGCGGCAGCCACCAGCTCTGCGCCACCTGCCTGTCGTTCCATCCCGCCAAGGATCTGTCAGACGCCATGCCACTTGGCGCGGCGCCTGTCTGTCCCACCTGCCAGAGCCGTGAGCTGCTGCCAGTCGACATCCCCGACTGCTCTTCTGTGGACGAACACAACCATCCGCGCGTCAGCCGCGACTGCCCTTACTGCAATGCCCAGCAGGGACTGCTGCTGATCGGTTCATCGGCCGCCAACCTCTCCAGCACCTGGAGCGCCTCTCTGTTCTCCTCGGCCTTCAACGGCGACAAGAAACTGCTCGCCTTCTCCGATTCGGTGCAGGACGCGGCCCACCGCGCCGGCTTCATCGCGGCCCGCGCCTATCGCACCTGCTTCCGCACCGCCCTCACCACCACCGTGGCCCAGGCCGGCGCCCCGCTGCCGCTCGATCAGCTGCAGGAGCGCTTCCTCCAGGACTGGCAGCAGCGCTTCGCCAACCCCGTGGACTTCGCTGCCACCTTCCTCCCCCACGACCTGGAGTGGCTGAGGGAGTGGGAGGCCCTGCAGCAGCAGCTCACCCCCAGCCTGAACGCCAACGGCACCCTGATGCGCTTCCTGGCTGATCGGCTGCGCTGGGAGGTGGCCAGCGAGTTCGGCTTTCGCTCTCGGCTGGGTTCATCGGTGGAGCAGGCCGGAGCGTTGGCGGCTGCCGTGGATCCCGCGGCGGTGTCCACGCTGCTGCCGGCATTGCAATCCCGCCTGCAGAACGAGATCGAGGCCCTGCGCGGTCTGCGCCTCAATGCCCTGCAGCAGCTGGTGGTGGGCCTGCTGCAGCACCTGCGCCAGCGCGGCGGTCTGGTCCTGAGCGAGCTGGTGGGGCGTGAGGGCAAGACCAGCGAGTATCTCGAGAGCGGCGGCGAGAACACCTATCCCTTCAACCAGATTCCCTACCTCACGGGTTTCGGCAGGAATTCCACCCGGCCGATCTTTCTCACCAGCTTCCGCGGCAAGGGGCGCTTCGAGCAGCTGGTGCGCGATTCCGGCCCGCCCACCTGGGCCCAGCACTGGCTGCTGCGCACCCTCACCCCGGTCGCAACCCTCGATGCCGAGCAGCAGAAGGAGGCTCTCAATGCTGTCGTCGACGCGTGTTGCCAGGCCGGCCTGCTGATGCCGTTCAGCGGCGGGCGCGGTGAGCGCATCTGGGGCATCCCCCCCGCCGCCATCCGCGTGAGCCCATCGGCCCATCCGGTGAGCTGCGAGGCCTGCAGCGATAGGCACAGCGTTCCCACCGAGCAGCTCAGCCTCTGGGATGGCATGCCCTGCCAGGTGCGCCACTGCACTGGTAGCTATCGCCCTGATCCCAGTGGCGGTCTGCCCCTCTATCGGCGGCTGTATCAGCGCGGCGCTGTGCATCGCATCGTGGCGCGCGAGCACACCGGCCTGCTGGAACGCCCGGATCGCGAGCGACTGGAAACCCAGTTCATCCGCGGCGAGTACCGCAGCGATCCCAATCTGCTCTCGGCCACCTCCACCCTGGAGATGGGCATCAACATCGGCGATCTCTCCTCGGTGTTGCTGGCCTCCGTACCGCCGGAGCCGGCCAACTATCTGCAGCGCATCGGCCGCGCCGGTCGCCGCGACGGCAATGCCATCGTCGGCACGCTGGTCAACGGCACTGCCCACGATCTCTACTTCTTCTCCGACCCGCGCGAGATGCTGCAGGGGCAGGTGAATCCCCCCGGCTGCTACCTCGATGCAGCCGCCATCCTGCGCCGCCAGCTGCTCGCTTACAGCCTCGATCGCTGGGTGGCCACCGGCCTGGATCCCCTGGCGATGCCGCGCAAGCTCAAGTCGGTGCTCGATGGGGTGGAGCAGGCTGCCGCCGGCCAGCAGACGGATGTCTTCCCCTCCACCTGGCTGGGCTGGGTGCAGGCCCGTCAGAGTGAGCTTCTGGAGCGCTTCTGCGCCCTGTTCGGCGAGGAACTGCAAGCCTCGAGTCGCTCTGACCTGCGCCAGTTCCTGCTCACCCCACAGGATGCGGGTGGCGATGAGGTCATGACGGCTCCGTTTGCAGAAGAGCTGCTCGCGCGTCTACGCGATTTGGTGGCGGAGCGAAAGCGCCTGCGCGCCCTCGCCACCCAGCTGCGCAGCCGCTTCAACAAGCTGGGCGAGCGTCCCGATGAGGGCCTGACGCCCGAGGAGCGGGAGGCCAAGGACGCGATCTATCGCGAGATGCGCGCCTACAACCAGCTGCGCAAGGACCTCGACGGCCGGCCGCTGTTGGCGATGCTCACCGATGAAGGCTTCCTGCCGAACTACGCCTTCCCGGAAGCGGGCGTCACCCTCAAATCCGTGCTCTGGCGCACATTGCCCGAGCGCACCAGTGACGGCCGCCGCAGTGAAGAGCTGCCGCCTCTCTCCTACGAGCGCCCCGCCAATGTGGCCATCCGCGAGCTGGTGCCCGATGGCCAGTTCTATGCCCAGGGCCGCCGCGTCAAGGTCGACCAGGTCGATCCCAACCTCAACAAGCCGGAGCGCTGGCGCTTCTGCCCCTCCTGCTCCCACGCCAGCCGCGAGACGGACGATGACTTCAGCCGCAGGGAATGCCCCCGCTGCGGCAGCAGCGGCTACGCCGATCAGGGACAGGTGAAGGAGATGGCCCGCCTGCGCCAGGTGCAGGCCACCACGGAAGACGCCCGCAGCCGCTTCGGCGATGACAGCGACGAGCGCAATCCGCAGTTCTTCCACCGTGAGCTGCTGATCCTGCCCGACCACAGCCGCCGTGAGATCTCGCTGGCGATCGCCGATGAGGAGTTTCCCTTCGGCGCCGAATACCTGGCCAGCACCACCTTCCGCGAGATCAACTTCGGTGAGCAGGCGGCCGTGGGCGCCACCCATGCCATCGCCGGCAAATCGCTCAAGGTGAAAGGCTTTGAGCTGTGCCGCCACTGCGGCAAGGTGCAGCGCGGGCCCGCCAAGGCCAGCAACCACACCTGGGGCTGCAAATACCGCGACAAGCCCGATGACGCCCAGCTGCGCCAGCTCCTGTTCCTGTACCGGGAGTTCAGCTCCGAGGCGCTGCGCTTCCTGCTGCCCGGCGCCAGCTTCTGGGATGAGGCGGGCCAGCCCTCCTTCGTGGGTGCCCTGCACCTGGGGTTGCGGCAGCGCTTCGGGGGCAAGGTGGATCACCTCCAGTCCGCCCTCGGGGAAGAACCCCAGCCCGGTAGTCAGCAGCACAAGACCTTTCTCTACCTCTTCGATTCGGTGCCCGGCGGCACCGGCTACGTGCGTCAGCTGATTGAGGCAGGCGGCAAGGATCTGCGGGTGGTCTTCGAGCAATCCCTCCAGAGCCTGCAGGCCTGCGCCTGCAGCGATGGCTGCTACCGCTGCATCTTCATGTACCGGCAACGCTTTGATCGCCAGCGCACCAGCAAGCGCCGTGCCATTGAGCAGCTGCAGACGATCCTCAAGCGTTGGGACGAGCTGCAGCCTTCGGAGCGCAGCCTCTCGGAGGTGGTGATCAACACCCGCGCCGAAAGCGAGCTGGAGCTGCGCTTCATCGAGAAGCTGCGAGAGGGCAAGGGCAAACCCCCAGGCGTCACCGTCACCCTGCGCGACGACTTCATCAAGGGCAACAAGGGCTACCTGCTCACCCTCAGCAGCCCCGGCCTGGGCGGCAGCCCCCAGCTGGTGAGCTGGAAGGTGGAGCTGCAGGTGCCCCTCGGGGAGATCGAGGGTGTGCGCAGCTTCTCCCGCGCCGACTTCCTGCTCACCCCCACCGCCGGCGGCAAGCCCATTGCCGTCTACACCGATGGCTGGGAGTTCCATCGCAGCCGCCTCGCCACCGATGCCGAACAGCGCATGGCCCTGCAGCGCAGCGGCCGCTACCTGTTCTGGAGCCTCAGCTGGGAGGACGTGGTGGAGGCCCTGCCGACCGCCCGGACACCTCTCGATCCCAATGGGCTGGCCGTCGGGGTGATGCCAGCCTTCGCCACCAAGCCGGAAACGTTCCTGGCTCGCTGGTGGCCCCAGGCCTGGCTCGAGAGCCTCCCCGCACTGCCGCTGCTGCTGCCACGCCAGGCCCAGCTGGCAAGCAGCCTGGAGCTGCTGATGGCTTACCTGGCCAACCCATCCGAGGCCCTCTGGCAGGGGATGGCCCAGCAGTTCTGCCTGGCTCAGGCCTCCCCTTTGGCCATCGAGTCCCCTCAGCTCACATCAGCGGCTGATCTCCTCCAGCTCGGGAGCCATGTGCAGGAATGGCAGGGCTCTGGACCATCGCGGCGGGTGGGTCAGCACCTCACCCCCGCGCCTGGCCTGCAGATCCTCAACCTCGTCGACATGGGCCTGCATGAGCGGCGCCATCCCT
>Ga0315899_10006500_pt1 | contig 12594 bp, 7 predicted proteins | sample LakEriMetagenome_2_FD_203518 | JGI IMG/M metagenome (GOLD analysis project Ga0315899, IMG submission 203518) | Freshwater fungal communities from buoy surface, Lake Erie, Ohio, United States - Buoy 4 MA112 | ecosystem: Environmental > Aquatic > Freshwater > Lake | place: USA: Lake Erie, Ohio...
ATAAGGTTAAGCTCTTTGAAGTCGCCAAGCGCGATGCGTCGGCCGATTTCTTCGATGGTGAGGTGTTTCTTGGTGCGCAAGCTCTGTTCGCGTTGCAACTGCTGACGCTTGAGGGCGATGTTGCGTGCTTCGCGCTCGTCTTCCATTACGTTGAAACGGTCACCGGCGTTGGGAGCTCCTTCAAAACCGAGCAATGAAACCGGTGTTGCAGGGCCTGCCTCTGATACTTTTTGTCCGCGTTCATTGAACATGGCTTTCACGCGACCGCTGTTGTGACCGGCAAGAATAGCATCACCGACGCGCATGGTTCCCGATTCAACGAGAAGCGTGGTAACGTATCCGCGTCCTTTGTCGAGCGCAGATTCGATAACCGTACCCACGGCACGTTTATTCGGATTGGCTTTGAGGTCGAGCATATCTGACTCGAGCAATACTTTCTCGAGGAGAGCATCGATGTTGAGTCCTTTCTTGGCAGAAATTTCTTGTGTCTGGAATTTACCGCCCCATTCTTCTACGAGAATGTTCATGGCCGAAAGTTGTTCGCGAATCTTGTCGGCATTAGCTCCGGGCTTATCGATTTTGTTGAATGCAAAGATCATTGGAACGCCAGCCGCTTGAGCGTGCGAGATGGCTTCTTTGGTTTGCGGCATCACGCTATCATCAGCCGCGATCACGATAATTGCAAGGTCGGTAACTTTCGCACCGCGAGCACGCATAGCGGTAAACGCTTCGTGACCCGGTGTATCGAGGAATGTGATTTTTCTTCCGTTGGCGAGCTCAACGCTGTATGCGCCGATGTGCTGCGTGATACCACCCGCTTCACCTGCGATAACGTTTGCTTTACGGATGAAGTCGAGCAACGATGTTTTACCGTGGTCAACGTGACCCATCACCGTAATGACCGGTGGACGCGTAATCATATTCTCGGCCTTATCTTCTTCCTCTGCGATTTGTTCGATTACATCGGCGCTAACAAATTGCACTTCGAATCCGAATTCACCCGAAATAATATTGATTGTTTCGGCATCGAGACGTTGGTTGAGCGAAGCGAATATGCCGAGCTGCATGCATGCCTTGATGATTTCAGTAGGCTGAATGTTCATCATGGATGCCAGTTCGCTAACAGTAACAAACTCGGTGAGTTTCAACACCAGATTTTCGGCTTGTTGGCGTGCTGCTTCCTCTTCGGAACGTCGTGCCACGAAATCACGCTTTTCACGGCGGAACTTACTGGACTTTGATTTTCCTTGTCCGCCCAGGCGAGCGAGTGTTGCTTTAACCTGGTTCTGAATATCTTGTTCGCTGAGCTCTGTTTTCTTGGGTTCAGCAGGCTTTACAGTATTGCGTTGACGACGATCGATTTCCTGTTGACGTTGGATATCGACCTTACCGACTCTTTTACGCTTGCGCTTTTCAGCCTCAGACGCACTGTTGGAATCGGCCTTCTTCTTTTCAGGTTCTGTGGGTAGTTCGATTTTACCCATCAGTTTAACACCTGATAGCTTTTGAACATTTACACGGATAAGTTCCTTTTCGGGTTCAGGTGCTTTTTCAGGCTCAGGTTCTGGTGTGGGGGCCGGAGCCGGAGTAGCAGGAACTTCAGTCTCCGTTTTCGATTTTGCTTTCGAAGCAGGTTTCTTAGTGGCCGACTCTTCTGCCGGTTCCTCTTGTTTCTTGCGACCTTTTGTTTTTGGTTTTTCGAGGCTCGATAAATCAATCTTTCCAACCACTTTCACCTCGTTAACCTTTTCCTCTTCCGGAGCCGGAGCTTCCTCTTTCTTCTTGGTTGTCTTTTTAGGCGCTACTTCGGGTTCGGGTTCAGCCTGAACCTCCGCAACGGGTTCAACCGGTTTTGCAACAGGCTTCTCCTTTACCTCAACTTTTCGCTTGAACTTGCTGTAATCGATTTCGGGCTCCTCTTCTTCCTTGGTGCCTACCTTGCCCTTCTTATCTTCTAATGTGATAGTGGCGCGTGACTCGCGCACTTTGGCTGCGGTTGCAGCTGATTTTTCCTTTGCGGCCTGGTCACCGGCAAATTCACCCAGTAGCAGTTCATATGCATCTGCCTCAATCTTCGCCATCGGGTTGTTATCTACCGAAATTCCCTTTTTTGAAAGGAATTCTACGATAGTGTCCTTACTAACGCCGAGCGTTACTGCTGCTTTTCCAAGCCTTTGTGGTCCTTTTACTTCAGACATAATCCAAAAAGTTGTCGAGGAGTGCACAACGCAATGGCCAGATTCAGGGAGCTATATGTTTGCTTCTGCTTACTGTTTCATTGCTTTGTGATCTGTTGACGTTTGCCGTTGTTATAAATTTATTTGCGGGTGCAAGTTAGTTTGTTTTGTCGGGTTTTACGATAATTTGATGAATTTCATAGTAATTTTAAGCGGATTTCGTTTTTGGAAGTCTCTGATTGGTTAGATGAATTTACTTCAACGCATAACAATCTTGTTTCTCGCGATTATGCCCTGTTTTACTTGCGCGGGTCAAATCAAGGTGGCGTTTTTTTTATCACCGACCTGCATGATTTGTCGCTACTACGCCTTGGAGATGCGCGCAGTATCGGCAGAGTATTCGGATCGAGGAGTTGAATTCATCGGCTATGCGGTGGGGCCATTGCTCAACGATAGTTTGGTGAGCTCATTTCGGGAAGAGTATAAAATTCCGTTTCCGGTGAGGCTCGATGACGAGATGCATCGGAAACTAACTGCGACTGTGACGCCCGAGGTATTTTTGATTCGCAACGATTCGGTCATGTATCATGGGCGTATTGACGATAGTTTTGTGCGAGTAGGAAAGCGAAGAGCTCATGTGAAAAACAGGGAGCTTCGCAATGCGCTCGAGGCGATATTGCAGGGGCAGCAGCCCGAGGTGAGCCACGTCCCTGCCGTTGGTTGTATCATTGAAAAATAGGTAAAATGAAAAGAATACTTCTTGTTTTTGGATTGATTTGGAGTGCCTTTGCCAGCGCTCAGATTACCTTTTCGGAGGACATTGCTCCCATCATTTTTGAGCACTGCACGAAGTGTCATCGCGAAGGCGAGATAGGCCCGATGCCCCTCACTAGTTATGCTGAAGTTTCTGCGTATGGTTCTATTGTAGAGTATGTCACGGGGATACGTTACATGCCGCCATGGACTCCCGATCATACCTACAGCACGTTTCGTGATGAAAACGTTCTAACCGATGAAGAAATCGCAGCCATTGCAGAGTGGGTGGCCAATGGCTCACCGGAGGGCGACCCTTCGCTAACACCACCGGTTCCTATTTATCCAGAAGGTTCGCAAGTGGGTACACCCGATTTGGTGCTCACACTGGCTGAACCTTTTCAGCACGAGGGTAATAACGAGGACATGTACCAAGTGTTCGTGCTGCCAACAGGCCTCACAGAAGACCGCGACATCGAAGCCATCGAGGTTCGTCCCGATAACAAGGACATTTGCCACCACGCGATTTTGGGAGTAGATACAAGCGGTGAGGCGGCACAATTGGATGCAGCTACTCCGGAATATGGTTACACCCAGTTCGGAGGATTTGGATTTGAACCAATCGATAATTTCTTCAGTGCGTGGGTGCCAGGCTCCAGTCCGTTGGTTTTTCCGCCAGCACTGGGTAAGAAATTGTATGCGAACTCAGATTTATTGATTCAGATGCACTACGGTCGGTCGAGTATTGATCAATTGGACCAAACAAGTGTGAACATATTTTTTGCGGATGAACCGATTGCGCGCTACGTTCAGACTTATCCAATCAACCCGTATAATCTCGATGAGCCTTTCATCATCATGCCCAATGAGGTGAAAACATTTCATGGAACTATTGAGGTGCCTGTTGATGTTTCGCTGATAGACATTGCGCCGCATGCACACTTGATATGCCGAAGCTATGAGGTATATGCCGTTAGCCCGAATGGACAAGACACTATCAACCTGATTAAGATTCCGGAATGGGATTTTAACTGGCAGGGTTTATTTGCCTTTCCCAATTTGTTGAGGATTCCGGCGGGATACACAATCCATTGTTGGGGTACATTCGACAATACTGCGGAGAACCCAATGAACCCCAATGACCCTCCACAGATCATGACGTGGGGAGAGTCGACCACCGAAGAAATGTACTTGTGTTTTCTTCAGTTTGTCTTCTATCAGCCCGGCGATGAGAATATTTCGCTACCCACACTCAACGAGGAATACATGATGGTGTATCCGAAGGAGCAGTTGTTTGCATGCTATCCCAATCCGGCCAATACAGAGTTGGTAATTGGATACCATTTGCTAGAGCCGCATGAGCTAACGCTTGAAGTGCTGGACATGCAAGGTAAGCGAGTTGCAACGGTTTTCGATCGTAAATCGATGGGCATGGGTTATCACCGCGAGCGTTTCATGCTGAATGAGCTGGAGAACGGGACGTATATCTACCATCTTTATGGGGATGGGTTTGATGAGTCGCAGCGATTTATTGTGAGTCGTTAGAATTCGAATAGAGCGCCTAATTGCAAGGATGGGTTGGGGGACGCGCTGCTGCGCGTCCGCCGACTCGAGTTTCTCGTGATAGATTCCGGAAAAAACAAAGGGGCTGCATCAAACGATGCAGCCCCTTTTATTTTGTGATGAGCGAGAATTATTCGAATTCTGCCTTCAGTATGCGAACCACTTCTTCCACGGTTTCTTCTTCAAGATCCGTGCGCTTCACGAGGTCTTCTTTCGGAATAGCGAGCACTGAGCGCGCAGTATCGCAGCCGATGTTCTTGAGCTCGTCGATGATCCATGCATCGATTTCGTCTGAGAATTCTTCCAAATCCACATCATCGATGTCGGTATCTGTTTCGCGGTAAACGTCGATTTCAAAACCGGTAAGACGACCGGCTAGTTTGATGTTGTTACCACCTTTACCTATGGCGAGAGAAACCTGGTCAGGCTTCAGGAACACATCGGCCTTCATATTCTCGCGGTCGAGGTTGATGCTCGAGATTTTGGCAGGAGCCAAAGCGCGAGTGATGAGAAGTTGTTCGTTGTTGGTAAACTGAATAACGTCGATGTTTTCGTTGCGCAATTCACGCACGATGGTGTGAATACGCGCTCCTTTCATGCCTACGCAAGCACCTACAGGATCTACACGATCGTCGTAGCTTTCAACAGCCACCTTGGCGCGCTCGCCCGGCTCACGAACGATTTTCTTGATGGTGATAAGACCATCGAATACTTCCGGTACTTCCTGTTCGAAGAGTTTCTCGAGGAATTCAGGAGCAGTGCGGCTCAATATGATTTGCGGAGAGTTATTGCGCAAGTCTACCTTGTAAACAACCGCGCGAATGGTATCTCCTTTTTTATAGAAGTCGGAAGGAATTTGCTGATCCTTTGGAAGAATCAACTCGTTGTCCTCATCATCGAGTACGAGCATTTCTTTCTTCCATACCTGATACACTTCGCCAGAGATGATGTCTCCAACGCGTTCACGGTATTTCTGATAGAGGTGATCTTTTTCCAGATCCATGATGCGCGACTGCAGGTTTTGGCGCATAGCCAAAATGTTGCGACGGCCGAAATCTTCAATCTTGATTTCTTCAATCAATTCTTCACCAATTTCCAAATCGGGAACGATTTTTTGAGCCATGCTCACCTCAATTTGTGCTACTTCGTCGTCGAGTTCTCCATCGGAAACGATTTCGCGGGTACGCCAAATTTCGAGGTCACCACGGTCGGGGTTGATGATGATGTCGAAGCCGTCATCGGCGCCCCAGCGCTTGAGAATCATGCTGCGGAAAACATCATCGAGGATTTGGTTCATGGTTTCGCGGTCGATGTTCTTCAATTCTTTGAAGTCGCCGAACGCATCCATCAGATTTAAACCTTTCATCGGATTTGATTTTTAATGATCGTTATAGGGTTTTTCTTTTCTTCGTTACTTGAAGCGAATCATCACTTTCGCTTCTGTTATTTCGGTGAAGGGAATGGTTATTTCTCTTTCCACCAGTTTTTTTCCTTTTTTACCGGGCACCTCTTCTTTTTGAGAAGTAAGCAGGGTAATATCGTTTTCGGTGGCAGCCATTAGCTGACCTTCAATTTTGCTCTTATCTTCCTTTTTTACCGCGAGGTCACGCCCAATATTCTTTATGTATTGGCGTGTTACTTTCAAGGGTTTGGTTAGATCGGGAGAAGAAACTTCCAATGAATAATCTTCTACCTCACGGTCCATTTCATGCAGCAGGTGGCGGTGCACTTCGGTGCATGCTTCGATGGTAATGCCGCTGTCGCTGTCGAGCGTTACATCGATAACATTGCCCGGACGCACTGAAACTTCCACGATAAACATGTCCGTTCCTGTGATTTTATCCTCGATAAGTTGAGTGACCGATTCTCGCGTAATCATTGTTTAGGGTTTGGGAGTTGATACCAAAGAAAAGAGGGGCTTGAGACCCCTCTTCACTTCTTATTATCAGTGCCAAAAGCGAGGCAAATATACACGCGAATGGAAAAACCAAGGAAGAATTTTCTATTTCGCTGATAATGAGTAAGAATTAACAAGACGCTGTTGTCTTTTATTTCCGTTTAACGTTGTGTGCCGAATCGTTGGCGTACATTGCCGCCGCCTTCGGGACTTACCGGTGGCTTAAGCAAGGAAATCACCATGTCATTTGTTTCATTCAACACCAAAGAACATCCATTCTTTGATGAGCTCAAGAAGCGTGTAGATACGTATTTCGAGGCAAACAACCTCTCTCGATGGGGTAATTGGAAAATCTACCTTAAGACGGTAATCTTCCTCACTTTGTTGGTTTCGCTTTACACGTGGCTTGTGTTTTTCACGCCGGGCGTATGGGTAAGTATAGCTGTATGTGCGGCATTGGGAATAACCCTTGCGGGCATTGGTTTCAACGTTATGCACGACAGCGCCCACGGCAGTTTTTCGAAGCATGAATGGATCAACAACCTCATGGGTTATTCGTTGAATTTGATGGGAGGCGATGTGCACTTGTGGAAGCAGAAGCACAACATGGTTCACCATAGCTTTACGAATATTGACGGGCTGGACGATGACATCGATATTCAGCCGGTTATGCGTATTAGCCAGCATCAGAAGCGCTATTGGATTCATCGCTTTCAGCATATTTATGGCTTTGTTTTTTACGCGTTGAATTACTTATTCTGGGTTTTCTACTTCGACTTTTTGAAGTATTTCACCGGAAAAGTGGGCAACACGAAGCTTCGCAAGTACTCGTTTTGGGATCACGTGAGTTTTTGGGCTACCAAACTATTCTATTACTTCATGTTTATTGCCTTGCCGATGATCATGGTAGGAGTTCTGCCTACGTTGATTGGTTATTTGATTCTCACCACCACTTGCGGAATTGTGATTGCCGTTGTTTTCCAATTGGCTCACGTAGTAGAAGAAACTGATTTTCCTGCAGCCGAAGACGGCAAGGTGAATGTAGAGTGGGCGGTTCACCAGATTAATACAACGAGCAATTTTGCAACTAAGAGTAAAATAGTTTCTTGGTTTACGGGAGGTTTGAATTATCAGGTGGAACACCATCTTTTCCCTCGTATTTCCCACGTTCACTATCCTGCCATCAATGAGATTGTAAAAGAAACGTGTGCAAAGTTCGGAGTTGGCTACAACGAGCATAGCACAGTGTTATCGGCGGTACGCTCGCACGTGGTTCATTTGCGAGAAATTGGTCGTCGCGACTAATTCTTTTTCATTCGGTCTTTCCAATTCCACAGTGCTATGCATGCGTGGGTTCGGTAGGGTTTCCATGCCTCGCTAATGGAAACGAGTTGCTTGTTCAGTTCTTTTTTGGAAGTAGGCTTCAACCGGTAAAGGGCAATCATTGCCTGCTGCACACCTAAATCATCGGGAGCGAAAACATCTTCGCGTGCCATGGCAAACATGAGCAGCATTTGAATGGTCCAGTTGCCGACACCTTTAATCTGAATCAATACTTCGATCACCTCCTCATTGGACATGCTGTGCAGTTTTTCATCGTTGAGTTGATGCTCAATGAAAAATGTGCATACGTTGTGAATGTAGTTGGCCTTCGACTGGCTCAATCCGATAGAGCGTAATTCGGCTGTTTCGACTGCAATAATGGCCTCGCACGTAGGGTTGCTGCCCTGGAATAAATCAAGAAATCGATCGCAAATGACGCGTGCAACTTTGGTGCTGAGTTGCTGGCTGATAATGGACAAGCACAAATACAGAGCGATGTTTTCTTCGCGTCGCAGGGTAGGAGGGGAGAAATCGGCTAATGCCTCACGCAAAACACTATCGCGCTTCAAGTGCTTGAGGGAAGCCGTTGTCATTCTGCCGACAATTGAGCGGTTTTCACACCTGCGCCTGAGCTGTAGACGATACTGGTTGTATTCAAATCGTTGCCCGGAATGATTTCGATCGTCTTTCCATCGAAACCATCCAGTTTAGTGTTGGTAATGGCTTTGGTTTCGCCGGTGCGCTTCAACAGTTGAATACTTCCCTGATCGCTGAAGGTGAAAATCACATCATCGGATCCAATTTTCTGTGTTTGCACCGCAATGATTTTCTCGGTGCTGATGTCTTTGAATTTCCAGCCTGATGTAGGATTACCGTCGACTCCCAAATTGAAGAGCAGACCATCTCCAACTCCGAAGACAAGCCTGTATTTTTTGGTTTTATCGTAGTCGGCTGCAAGAAGAGGCGAGGTTGTAGGAGGCTTCGGAAGAAAGGGGAATCCGGGAAGTGCTTTTCCGTTTCGGTCGATGATATACAAGCCACTTGCGGTGGTGAAGGCCATTTGGAGCTTGTTGTTTTTGAGTGCATCGATTTGAAGAACGTCGCCAAGTACGGGGCCGGAAATTTCGATGGACCACAACGATTTACCATCGGCACCCAAGAGCTCCAGTCTATTTCCGCTGTTACGCAGTGTTTCTTTTTCCTGCGTATTGTGATTGATTACCGGCCATGAACGCTCGTTGCTTTCTTGTGTCTCAGTAGGAGTGGAAGTGATAGTGGTCGGTTCGGAAACCTCAGGAGCTTGAATGGTTTCAACGCCCTTGACCTTTACGGGCAGTCCAATGCTCACGAGAAGTTTACCCGATTTGTTTTTCTCGGTGGTGATTCCCCAATTGCCGGCACCTTTGATAAGGCTCATCAACGAAGATGGAAGCAGCGCTATTTCTGTAGTTGACTGAAAAATCAATCGGCCTGAGGCATTGCTTGCCTGTTCTATGAAGTTGACGAATTCTGTTTTACCGGAGAGTTTGCTGTTTGCACCTTGAATGAATTTTAGCACGGAAGGGGCAGCTGCAGCAAACAGATAACCATTGTGCTGCATGATGAAACTATGCTCGATAGAAACAGATGGTAGCGTGTTGCGCTGAAATACTTGCGGAAATGCAACGCGGTAGATTCCGTCGGCAGGTTGCGCTTGTAACTCCAACAAAGGTCCCAGCATTGATATTGCATTGATCGTATCGCGAATTCCAAAGTAAGCAACCGGTTCGGAAAGACTATCGGTTAGTTCAATTACCGCACAGCCTTGTTCACCTGTTCTCCAGGATAGAAGCGTTTCATTGAGGTCGCACTGACAGGTGTCGCCCATGTCCTGCCATGCTTGTGACCAGAATGTTTCTGAAGTGGAGCCCGAGTAGTAAGCGTTGAGCGCAGTCCACATGGTATCGAACTCGGCGCAGTGCATTGCATCGAGAAAGGTTGTTTTTTCAGGAAGTGCTTCGTGAATCGCAATTGCATCTCCCGGAGCTGCCAAATTCATTGGGTTTCCGGTTGGATTGCTTGAAAGCAGGTAGCCGTTGAGCAGTGTTCCATACTTCGTAAAAACAGGCTCCAGCGGCAGCCAATCCGCATCGTTCATTTTTGCGATGATGTGCAGCGGAACGTCTTTGCTTCTCGTTTCGAAGATTTGCAAGAAGGATTCCTGTTGACTCAGCACGTTGTTGTTTCCCGTCTGAAGAACGATGTCTTCAAGCACAGCAACGGATGGTGAAATAACCAGGCAGTTTTTGATGGTGCACCAACTTGCTGTTGTTCCAATGAAGAGTTGTTGGTTTTTGAATTCTCGTTTTGGCAAGTCAGGCAACCATGCTTCCATCAACTCATTGGCACGCATGTCGGCAGGCAGCGCAATGGATGCCGACCAGTTACCCGGGCTGAATGGATCGGGTGTTTGGAATGCAATGCCTGCGGTTTGCAATACATCGTACCAGCTGCGATTGGTGGTTCTCAATGAGTCGAACCGGTCGAGCATTTGCGACCATCCGTGATAGGAGCATGTTGGGTCGGATGAATTCAGAAGTGTGCGCAGCAACTCCAATTCGTTGGATGAACCATTCATGCCATCGATGATGCAGGTGAGGGATGCAGAATTAGGAATTACCTCGAGCGGGTTTCCAACTGTTTTTTGTGGTTGTGACAGACGGAGATAAGCGAAAATGATGGTGCCCAGTGCCAGAAGCACCAAAGAAATTTGCAAGACACGTCGGGTGTCGAATGATGATTCGCTCATAAAACAAAGTTGAATGATTCAAGGCCTTAATGCCGGCAATGGCAACTTGAGTTTGAACAACCTGCTGTTGGAGACAGCAAGTTGGGCTTCCAATTTGTGGCAAGAATTCTCCTGCGATTTTGAACTTTGCAAGAGTCCTCTTGTTAAAGTATTTCCAAATCAATTAAAACACATATGAAAAAAATTCTCTACGTATTCATGGTGTTGTGCGTAAGCTTCCAAATGAAGGCCCAAACGGTGGTCGACATTGTAGTTGGAAGCCCTGATCACAACACGCTCGAAGCTGCTGTAATCGCAGCGGAACTTGCTGATGATCTTTCAGGTGCAGGTCCCTTCACTGTATTCGCACCGACTGATGCGGCGTTCGCTGCACTTCCTGCCGGAACAGTGGACGCTTTGTTGGCTGATCCAACGGGCGCACTTGCCAACATTTTGCTTTATCACGTATTGGGCCTTCAGGCACTTTCTACTGATTTGTCAGATGGTATGATGGTAACAACCTTACAGGGTGAGGAAATCACAGTATCTATTAATGCTAATGGTGTTTTCATCAACAATGCTCAGGTAACCGTTGCGGATATTACTGCTTCGAACGGTGTCGTTCACGTGATTGATGCGGTTTTGTTGCCGCCTGTAATGCCAACCAACACCATTATGGATGTTGTTGCCAACAGCGCTGACCACAACACATTGGAGGCAGCTTTGGTTGCCAGCGGATTGAATGAGACGCTTTCGAATCCCGGAAGCTTCACTTTGTTTGCCCCAACAGATGCTGCATTTGCATTGCTTCCTGCAGGAACCGTTGAAACATTGCTTACTGATCCTTTCGGGGAACTCTCAAACATATTGTTGTACCATGCCTTGGACGGTGTTGTTTTGTCTACCGATCTTTCAGACGGATTGATGGCAACAACCATTCAAGGAAGCGATATCACAGTAACCATCAACGCAAACGGTGTTTTCATCAACGATGCTCAAGTAATTGCAGCAGATGTGATGACAGACAACGGTGTGGTTCACGTAATCGACGCTGTATTGTTGCCACCGGCAGCACCTACCAATACCATTTTGGACATTGTGGTGAACAGTGTTGATCACAATACATTGGAAGCTGCTGTTCTGGCTGCAGGTTTGCAAGGTGCTCTTGCCGGTCCTGGTCCATTGACAGTATTTGCTCCAACAGATGCAGCCTTTGCGGCATTGCCGATGGGTGCTATTGACGCTTTGTTGGCTGATCCAACAGGACTACTAACTCAGGTTTTGTTGTATCACGTTGTAGGAGCAAGCGCTCTTTCAACTGATTTGTCAAACGGTCAAACCATTACTACTCTCAATGGTGAGGATGTAGTAGTTACTATCAATGCAAACGGTGTTTTCATCAACGATGCTCAAGTAATTGTTGCTGATGTGATGGCAGACAACGGTGTGGTTCACGTAATCGACGCTGTATTGTTGCCACCGGCAGCACCTACCAATACCATTTTGGATATTGTGGTGAACAGTGCTGATCACAACACATTGGAAGCAGCTGTATTGGCTGCAGGTTTGCAAGGTGCTCTTGCCGGTCCTGGTCCATTGACAGTATTTGCTCCAACAGATGCAGCCTTTGCAGCATTGCCTGCAGGTACAATTGATGCCTTGTTGGCAGATCCAACAGGATTGCTGACAGACATTCTTCTCTATCACGCGGTTTCAGGTGTTGCTTTGTCTACCGATCTTACAGACGGTATGATGGTAACTACACTCGAAGGCACTGATGTTATAGTAACTATCAACGCTAACGGAGTTTTCATTAACGATGCGCAGGTAATTGTAGCTGATATCATGGCTGACAATGGTGTTGTACACGTAATCGATGCAGTATTGGTTCCTGAGGTAACACCTGTTACTTCAACAGTCGTTGACATCATCGTAAACAGCCCTGTTCACAGCACATTGGAAACAGCTGTGATTGCTGCAGGTCTTGCAGATGATCTTTCAGGTGACGGTCCATTCACGGTATTTGCTCCAACAGACGCTGCTTTTGCAGCTCTTCCTGCGGGTACCATTGAAGCTCTATTGGCTGATCCTACCGGTACTCTTGCGCAGATCTT
>Ga0315899_10006503_pt1 | contig 12593 bp, 8 predicted proteins | sample LakEriMetagenome_2_FD_203518 | JGI IMG/M metagenome (GOLD analysis project Ga0315899, IMG submission 203518) | Freshwater fungal communities from buoy surface, Lake Erie, Ohio, United States - Buoy 4 MA112 | ecosystem: Environmental > Aquatic > Freshwater > Lake | place: USA: Lake Erie, Ohio...
CTGCCTTTGTTGCCGACCTGGTGGTGATGTCGAATCCCGCGTAGTCAACGATGAGATCGAAGTTGCCACCTGCCCATTCGGCGGCATCTTTCACGACGCTTGTGGCACCGATCTCGTGCGCCAAAGGCCATGCGGCCTCGTTCGGCTCGGCCACGTGAATCTCTGCGCCGCGAATCACTCCGACACGCGCACCGATCTGGCCGAGACCGCCCAGGCCGATGACTCCCACCTTCATGCCCGCCGCCACCTGACCGCGTGTCACGATGCCGTGATAGGCGGTCATTCCGGCATCGGTGCCCAGTGCGCCCAACTCGAACGACAGCGCATCGGGCAACGGCACCAAGTCAGCGCTGTGCACACGATGACGCGTGGTGAATCCACCGTGACGCTGATATCCCGGCGGACCATGCCCCGCCGAGGGACACACACCAACGCGGTCGCCCACCGCCACATTGGTCACCCCAGCGCCCAGTTCGTGCACGACACCGGCAATCTCGTGGCCCAGAATGATCGGACGAAACGCAAGGGTTTGCAGCCACGTTGGGTCTGTCATCATGCCGACGTCGGAATGACACAACCCGGTGACCATCACATCGAGAATCACTTCGCCCGGGCCAGGCGACGGGTCGTCGAACTCCATCAAGACCAACGGCTCGTGTGTGTCGATGAATGTCCAACCCCGCATGTTCATTCCTTCCCCGGGAGTACCGCACCCTGGCTGCCAACCAGCCGGACCACCAAGCATTGCACGTTCGCCAGTTGGGAGAACTCGCCAAAGGTGAACCCATCTTCAATCTGATACTGACTAACGTCTCTCTGTGCGCCGATTCTCCGCTCTTTCCCGATCCCTGCCCATCCTCCTCAGCTCTGCGCTGGCCGCTGGCCTGCTGACGTCGTGCGGACCAGCCGAAGACACTGTCGGCGAAAGGCAACGCAACTTCTTGGGCGATGGCGAAGTGGAAGTGATCCTCACGCCTCCATCAGAAGAGAGCGAGGGCGACGTGATTGTGATCAGACCCGTGGAGGAAGCAGAATACGAAACCTCGCCCACAGTGGCCGCCCCGCCTGAACTACCAACGACAGGCACCATTCCCCCCGACTTGGTTCCAGAAATCAGAGATACCGAGCATCTTCTCGTCTTGGCCGAACGCGTGGCAGACCTGTGGCCCCCGCGCGCTGCGCTGGCCTGCTTCGCAGACGAATCACAACGCGAAGAAATCATCAGCAACAAAGCACGTGACGTGGATTATCTCGACAGCTTGCAGAAGCGAGCGAAACAGCTCCGATCATTCGCCCCTTTCAACACAATCAGGATCATCCGAGAGAAAATCAACAATCTCGACCTCAGAGCTGTTCTGGAAGAGTGCCCACCGCAGAAGCCTTCGGAGAGTGTTCCCGCTTCGTCGCCCACCGACTCCGTTTCGACACCCACCAGCGATACAAGCGTCACGACACCGAGCGACACGCCCGTTCAGAAGGCGGCACCCACGTCGGTGGCAGGAAAGGTTGCAACCGAAAGCGCCGCAACGCCAACGACAGTCGAATCCCGCCCCACAACCGCGGGGGCAACTTCTGCAACCGCTGGCGAAACCTCCACAAACGCTGGCGCTACGTCCACATCCCCGAGTGCAACTCCCACAACAAGTTCCGAGCCTGTAGAAGCAGGCGACGACAATGCGACAACTCGGGATTCTTCGTTGACGACAGACCCCTCGTTGACAACAGATCAAGCGGCCCCGCAACAGATCGACTCCTCGGATCCGATGACAACCGACACTGCCGTAGCCCAGAGCAACGACACAGCCACCGAGCTCCCCGACGACTCGGACTCATCGACGCTCGTGATCGTGATCGTCGCAATCGCGATTGCCCTGTTCCTGCTAGTTCTTTTCTTCCTGATGCGCCGGCGCCGCAAGCCGGAGTGATTTTCACGAGTGCAGCGGAGTTGTGGAAGCTCTGCTATTCCTCGATTGATTGCGTCGGCACACGAAACGGTGACTCTGCCAGCACCGAAGCCACTACGTCACTGGACAAGCCGAGCTTCTCGACCTGAACCATGCTTCGCCGCCCGGTGAGCGAACGGATCATCTCAAAATCAGAAATCCCACACGAGAAGAGTGACTCGCCAGTGGGTACGTCACGCCGACTCACCCACTGTCGCAGCCATGCAACCCCCGCGACCACCGCTCGGGAATCTCGGGCACCGGGTCGAGAAACCGCATGGCGCAGGTCGTGTTCGTGGGTGACGGCATCCATTGTCATCTGCGAAAGGGCCATCGCAGGAAAATGCGGCAACATCGGATCGAACTGCGCCGATATGCCTTCCAAATGGTCGGCGATTTCACGCAGTGACTTCCCACGGTGACGCTCGACCTGCGCCTGAGTCCAGGCGTCGGTGGTCACTCCATCCATCCGGCCATTGACGATGTCATCAGGCACACCAAGGAGATGCGATGAGAGTTCACGAACACTCCATGCGGGGCAATGCGGCACCAAGACATCACCCGCCGACTCCGGAAGGTCACGCAGAATCGCAACAATCCGGGTCCGCAGTTCGATGTAGGCGGCCGCCACCTCGGCAACAGGCAGCAGATGACTCACAGCCAGAGACTAATAGTGGGCGTTGAGGGACTCGAACCCCCGACATCTTCCTTGTAAGGGAAGCGCTCTAGCCAACTGAGCTAAACGCCCGGATTTCTCCGACTGCGGAGCATATCGGCAGGCGGACGGGGATCAGGCGGCCTTCGGCTGAACCGTTTCACTCTTCAACGATGTCGGGAAGTTCGTCGCCTTCCGTTTGCACCGGCAGAACCGTTGCCACGAGCGTGATGGCATCCGCAAGGTGCTCTTCGGCAAGCAACTTCGACGTCTGGGTGATGATTGCATCGGGCAGCGAAACCTGCGATGGCCACCTCAACTCGAATCGGCGTTGCAGCGGATCCACGCAGAAAACCAGCGATGCTCCGGGATGACGCCGCGAGACACGATTTGCCGCCGTCACCGGGTCGCGGCCCAGTTTGCCAACGGCGACAACGATCTGGTGACCGGTGGATGTTTCGGCAGCATCGACCGCCTTGGCCACCTGAGCCTTCTGCGACAGCCACCATGCCGCGGCATCCTTCTTCTTCACGAGCTTCTTCACCATGACCCTGATGCACCTCCACCCGAAAATCCACCACCACCGCCGCCGGAGAAACCTCCGCCACCGCCACCCGATGCTGCGCGAGTGAAGATGAAGAGGATCGACAAGATGTCGAGCGCTCCCAATCCCCTCCTCCGCCCACGAATCACGGTGCCCAAAATGCCGATTACGAAGAAGGCAAGGATCACAAACGCGAAGATGACCTGCCCGGCTCCGACTTCGGTCGCACCTGCGCCGGCGTCACCACTTGTTGCGCCTGATTCATTGGGATACGCGTAGGCCTCGCCGGACAACTCGGTCATCAACGCATCGACTCCGGCGATCACTGCGCCATCGGGGTTGTTGTTCTGCAACTCGGGAACCACGACACTGTCGATGATCCGACCCGCCTCCACGTCCGTCAGATCGCCTTCGATGCCACTCCCTGTCTCGATACGCAGCACTCGGTCGTTCATGACGATCAGCAACAGCACGCCATCGTCACGCTGGCTGTCACCGATACCCCACTCACGAGCAATGTCGATGCCGTAGTCCTCGACCGACTTGTTGCCGGTGGAGTCGACCGTCAGGACCGCTATCTGAGGGCCCACTTTGATGCGGAAGTCCTCGAGAATTGCATTCAACTGGTCTTCAACCTGCCGTGACACCACGTTGGCATCGTCGACAACAGGCGCACTGAACGATGGCGCACCGCCACCCGCACCGCACGCGGCAAACATCAGCGTGGCCAACGCAACCAATGCGCTGGCCGCCGTACGGCGAGGAATCACGAACCCTGTGGATTGAGGTCGACGGTCGGGGCAGTCTCGCTACCTTCGACAGCTTCGAACAATGCACGCTTCTCGAAACCGAACAATCCGGCCACGATCGAACGCGGGAACGACCTCACAGCACGGTTGAACGAGGTTGTTGCTTCGTTGTAGTCGCGACGTGCCTGAGCGACTCGGTTCTCGGTACCTTCCAACTGAACTTGCAGGTCCCGGACATTTTGAAGGCTCGTGAGCTCGGGATAGTTCTCGACAATGACCAACAAGCGGCCGAGAGCCGACTCCACTTGAGCGCCGGCCTGGATACGGTCGTCGTCAGACGAGGCACCGGCGTAGTTGGATCGGGCCTCGGCGAGTTCCGTAAAGATCTCGCGTTCCTGTGTCATTGCTCCCTGTACGGCGGAGACGAGGTTGGGGATGAGATCGAAACGACGCTGAAGTTGAACTTCGAGATCTGCAGAAGTTTGGTCGACCCGGGTCTCTTTGTTGACCAAGCCGTTGTACGAGGTGATGAACATCAGGAGGATCACCACCACAGCCGCCACTGCACCGATGATCTGCTTGCGCTGTTTTGTCATCTCGTCAGTCTGTCAGAGACATCGTGGAAACACCGATCATCAGCCCACTTTCACGGTCGACCACTTCGATGCATTGCCTGCGCGGTCGAGAATGCGGAACTGCAGTGACTTAGCAGACGTCTTCAGTGTCACGGACTGCGACAACGAACGTGGCTTGCCGTCGGCCTTGCCCTTCACCTTCTTGATGGCCACCTTGGTGGCCTCTTTCCGAGCAGACGAACGGACTTCGATTGTGCCCACTCCCGACACGGTGTCGGAGCCCTTCACAGTCAACTTCACGCCGCTTGCGGCCTTCTTGGCACGGGCAACGGTGACCGCATTGCTGTTGGCCGACGCGGCCACGGCTCCGAACTCCGTGACAACCGGCTTCGACGTGTCGAGAATGATGTCGTCGGACACAACCGGAAGGTTGCTGCCGAACCTGGTGATCACACGCACGTACACGATCTTGGTGAACGTTCCTTCTTTGCTCGAGACCAAGTTCCACGGGATGTCGGCAACACCGTTCGTCAGATCGAAAGTCTTCGAGTTCTTGAATCCGCCGTCGTTCGACAGCTCGGCCTTTGCCGCTGTCGCGGCTCCGACCACCGAAACGACCACCTTCGTACTGTTGGCAAACTCATCACCGTCATTGATGGTGACGCCTTCGGGGTTCGTGGTGGTGAAGCTCTTGATCTCACCCTGTGCCGACCCGAGACTGTTCGATGCTTCGACTCGGTAGTAGTAGGTGGTGCGCACCTTGAGATCTGTCACCGACACGGAGACTTCCTTGTTGATGTCTTCGGTCTGCTCGGCGCCCCTCACCGTGCTTGCCCCCACAAGAGTTGGGCTGGTTCCATATGTGAAGTTCACCGCTGTGCTCACACCACGCGCGTTCACTGTGGCGTTCAACGTGGCCTTGGTTGCTGTGGCCAGAGCCGAGCCGGTTGCGACCACCGGCTTCGCACCCGCCACAGCAAAGGACTGCGTCACTGCTGCCGATGCTGCGTACAGGCCGAATTCCCCTGCCACTGCGCTGATGGTGCACGTTCCCGTCGCCAGCACCGTGACAGTGGCACCGCTCACCGTGCACACTGATGTCGTTGTCGACGAGAAGGTCACCGGCCCACCCGAACTCGAAGTTGCCGCCACCGAAAATGGCGCATCGTTCAGGGCCTTGGATGCAAGAGCACCGAACGTGACTGTCTGCGCAACGACACCTCTGACAAGCACGGGCCGCAGCGCATTCTGCGACGAACCATTGCCAAGACGCCCGTTCGAACCGTCGCCCCAACAGTGCACAACGCTCTTGGAGGACAGACTGCACGCGTGGTCCGGCCCGGCAACGATCACCGCGACGTCTGTGAGATCGACAACTCCCACCGGCGCCAAGATGTATTCACTGTCCGAACCGGAACCGAGCTCGCCGTTTCGATTTCCACCCCAGCAGAAAGCAAGTCCGGTCGTCTTGACTCCGCATGAATAACCCATGCCTCCGGCGGCGCTAGCCGCCACGCCACGAGCGTCAGAAAACGGCGAGGAGTTGGAACGGCTTGTCCAGACGGACTGTGGAGTGTTGTAGACATTCTGATTATTCACCCCGAGTTGTCCGACGAAGCCGCTTCCCCAACACTTGATCTGCTGACTTGCGGTCACCGCGCAGGCATGGCCCACGCCCGCAGCAATTGCAGTGGCATCAGTCAAACCGGTGACTTGCACCGACTCGAGGGTCGTATCGGTGGTAGAGCCATTGCCGAGTTGACCCCACGAGTTCTCGCCCCAGCATCTCACCGATCCAGAATCGAGGAGTGCGCAAACCAAAGCCTGAAAATCCCCTCCAGCGGCAATGGCTTTGACCCCGCTCGTCAGACCGGCGGCAAAACCCGGTTCGTAATCATCGAAATTCGCATCGAGTCCGGTTCCCCCGCGGTTCTGAGTGACTCGCGCGAGAGGACTAGCAATGACGTAACGATCCGATGTCACGAACGGATCGTCTTGACCCGCAGAGCCCCAACATTTGACTCCGCGACTCGGGCCCACGATCACGCAAGTGAAGTTTTCGCCCGCCGTGACAGCAAATGCGCCGTCAATGCCTGCCACCCTTGTTGCGGTACTCCCACCCGAACCTGTTCGTCCGAGTTGAAAATCAGAGTTGCTACCCCAACACGTCACTTCGCCCCCTGCAACCAGGGCACAAGTGTGGTTACTTCCAGCAGCCACGGCCGTTGCACCAGAGACACCACTCACCTTCACCGGCACATTGCTGCCAGCAACGTCGTCGGCGGCACCCAACTGCCCCGAGGCGTTGTTGCCCCAGCAGTACACCGAACCGTCGACGACCATGCACGTGTGACTGACGCCGGCCGAGATGCGTCCTTCCAGCGAAACGTCACCGCCGACAAATCCTCCCGAATCGGCCACGGCGCCCTGCGCCATCGACACCAGACACACGGCAAGAAGTACGCAGGCAGAGAGAAGCTTTTTCATTGAAAATGAATTTAGCCGTATCTTCCTGCCGCGTGGGCCGAAAGGTGAAGTTACGAGCCGATCTTCACGGCTTTCCACGGCGATGCATTGCCTGCACGGTCGACAACCCGGAACTGAACGGCACGCGACGTGGTGGTGAATGTCACCGATTGGCGGGACCGACGCGGTTTGCCATTGGCTTTTCCTTGAACTCGATTCACATCGAAGGTTGCCGAAGGTTTGCGGGCAGACGAACGGACTTCGATCCGACCGATTCCCGAGATGGTGTCGGATCCCTTCAGGGAGAGTTTGACAGCGCTCTGTCTGACTTTCGCCCGCGCCACAGAGACGGCGTCTTTCGGTGCTGCCGTCAGCGCCGCCACTGCAGTGTCAACCACTGGCTTGGTTGTGTCGAGAAGGATGTCATCCGTGTATGGGGTGGACTGCGAACCGAAACGGGAAACGTATTTCACATAGATGATCTTGGTGAACGTACCCTCGCGACTCGAAGGCAACTTCCAGGGAATCTCTGCGGCATTGTTGGTGAGATCAAAGGTTTCTGACGTCTTGAATCCACCGTCGTTCGACAAGATTGCTTTCACCGCGGTCGAAGGCCCGACGACCGACACGACAACGGACTGCGAGTTGGTGAACTCGGCCCCATCATCGATGGAGACACCCTCCGGCTTTGTCGTGGTGAAGCTTCGAATCTCGCCCAGAGTCTTGCCCACCACGTTCGATGCTTCGAGTCGGTAGTAATAGGTGGTCTTTTCGGCGAGGTTCACAATCGAGACCGAGACGTCCTTCGCGCCATCATCGGTCTGTGTTGCACCCGCAACGGTTGTCGGATTGCTCAACTGAGAGTCAGTTCCGTAAACATAAGAGACCGCTGTGGACAACCCTTTCGCGTCCACCACCCCGTTGAGCGTTGCACTGGCTGCACGAGGCGAAGCAGACCCCGTTGTCACTGCCGGCTTGGAACCGGTTGTGGAAAAAGACTTGATCTCCCCCACTGCCTCGCCTTGGATGTTGGTGGCTTTGACACGGAAGTAGTACGTGGTCACCGGCTTGGCGAGAACTACTGCTTTTGAGACCGACTTTGATCCCACGCCGTCGACTGCATCCGCAGTGACGGTGGTAGCCGAAGCCATATCTGCAGATTCCGAAATTTCGAAGACTGGCGCCGCCGATGCACCACGAGCATCGACCGTTGCAGAAAGCGTGGCTCCTGAAGGCGTGATTGACGATGCAGATCCGGTGGATGCAAGTGGTGCCGATGCACCGATGGTGAACGACCGCGTGGTCGTAGCAGATTGGTAGACAGCATGGGCGGGCGCCGAACCAGAAATGGAACAGGTTCCGACGTTCTTGATGGTCACAACGGAACCAGACACCGTGCACACGCTGTCGGTTGTTGATGTATACGAGGGAGTGACGCCCGATGAGGTTGTCGCCGACAGGGTCACGGTTCCGTCTGCGATACGAACGTTGCCGGGCTGAGTGATGGTGAAAGCCTGCGTGGCAGTGCTGGTGACGACCTGGGGTATGACATATGGAGTGGTGACGTTGTTGCCGATTTGTCCCGATGACCCCACACCCCAACACTTGAACGGTCCGTTCACCACGAGTGCGCAGATGTGGTTGTTGCCCGAGGCAAACGCCTTGACTGCGCCGAGCCCATCGACAATCTGGGGCGCCATCGAGGTGGTGTTCTGGCCGAACACTCCGTGATCACGAATCGACGTTGTTGCTCCGGCGTCGCCATAGGCATTTTCGTAGTAGCCGTTGTAGAAGCGTCCCCAACACCACAGTTGATTCGAACTGTCGAGCGCACACGAGTGGGCATATCCCGCGCTGATTCTCCTGACATTCGGAATCGCCACGGCGACCGGCGCCACCGCCCCACCGGACTGGCTGGAACCCAGACGTCCATCTGCTCCATTGCCCCAGCAATACAACCCGCTTGCGGTGAGAGCACACGCGTGCTTGGCTCCTGCGGCAATGGCCGTGGCCCCGCTCACATCGCTGACCTGCACGGGGTTCGGAGAGGTAGCCAAACTGACGTCGCCAAGTTGGCCGTTGGTGTTGTTACCCCAACACCACACCGTGCCGTCCGACTTGAGTCCACACGCGAACAACTCACCAGCCGAAACCGATGTGAACCCGGTGACGTCGTTGGTCGAACCATCTCGCACAGCACGAGCCTTCGGCGCCGCGTACGTAAACGATCCGGAGATGTCGCCGTAACCGGATTGGCCGTGACCGTTGTGGCCCCAACACCAGACTTTTCCTGCCGTAGCGATTGCGCAGGTGAACTGCAGCCCGGCCGAGACCTGGGTGACTCCACTCAGCACACTGTTGTCGGTTTTGATCACGTAGTTGTCGTCATAGATTCCCGAACCCAGATCTGCGTGGAGAAAGTGGACTTCATTGGTGTTTCCAGTGCCACTCTGCGACGTGCGGCCATTTCCGGTTTGGCCGTAACGGTTGCCACCCCAACACTTCACTTTGGTGTCGGTCGTGAGCGCACAAACGTGGGTATCGCCCGCGGTGATCTGGGTCAGGTCGAAGTACAGACCTCCGCCTGTCACCTGCGCAGGCGTCTTTTGCGTCCCTAGACCGAAGGTGACATCACCAATCGCCCCGTACTGGGCCGACCCCCAGCAGTACAACGATCCGACAGGAGCCAGGTAACACGTGTTCACCTCACCCGCGGTGAGAGTCCCCGTGTCCGAAGCGTCGGAAGCCGGCCCGTCGGATTGGTCTGCTGAGACCATTGCTCCGCCGCCGGCCACCGGCAGCGAGACCAAGCACAGGGCGAGAATCAGTTTATTCAACATTGAAAGAAAGTTTAGTTGAGGACCGACAAAAGTGGCATCGGCCCGTCGGCTCAGGCCCGGATGTACACCGCCACGTCACTGGTGACGTTGGCAAAGGTACAACTCGCCGACTGGGACGAACCCGAACCGCTCGACGACACCCAGCCTCCGTTGCCACACCTCACAGAGAAGGCGCCAGAGACGCCCGACATGTTGAAGGTCACGGGGACAGTCACGTCGCCACCAGACGCTGAATCCGTGCCCCCGCCGAGAATCTCGGCCCGAGCCGACTCCAGACATGCCACGTCGCTGCAGGCCGGCGCCGAATCGAGTTGTCCTGCACCGCCGGACAGTCGTGCGTTGAAGCCAGAAGAGATGGGATCGCTGACACCCGCGGACCACTCGTCCACATTGAAGGTGACGGTTGCGGCTTTCCGGGCCGATGCGTTCTGGGCCTGTGTTGTTTGGGTTGCAGGCGATGTGGTTGCCGAGGCGGGTCGGGTGGTTTGTGTCGGACGATTCGCGCCAGCGGTGGTGCTGGGAGCAACCACGGTTGACGTTGTCGAAGACGGCGCCACCGATGTTGCAGGTGACGTGGTGGTGCTGGTTGCCCCGCCGATCGTGCGCTCGGAGGCCGGGGGCAAGCCCGGCTTCACATCCGGCGCCTTCAACACCTCGGGCAACTCGTTGGCGATGGTCTTGCCGACCACTGTCCCCTCGGATGTCTCCGACGTCTCTGCGCCATCGATGGCGACGGTGCGCCGGGTGATCTCCTGCGTCCCGGTCTGCGTGACCACTTCGTAGTCCACATTGTCCGCTCCGAGATCCAGAACCTCGATTGCGGGGGTTTCACTGTTGGCCGAGAGCCCAACTGTTGTTCCGGATTGCGTGGTGATGTCGACCTGCAGAGCATCGGTCGTTGTCGACAGAGCAGTCTTGCTCCCCTGCCCGCTGGCCACCAGATCTCCATCAGCCATGGTGAGTCGAATGTTCGGGCTTTCGGTGGTGATGCGCTTGCCTTCGATGGACACACTGCCTCCGGTGTCGCCTGGGCTGTCGATTTCGATTGCAGCCGTGGGCGTCATTCCACTGACACGCGTGGGCGACGAGATTTCAAGATCGACAACGTCGCTCGTCGGCACTTCTACGATGAAGTCCACGGCCGCGTTCGAAGTAACTGGAGCTGACGAACGCAAAGGCTTCACGCTGACCTCGCCCACAGTCCCCGTCTGCGGCGTGACTTCTCCGCCAGATGTGGACAGCACCCAGTCTGGCTTCAGTGAACGAATGATCAGAAGCGTTTTTTCCACAGCGGACTTGTCGCCGCAAAAGGGACAGGTTCCAGACTTCCGCGCTGACATGGCGGTGATGTCGAGGTCTCCTGATCCGCCCACCCATGCATCAGGATCCGTGAGAGGGTCAGATCCGAAGAACGAAAAACGCCATTCATCTTTTGCGAGATCCACGAAGACGAAACGTTCTTCACCGGGCCAGTTCGAGTCGTACATCTTGATGCGCGCCTGATCGGGCGAGTCGTATTCCACCGCATAGGGCAATACCGCGTGCCCGCCGAGATCCGAATACACACCCAGGCTGTATTCCACCTTGCCGCTGGCAAACGAGTTTTCCAGAGTGGCGACGATGTCTCGGAGAGATTTCTTTGCCCATGACTTGGTGCTGTCCTGCGTCTCTTTCAGGAACTGCGTGGCGAATGCGCGCATGATGCCGTGCGTCACGTCTCCTTGATTCAACAAGTCCACGGTCTTGGGAGTCTCGTTGGCGGTGAAGCGCGAGGCCGACAACACGGCAAAGCCTTCACAGTGACCCGCCTCGCGAGCCTGGTTCACCATGCGCGCCCATGCAGCCGCTTCGGCAGTGGGAACACACGGCTCGGCCACGCCGCCTTCACACACCTCGGGCGTGGCCCCGAACATGACCACCAGGTCTTCCTCGTTGAAGATCTCGGTGGAGGACGAAGCGCCGAAGTTCGGGAACGCAAAACCATCTGGGTTGGGATTCAATCCGGTGGCCGCATTTTCACCCTTTGCGACGGGAACAGACACCGATGTGCCGCCACCACCGCCACCGCACGCAGCGAGCACCAAGCCCGACGCCACAACGAAGGAACACAGCCACGATTGACTTCTCATTCAGTCAACCCTAGGGCAGAGCACCCCACATTCGTACGTCATCTTCCCTCTCGAGACTTTGGGTACTGGTGTAAGGCGTTCAACCAAAACCGCCGTCGTACCGTGCGCTCCAACTCGATCCCAGACCTCGATCGACTCACCGCGGGAAATGCTCCACGACATTCGAGCACACTCCGCCCGAGAGATGGGATACGCCAGTGTCACTCAACAAACTCCGCGAAATTCGAATCTTCAGGCTTATTGCCACAATGGCAGTTCTGACGGGGACTCTCGTTGTCGTCACTCAGCAATCTGCTTCGGCAAAAGCGGCCGCCAGCCTCGACCAGTGCGCCAATCTCGGGCCCACTTGCGACACCGGCAATCCGTCACAGTGGCAGAACGGAAACCTTGGCTCGTCGCAGTCCTCGTATCAAGAAGGTGATGCTGTTCCCTACCGCACCACATTCACCGACCTCACCGTTGGCGCCACGTATGCGCTGAACATCGGCTGGGAAACCACCAAAGGAGGCAAGAACGCTCTCGACTATCTCACCACGTACAACTACTCCGAGACCACCGCTGACCCATGCGCCGGCTTCTCGTGTGCATCGCCCACCTCGCAGCTGTTGATTCCGGTCGACCCACATGTCGGCGCGAAACAGGCAACTCCTCAATACTTCACCCTCTTCGGCGGAACCTTCCCCGCGTCGGGG
>Ga0315899_10006504_pt1 | contig 12591 bp, 14 predicted proteins | sample LakEriMetagenome_2_FD_203518 | JGI IMG/M metagenome (GOLD analysis project Ga0315899, IMG submission 203518) | Freshwater fungal communities from buoy surface, Lake Erie, Ohio, United States - Buoy 4 MA112 | ecosystem: Environmental > Aquatic > Freshwater > Lake | place: USA: Lake Erie, Ohio...
AAGACGCGATGGTCTTGGCCTTGGCGGGTGATTCGACGATGACGAGGGGCTTGGACATATATATAAAGCGTTACGAGAGACCGATGAGGTTTGTCAAGCCGTCTGTTTATCGGCGATGTGCGAGTGCCCCTCCACGTCGATCTTCGGAAGCACCCGATCGAGCCACTTCGGGATCCACCAGTTGCGAGCCCCGAGAAGTTCCATCGTCGCAGGTACGAGCACCATTCGCACCAGAGTGGCGTCGATGAGAACGGCCACGGCGAGACCCATGCCGAAAAGTTTCACGGTACGGTCGTCACCGGCCACGAAACTTCCGAAAACGGCGACCATGATCAGCGCCGCGGCGGTGATCACACGGGCGGTGGCGGCCAGTCCGTCGGCCACCGCGGTGGCGTTGTCACCCGTGCGGTCGAACTCCTCCTTCATGCGCGACAAGAGGAACACCTCGTAGTCCATCGACAAACCGAACACGATGGCGAACAACATCATGGGAATGAACGGATCGATGGGTCCGGGGGCACCCATGCCGATCAGATCGGCGCCCCAACCCCACTGGAAGATGGCCACCACGATTCCGTAGGCGGCCCCGATGGACAACAGGTTCATGACGACGGCTTTCAACGGAACCAGAAGGCTCCGGAACACCGCCATCAACAACAGGAACGACAGCAACAACACGGCTCCGACGAACAGGAACACCCGTCGGCCGAAGTAGTCGCTCAGATCCACGCCGATCGCGGTGAAGCCACCGACGTTCACCACCACACCCGAGTCACCGATGGCTGCCGGCAGAACATCGTCGCGCAAGCGGTGGACCAGTTCGGCCGTGCCCTCGGCTTGCGGTGATTCGCGTTGCACGACCTTCCAGAGCACGAGATTCCCGGGTGCGGGCATGCCGGGAGACACCAGCACCACGTCGGGATCGGCGTCGACGGCGGCACCGATGCGATCGAGCGTCTCCTGGCTCGTGCCCGGGGGCACCTCGGCGACCAACTGCAACGGTCCGTTGAAGCCGGGTCCGAAGCCCTCGGCCAACAGGTCGTAGGCGCGACGCGCGGTCTGCCACTCGGCACGATTGCCGTTGTCGCTCAGCGCCAGACGCATCCCGAGCAGCGGGATGGTGAGGATGAGAAGCACCCCGAGGCCCGCGAGGAATGACGTCCAGGGCCGCTTCTGGATGAAGCGACTCCAACGGAACCAGAACTGTCGGTCCTTGGGCTTGGGGGCCCGATGCTTGATGGGCACCCGCCACGACGTCACGAGGAAGCTGAGTGCGACGATCGCCGCGGCGACCAACAAACCGACGAGAAGGAGATTGATGGTTCCGAGGAAGATGATTCCGAACAGCGACATCGATGCGAAGACGATCAAGGACCACAAGGCGGCACGTGTGGTGACGTCGATGCGATGTCCGACGAGCGACAGCAACGCGGGGAGCAAGGTGAGGGCCGCGATCACCATCACGCCCACCGTGGCCGATCCACCGATGGCCAGTCCGTAGATGAACTTCATGCCCATCATGTACATGCCGAGCAACGAGATCATCACGGTGATCCCGGCGAACAGAACCGCGCGTCCGGCGGTGTCGATGGCTTCCACCGTGGCGTCCTCGGGACTCATGTTCGCCCGCAAACCCTCGCGGAATCGCGTGACGATGAAGAGCGCGTAGTCGATACCCACCCCGAGTCCGATCATCGCGCCGATCTGCACCACGAACTCGGGCATCTCCATCACGTGGCTGAGGATGGTGATGATCGCGATGCCGGTGCCGAGTCCGACGAGCGCGGTCCCGATGGGGAGTCCCATGGCCAACACCGAACCGAAGGCCAACACCAGGATGATGACGGCGGCCAACAGCCCCACCACTTCGCTCTCGGGCAATTCGAACGACACGAAAGGGTCACCGCCGTACTCGATCACCAGATCGGCGGGCAGGTCGCCCGACGCGATGATGGGGTCACCGATCTCGCGAATGTGCTCGCCGATCAGTTCCAGATCGCCCTGTGATTCACCCGAAGGGAGACCCAGCACGGCGTAGGCGATCGTGCCCGACTCGCTGACGAGCGAGGCGTCGTCGAAGGGGCTCGTGATGCGCACGCCTTCCACACCGGTGACGATCGCGTCGAGGAAGACGTCGATTCCTTCGCGGACCTCGGCGTCGTCGAATCCCCGCGGCGATTCGAACACGATCTGGGCGTCGGTGATGCTGTCGCTGTCGGGGAAAGCGGCCTGCAACAGATCGAGGGCCCGCAGACTCTGCGAGTCGGGGATGGAGAAACGCGTCTCGAACGCGCCACCACCCATGGCACCGTTCGCGACGCCCGTGCCGCCGATCAGCGTGACGAGCCAGATGATGATGGTGAGCCAACGATGGCGGAAGCACCAGCGACCGAGACGAGCGAGCATGTTTTCCTCTGGCGCCGTTGGGGGTTACGGATGTACTGCGCCTCCGGCAGGCTACCGTCACCCATGTGAGCGACCCTCGAACCGCGCTTGGTTGGAATGTCACATGGGATGCCGTCTGGGATTCGATCGAACACGCGCGCCCGGCGGGGGCCGAGACCCCCGTGAGTCGCGGCCCCGGTCGTGTCGCGCGTTTGGATCGTGGGTGGAGCACCATCTGGTACGGCCCACCCTCGAGTGACCTCGCGCCGGTTCGGGCGCGCAACATCGGCGCCGAGGTGGCCGTGGGCGACTGGGTGGTGGTGTCGGACGACGGTGAACGGGTGGAAACGGTTCTGCCCCGGCAGAGCGCATTCATGCGTCGGGCCAGTTTCGAGGGTCAGCGCGCCGAGGCTCACACCATCGCGGCCAACATCGACGTGGTGTTCCTACTGCACGCGTTGGTGTCACCGCCGAATCAACGACGTCTGGAACGCGAGTTGGTCCTGGCCTTCGACAGCGGAGCGCAACCGGTTCTGGTGCTCACCAAGTTGGACCTCATGGACGACGCCGAGGAGACGGCCCGACGGGTCGCCACCCTCGAGGCGGTGGCCCCCGGGGTACCGGTGCACGTGGTCAGCGGTATCCGTGGTGACGGTCTCGACGCCTTGCGCGGATACGCCAGGGGATATCGATCGGTGGCGTTGTTGGGGGCCAGTGGCGTGGGCAAGAGCACCATCGTGAACACGCTCGTGGGCGGCCAGGTGCAGAGCACCGGCGTGGTCCGCGAGGGTGATCAACGTGGACGGCACACCACCACCGCGGTGCAACTGGTCGCGCTTCCGTCGGACCCCGTCGGCGCGGAGGGATGGCTGATCGACACGCCCGGAGTGCGCGCCGTGAGTCTGTGGTCCAGCGGCACCGGGATCGAGCGGGCCTTCGCCGACGTCTTCGCGTTGTCCGAGTCGTGTCGATTCCGGGACTGCAAGCACGAGGAGGAGCCGGACTGCGCCGTTGCCGCCGCCGTGCGCGCCGGTTCGCTCGATCCCCGTCGTCTCGACAGCATGAAGCGCCTGGTGGCCGAGGAGGCCGCTTTGGAAGAAGAACAGAAGGCGCGTCTGAAGGTGGAGGATCGACGAGGTTTCCGCAAACGAAAGCCGTGATCGTTCAGAGCTCGCCGTTGTCGAGTCGCCGCAACACCGTCACCGCGTGTTCGCGCACCGCATCGATGTCGCCCAATCGTTGAGCGGCGCGCACCTGTTGGGCCACGCGTGGGTTCCGCACGAATCGATCCTGGTGTCGCATCATGAAATCCCAATAGAGCGTGGTGAAGGGGCAGGCGTCGTCGCCGGTGCGCTTCGCCCGGTCGTAGCGGCATCCCTTGCAGTAGTCGCTCATCTTGTGGACGTAGGCACCGCCCGACGCGTAGGGCTTGGTGGCCATGATGCCCCCGTCCGCGTATTGCGACATTCCGATCACGTTGGGCACCATCACCCACTCGGCACCGTCGACGAAATTCGCCCACATCCAGTCGGTGAGTGAACGCGGATCGACTCCGGCGGTCAGGGACAGGTTGCCGATGAGCATCAGGCGTTGGATGTGATGCGCCCAGCCGTGCTGGCGGATCTCGCTCATCACCGTGCTCATGCACCGCATGGACGTCTCGCCGGTGGTGAACAGCGGCGGCAACGGTCGGTCGGCGTTCAGGGCGTTCATGTCCGCGTAGTCGGGCATCCCCTCCCAGTAGAGACCCCACACGTACTCGCGCCAGCCGATGACCTGTCGGATGAATCCCTCGGCCGATGCGACGGGAACCCGTCCGTCGTCGAACGCCTTCTCCACCGCGTCGCAGACTTCGGCGGGGGTGAGCAGACCGATGTTCAGGTACGGGGACAACAACGAGTGGGCCAGATGCCAACTCTGGGTGGTCATGGCATCCTCGTGCGGGCCGAACTCGGGCAACAGATCGTCGACGAAGTGTCGTAGACGACGCAACGCACCCGCGCGCGTGGTGGCCCACAAACCGCGGGGATCGTCCCCGATGCAGTGCGGACGCAGTTCGGCGATCACCTCGTGATCGAGTTCGTCCGGCTCGTCCGTGAGCGGAGCGGGCCAACGGCCGGCCGCGTTCTTCGGCGGAGGCTCGCGGTTCTCGGCGTCGTGATTCCACACCCCGCTCACCGGCTGGTCGCCGTCCATGAGATAACCGAGTCGCCGTCGCTGCCAGCGGTAGAAGTCCTCCATCTTGAAGGTCTTGCGCCCGGTCAGCCAGTCGGACTTCCACGCGGCGAATTCGTCGTAGTGACACAGGAACTGGTTGCCCCGCACGACGGTGCAATCGTTGGCGCGGACCATGCGCAACGCCGACCAACTGGCGGGCTCCATCACCTCGACGGCGGCGGGCGCGAACTCGGCGCGGTGTTCGCGAAGTCCGGCCACGAGCGAATCGGCGCGGCGGTAGTCCACCTGCCATCCGTCGGCCGCCAGCTCGCGGGCGAAACGTCGCATCGCACAGATCACCAGGTGGGCGCGCTGGATGTGCCAGGACTTCGACGCCACCTTGGCCCGGCTCTCCACCATCAACACCCGGTGGGTCGCCGGGGAAGCCGCCGCCAACGCGGCGAAGGACCGGTTCAGTTGGTCGCCGAGAACCCAGACCGTGCGGTCGGGAGCGGAAGCGACGCGGGCCATGCGTTCAGTGTGGTGCGCGCGTCACGGGGATGCGATGTCGAGCACGGACGACACGATGGGAACACCGGCGCCCACTCCCATGCGCCGAAGCCGATCGATGATGTCGGGGTTCGTGCACACCACCGCGAGCGGATCACCCGCGTCACGCCGGCGGGCGGCGACTCCGAGCAGGATTCCGACCGCGGCATCGTCGAGGACCGTGATCCCGTCGAGGTCCAGAACGGCCGACATCGACGGTCGAAGATGTTTGGTGAGGGCGTCCGAGAAGCGGGGCAACGAGGACAGGTCGAGGGCGCCGTCGAAGGCCAGCACGAGATGCCGACCGATCTCCTGGGTGCTCACCCGCAGACTCACGTCGTCAACCTAGCGGTGGCTCGCGCAGCAAGGTGAGCTCCGAATCGACGGTCACGTCGGGGAAGAAGCGCCCCACCACGGGTACGTCGGTGGGGATCGTTCGTCGCACGCGAACCGTGACGTAGCGGCCATCGTCGTCGACCAACAGCGTGGCCCCGCCGCCCAGGAGTTCGTCCACCCTCTCGCGCGCGGCAATGGTCGGCGACGAGGCGACGCTGGCCGACCGAGCGGCGTTCCACGTGACGCTCTCCAACCGGGCGCGTTCGGTGAGCACGACGGCCACCTGCACCACGGCCAGCACGAGGATCACCGCGAGCGGCAGGGTGAGAACGAACTCGACGGCCGCTTGACCGCGGTCTCGATGGACCGTTTCAGGGCAGTTTGGACGTGATGCCATCGATGACACCGTCGAAGAGCGAGCCGATCTTTCCGGCACCGCCTCCGCCGGTGGCCCAGGCGATGACCAACAGTGCGATCAAACCGGCGGCCAGCATGACCAAGGCGTATTCCGACGTCGCCTGTCCGACATCGCGAACGGGTCGTGTGTCCGGGTTCTCGTGTTCCATGGGTTGTCCTTTCATGACGTGGGAATCCGTATGTGCCCGAGCGTGGCGGCGATCACCGGCACGATGACGAGCACCACGAACGAGGGGAGTGTGCACGCGACCAACGGCACGGCCAGTTGGACGGGAAGTTTCCGGGCCGACGACTCGGCTTGTCGTCGTCGATGATGTCGGGCCGCGATCGACAACTGGTACGCGATCTGATCGATGGGTATTCCGAGACGATCACCATCGGCGAGGATCTCGGTGAGTGGCCGTGCGATGGGGCCGAGAACGCGCGGGATCTCGTCGAGGGCGGTGCCGAGACGCTCACCGGAGTCGACCGAAGCGAGCACCGCGTGGAACGCCTCACGCACCGAGAGCGGAGCGTGGCGCGCCAACAGTTCGATGGCCAGGATGGGTGTGTGACCGGCGCGCAACGCGGCCAGGAGCAAGTCGACGGCGTCGGGCAGATCGTCGACGACGGCACGGGCGCGGCGGTCACGGATGATGCGGCGACGGCGGAGCACCAGAACGACCACCAGAACGAGGAGAACGAAAGCGGTCATGAGCGTTCCAACAGAGTCCGGGTCCATCGACGACCCGCGATGTTCAGTCCGACACCGACGACGAGGCAGAACCAACCGAGCGGTGTGGCGATGAGGGTGCGACGAACGTCGTGGTGCTCGAGGAACATGTATCCGCCGCACGCGACCGGAAGCCAGGTGATGAGTCGGGTGGACGCGAGTGCCGTGGCCGCCTGGGCGCGTCGCTCGGCGCGGGCATGTGCCCGGTCGTCGAGTGTGGCGACGAGCGAATCGATGGTGCCAGCGATGTCTCCTCCGGTGGAAGCCGAAATGGCGAGAACGTGGAGGCTCATCACGACGTCGCGATCGGACTGGTCGCGAGCGACTCGATGGCAGGCGTCGGTCAACGGGGTTCCGGCCACCACCATGCGGGCGAGTTCGCGTGTGACATCCGTGGGATGACGAACGGTGCTGGCCACCAGAGCCGCCGTGAGTGTCTGCGACGAGCGCAGAGCCCGCGCGACGTGGGCCAGGGCGTCGCGCAGGTCCGCGTTACCCACCGTCTCGCGGGGGTGGCGTTCACGACGTCGTCGTCGATCACGCGGTCGCACGGTGAACCGTCTCGATGTGGCGTCGGTCGGAGTGTCGCACGTGGACCACATGGTCGATCAGACGTCGACCGTCGGCCGTCTTGACGAGATGCACGACCGTTCCGATGGCCGCCGACACGGTTCGTCGTATGTCGTCGGCCCTCCACGAGGGAGCGGCTTGCGAGACCAACAGGTCGATGCGTTCGAGTCCGTCGATCGCCGAGTTGGCGTGCACGGTGGACATGCTTCCCACGTGTCCGGTGTTCATGGACTGGACGAGCGTGAGGGCCTCCGAACCCCGAACCTCGCCGACGATGATGCGGTCGGGTCGCAGGCGTAGCGCGGCCCGCAACAGATCGTCGAGTGACACCGCACCGCGTCCCTCGGCGCTGGGGGGACGAGCCTCGAGGCGCACCGCGTTGTGATGCCGAATGGGCAGTTCGTGGGTGTCCTCGATGACCACGAGCCGTTCGGCCGAGGCCACGTCATCGAGCACGCTGGCGATGAGTGACGTCTTGCCCGAACCGGTGGATCCGGTGACGAGCAGATTGCCGTGCGGTCGCCGAACCAGCTCGAGAGCGCGGGCGGAATCCGAGAACGCGGTCAGCGGATGGGTGTGATCGCGGAACAGGCGAAAAGCGACGCAGGTGCCGGCCACCGCGACGGGCGGGATGATCGCGCACACGCGGGTGCCGTCGGCGAGCCGCGCGTCGACGATCGGGGAGAGTCGGTCCAGCCGGCGACCGAGTGGCGACAACACGCGTTCCATGTGCGACTCCACCGTTCCCGTGGGAAGGTCCGGGCCGCGCAAGAGTTCGCCGGATCGTTCGTACCAGACCTCGACGCCGTTGTTGACGAGGATGTCGGTCACCAGCGGATCGAGGCTGAGGTGGCGAAGGGAGTCGGGAAGCGCGGTCACGACGCCGAACGCAGGGGCTCGGTGAGCACCTCGCGCAACGGAGTGACCAGCGAGTCCGGCAGTCGCCCGTGCAGAATGCCGGCGTCCACGCGACGCGACACCATGGAGTTGGTCTTCACCACGGCGACCACGGGAAGCCCGAGGACCGACTCCACGTCGCGGGGACGCAGGGCCCGATGTTCCTCGTCGACGACGACCACGGAGTCCGCCAGGTCGCCCAGGGTCACCGCGCGGCGCAACGTGAGATAGCACGGGCGCACCACGAGCAACACGCGATCGGCGGCGTCGATGAGCGCGGGCGGGGCGACGCTGCAGCCGATGTCGACGAACACGGTGGTGGTGCGGGACCGTTCGACGAGGTGACGCGTCAGTTCCGTCCAGGCCGACGAATCCGGGTGGGGGAGTGTCGAGTCACCGGTGGGAAGGATCCGTAGATGGTCGTCGATGTCGATGGCGGTGGCGACGAGAGAGTCCGAATGTGGTGACTGCAACCAGTCGGCCAGTCCGGCCACGGGGGTGACGGAGCCGAAGATGGCGGGTTGGTCTCCGGCGAGGTCGACCAGAAGCGTGGACGTGGTGCGCGACGAGAGGGAGGCGAGAGCGGCGGCCACGACCGACGTGCCCGCACCGCCCTTGACCGAACGACAAACGATGAGCATGGGAACCCCCGACGAGAGTGGTGTGCAGGGGAAGTGGACCGACGACGGCGACCCAGTGTGGGCGAGCCGAATCGGTGAGCGGTGAAGGTCAGGCGGTCTGCAGTTTCTTCACGGCGGCCGCGACGAGGGCCACCAACGCGACGAGCATGATGAATCGCTTCATGCCGAAAGATTAGTCCCGCCATCGTCGGCGACTACCCTGCGAGACGGAGGTGTCCGGGTACCTGGTGGGCTCCGCCGCCTTCAAAGCGGTTGGGACGAGTGATCCTCGTCCGGCGGGTTCGATTCCCGTCCACCTCCGCCACGCAAACGGACGCACGTCCACGGAGTGTTCGGACGTCTCGTCCACGAGAAGGAGTAGTCATGTTGTTCCCGGTGCGCAAGATCCTGACGGTGGTCGAAGAGATTCATCATGATCTCGGTCCGGCCCCCGAGACCCCGGCCGTGAAGGGTGCGGTGGCCGCGGTGGTGGGCAATCCCTACGTGGGTCGTTGGGTGGAGGACCTGAGCCCGGCCGTGGACGAACTGCGGGCCCTCGGCGAGCGTCTGGGCAACATTCTCATCGCGCATCTGGGCGGTGATCCGTCGCGTATCGACGGATACGGCAAGGGAACCATCGTCGGTTCGGCCGGCGAGATCGAGCACGGAGCGATGTGGCACATCCCGGGTGGTGGCGGCATGCGCGCCGCATTGGGCAAGGGGACCAGCATCGTGCCGAGCACCAAGAAGGTCGCCGGCATCGGCGCGCGTCTGGACGTGCCGATCACGCATCTCGAGTGGAGCTACGTCGGCAGTCATTACGACGCCATCGAAGTGGGCGTGCCCGACGGACCCAAGCCCGACGAGATGGTGGTGATCCTGGCCATGGCGTGCGGAGGTCGCGTGCACGCCCGACTGGCCGGCGGATTCACGTTGGCCGATCGCGGCAAGCCCGGAGTCCCGGCATGAGCACGTCACGCATCGCGGTCATCGGGTTGGGTCGCATGGGTTGGCACATGGCCGCGCATCTGGCCGCCAAGGGATACGACTCCGGTCGTGCCGTGTCGGTGTGCGACGTCGTTCCCGGAGTGGCGCAGAAGTGGGTGGACGAAAACGGCGGCACCGCGTTCACCGATGCGGCGGCGGCCGTGGAGGGTTGCGACATCGTGATCACTTCCCTTCCCGCCGACCGCGAGTTGTTCGCCGTCGCGGACGCGATCCTGCCCGTGCTTTCCGAGGGATCGCTGTGGGTGGATCACTCCACCACGTCGGCCGAGGGCGCCCGCGTGGTTCACGCTCGCGGTGCGGAGAAGAACGTGGCGTTCCTCGACGCGCCGGTGTCCGGTGGTGTGGACGGCGCGCGCAACGGAACGTTGACGGTGATGGCCGGTGGTGATCGAGAAGCGTTCGACCGCGCCGAGAAGATCATGGGCGCGTACGCCGCGCGCGTCACGTTGATGGGTTCCAGCGGTGCCGGTCAGATCACCAAGATGACCAATCAGATCTGCGTGGTGGGCTTGTGTCAGGCGCTCGCCGAAGGATTGGACTTCGCCGAGTCCGCGGGCCTGGACGTGTCCAAGGTGATCCACGTGATGCTGCAGGGATCGTCGGCGTCGTGGCAGATGGCGAATCGCGCCGAGAAGATGTTGGCCGGCGAGTACAACTACGGCTTTTCCACCACGCTCATGCGCAAGGACGTGGGTCTGGTGTTGGACGAGGCGAAGTCGATGAACGTGCCGCTACCGGTGACGACGATGGTGGGCCAGATGTTGGCCGAGGTGTCGGAGATGGGTGGCGACGCGTGGGACTGGTGCAGCCTGATGGAGCGCCAGCGCCACTCGCACTAACCAGCGTTCTCGGTCGGAAACGCGACAGAAAACCGTCGCCGACGCGACCGAGAACGAGAGTTGATGTGTCTTTTAAATGCGATTGGCTTACTGCCTTCGGCTATCTCACGAAGTATGCCAAGAGAAAGTTTCTCAATCTGTCGGACACGTTCTCGAGTGATACCCATGTGATCTCCAATTGACTCCAAAGTCTGCGGCTGTTGAGGTTCAGAGCAAACCAAGCAAATTGTGCCTTGGTTAGTGTGGCACCTGGATTGGACGTCGAATGTTTCTCGACTAAATCCGAACCGGTGACAGATGACTTCGGCTTGCCGCGGATGAAGTGTTTGAACGAGCTTTCTAATCTGGATCCGATCAAACGAGTCAATTACTTCATCCAAGACACCGGGTTCGGATGGTAAAGCTTCATGGCTTTGTAACAACGGAGAAGAATAGTCAGTTATTGGCCCATCCTGAGCGAGGAAGACTTCCGGCACGTCCTCTTCGATGTGCTCTATCGAGAGCATCGGCTCGCTGAGGCTTTTGAGCCTCATGATCTCGTCGAGAGGCACATGCATCTCATTTGCTACATCAAGTGCTGAAGGCATGCGTTTGGTTTTCAGGATCAGTGCGTCCTCCAATCGTTGTACTGCAAGGACGTTTTCGACAACATGCATTGGAAGTCGAATCACTCGGCCGGAATTCGCACTACCACGTGCGATTGCTTGCTTTATCCACCAAGTTGCGTAAGTTGAGAATTTAAAACCTTTACGCCAGTCAAACTTTTGTACCGCGTGCATTAGACCAAAGTTGCCTTCTTGGATTCGATCAAGAATTGGCAGTCCCCGATGCGAGGTTCGGGTAGCAATTGATACCACCAGTCGTAGGTTCGCGTTGATGAACCTTGCTTGAGCTTCTTCACCCTCAGCTATGGCGAGTTTGAGGTCGGTCAAACTGGGGCCATCTAGAAGGGATTGAGTTGTCTTGAAGTGTGCTTCAGCAAGTCGACCTGCCTCAATCAATCGGGCAAGTCGCACCTCCTCTTGTCTTGACAGAAGAGAATAGGCATTTATGTCAGAGAGATACTGAAAGTAAGCATTCATGAAGTTGTAGATGATGAGTAGTAACGAGAATTCCGTGGCTAGAGAACGGGCCTACGAGATTCTTTCAACACCATGGCGTGTCGGCGCGATTGTTCTTACACCAATACAACAATCGATCTACTTCATCGTGCTCCGCTAAAGCACGATGCTTCTAGAGAAGCCGTAAGTGCTCGTCAGGAACAAAGCGGCAAAGTCTTTCGGATTACAGCAACGACTCAACGACGAACGGCATCGAACGCGGCGCTCACCAGTGCGGCACCACGATGATCGCCGACCAGTCCGGCAAGCATGTTGTTCATCACGTACACCACCGTGAGGTTGTTGTCGAGGTCGTTCACGACGCTCGAGCCTCCCCAACCGCCCCAGAAACAGACGCGACGGTCGGTCGGAAGGTGCGGAACGGATTCGTTCGGAAGCGCGTAACCGATGCCGAACTTCACCGGCACCATCAGGACGGGGTCGAGCCCGTCGGCCTGCACACGGAAGATCTCGTCGATGGCGGTCGGCGACAGCAGTCGACGCCCCTTCACCACCCCGCCATTGCTGATGGCGCTCTGAGCCCACGCCAACGATCTGGCGTTGCCATGTCCGTTGGCGGCGCCGATGTCGGCCCGACGCCATTCGTCGGTCCACGACTCCTCGGCACCGGGAGCCGGTCCGGTGAACGTCTTGACGACGATCGAGTTCGGATCGAGTGTGGTCATGTCGATCGGAATGGGCGGGGGAGGAATCACGTTCGACACGCGCGAGAAGTGACGCGGATCGAGACCGATGTGGAAGTCGAGATCGAGCGGCTCGGCCACCTCGGTGCGGAAGAACCCACCCAGCTTCTTGCCCGTGATGCGCCGAATCACCTCGCCCACGAGATGCCCCTGGTTCAGCGCGTGATAGCCGGAATGAGCACCGGGTTCCCACCACGGCGCCTGGGCGGCCAGTTTCGCGGTCGACTTCTCCCAGTCGTACAGGTCCGCGACGGCGATGGGCTGGTCCCAGCCCGAGACGCCGGACGTGTGCGAGAG
>Ga0315899_10006505_pt1 | contig 12590 bp, 10 predicted proteins | sample LakEriMetagenome_2_FD_203518 | JGI IMG/M metagenome (GOLD analysis project Ga0315899, IMG submission 203518) | Freshwater fungal communities from buoy surface, Lake Erie, Ohio, United States - Buoy 4 MA112 | ecosystem: Environmental > Aquatic > Freshwater > Lake | place: USA: Lake Erie, Ohio...
AGAAGCACGGGATCGAGAAAGTAAAGACGATCGGAGGCGCGTATCTCGCTGTCTGCGGTCTCTCCGTCAACCGGCCCGACCATGTGCGGCGGATTATCCAGTTCGCGCAGGAAATCTCGCGAATCGTCTCGATGTTCAATCGGGAGTTTCGGGCAGAGCTGAACATTCTGGTAGGCGTCAATTCTGGACCTGTTGTAGGAGGTGTCGTCGGTCGCCGTAAATTCCTTTACGACTTGTGGGGGGATACCGTCACCATTGCAAAGAAGCTAGCGGCAGGAAGTGTCGATTCGCAGATTCGAGTTACATCGAACGTGCGAGAGCGGATGGGTGACCAAGTTTCCTTTGAGGGGCCGTTTCGAATTGAGGTTTCGGGCAAGCCACCCATCGATGCGTGGCGCGTGAATGCGTGATTGGCACTGGATCAAAAACGGGTTAGCTCGATAACACCATCATGAACGATTTTCTCACTTCGAAATCACTCAATGTATGGCCTGCGATCAGTCTGGCGCTTGGCTTTCCATTGATTTTGCTTTTCCTCAACGAATGGATCTCTGCGTTGGAGCGACGCGGAAACCCGTTGGCTCGGACTCTGCGAACGTTTCGAAATTTCGTGGTTCCAGCATTGGCCATTGTTGTCTTCATCGTATACGTCGTAGAAGCACCACCTGGCGGGACCTTAGTCCGTGTCGCAGAAACCGCGTTTTGGATCGTTTTGCTCTATGCCCTTTTGGGCATCGTTAATGACTTGGTCTTTGGGTTGGCATCGCAGAATACGTGGCGGGAAAGAGTTCCCAAACTATTCCGTGATTTGACGCGAGCTGGATTGGTTGCCGTTGGTGCCATGGTGATCTTCCACAAAGTTTGGGGTGGGGAACTCCAAGGTGCATTAACGGCGCTCGGGGTAGGATCGGTCGTAATCGGATTGGCTCTTCAAGAGCCGCTCGGCAACATTGTCTCCGGGTTGATGCTCCTCTTCGAACGCCCTCTCAATGTCGGAGATTGGGTTACGGCCGATGGAGTGACAGGTAAGGTGATCGAAATCAATTGGCGTTCGGTACATATCGAAACGCCAACTCGCGAGTTGCGAGTTGTCCCCAACGTCTCGCTGTACAAGGGCGCCTTCAGCAATCTTTCACGTCCAACATTCGTTCGTACCGAAGTGATCGAAGTTGGGTTTGGGTACAACGATCCGCCAAATCGGGTCAAGGAACTGATGTTCGAGCTGCTCACATCCACTCCTGGTGTTTTATCAGATCCGGCTCCGGCAGTCCGGACGGTGAATTACGCCGATTTTTCCGTGATCTACCGATTGATTTTTTCCGTAGCTCGGCAAGAAGATCTCGCTGTCACGCGCGATCGGATCATGACCCGATTGTGGTATGCCGCGAAACGTGGGGGGCTGACGATCCCCTATCCCATCCAAATGGAATACAGTCCTAGCGAATCTCCAAGTCCAGACCCGCCAACACCACGTGAGCTCCTTCGAACCCAACCAAGATACTTGCCTGCGGTGGCAGAAGATAACAATACGGGGCAGCGAATCGTCGATTACGCCGCAGAGGAAATGCTCCATACGCCTGTGAGTCGTTTCGATGGAGTGGGTCTTATCCTGAGCGGGTCGGCTTCGATGCTAGCCACGAATGCTACCGGTGAGCTTGTTCGCATTGGGGACATTCATGCTGGAGAGTGTTTCGGAAGCCATTTGACCGCCGGTTCGACGGGTGATGATGTGCACATTCGAGCGAACACAGACGTGTCGGTCATGATTTTTGAGGACAAGGCGATGGATGCCTTACTGAACCAATCGCCAAGTCTCGCAGCGGAGATTGGAGAGACAATTGAGAGTCGACGTCAAGCGATTCTTGCGGCTCGCAAGAATTGACAGATCGACCCCCGATCGATTGGATGTGAACAGTGAGTTGTCGCTGCCTGAAGACTATCGTTGGCAGAGAATACTTCTTGACCTGTTTGACTACGCAAAGAGTTCCATCCGCGGTTCGCCTTTACCATCTTCGGTGACATAAAACGGTCGTCGCTCAACATCGAAGACGGTTTTAGGGCTGACACCCAAGGCCGTCAGCAATGTCGCATGCAGGTCGGTGACGGTGATCGGGTTCTCGATCGCGATGCATGGCCGTTCGGGGGATGTTTTACCGTAGAGGAATCCTTTCTTCACACCACCACCCCACATAACCACGCTGGAACCAGCGGTGAAATGTCGGTGCAGGCCATAGTGCTTCATTTCGGTCATCTTGTCGACCTTTTCAGCTTGGTCTGCTGCGTTCGAACCGGGCTGTCCTTCCATGATCATGTCGCGACTGAACTCGCTTGCTAGGACGACGAGCGTTCGATCGAGCAATCCACTGGATTCGAGGTCGAGAATCAATTGCGCGATGGGCCGATCGATCTCGGACTTCATCCGTCGAAGTGTCGTATGACCATCGGCATGGGTGTCCCAATGCAGGAAGGGGACGTACTCGGTGGTGACTTCGACATAGCGAGCACCTGCTTCCACCAATCGGCGAGCCAGCAAGCAGCCTCGTCCAAATCGTCCCGTATCGTATTTTTCGTAGCTTTCTTTAGGTTCGAGAGAGATATCAAAGGCTTCGCGTTCCTTGGATTCGAGCAATCGGTAGGCTCCCTCCATCGAGCGGATCATGGAATCCCGTTGGAAGTCGCTCATGTGTTCCCGATCCGGATGGGCGTCGGCGAGCTTGCGATAGAAGCGATGTCGATTCTGGAATCGAGGCAGTTCCATCCCTTTAGGAGGTCGAACAGAGATCGCAGCTTCTTCGGGGAAGGGCAGATTCATCGGCGCGTATTCGCTACCGAAAAAGCCAGCCGTTGTGAACGCTTTGAGTTCTTCTTGTTCGCCAACGCCTTCGAGCCGCTGTCCGATGTTGATGAAGGGTGGAATCACCGGGTTGTTGGGGCCGAGGACTTTAGCAACCCAGGAACCGATGTGGGGGCATGCGACAGTCTGCGGTGGAACGTATCCTGTATGCCAATGGTACTGGTGGCGCGAGTGAAGGATGCTGCCCAGGTCGGGTTGGATGTGGGAGCGGACCAGCGTCGCTCGATCCATGACCTTCGCCACGTTCTCGAGTCCTTCACTGATCTCGATATTGTCAACTGCCGTACGGATCGATGGGAAAGTGCTAAGCACTTGGGCGACAGGTTTGCCAACTTCGAAGGGTTCGTAGTACTTCGGGTCGAACGTGTCGGGTGCGCCCATGCCGCCACCCATCCATAGAACAATGATCGCGTCCGCTTTTGCGGCGGGTGCGATGATCTTGGTGCCATCAGGCATGGCGTGCAGTAGTCTCGGCGCACCCATGCCAAGGGTTGTTGTTGCCGCGAGCGATAAGTGCTTTAGGAACTCTCGCCGCGCGTACGACTTGGGAGCGTTAGGATCCACTTCGAAGTGTTGCATCATCGGATCGATTCCGTACGAAAGGGTTGGTGGCCGTGGGGTTTGTGGCCGAGGGGCCAATGCCGAGGGGCCAATGCCGAGGGGAGAGTAAGACCGTGGGAGTTAAGTTCGAGGGGGAGGAAACTAGCGGATGTATTGGAATTCGGGAAGCATGATCACCGACCAAAGGATATCTTCCAATTCGGGGACTTCGAGCGTCGGGCCAATCATGGAACTGATAGTCGTTCGTTCTTCTGGACTAGGATATCGGCTTAGGGCGAACAGGAAAAGTTTATCGACCAACTCCTGGCTTGACGTTGAATTTCCTTCGTTTGGAAGTTGCTGATGCCAGCGCGAGGCGCCCCGCTGCAACCACTCGGCCAGTGTCTGGCCATTGGACAGATCCATGGCTTCGAGGGTTGTCAATTCGGTCGGCCGCATGCTGACGATTTGATCGCGGTTAGGCCGGCCGAGACTTCTCATGAGAAAGTCGGCTTTGACCAACGATGCCCGCACCATCGAACCGTTGTGACTATTTCCAGATAGTCCCGTAGCGATTTCGTTTTGGAGCCGTGCGCCCCATGGTCCATTGGCGACGACGACGCTTTTCCAATCGTCGACGGTGCCAGGAAGCTTTCCGTTCGAATCTGGGAGAGTGGTTGAATAATTCCAATCAGTCGACGATGCAATGGACGTTGTTTTCTCGTTTTCCAAGAGCTTCATTTCGAAGTAAAGCGCGGCGGGATTCGGACCGTTCCCGCCGTTGGTTCCGACGATCAATACTTCATTCTCCCCAAGTCGCAGGAACTCTTTGGCATTGAACTCCTCAAGGCTTTCCCAATTCGGGTCTTCGGCAACCAGGCGCTGATTGATCCAAAGTCGGTACTCGTTATCGCACGTGATCACACCGAAGGCCTTGGCGGGAATTTGGTCCAACTGGAACGTTTGTCGGAAGGTGATCTTTTCGCCCGCCGGTGGTCCACCACCCGCTTTGGCTGTTTCCGACCAGATCCACTTGCCCATGGGGGCAATGTTGTTGGAAGCCGCAGGATTGGTAGCAAGCGGTTTGCCTCGCACGATGGGAGCATCGAATTTCGTGGGCGCGGCGCCGGTGAGTTGCCAAACAGCATCGACGAATTGCTCCGCGGTCATCCGGCGTGCGCGTGGGCCTTGGTAGGTGTACGCTTCGTTGGTTTCTTTTTCCTGCAATCTCTCGGTGCGAGCGCGGTACGCTTCGGATGAAGCGATGGTGAACAACACTTCTTTCAAATCGTAGCGATGGTCGACGAAATCGACGGCCAAGTAATCCAATAGGTCTTCGTTCCAAGGTTGGCTCTGCATCGCATCGGTGGGATGGACGATGCCGTATCCCATCATTCGGTGCCACAATCGGTTCACGATGGTACGGGCGAACCGGCCATTTTGCGGATGGGTCATTAGGCCAGCGAGTTGTTGCAACCGTTCTGGTTGCGGAGCATCAGGACTGATATCTCCCAACTCGGGGAACAGCCATCCGGCTTTGGCTATTTGGCCGGTAGGTTTGTCGCAGCGATGAATTTTTAGAGGAGTGTTGGAGTAGACCGCGGCGAGCCCATACGCATCTTTGAGAGTCCAGCGATCGATAAAGCTGTCGTGGCACGAGGCGCATTTCAAGTTGATCCCGAGGAACGCTTGGCCCACGCTCTGCGCGAATTGGATCTCCACCGTTTGTCCCGCGCTGACTTCGCCGCGCCAACGGATCCCGTTGGCGAACCCCGCGCTCTCTCCATTGGGAGGTGCGATCAACTCTCGAGCCATGGCATCGTAGGGTTTGTTCGCCATCAATGCATCGTAGAGCCATTTGGAAATCTGGGTGCGTCCACCGGTGATGAAACCGGTGCCGGAGTAATCGTTGCGAAGCAAGTCGTTCCAGAACGTGAGCCAATGCTCGGTATACTCCATGTCGCGTGCTAGCAAGGCTCGGATCAAGCGATCGCGTTTATCGGGAGAGGTGTCGCTGAGGTACTCGTGGGTTTGCTCGGGGGTTGGGAGCAAGCCGACCAAGTCGAGGTAGAGGCGGCGCACGAGATCGGAGTCGTTGACGGCGGGCAATGGGTCGAGTCCATGCGTGGCCCGGTCGGCGTCCAGGAATCGGTCGATCGGATGGGTGCGAGTTGGAGTGTGAGCTGGGGGAAGTTCCGGTCGACGTGGTTGGAGGGGAGGTTCGTAGCCTCGGGGGCCAAAGGTGAAGCCGGCTTCCCATGGGAACCCCGATTGGGCCCACTCGCGAAGGGTAGCGATTTCCGAGTCGCTCAGGCCCGCACCTTCAGGGGGCATGCGCATGTCTTTGTCGGACGAGGTGACCCGCGCAAGAAGTTCGCTGGAGACCGAATTGGCGGGTAGTATTTCCTCGCCCGATTCACCACCTGCGAGGAGCGTTTCCCTCGAGTTCAGCGAGAAGCCACCCTTCTTTTGGTCTCCAGCATGGCATTCCACGCAATGCTTTTTCAAAATGGGGACGACTCGGTGTGCAAAGTCGAAGGGCTCCTGGCCTGGGCTTGGGGTAGATATCAGCCAAGAGAGGAGGAGTCCCAATAGTGGGGCGTGGAGGGTGGAAGTCCAAAAGTTGGGTAGCATCGTGTGCATCGTGAGCTTCGGCACCGACGGGAGGTCGATTCCACGGTGGTTGGAGTGAAGGAGGGTGCCTACCCAGTATAGCCGAAATCAATGCCGGAAGATCACCAAGTATTCATCCGGTTGAGGCTTAAATAACCTGCGGTGATACCATCGTCGAAGCGTAAAAAAAATCTTGCATTTGAGTTTCGTTCGGGTATCGTGTGTACCTCGCCCCGTCAAGAAAAACAACTCAAGAGGAAGTTTGCTGTGTCGACCAGATGCGGAGTGCTCGTTGTAAAGATGATGGTGTCGTCAGCATTGTTCGTTTTGGTTTTTTCTTGGTTGACGCCGCTCAGTTACGCTGGCTTTGTAGTTTCAGTTGTTTCGAGCGAAACTAGGATAAGGGCGTATGGCGGGATCGATTTAATTACCGATTCGTACGAGAGTAACGAATCCGGCATAAAAGTTTTGGGTAAAGCAGTCGACGCGACGGTCACCCCCCTAGACCCAGACGACTATCCAGACACTTTCAATCTTGTTTTTTCGCAAGAGGCGGACCTGCAGTATTTGGGAAGTGGCTCATTTAGCTCAAGCCGAAGTATTTGGCTAGAAGTAGTAACGAGTGTTAAGCTGAGTTTTTCGTCTGCGGCGCAGTTGTCTGGTGGCTTCCTAAGCTTTGCAGATGCGTATGGTGCCGACATGCTAGCTGAGGATAATACGACATCTATCGCAGGTGTGTCCCCATGGTTTCTAAATGCACTCAAAAACGAGTCGGTGATTAACGGAGGTGAGTCGACTATAGAGTTTATGTCCTACGTTTCGACGAAGGAATTGAACTCTCCTTCCCAGGGAAAAGCATATTCAAAATTTGACACAATCGTAACGTTTGTGCCTGCCCCGGTACCAGAACCCGCTAGTTGTTTGGTTGCAGGCGTACTTTTCGGTAGCGTGGTTATTGGCAAGCGACTTCGGCGTCGAAGGAACGCTTAGCGACCGAGATTATGTTCGGGTTTGAACGGCGACAAAGAGAGAAGCGGCGATTTAACGCCGCTTCTTTCTTTAACTGCGAGTTGCCGAGTCGATCGGCTGCCCGGTCTCTAATCATTATCCCTTGGGGACTTCTGCTGTTTCATTCTCTGCTTTCCAAACGCGGTAGCGGACTTCGGTACCGGTTGGCACATAGATCACCAATGGTAGTTTGCTGTTGTACCTGAGCAGTTTCGGTTCGCCGCCGAGTCGCACAAAGCGTTTGACCTTGGGAGCATTCGGGTCAACACCGATCCGGGTTCCCGCCAAGGGGCCGAGTTCCTTGACGACGTACTTGGGAAATCCCCAGCCTTCGACGATCACCTCTTCCATGCCGCCGCCAAAGAAGTAGCGATTGATGTCGTCGAGTTCCACCGTTTTGCCGATCTGCAGTTCGACGCGATAATCGTCTTCGTCGTCCATTTCGGCGAGATGGACCACGTGACGGGTCATTCCGTTTTCCGCGGCGGGGTAGGCTTTCAGATTATCGACGGATTGCTGGGCCATAGTGATCGATGTGGTTCCTAAAAAAGCGAAGGCGAAAAGTGCGATCAACGATTTCATGAATGGTCGTCCTTGTACAAAAAGCATAGGTTTTGGGGGCAATACTCATCTGGCGCCGAGGCACCGAGGACCCGATTTATTTTGACAACGGGACGGCTTATTTTGACAACGGGACAGCGACGGGCAAGGCATTGCCGAACCGGTCGAAGTCCTTGAAGGACCAAACCACCTTCTTATCCGGGGATACTTCGAGGATCTGCGGGTTGTCTGGACCTGCATGGCAATTGACGATCCAAGTGTTCCCGTTCTCGAGGCGATCGACCATGGTGATCCAGGCCAGTTGAACTCCTGGGAGTTCTTTTTCCTTGAGCTCCCACACGATGCTCTTATCCTTGGTAACTTCGATCACACGATGGCCATCGCCGGTCCCGATCAATGTGTTGCCATTGGCCAGGCGAACGGCCGAGTAGAGTTTCGAACCAACGTTGTATTCCCAGACAATTTTCCCATCGCGATCGTATTCGCGGACCAGCCCTAAGGCTTCGTGGGCGACGAGATAATGTCCGTGGGGAGCGGGGCGTACCAGTCTGGTATCGCGATGGGCATCAGGGGTAGGGACGGTCAATGGGATCGAGTGAACTACCTTGAGGTCTTTGTCCACCTCAATGATGCGAGCCGCACCGCTTTCCGCGATCATCGTCAGACCATTGGGGAGTCGTCGGAACGCATGAATCTCGATAGGCCCGCCCTTGTCCGTCTTACCAGCCTTGTACGCCCACACCTCTTTGCCGTTCTCGTCGATCTCGATGACGTTTTGGAAGGAGGTCTGGAGCAGCCAATGGCCATGCGGCAAAGGCTGTGCATCGTGGATATCGCCGATCGGGAATTGTAAAGCGACACTCTGATCGGGTTTGATGATGGCTGCGATTTTCTTTTGGTAGTCGGCAGCGAACAGAGCTCTCGGCGTCCCTGTTTGCTGAGCGAAGCTCGACGACACAAAGAGAGAGCAGGCGAGGAACGAGGAGACGACGGCTCGAGCGAGGAGAGAACGTTTCATGTTGGACTCTAGGTTGGTAATGAATCGTGAAATGGAGGGGAATGTAGAGCGTCACGGCAATCACACGTCGTGATGGCGTTGAGACATTCTAAGAAACTGCAAGGTGCTGGTGCAGCGAGGGTTAGCAGTTAGCCCCAAGAATTGGGTGGAAGCCCCAAGAATTGGGTGGAAGCCCCAAGAATTGGGTGGAAGAGGGTGGGAAATTCGAGAATCTAAACACGTCAGGCTTCACGGCCCCCGAGGGATCCGTAAAGCCTGGATGTAGAATGAGTGAAAATTGAAAGTTCAAATGCTACCGCGGTTTATATGCCGGGGTTCCTTGCCCGCGTTACTTACCCGCGTTACTTACCGCTGAGGAGTCGTTGGACTTCTTGCAGACTGGTGACACCGAGGGCGCACGCGAGGATACCTTCTTCTTGGAAACCGAGGTGGCCTTGTTGTTTTGCGAAGGCACGGAGTTCATCCGGCTTTGAGGCAAACTTGAGGATGGCTTGCCGCATCGGTTCGTTGACGGTGAGGAGTTCGAAGATCGCCAGGCGACCGAGGTAGCCACGACCGTTGCAGCGTTTGCAGATTTCAAATTCGATCGCATTCCCTTTAGCATCCACACGTTGGTCTGGAGGCGGAGGAATGGTCGGGTTGTAAAGTTTAGTAACGCGACCGGCGGGGATCCCCAGTTTCTGCAGAAGTTGCGGCGCGGGCTGGTACGGTTGCTTGCAGGTATCGCACAATCGACGAATCAATCGTTGGTTGAGGACGCCTTGGAGGACGGAAGCCAACGATTTTGCGTGTTTTGGGTTGGCGGTGAGTAGTTGAATCACGGCATCGATGGCATCGTTTGCGACGATCCGGGTGATGGCATGTTTATTTTCTTTGGTGATTTGGTTGAGGAGTTCGCCTGTCACTTCGCTGCTGATCAAGGAAGGCATCACAAACACGTCGGGTTGTTTCAGCCGCACTTTGTCGAAAACTTCTTCCGGTTTTTCTCCGGCTTCGGTCCCATAGTAGTACGCCGTGACGTTGATGATCTCCGGTTCTTGGTCTTTCTTGGGTTCGATGGAAACCCAGTCGCGAACAAATTTGTCGGCATTTTCGAGAGCCACCTTCCAGGTGGTGGGGAGGCCGTGGGTAGCGGGGGCGCTGAGAACGATCAAGCCGCCATGTCCGTTCATCATTCCTTTGAACGATTCCTGCATGGCATCGCGCATGCCGAGGTCGCTTAGCGTTTTGATGATCGGTTTTTTGCGATCGATGGAGAAGAGGACCCGTTCCCCGGACGGAACGCCGGTGCTCATGAACGAGATCACCCAATCGATGTCCTTGAAGTTGGTCGCAAACTTAGCGTCTTGACGGGCCTTGCGTTCGGCCGGATTCAGGCCCAAAAGCTTCTTATAGACGACCAGTGCGGAATCCGCAGTGACGCGGTCGAGTGCAGGGAGTGTTTCCCATACCCCGTCGACGCGATAGCGGACGACGGCTCCTTGGGCGGAGTAATCGATCAGAATCCGATCTGCTTTCCCGGTGATCGCATTGGCGAGCAGGACGAGAGCGACAGGGTAGCCAGGGAGTTGCTTGGATGCGATCAGCAATCCGGTCGCTTCATCGCGGCCGATCCCCATGGTTTTGATTTCCAGTGGGGGAATGGTAATTTCACCGCCGAGGCTTTGCGCTTCGTCTGTTTTCTTCGGCTTTTTCTTTCCAAAAATCATTTGTTGCCTTTGCGACGGTTAGATGATACCTGGTTGGCTGACATTGATACCCTTGAGCGCCATCTTCAACGCTTCTGGGTTCGGGGCGACTTCGAATGCCGTTGGCCTGTCGATGAGACCGTCGTCGATGAGTTGTTTGAGGCTCATCGTGAAGTCTTGCATCCCTTCTTGTGCACCGATGCGGATAGCGTCCGCGAGCTTCTGGTCTTTTTCTTCCAGCAGCAATTTCCGGATCATCGGAGAGAAGGTCATGATTTCGCAAGTAGGGACCCGCGATACTCCTTGTTTGATCGACTTCAGTAGCTTTTGCGCGATGATCCCTTTCATGTTGAACGCGATCGCATTTCGGATCGCTTTATGCAACTCTTCCGGGAACAAGTCGAGGATACGGCCGATGGTGGATGGTGCTGATGAGGCGTGGATGGTCCCGAACACCAAGTGGCCGGTTTCGGCGGCGTGGATCGCCGTCATGAACGTCTCCTCATCCCGCATTTCGCCGACGAGGATGATGTCTGGATCTTCCCGCACCGCATGCTTCATAGCGATCCCGAAGTCCTTCACATCGGTTCCAACTTCGCGTTGGTTGATCAAGCATTTGTCTTCGGTGTAAACGAACTCGATCGGGTCCTCGAGGGTCAAGATATGTTTGCGGTAGTTTCGGTTGATCCAGTTGAGCATGGATGCGATCGTGGTACTTTTTCCCGAGCCCGTAACGCCGGCCAAGAGCACCATACCTTGGTCAAATTTGCAAAGCTCTTCCAAAATCGGGGGCAAGAACAGCCCCTCGAAGTTCGGGATAAAGTTATTGATCCGCCGAGCGACCAAACCAGGTCGACCGAGCTGTTTGAGCATGTTAACGCGGAATCGCCAATTCTCGCCGTCGACGTTCACGGTATACGAAAAGTCAGCCCCACCTTCTTCCTCGAAAATTCGGCGGTTTCGTTCGTCGAGCATCGGGATCAGCAGTCGGACCATTTCCTCCACGTCGATGGGTGGTCGGTTGAGGGGTTTCAGATCCCCTTTGACGCGGACGATTGGAGCGGTTCCAACTTTCAGGTGCAAGTCGCTACCTTCGAGTTTTACGCAGGCCTTGAACAGCTTGTCCACCTCCAACTCTTGCTTGGTCTTCAAGAGGGATGCGGCCAGCGCATCGGCGGGAGGGGCGGCATTGGTGCGATTGTTTTCTGCAACAGCCATGGTGCGTCTTTGTAGGTTTTAGAGTTCTTTGGAACCGGTGGAAAAGTTCGGGTGCCAAGGACCGCGAGAGTACCGACGGTCCATGGGCGGATAGGGTGACCAAATGTCTTGCTGTATTGTGGTCGATGTTGGGAGGATTGTCATCCGACAAGTTTTCGGAACGTTGCCGAAGAGCCCTCCAACGTGGAAATTGTAGGCTCTTCTATCCTATGGTGACTCGAATCTTTCGAATTGGAATCAAAGTCGGACTGGAATTCCTCGTTCCGCCATCATCCGTTTGGTTTGAGCGATGGTGTATTCGCCAAAGTGGAAGATGCTTGCAGCGAGTACGGCATCGGCTTCGGCGAGCAGGATGGCATCGATCAGGTGTTCTGGACGTCCCGCACCACCGCTAGCGACCACAGGAATCGAGACGGCTTGGCTGACAGCCCGGGTGATTGGCAGGTCGTAGCCATCCTTGGTCCCGTCCTTGTCCATGCTGGTTACAACAATTTCACCAGCGCCGAGTTCTTCGACCCGTTGAGCCCATTCGACGACCTCGATGCCCGTGGGGGTTCTGCCACCATGGATGTGGACTTCCCAAAACTCTTTTCCGTCGCGGATGACCCGCCTGGGGTCCATGTTGACGACGATGCATTGCGACCCAAACCGTTCGGCAGCTTCGCGAACAAAGTCTGGATTCTTACACGCGATCGAGTTGAGTGAGACTTTATCGCAGCCGGCTTGGAGAAGTGCCCGAATGTCGTCGACGGTCCGGATTCCACCACCGACGGTTAAGGGCATGAAGATCTGCTCGGCGGTTCTCCGAACGACGTCGATCATGATCGCCCGTTCTTCGTGGCTGGCGGTGATGTCCAGAAAAACCAGTTCGTCGGCCCCCTCGGCTTCGTAGCGCGAGGCGATTTCGACGGGATCGCCAGCGTCTCGAAGTTGGACAAAATTCGTGCCTTTGACCACGCGGCCCGCATGGACATCGAGGCAGGGAATCACTCGTTTGGCCAGCATCCGAGGATTAACCTTTCGCCGCCATCAGCTTTTGGAAGTCATCGAACAGGTAGCTGCTGTCGTGCGGTCCTGCGGAGGCTTCGGG
>Ga0315899_10006507_pt1 | contig 12588 bp, 12 predicted proteins | sample LakEriMetagenome_2_FD_203518 | JGI IMG/M metagenome (GOLD analysis project Ga0315899, IMG submission 203518) | Freshwater fungal communities from buoy surface, Lake Erie, Ohio, United States - Buoy 4 MA112 | ecosystem: Environmental > Aquatic > Freshwater > Lake | place: USA: Lake Erie, Ohio...
AGCGGTAAACTCAGAGATGGGAAGAGTGGTTGCAATGTCGTCTGTTGTAGATGTAGAACCAGAATTTATGAATCGTAGTTTAACGCCATCATAACTTAAATCTCGTTTTATTCCGACATATCTAATATCTGTGGATGCTGTGATGTTAGCAATAAGATTAGTTAGTGATCCAGATACATCAGCGAATTCGGGAGTATCGGCAATGTATATGCGATATATTGCATTATCACTTGTTGCTTGGTCTATTTTATAATATACACGTATTACATCATTATCTGTAAAAGTTCCTGGGCTGATGGATTGGGAATAAACTAAAACTTCAGATCCTTTACTAGCAGGTGCGGGTATAGTAGTGTATGTGCCTCTAAATAATCCTAATCTAAGATTACCATCAAATCTTCCAGTAAAAGAACCAGTACCTATTAGATCAGTACCATCATATGTTAATCTAGGCACTCCACCAAAATTAGTACCATCTATATTATATTGTATTTCGTTAGGATTACCTTGAGGTGATATTCCAGGTGCTGTTAAAGCATAACTAGCTGTTAATGATTCTCTTGCCCAACTAGCTGTAATCATTAATAGATCAATTGATGCTGAATATGTTAAACTAGATGTAGATGCTAGTAAACTGTATGGATAGGTACCTGGTATTGCTTCACGCAATACAGGTATATGGTAGATGTAACTTCGGTTACTGTTTGAATACGTTACTGGTAGATCAGTTACTCCAATTACTACTCGCCTAGAAGCTTCTGCCCAACTTGCAGTACCAAATAAACTTCCAGTAAAACCTTGAGTAGATGTAGTAGAACCTGTTATAACTAAACTCCCTGTTATCACAGCATTTCCAGTAAACGGAAATACAGCAGCTGTTAAAGCATATGACGCTGTTGTAGCTCTAGAAGCACTATCAGCCCAAGACGCTGTTCCAAATAAACTGCCTGTTAAACTACCAGATATGCTACCTGTTATAGTTGAACTAACTATTAAAGAAGAGAAAGCAGCGGCGCTTCCTGATGTAATGACTTTTTTCCAACTTGGCATAATACGTTGTTTTTTGCGGTAGGTAATTAATTATTAATTCCACTTCCCGTTAGGGCCAACAAAAAATCAAAAGTATAACTAATTATATTTTTGATATTGATTTTGTAATTTTATAACAATATTGAAGAGCATCTCAAGATGCTCTCCAGTAAATGTTGTTTTTTTTAAAGATACTAATAAAAATTCTAATTCTTCTTTAGTTAAATTGTTAGTAGTATCTTCACCTTTATTTCTATTAATTATGTCTATTAAACCCATAACTTGTTTTTATTCTATTAGTATACATAAATCCAAATATCACCAGCACTATCAATAATCATATTACCATTACCTGCAGGTGAAGCACCACCATAAATTGGGGCAGTTGAATTAGCATTTTGTGGAGAAGCAATTGTTTTAGCAGTTACCATCCATTCATCTGGTGTGGTATCATTAGTAGCAGTAGGGGATAATGATGATGTGATACCCCATCTAGGAGCGGCTGTTCCACCACCATTAGGTGGATTAACATCAAGGAGAAGACCATATCCTGATCCTGTGTTATTAGTTACATTACGTTGAACTATTATACCTCCATCAGCAGCAGTTGAAGTAGAACTTGAAGCAAGTAAAATAAATTTATCTGATACTATAAGACTACTTGCACTTACTGATGTTAAAGTACCTGCAACTGTTAAATTTCCAGCTATGGATACATTATTTGGTAATCCAATTTGTAATGTACGATTAGAATTACTAACAGTAACATCAATCTCGTTTAATGTACCACTTACAATTAAAGCGTTTGTTAAATTAATAGAAGCATTGGTGTTATCTGAAGCTGAAATGTTTAATGTTCCACCAACCGCATTTAAAGCGTAAGAAGCAGTTGTAGAATAAGAACTGCTATAAGCGTATAAGGCATTAGAAGCACTTTGGGCCCAACTTGCTGTACCAACAAATCCTACAGCTCCAGCAGTAGCAGCACTACTAGTAAAAGCAAGAGAGGTAATACTATCAAATCCACCCATGTTAGCAGCTAGGCTAAGTTGAGTGCTATTTTTTAAAATATTACCAGTACTTGAAAAGACTGTTCCAGTACCATCAGCTAATTGATCTAATACATCATCATAAGTGATATATTTACTAACATTACCACCAGCAACATCTTTAACAAAAAACTGATCATCAGCTGCTAAGGTTTGTTTTTGTGTTGTAGGGAAACTAGCAGTTACATTAGTCAATCCAGATCCGTCACCAAAGAATGAACCACTAAATGATCCACTAAGAGAAGTAGTTGATGAGGTAGTACCAATAATTTGATTAGTACTTACTCGTAATCCAGCACTAGCTGTTACTGCTGAGAATTCACCAGCTGAACCGGAGACTAAGACTTTTTTCCAAGATGCCATTTGTTTATATTTTTGTTTTAATTATTCGTTTTATAAATATTATATTGATATAAAGAAATCACTTCCTGAAAATAATAATCCTCCAATTATTGGTGAGGAAGGAAGCAATGATTGGGTTGATAAATATAGTGCTCCACTATTTGTAAGTGTAAGAATATCTTTATTTGTATTATTAATTATAAATGGTGAGACAACAGAAGATGATATAGTAAAACCAACATCATTACTTGTAGTCCCCATTTTAAATTCATTATATTGATTCTTTAATAAAAAGAAATCATTAGTAAAATAGGAAGGATTAGTAACAACTTGAAATTCAGAAGTTGTTATATTCCAAAGGCTACCTGTAGAAAAAACAGAACCAGTTATTGTTTGATTACCAATAAAGGCATTTGAACCTAAAGTAGCAAACGATCCCGCTAATTGTTCTTTTCTAATTATACTCATTATATATCAAATTTTCCTATTCCTATTATTTCATCTGTTGATATAAAACTAAATCCTAAAGCGGTAGAGTCAATTACTAAAGTACTTATATTAGTTCCTTGAGTAAATGACACTATAGCTGATTTTTCTATTAATTGTCCATTTACAAAAAATACAAATTGATCAGCATTTGTAGCTGGTAAAGGAATAGGAGCTATTAACCATTGATAAGGAAATCTTATAGTAGTTGAGTCAACATATGTTCCTGCTACTTGATTATTAGCACTTAAATAAGCTGAAATGACGCCAATATCACCTGTTACAATTGTTGTATTTATTGTGTTATTATTAGTAATATTTTGAGAATCAAATACATTAGCTATACCAGTACCTTGGGTTGATGTTTGTTGAATATTTAATTCAAAATTATCTAAATCACCTCCTGTTGCTTCTAAACCAAAACTTACTTTAGTTGTTTCTGAAAATTTGCGAGCAGCATTTAAATCTCTTTGAGGTATATCTGGTATGATATATCCAAATAAATTAAGGGTAAAAGTAGCTCTAACTATACGTTCAGCATTATCTGATAGTTCAGATACTGTTGAAAATGAATTAATATTTACTTTAAATTGAAAACGTTCAGGATTACCCCAGTATGAATCTGAGGCGTATTCCATCATTTCAATCAATTTAGCTAATTGATCATTATAATAAGTGAATAAAACACAATCATAAGTTACAGATATATGGTCTGGGACTACTGTAGTATAATAGGTTTTAGCTGGTTTAATTCCATTTAAAACATTGAATTTACTATATTCATTTTTTTTACTATATCTTTGTCCTATAACAGCTATATTATGAGGATTATTAGCATCTAATTTATTATTTATAGATCTAATTTTATCAATAGTATTCCTCTTAAACATCATCATAGGAGCCATTATGCGACCTTGAAGATCTCTATAATAACCATCTTTTTGAAATGATTTCCATTTTTCAGGTGAACCATATATTATAGGTACAGGTAATCTTTGTTCATTTTGTATTACAAAAGGTTGAATATCATTTTGAATATAATACATTACAGCCTCATCTATATCTTGTATACCAATAGAATAAGGTTTAGTTGTATCATTTCTAAATGAAACTTGATTTGCTCTATTAGGTTGATCAGCTTCATTAGGATTACCAGTAGGAGAAAAACCAGGAGCACCAGCCGGTGGGATATACGGCTCTTGTTGAGATACAAATATCTCTCTTTGTGTTTTTGGTGTGGGTCTTTTTTTATTTATCATAATCTTTGTTTGATTATATTAAATTTATCAGCTGGTGTGTAGTGAGCTGAGCAAATAATGCTAACATTGTATCCAAAATTTTCTAATCCTGGGTTTGTAGGGTTAGCTTCATATGGAAAGTCAGGGTTTTTACCTACAAAATATTGAGTCTCATTAGTATTATCTATTTCAAAATAACTTTCTTGATATAGTATTATATCACCTACTTCAGGATGTACATTAGCTTCAACTAAATCATCTCGTAAAAAAGCAGCAGTTATACCCCAATTAAAATCAACACCTAACTCACTTGTAGGAGAAGTATTGTCATCAACAGTAATTAAAGAATTAAATAAGTATGGACCCTCTAAGAATTTACCTCCAGAAGCTTCTCCATACATGTTAACAGTAGTTTGTTCTAAGGAAAATTTGTATAAAGCGCACTGCTGAGTAATAATATTTCCTAGTAACTCTCGGTTAACATATCTAAATACACTTATATCTCTTGATCCTCCAAAAAGTGCCATTATCCTACGTATATTACCATTGGTACATTATTGATTTCTTGTTTTCTAAAGTCACTTTCTTGAGCTCTTCTTTCAAGTAAAGCTTTTTTAGATGTTTCATCAAGATAAACTCTTAATCTTTCTATTAAAGCTGTTTTTTCAGCTGTAGCAGCTGATAGTAAATCAGCTTGATTTAGAGTTACTTCACGGCCTGGGATAGGGATTGTTCCGTATTTACCACGAACATATCCTAGCATTTCTTTACAAAGTGCTAAGGCATAATCAAATATCCATGATTTACCAACAGAATTTATTAAAGAATAAGTTGGATAATCATAAGGAGCATTTGATACATTTGTCACTTTATCACCTCCAGTTTGAGTTATACTATTAGCATATCTATCTTCTAATTTAATATATTCAAACCATAAAAATCCTCCTCTAACATCATTATCTGTTGGTATAGGAAATATTTTTAGATTATTATTTACAAGTTCAAAAGTGTAATTTGATAAACGAATTTGATTACTCATTTCAATACCTTGAATCACACCAGCATCATATGCTACTGGCATCATTAAGTAACCTCCACCATAGCCACCACCATACATTCCACCATATATACCAGCGGCAGGTAAACCTCCTAAACCAGCAAATCCTCCAAATGGAGCATACATCTGGTTTATAGCAGGTAAGTCTTGATAAAATACTTTTTTAATTTCTATCCCACCTGATATACTTTGGCTTACAGCCCAATTAGTTAAATCATAGGTTTGTTGACCTGGAGTTAAAGCTAAAGCTCCGCTATAGTAAGTTATATTACCTCCTGCTCCTGCTTCAGCAGCATACTGTTGAGATAGTTTAATTATCATTCCCATATTAGGAGTGATAATAGCATCATTTACATAAGCAGATGTTGGAGCTCCTTCTAAAGATAAAAGATTATCTCTTATCTGGAAAGAATATATTTCATTGCCGTATGTGGTAATAGCATCTTCAAAAGCTGCGTAAAAATTTAGGTCTTGCAGTTCAATATCTACTAATGGGTAGCCTAATCTTCTAGCACAATATGTAACTAATAAGTCAGCATCAGTTTGAAATTGGGAATCATAATCATAGAATCCAAATGGAGTTTGGCCAGGGAAAAATGATGAACTACCAGGATATATTGGGATATTAGCCATGAATAGAGTTTGTTTATAAATATTAAGAGAAAACAGAAGACCCTAAAATGGGTCTTCTTATTGTTATATTTAGTTTTTAATTAAATTGATCCAGATACTATACCTACTCTTAACCTAAAAATTCCAGGTATTCTATTGTCAGCGGGAGATCCATTGACAGTTGAAATTGTTTTAAGAATTAAAGCATTAGATGAAGTGTTGTATAAAAGATAACTACTACCTGTATCTGAGGCATTAGCAGGGGTGTAACTGTAGTGTAATCCAAGACTACCTGTTATAGATCCTGAAGTTAAAGTTGGGGCTAAATTTCCTGAGGAAACAAATTGATATGTTCCTGCACTTAATCTAGTCCAAGATCCTGTAATAGCATTTCCTTTAGCATCTAAAGAGGCTGATATAGGGCTTGAACCGGTTTGGGTTAGACTCGCTGAGTATAATACGTAAAAGGGCATATTTTTATAATTTTTTTATTAAGTTAATTCTGTATAGTCTACAATTATTTGAAGTTTTAATCCATTAATATACGCTGTTTTTGGTAATGAAAATAAAACACCCATATTTGAAAAGAAGTAAGTATCTAAAGCGTTAACTCCACCCCAAGAAAGAGCATTAAGAGTACCTAAATATTTAACTCCATATCCTTTACCAGCAAGTGGATTTGTAACACTGCTAAAATTCATTCTATAAAAAGTAGTACCAGGGTCACCAGGATTAACTGATAAATATCCTGTAAAGTCTGTAGCTGAAATGGGGGTGTATCCAGGATTAGCTGGGGTTAAAGTTCCAGGGACTTGGTTTATATATCCTCCTTGAGTAATAGAAAAAGGTTGAGCTCCTGTCCATGATCCCATATTTGTAGGCATTTCTAAACTAGCTAAAAATGGATCAATAACATTTGTTTGAAAAGTTTGTACAACAGCTGGTACAATATTACCTGGTTGTTCTAAGTAAGGGGGATCAATAATAGTAGTCCCAGCTTGGTAATATTGTATACAACCATGGGTTCCAAACATTAGGCCCATTTGAGGAACTTGATCATAAATAGAAGAACTTAAATTAGTATATATAGTTATACTATTTATCTTTTTCCAATTGGGAGTAGGTGTAAAATAACCCCAAACAGTTCCATCATTAGGAAAAAAGTTTATACCTGTATCATGATGCGTTTGGGTAAGAAGATCATGAGCCCACATACTAGAATATCCTTGTCCAACTCCATTTAAAGTATACATGCTATTATTAACTACAGCTGCTGATTGGAAATAGTATGGGTTTGGGATAGTTGATTGAGATATAAGAAGCCCACTAGCTCCACCAATTGTATCAGAAGTAACAACATTGGAAGCACCATTACTTACAATTGACCACCCACCAGGAAGAGGATTATCATAACATACAAATTTATAAGCTATACCATCTGAAGGTAATATAACATTATTGCCTATGATACTATTTAAGCTAGCAGCCGCAGATTCTCCAAAAACATAAATTGGAACACCACTCTTATTGATAATTGTTAATTCTTTACCTTTTCTTGGAGTAGCAGGCATTTTTACACAGTAATTATTACCGTCAGCAGCGGTAATAACATTCACACCATAGTTTAATTGAGTAGCACCTACTGGGTAAACTGAAAGTCCACTTGGGTTAATAGATGAACTAGCTGAAGCTGTTATGCTAGTTACAGCATTAATAACACCATATCCCATACTACCAAATTCAACATCACTATTAACTAGGTTAATATCGGTAGATGTTAATTCAATGTTAGCTCCTGAAGCTGATGGGAATGAAGGGCTAGCTGTAGTATAATATACTACATTAGGTACTCCTCCAAAAACTCCATTGTTATTATATTGGAGCTGTCTATTTGAACCACCAGGAGTAGTAGTAAAATTTGAAGCGGTTTGATAACAAACTCTACCTGTTGCAGGATTATAAACTAAAATGTTAGTAGAAGAACATGTTGGTAAACCTCCAAAATATACATTACCTGAAACATATAGGCTTGGCCAAAATTTAGTTGCTGATCCTAAAGAAGCACTAAAACTTGAAGGTACAACATTTCCTCCTAAGGTTAAGTCTTGTCCTGAAAATGGGTCTAATTTATTTACTTTGACTCTACTCATATGTTTTTTTATTTAGTTATAAATATTAAAAGAAAAAACAGAAGACCCATTTTAGGGTCTTCTTATTATTTATATTTGTTTTTATTTTTAAGCAAATGAAGATGATCTCCAAGCACCACCTAAGTAAGCATATAAACGATATACACTACCGCTAACAAAAGGAACCATTTCACCTTCAACACCAGTCCATGTTGGAGCAGTACTTTGAATAGCTACTACTATAGATGAACTATGAGTTACTTTGAATGCATCTTTACGAGTTTCACTTGTTCCTCCTCCAACAATAAAATGACTTGTTGTATCACCAAGAGCATTATATTCACCTACTACTGTTTGATATGAGCCTGAAGCTATAGTGCCTAATCCGCCAGCATGTGATCCATCACCTAAAGCTACAGTACCAGAACCTTCAGCGTGAGAATGTCCACCAATAGCTTGAGTACCTTGACCTTCAGCGTGGGAAGCACCTCCAGCAGCTACAGTTAAAGAACCTTCAGCGTGAGAATACCACATTGTAGCTTGTGTTTGAGCACCTTCAGCATGAGCACCAGTAGCTGAAGCGGTTGTAGCCGCACCTTCAGCATGAGCAAACGGAGCTGAGGCTAGAGTTTGGTTTCCTTCAGCGTGAGAAGCGAATCCTGAGGCAACAGAACCTGAACCTTCAGCGTGAGAATTTACACCTGAAGCTAGGGTTCTAAATCCTTCAGCATGAGAATAATTACCTGAAGAAGTAGCGGCTAAGCCTTCAGCATGAGAAAAGAAACCTGAAGCTAAAGTAAATGCTCCTTCAGTATGGGCGTTCATTCCTGAAGCTACAGTACTAGTACCTTCAGCATGTGCACCTTGACCTGAAGCTATAGTGTTGTTACCTTCAGCATGAGACCATAAACCAGAAGAAGTATTGGCAAATCCATTAGATAAAGAAGCAGTTCCAGAAGCAGCATTACTTCTTCCTACACTAAATGATCCTCTTAAATTATTATTAGTTTCTGTGAAGATTTGTCCTCTAAATCCTCCAGGCACTCCGTTTTCTCCAAATGCTTTAATAGAAGCTATAACAGCTGCACTTCCTGAAACTGAAGATCCAGATACAAAGTTTATTGATTGTTCATCAATAACATATACTGAGCCCCAAGGTTGGGTTGATGATCCTAATGTTTTGTCATTACTTGAAGGAACAGTGTGGCCTCCAAGTGTTATATTTTGTCCTGTAAATGGGTTAATATTATTTACTTTTACTCTACTCATTGTGTTTTTTTTTTATTTAGTTATAAATATATTTTTTATTTTAATTATTAAAAAAGTGAAGCAGATCTCCATCTTCCACCTACATAAACATTTATATAGTAATTTGATCCACTTTCAAATACATACATTGATCCAGATTTTGGATTTGTAGGATTTGTTGAGTTTACAGGTATAGTGACGTGAGCTCTAATACTACTATCAGCTTCTACAGTAAATCCATCTTTATTACTACCAACACCAACTATGAAAATTGATGAAGTATTATTTAAAGTATTTGGTCGTCCAACAGCAACTTGATAAGAACCACTAGCTGCTACACCATATCCTATTGCTACAGAAGCTGTGTTAAGAGCGTACGCACCTACTAAAGATACTCCGTAGTCACCAAGTACTTTACCTTCACGGCCTTGCAATATACTATATTGTCCTTTATTTTCAGTTATCCCAAAAGGAGCTGGTTGGAATTCTGTTAAAGAAATACTGTGGGAAGAAGCATTATATGTGAATTTTTGTGTTCCTCCAAAATCTCCAATGCTGTTATTGAATTGAATTGATCCTTCAACTCCTCCAGGAGAGTTTGAAGTACCACCACCTATAGCACTTGAAGCAGTGTAATAAACTCTACCAGCTCCATCTATACCTAATACATTTGTTATTGGACTTCCACTTATATTAGGAAACTGCATATAAGAAGGATTGCTCCAATCTAAATGGGGGGTTGTTCCATCATTAGCATATAAAATTCTACTTTCCCAATCAATAGACAACTCATTAGCATTTGCAGATTGTAAATATCTATTAGTCCAGTCTACTGAGGTTCTGTTTCCATCTTTTAAAGTTTTATTTCCCCAATCTACACTAGTAGCTCCATTACTGTCTATTAGTTGATAATTAGAAGTATTTACAATATTATTAGTTCCATTATTTACAACTAATGATCCTGTTATAATAGCACTACCAGAATATGGAAAAGGAGTACATGAACAACTTGAATTTAAAACATAACTAGCAGTGACAGCATATGATGAAGTATTAGAAAATGAAGCACTAGCAGCATATGAAGATGTGTCTGCAAATGAAGCACTAGCAGCATATGATGATGTATTAGAAAATGAAGCACTAGTAGCAAATAAAGAATTATCTACTAAATTAGGAGTTTCTATGTCTCCAAATATAGTTAATTCACTATCATCTTCAACAACAATTTCTTTATCTTCTTCTACACTAATTGTTTCACCTATTATTAAAGCACTCTCATTATCATTTATAAAAATGTCTGAGTTTATGGTTTTGTTATTAATATAAAAGGATGATTCTATTTTACCAGAAGCATTAATATCATTAGCTACCGCAAGAACACCATTTAAACTTGTGTTTAAATTTACATTTAAAGAGCGAATACTAAGATCATCAGGTACAACATTTTCAATATCACCAAAAATAGTTAAATCAGATCCTTCTTCAACAACAATTTCTTTATTAGATTCTATATCAATAGGACCCATTAACAAACTATTATTATAATCTTTAACAGTAGTATTAGTGTCTAAACTTTTAGATGTTATAAATTGTCCACTAACACCATCTGCTGATATAACTGATCCTCCATCAACAGATATTCCTCCATTTGCGGCTGAAAGAGTAACAGTAGATGAACCTGATTTTATAAATTTAATAGATCCTTCAGATACATAAATATCTTTCCAAGCTGCTGTCTCTGATCCTAAGCTAAAGGATGAAGTGGTTTCACCTATTCCTACATCAGGTACAATACTACCTGAAATTAAAATAGAGCCTGTTATAATTTGATCCCCAAGATATGTATTAGAACCAGAAGAAGCAAATCCTGGAGGGCCTTGTATACCTTGGGGGCCAGGGGTAGTTATAGTTATAATTCTAGGGGTTTGATTGGCTGATGTCATGTGTTTATCGAGTTACTTCTTTACTTAGTTTAACATTTCCTTCTAATAGTCTAATAACATAAGGGCAAGCCCCACTTCCTGAATATATTTCTAGATCATATACAGCTTGATCAAAGGTAAGCATAGAGCTAGTACATGAAGAAATATAAACATTTATTGAGCCACTAGGATCAATAATTATCCCTGTTCCGTCTGAATTTAAAGAGCTAGAAAGTTGTAGGTAAACTGTTGAAGAGTTCACACTAGGTCTAAGTTGCATTCTAGCCTCATAGTTGGTTAAATCAATATATTCTTTGTTAGAATCTTGATATAAGATACCAAAGTTAGTAGTAGCTCCTTGTTCTATAATAAATGAATATTTACCAGCTGCCATGAATAGGGTTTATTTATAAATATTAATCCCTATAGTCTGAGTATAGTTTAAGAATAGGTTCTACAATCTCATGTCTATGGTTTGTTTTTAAAGTAAAGATTTTTACTCCTTTAATATTTTCTTCCATACGAGTAAAGAATCCAATACCACTGTCTTTTCTATTTTTTAAGTCAGTTTGGGTTATGTCTCCACAAAAAATCATTTTACCACCTTTACCTAAACGACCTAAAATCATTTCTGTTTGACTGTGAGTAATATTTTGACATTCATCTACAATTACTACCGCATCAGGAAATGTTCTACCTCGCATGAATGCAAAAGGTACAATTTCAATTTGATTGTCCTGGATCATTTTATCTATTTTTGCTTTATCATACAGCATGTAGAGGTTAGCGTAGATAGGAGCCAACCATGGATCCATTTTTTCTTTTAAATCACCAGGTAAGAAGCCTATTTCTTCTTTAGCAACTGTAGGTCTAGTAATAATGATTCTTTCAGCATCTTTTTTAAATACTAAATCCAAAGCAACTTGACATGCTACTAATGTTTTACCACTACCAGCCATACCTCTTAATAATGTAACAGGGCTATCTAAAATAACTTGTTTTGCTAACTTTTGTTCTTCATTTAATGTAAGTTTAAATGTGATTGGATTTTTAGGCTTACGTTTTTCTTTAAAAATCTGTTTAGCCTCTTCACTTCTATTAAAGTCAGTCATGATTTTATTTGTGTATAAATATTAAAAGAAAAACAAAAAAGCCCTACTTTCGCAGGGCTTAATTGTTAGTTATTTGGGTTAGTTTAGAGGGTGTTCAAACCACTTACTAATACTTTACCATAGAATTCAGGACGTAACATCTTCTTAGCATAGCGAGTCAACAGACCTTTACGTGGAGTGAAGGTGTTTGGATCGTAGATAAGAGGTGTCATGATCAATGGAATGTAAGGAGCAAATACAGCACCTGCTTCTAAGAATTGCTTACCACGGAAACCAACTAAGATAGTGTTTTCAGTCATGTAAGGATTCTTATAAACAGTGTAACGGCTGTTGAATTGACCAGCTTTCTGTACACCAAATGCAT
>Ga0315899_10006509_pt1 | contig 12587 bp, 12 predicted proteins | sample LakEriMetagenome_2_FD_203518 | JGI IMG/M metagenome (GOLD analysis project Ga0315899, IMG submission 203518) | Freshwater fungal communities from buoy surface, Lake Erie, Ohio, United States - Buoy 4 MA112 | ecosystem: Environmental > Aquatic > Freshwater > Lake | place: USA: Lake Erie, Ohio...
GGTTGTCGCTCACCCGGGGAACGCTAGTTGGGGAAGGGTGGGTGATCCCACCCAAGTGATGGTTGGGTCAGCCCGCGCCGGTGGTGGTGGTTGTGCCGCTGGCTGTGTCTGTTGTGCCGCCGGCACTGGTCGTTGTGGTGGCGGGGTCGACCAGGGTCAGGGTGGTGGCCAGGGGTTCCAGATCGCCGGTGGTGGTGGTGCCGTTGAGCTCGATAGTCCATTCGCCCGGGGCATAGAGGTAAAAGTCGCCCGCTTGGCCCAGGACGGCGGCCCCGCGGCGGGTGAGGGGCACGTTCACCAGATAGCCGTCGTAGCCAGGGGCCTTCGGGGTCATCCGCACCGTGAACTCCTGGATCCGGCGGGGTTCGAACAGTTCGATCAGCACCTGATTTTGCCCTGCGACGGCGGGGCTGACCGAGAAACGCACCGAGAAACGGTCGTTTTCGAGCATTTCGCTGAATGCGTAGACGGGGCCGTCTTCTTTGACCGAGGGCATGTAGTGGATGGGGGTGGTGGCCATCATCCAGGCGGTCAGGCCCAGAATCACCACACCGGCGGTGGCTTCGGTACCCACGGCACGGCGCAGGTGGCCCGCGGCACGGGCGTTGAGGCTGTTGGCATTGCGCATCCGGGTGAGCACGAAGGTGCGGGTGACGAAGGTGGCGTAGGCCATGAAGGCCACCACCAGGATCTTCACCAGCACCAAGCGGCCGTGCTGGCTGGTGAACAGGCTGGCGCCGTCGAAGCGGTAGGTGGCAAAGATGCCCGTGGCAATGGCAATGGGGATGGCCTTGGTGGCGATGCGACCAAAACCGCGAACGGCCTGCACCAAGTCGGGCTCGCCCGGCCCGATCAGCACCACACGGCTGAGGAGCACCAGTCCGCCCAGCCACGCCGAGACCGAGACCATGTGCAAGATGCCCGAGAGATAGCCGAGGCCCGGCAGGCGACCACCGGTGCGGTCGAAGCCGAAGGTGGCGCACATGATGAAGAGGGGCACCACGCCGGGCAACTGGGTGCCGGGGTCAAGGGCGCGCTGCGGGTCCCACGAGACCCAGCCCACCCCGGCCACCACCACGAGGCGCAGCAACAGGGCTTGGCCGGGCAGGGCATCGAACAGGGCACGCCAGGCGTTGGGGCTGATCGACGCGGTGACGCCGTCACCCGAATACTGGGCGGTGGTGTAGATCACCACCAGCAGGGTGGAGACCAATGCGCCGAGCCAGACGATGCGAATGAACCGCTTGCACACGGCGTATTCGATGCCTTCGGGCCAGGCGAACAAGATGAGAAGGAAGGCGCCGAACAAGGTGCCGACGAAGAGATACGAGAGCATCCGGAACAGCCCGAGCGGCCCGCCGACCCGGGGTGACGTGTCGACCACGGGGGTGGTTTCGCCGCCCGGAACCACGGTGACAGGCACGGTGGTCTGGCCGGGGATGGTGCTGGTTGTGGTGGTGGGAGCCGCGATCGATGAGGTGAAGGAATAAGCACCGCTGCTGCCGTCTGGCAGGGCCCAACTCACCACGCACGAACCCGCCTGGGGTACCTGAGTGAGAGGCACGCTGACCGTCTTCAGATCAGTCCCCAACTGCGGCATGCCGAGGCTGACGATGTTGCCGTTGCACACGAGCGACAAACCCATCTGGTTGACGTCGTTGGGGTTGCCGAGGGGGAAGGTGAACACCAACTGCAGTTGTGTGGGGGCAACGCTCACGTCTTCGCTGGCCGCGGGGTTGGAACTGGCCAACGTGTTGTTGCCCGCGGTGGATGCCTGCGTGGCCGATGCGCCGGCAAACAACAGCATCATCACGGCCGGCAACGCGGCGAGCAGGAAACGTCGAACAGTGCGGCCCATGTCGCAGTGAACGGTAGTCAACGACACCGCGTCAGAGGGTCACTTCACCCACTCGGTAGGCTCGGAGCGTGGCTGTGCAATCGCTTTATCGTCGTTACCGGCCACGGCGCTTCAGCGAACTTCGGGGCCAAGACCACATCGTTCGGGCGCTGCGCAACTCGGTCATCAACCAGCGCGAGGGCCAGGCGTATCTCTTCTCTGGCCCCCGGGGCACCGGCAAGACATCCACTGCGCGCATTTTGGCCAAGGTGCTGAACTGCGAAAACCAGATCGACGGCGAGCCCTGCTGCACGTGCGACTCGTGTCTCGCAGTCGAAGCGGGCACCAGCTACGACGTCATCGAGCTCGATGCGGCCAGCAACAACGGTGTCGAAGATGTTCGCGATCTCATCGACCGCGCCGCACTCGGAAGCCCCGGCCGTCATCGCGTGTTCATTCTCGACGAAGTGCACATGCTCTCGGCGGCCGCCGAGGCCGCGTTGCTGAAGACGCTCGAAGAACCGCCCGGTCACGTGGTGTTCGTGCTGGCCACCACCGACCCGCAAAAAGTCAGCGAGACCATCCGCAGTCGCACACAGCACTTGCAGTTCCACCTTTTGCCCATTCACGAACTCGAAGAGCACGTGAAGTTCGTCATCAAGGACGCCGGTCTCGAAGTCACTGCCGAAGCAATCGAGCAGGTGTTGGTGCAAGGTGGCGGCAGCGCGCGCGACACGTTGTCGGCATTGGAACTCGTGGTTGCCGCCGGTGGCGTTGCCGAAGAAGCCGTTGATCTCGACGAGTTCATCGAAGCAATCATCGACGGCGACCCCGGGCGTTCGCTCGCCGCGGTTGCGTTTGCCGTTCAACAGGGTCGCGACCCGCGCACGCTGGGCGAAGAACTCATTCGCCACCTGCGCGAGGCGTTCCTCACGCAAATGGCACCCGAGCTCGTGCAACTTCCCACCGAACGTGCCGAGCACGTTGCGCAGTGGGCGCAGCGCATGGGCAACGGCACCATCGTGCGTGCCATGGAAGTGTTGGGCGACACCTTGGTGGAAATGCGTCGCGCACCCGACGCACGCTTGTTGTTGGAAGTGGCGCTCATGAAGTTGGCCAGCCCGGCCGACCCCAGCAATCTCAGTGGCCTTGTCGCCCGTCTCGAACGTTTGGAGCAAACAGTTGCTCGCGGTGCAGTGGCCGGTGCGTCTGCACCCGCACCAACTCCGCCACCGGTGGACCCTGCAACAGGTCGTGCCAAGTTGGGCGGAGCAGCATCCACCGGCCCCATTCCGCGACCCGCAGCACCTGCAGCAACTGCAGCACCTTCACCTACTCCGCCGCCTGTGCATCCCGAGCCACGCAAGGCTCCTGCACCCACACTCAACACGAAGCCACAGCCTGTTGTGTCTACTTCGGGCAACCCAGCCGAAGTGTGGCCTGCAGTTCTCACGTCGTTGAAGCCGTTGGTGCGTGCGTTGTACAGCGCGTGCGCAGTGTCGTCGCCATCGCCCGACACCGTGGTGCTCAGTGCACCGAATGCGGTGCACCAGGGCAAGTGCAACGAGCACGCAGCAGTGGTCAAGGCGGCTTTCGCTTCTGTTGCCGGACTCGATGTTGCGGTGAATGTGGTGGTGGGCGAAGCAGGCGACAAGATTCGTTCGGGCACGCCGCGCACCGCGCCAAGCTCGAACACGCAGCGATCAAAGGCCCCCACCGACACGCCACCAGCTCACAGTGACATCGACGACATCGATCATCACGACATCGACCCCAATGAGTTGTCCGATCTCCCCACTGTTCCCGTTGAGTCCACCATCGATCGCATCACCAAGGCGTTCCCCGGTGCCAAGTTGGTGGACGAGAAAGATCTGAAGTGAGCGCATACACCCCGCCGGTGCAATCACTCATCGACGAACTGGGCAGGCTTCCCGGAGTGGGCCCGAAGTCGGCGCAACGCATTGCGTTCTACCTGTTGAAGGCGCCCGCACCCGACGTGCAGCGTCTGGCGCACTCCATCATCGACGCCAAGGCCAAGGCACGTTTTTGTGATCGTTGCTTCAACATCTCCGAAGGCGAGCTGTGCCCCATCTGCCAAGACGCGCGTCGCGACACGTCGATCCTGTGCGTGGTCGAAGAATCACGCGACGTAGTGGCCATCGAAAAGACAGGTGCATTCAAGGGCCGCTACCACGTGTTGATGGGCGCCATCAATCCGATGGAGGGCGTGGGTCCGGAACAACTGAAGATCCGCGAGTTGTTGTCGCGCTTGGATGGCGAAGGTGTGCAAGAGATCATCGTGTGCACCAACCCCAACGTCGAAGGCGACGTGACGGCCATGTATCTGGCGCGAACACTGCGCCCGTTGAACATCAAGGTCACACGTATCGCCAGTGGCCTGCCGGTGGGTGGCGACTTGGAATACGCCGACGAACTCACACTCGGTCGTGCACTCGAAGGCCGCCACGAACTCCACGACTGACAAGGTGGTTGCGAAGTTCGGCTACACAGTGTCGAGATGCTTCTTCGCCAGTGGCGACGGCTTGTAGATGGTGTGGTCACCGCTGAGGGCCACGGCAATCAACACAACGGGGATGTAGGCGCCCAGACCACCCCAGCCGAACAACTCGATGCCGATCACGATGCAGGTGACGGGAGTGTTCGATGCGGCGGCAAACACAGCGATCAGGCCGAGGGCCGCGAACAGCGGCACCGATGCGTCGGTGATGCGGGCGAACTGCGCGCCTGCAAGTGCACCCATGATGAACAGCGGAAACATCTCGCCACCCACGAAGCCGGAGCCCAACGAGGTGGCGGTGAAGACCAGCTTCCATGCGAATGCCGCCGCGGCAACGCCCACTGCGCCGGTGAGCGCCCCGTACATGAGATCAGTGGAGATGCCGAGATACGCGCGCGTGCCGGCAAGTGCGGTGAGCAGCAACACCACAACACCGCCCACCATCGGCCGCAACGGCGGGTACTTCACCAGGCGTGCAAAGAGATCCTTGATGCGATGCTCGGCCTGTATGTACGCAACTGCAACGAGCGCAAAGCACGCCGCTGCAGCAACGATTCGCCAAATGATGTTCCACGAGAACGACACACCGGTGATCGCATCGATGTGTTCATGGTCGGCGCCGACACGTTGTGCGATGTCGTTGGCGACCACGCTTGCCACAAGTGCAGGAAGCAGCGCGGCGGCGTGCGCTCGTGTGCGGCGCTGTGTCTCCAGGGCAAACAGTGCTCCGGCAACCGGCACACCGAAGAGTCCGCCGAAGGCCGCGGCAACTGCCCCCACGAGAAGAACGCGCCGCGATGCATGCGGAATACGAAGCCGACGTGCGATGTCGTCGGTGATGCTGGCCACCATCTGAACCGCGGCACCTTCGCGGCCGACGCTGGCACCCACCACGTGTGATGCCGCGCTTCCCGTGTAGATCATGGGTGCCATGCGTGAAGGCACTTCGCCATCGGGAACATGCACGGCATCGAGGACCAGGCTGGTTCCGCCCGCAATGGGTTGACCGAATCGGTGATACAGCAAGCCGACAAGCAGCCCACCGAGCGGCAGAAGGTAGATCAGCCACTCGTTGTCGTTGCGCACCGTTCCGGCCCAGTTCAACGAACCCAGGAATCCGGCGGCCACCAGACCGCCGATCACGCCGATGACGATTGCCGCGGCGAGATGTGCCGCGTGAGTCTTAGAGCGAGCGAACAATGATGGCGTCGCCTTGACCGCCGCCACCGCACAGCGCCGCCGCACCCATGCCGCCGCCGCGACGACGCAACTCATGCAAGAGGGTGAGTGTGATGCGGTTGCCGCTCATGCCGATGGGGTGACCAAGCGCGATGGCGCCACCGTTGACATTGACGATGTCGTCGGAGATGCCGAGTTCTTTCATCGATGCGATACCCACCGCGGCGAATGCTTCGTTGATCTCGAACAAGCTGAGATCCGACACCTTCTTGCCGGCACGGTCGAGTGCCTTCATGATGGCGCGACTCGGCTGGTGCAGCAGCGAGGTGTCCGGTCCGGCAACCATGCCGTACGACACGAACTCGCCGAGTGGCTTGACCCCGCGAGCTTCGGCGGCCTTCTTGCTCATCAACACAACAGCCGACGCACCGTCGCTGATCTGCGAAGCATTGCCGGCGGTGATGGATCCGTCTTTGTCGAATGCCGGCTTCAAACCGCCGAGTGACTCCATGCTGGTGCCGGGACGCACACCTTCGTCGGTTTCCACCAGGAGTGGATCACCTTTGCGTTGCGGAATGGCCACGGGCACGATCTCTTCGGCAAGGCGGCCTTCCTTGATGGCGTTGGCCGCGCGTTCGTTGCTCTTCACCGCCAGGTCGTCTTGTTGTTCGCGCGAGACATTGCCCGACGTGTAGCGCTCGGTGCCAAGGCCCATGAGACAGGCATCGAATGCACACCACAAGCCGTCTTTGATGATGGCATCGGCGAGTTCGGTGTTGCCGTAGCGGAAACCGCCGCGTGCACCCGACGCGATGTACGGCGCGTTGGTCATGCTCTCCATGCCACCGGCCACCACGATGTCGGCTTCACCCGCGGCGATCATCTGGTGAGCGAGATAAATGGTGTTGATGCCCGAGAGACACACCTTGTTGATGTTGACCGATGGAACGTTCATGGGGATGCCGGCCTTGACTGCGGCCTGACGTGCTGGCACCTGACCTTGTCCGGCCATCAGCACCTGGCCCATGAGAACGTGCTCGACCTCGTGGGGTTGAACGCCGGCACGGTTGAGTGCTTCGGCAATGGCGATGCCACCGAGGTCGGCGGCAGAGAAAGAGGCAAGGGCACCACTCATCTTTCCGATGGGGGTACGGGCTCCGGCAACGATGTATGAACCTGACATGTTGTCAAGCGTATGCCGGTTGGTGGTTGAGCACCGCTACCGGTGGGTAGCCTCCCCGAATGGCAGATACGTCAATGGGGGAAATCCGAGACGCGATTCTGGCGGGGGCCAACAGCGAGACAATCGCCAAGTTGCCGATTCCCGCCACCTATCGCGGCGCTCACGTTCTGAAGTCGGAAACCGAGATGTTCGCCGGAGTGGCGTCGAACGACAAGGACCCGCGCAAGAGCCTGCACGTGGGCGAGGTGCCCACACCTGAATTGGCCCCCGACGAGGTGTACGTAGCGGTGATGGCCTCGTCGATCAACTTCAACACCGTGTGGGGCAGCATCTTCGAGCCCGTGTCCACTTTCGGACCGATGGCCAGACTGGGCCGGGAGAGCACGTGGGCCAAACGCCACGACCGCGACTATCAGGTGGTGGGCAGCGACGGCAGCGGTGTGGTGCTGAAGGTGGGCGCAGCGGTGCGCAACTGGAAGCCCGGAGACAAGGTCACCATTCACTGCAACCATGTCGACGACCAAGACCAAAGCGCCCACAACGATTCGATGCTGGCTTCGAATCAGCGCATCTGGGGCTACGAAACCAACTTCGGAGGCTTGGCCGACATGGCTGTGGTCAAGGCCAACCAACTCATGCCCAAGCCTGCCCATCTCTCGTGGGAAGAAGCCGCCGTCAACGCCCTGTGCAACAGCACCAGCTACCGCATGTTGGTCTCGCGCAACGGTGCGCAGATGAAGCAAGGCGACGTGGTGTTGATCTGGGGTGCCACGGGTGGCATCGGTGCCTATGCCGTGCAGTACGTGCTGAACGGTGGCGGCATTCCGGTGGGTGTGGTGAGTTCGCCAGACAAGGCCAAGATCCTCCACGAAATGGGCTGCGAGGCGGTCATCGATCGCAAGACCGCCAACTACAAGTTCTGGAACGACGACAACACGCACAACGAATCCGAATGGCGACGCCTCGGCAGCGACGTGCGCGACTTGGTGGGCGAAGACCCCGACATCGTCTTCGAGCACCCGGGCCGCTCCACCTTTGCCGCGTCCATGTACGTGGTGAAGCGCGGGGGCACCGTGGTCACGTGTGCCGCCACCAGCGGCTACATGATGGAGTTCGACAACCGACACTTCTGGATGCGCCTGAAGCGTTTGGTGGGCAGTCACTTCGCCAACTATCGCGAGGCGTGGGAAGCCAACCGCCTCATCTCCAAGGGCATGATCCACCCAGTCATGTCGCAGGTCTTCGACCTGGAGAACGTGGGCGAGGCCGCCTTCCAGGTCCACCACAACATGCACGAGGGCAAGTTGGGCATTTTGTGTCTGGCCCCCGAAGCCGGGATGGGTATCGACGACCCGGCCTTGCGCGCCAAGGTGGGCGAGGCAAACATCAATAGATTCCGCCGTTAGTTCACCGAAAGTGAGACGATAGAGACATGTTGTTGACAGAGATCGACCACGTTGCCATTGCTGTTCGCGACCTCGAGGCCGCCATCGATTATTACGCCCGTGCTTTCGGCGCCGAGGTGGAGCATCGTGAAATCGTCGAGAGCGACGGCGTGGAAGAAGCATTGTTGAAGGTGGCCGAGAGCTACATCCAGTTGCTGACACCCACCAACGAAAACTCACCGGTGGCCAAAGCACTCGACAAGCGCGGCGAGGGTCTGCATCACATCGGCTATCGCGTCGACGACTGCGCCAAGGCTCTGCAGGCCATGATCGACGCCGGTGCAACACCGCTCGACAAGGCCCCCCGCCCGGGCAGCCGCGGAACCACGGTGGCGTTCATCCATCCCAAGGGTTCGTTCGGCACATTGATCGAATTGGTCCAGGAGTAGAGCCACGCCCTACTTGGTTGCGATCCTCGGCCTCGTTGCCGGATTCTGGGCGGTGCGCACCACCCAGCAGAACGTGCGACGCATTCGTCGGTCACCACTGATCATCGGCCTGCCCCAAACGGCCGCCATCGTGGCGTGGTCAGCGGTGGGAGCGCTGTTGATCTTTCGCGAACTCGATCGCGCGTTTCTCACGTTTGCCGCGCTTGCCACGTTCACCGGTCTGCTGGCGTTGTCGATCATCGATGCCATCACTCATCGCGTGCCCCGTTACATCACTGGGCTCATGATCGTCAGTGCAGTGCCCCTGATCGTGATCGATGCGTTGGTGCACGTGGACATCACCGAACTGTTGCGTGGTTTTGCCGGCGCGGTGGGACTCTTCATCGTCTACTCGCTGATCGGTGTCGCTTCGCGGGGTGGATTCGGCCGTGGTGATGTGATGTTGTCGCCATCCATCGGCTTCTTGCTGGCGTATCGCGGCTGGGAAGACCTTGTTCGGGGCACCGCGTATTCGTTCGTGCTTGCGGGCGTGGTGAGTGCGGTCTTGGTGGCCTCGCGTCAGCTTGGACGTCGCGACCACATTGCCTTCGTTCCCTACATCGCCGTGGGAACGTTGCTTGCCGTGTTGATCTAGGCTCGGCGACATGAGCGACATCGAAGACCGCCTGGCCATTGGCGACATCATCATCCGTTACGCCGATTCCATCGACCAGCAGGACTACGACCGCTATTGCACGTGCTTCACCGACGATGTCGAGGTGAGCGGGTTCGGTCCCGAGCCGATCAAGGGTTTGGCCGCATATCGTCCGTGGGTCACCGCGGCACGCGACAAGTACGGCCGTACGCAGCACATGATCGGCAACATTCAGGTTCAGGTGAACGGCGACACCGCCACCATGCGCAGCTACGTGCAGGCCACACATGAACTGCCCACCGACCCCGACAATCTCATCATTCTGTGGGCGGCCTACAACGACAAGTTGGTGCGAACCAAAGATGGCTGGAAAATCACGCACCACGAACTCGAGCGCTTGGTGAACGTGAAGAAGGTTCACATCACTTCGCTCTGACATTGTCGGATCAAGTGCGGGCCCCATTGTGAAAGTTCACCTTGTAGACGGCACGTACGAGCTGTACCGACAGCACTACGGCCAGGCCGTACGCCACAGCGAACCACCGCCTTTGGCGGCAACAATCGGTTTGTTGTCATCGACCCTGCAGTTGATTGCCGACGGCGCCACGCACATCGGTGTGGCAACCGATCACACCATCGAGAGTTTTCGCAACGACCTCTACGACGGTTACAAAACCAGCGAAGGCATGGAGCCGGTGCTGCTGCACCAGATCCCTCTTGCAGAAGATGTACTGCGGGCACTGGGTGTCACCGTGTGGGCAATGGAGGAGTACGAAGCCGACGATGCGTTGGCCAGTGCGGCAACTCTGGCCGGCGCTGACAAGCGCGTGCAGCAGGTGTTGATGCTGACACCCGACAAAGACCTGGGTCAGTGCGTGGAGGGCAACCACATTGTGCAGTTTGATCGGCGCAACAACGTGATCATCGACGAAGCAGCCGTGAAGGAAAAGTTCGGAGTGGGGCCCGCATCCATTGCCGACTATCTGGGGCTCGTGGGCGACACGTCGGACGGCTTTCCGGGGCTGGCCGGTTGGGGTGCGAAGAGCGCAGCCACCGTGTTGGCTCGCTACGGCTCGATCGAGGCGATTCCCGATGACGAGAAGCAATGGGATGTTCAGGTGCGCGGTGCAACCAAGTTGGCCACCACGTTGCGCGAACAACGCGAACTGGCTTTGCTGTTCAAGAAGATCGCCACCGTGATCACCAACGTTCCGGTGGGCAGTGTCGATGAATGGCGCTGGCAAGGGCCCACGTCAGACTTCGCGGATCTGTGCAAGGAGATGGGCCAAGAGAATCTGGCGAAGAAAGCCGCGGCGCTCGCCCCGAAATAGTGCAGCGACTGAGGTACCGGCCAGGCGATCTGCGGCACACGCCAAATCCGGCGGAGGCTGCTGCCTTCCGGCCCTGACCTGATTAACCGGGCCGACGTTGCACAGGACCCGACCGGCACCTCACTCGCTGCTGATCTGAGGATATCCGTCGCTAGCCTTCCTTTTCGCTCGCTCTGCGGGTGAATGACATATCTGGAAGGGTGCGAGAGCGGCCGAATCGGCACGCTTGGAAAGCGTGTGAAGTGAAAGCTTCCGTGGGTTCGAATCCCACCCCTTCCGCTGGAGCGGGGTCAGCCGTGGCTCCTGTCGTCGCTCTTGTCGAGGTAGCCGGCCCAGATGCGCAGAGCCTCGTCTCTCGAGAGTCGCGCCACTTCTTCTTGGCTGAGGCCCATTTTTCGAATCAGATTGCGGACAAGCTTCGCATCGAGAGTGTTCTCGGGAAGCGAAGGCGTCTGGCTCTGCGGCCGAGGCGGCAGGACGCCTCTCTCGACACAGTCGTAGAACTGTTGTTCTGTGACTCTCAACTGTTCCCGGAAGATCAGCGCAACGAGATGTGGATCATTGATCGAACCCGAGCCATGGGAAACACGGGTGCGCAAGATGTCACCGTTGGCGAGACGCAAGAAATAGCGGTGGTGATCACCGACACGGGAAGCGGCGCGCGAAGTGCCTTTACGTTCCCATCCTTCGACTTCGACGAACTTGTGATGGTCGGCGTGTCGGAGAGGTCTCATTCTTGTTCGAAGACGACACGTGTGAGTTCGTCGCGATCGCCTGCGTGGAGTGCAACTCGCAAGACAAGAAATCGATTGTGCGCATGGTTCGGCGCGGAGCGCAGATCATCCAACCAGTCGGTTGCATACGTGATGAGTGCATCGACGAACTGGGATTCAGCCTCGTCGTAGGTCGATCCGACTGCATGGACCGAGCCGTCTTTCAGCCACATCGCCACTTGACCATCGGTGACGGAGGTCTGGATGTCGAACGGAGCCTTGTCGGCCAGAAGGGTTTCCAGCACTGCAGCGTCGATGGCCGCCACCGGGCGATCGCGCATAACAACGGCGATTGATCCACGCTCGGCTTCGTCGAGGACCGTTTTGAAGTGATCACGTGCGGCGCGCGACTTGTACCGCGGGCCGATGGGAGCGGGGGTGGCGGAGGCGGGGACCATCACACGGATGGTACCAGTGGTACCACGTGTACCAGTCGGGGTGAATGTGGGCAGAGTCATGCCCTCTGTGTGCCGCGGAAGCGGGATCAGTTCACTTGGTTGAACTGGGCCAAGAGTTCGTTGCGGTAACTGTGCGTCGAGTCGAACCGCGACAAGAGATAGGGGCCCGACACCATGTGCTCGTGTTTGGGGGTCTCGCCTGGGGCCAGACATGACGCCAAGCATTCGATGTCGGCCCAGTACGGCGGGGTCACGAACATGGGAATGGAGTAGCGGTCGGTCTGGGGCGGGTTGACCACACGGTGCGGGTTCGACACCCACCGGTCGTTGGTCCAGATGGCCATGAGGTCGCCGATGTTGACCACCAAGTGATCGTCGGGAATCTCGACGCTGATCCAGTCGCCATTGCGTTGCATCACCTGCAGACCACCCACTCCGTCGTCGGACAGAAGAGTGACGCTGCCGTAGTCGGTGTGCGTGCCGCACCCGAGCTGGCCCTCGATGGGTTGCACAGTTTCCTGGGGCGGATAGTGAACGAAGCGCAGGTTGTACAGCGTCTCGCCCAACTCGACGAAATGCTCGACGGGGAGATCCAATGCCACGGCCATTGCCCGCATCACGCGTTCGGCGGCATCGACAACTTCGTTCCAGTACGCGTGATACGCGGCGCGGAACGACGGCGAGTCGGGCATCTGATTTGGTCCGTGCAGCGGCGTGCCTTTCACCACCTCTGGATGATCAGGCGTGTGGTCGATGCCGGTATCGATGGTTTCCTTCAGGTCGCCTGCCATGGTGTTCTTGTCGTCGAGAGTTTCGGTGGCGATGCCGACATATCCACGGTGGCAGTGGGAGTTGCCGATGGCGATCTTGTTCTTCTCTTCCACTGGAAGAGCGAAGAAC
>Ga0315899_10006510_pt1 | contig 12585 bp, 9 predicted proteins | sample LakEriMetagenome_2_FD_203518 | JGI IMG/M metagenome (GOLD analysis project Ga0315899, IMG submission 203518) | Freshwater fungal communities from buoy surface, Lake Erie, Ohio, United States - Buoy 4 MA112 | ecosystem: Environmental > Aquatic > Freshwater > Lake | place: USA: Lake Erie, Ohio...
CGGTTCACAACCTCCACAGGCTTCACACGGTCTCTCCCGGCCTGCGGGAGAGACCGTGTGCCCACATCCCAGACGCCCCTCTTCCTCAAGCCGGAGTGGGGCGTTTTGCGTTGGCGGGGCTGGGGTGATCTGTCCGATCCCCGGCGGCGCCCCACGCGCGGTCGTCACCTCAACCGTGACGTTCCACCAAGAGCGCCACGGCATTCCCTCCCCCCAGGCAGAGGGTGGCAACGCCGCGCCGGGCCTGCCGGGCGTGCAGCTCCCAGAGCAGCGTCACCAGCACCCGCGCACCGCTGGCCCCGATGGGGTGGCCGAGGGCAATCGCCCCGCCGTTGACGTTCACCCGGCTGGTGTCGAGTTCCAGCCCGCGCACACACGCCAGCGTCTGGCTGGCGAACGCCTCATTGATCTCGAACAGATCGATGTCGGCCACGCTCAATCCCGCCTTGGCCAGCACCTGCCGGACGGCGTCGATCGGAGCGAAAAACAGCCGTCGGGGTTCCCCCCCGCTGGTCGCACTGGCCACGATCTGGAACTTCCAGGGAGTGTGCAGCCTCGCGGCGGTTGCTTCGTCGACCACCGCCACACTCGCGGCTCCGTCGGCCAGCGTCGAGGAGTTGCCCGCCGTCACGCTCCCCGCCGGGTCAAATGCCGGCCGGAGCTTCGCCAGCGTCTCGAGCGTCGTCTCGGGGCGAATCCCCTCGTCGGCTTCCACGTTCACGGTCTGCCCTTTGACCCGCACCGGGACGGGGACCAGCTCGGCCCGAAACGCCCCCCGCGCCTGCGCCTGACCGGCCCGGGTCTGGCTGGCAAGGGCGAGTTCGTCCTGGTCGCCCCGGGTCAGCCCCGCTTCCCGCACCGTGAACTCGGCATGTTCCCCCATGCCGCATTGCTCGAGGGCACACGTCAGCCCGTCGAGCAACATCGAGTCTTCCACGGCGGAATGGCCGAATTTCAGCCCTTCCCGGACCCCGCGCAGCAGGTGGGGCGCCCGGCTCATGTTCTCCATCCCTCCCGCCAGCACGACCCGGGCATCGCCGGCCCGCACCGCCTGGGCGGCCAGCATCACCGCCTGCAGCCCCGAGCCGCATACCTTGTTGACGGTGCAGGCGGAGATGGTATGCGGCAAACCGGCGGCCAGCGCCGCCTGCCGGGCCGGGGCCTGACCCACCCCCGCCGGCAAGACCTGCCCCAGCATGACCTCGTCGACCTGCCCCGGGGCCAGCCCCGCCCGGCCCAGCGTCGCCTGCAGGGTGACTGCCGCCAGTTGGGGGGCCGGGACGTCGCGAAACGCCCCCAGAAAACGGCCGATGGGAGTGCGGGAACCAGACACCAGAATGGCAGCGGGCATGCCAGGGTTTGCCAAAGGGGGGACGGGTACAGGCCGAGCGTCGGCGGAGACGGGGGAACTCCCCTCCCCGCGGGGGGAGGTCTTTCCTATCATACCCGATTCTTCCCGGCGGGGCCGCACGTGGTCCCGGGGATGCGGTTTCTTCCCTCTGTTGGCGTGCTGGTCTGAATCGTTATGCCTTCCGCGGTCTCGATGGACAAGATTGTGGCGCTCTGCAAGCGCCGGGGATTCATTTTCCAGTCATCCGAGATCTACGGCGGGCTGAACGGCTTTTGGGATTACGGCCCCCTCGGGGTCGAACTCAAGCGCAACGTGAAGGAGGCGTGGTGGCGTGACATGATCACCAACCACGACGAGTTCTCGACCCCCTCCGGGGCCCCCTCGGCCTTCTCGATGGTCGGCCTCGATTGCTCGCTGATCATGCACCCCCAGGTCTGGAAGTGCTCGGGACACTACGACCTGTTCCACGACATGATGTCCGACTGCCGGGAAACCAAGCGGCGGTTCCGCTTCGACCAGATCCGCGGCCGCTGGGTGCACGTCGAGAAAGACGCCCGCGGGATCCATCGCTACTTCATGATGACCGATGCCGACACCCCCGAAGCGGGGCTGGAAGACACGGTCGTCAGGGCGTGCAAGTTCTTCGACGTGCGCCGCAAGGATGCCGAGGCCGCCTTCACGTGGCAGTCCCCCGGCCTGGTGGGCATCACCCCCAAAGACAACCTCGCCCACGTGGTGACTCCCGGGGCGACTCAGCCCGGCACCATGACCGAGCCGCGGGAATTCAACCTGATGTTCAAGACCACCATCGGGGCCCTGGGGGGAGCCGAGGATGCCGCGTTCCTGCGTCCCGAGACGGCCCAGGGAATGTTCGTGAACTTCAAGAACGTGCTCGACACCCAGCGGGTGCGGGTCCCGTTCGGCATCGCCCAGATGGGCAAGAGCTTCCGCAACGAGATCACCCCGCGCAACTTCACCTTCCGCTCGCGCGAGTTCGAGCAGATGGAGATGGAGTTCTTCTGCCATCCCGATCAGTCGCGGGCGTGGTACCAGTACTGGCGCGACCGCCGGTACCAGTGGTACCTCAGCCATGGCTTGGGCAGCGACCGGCTGCGGCTGCGCGACCACGCCGCCGACGAGCTGAGCCACTACTCCGTCGGAACGGCCGACGTCGAGTATGCCTTCCCGTTCTGCGAACCGGGCGAGTTTGGCGAGCTGGAAGGGGTCGCCCATCGCGGCGACTTCGACCTGCGGTCGCACATGGAGGGGAAGCTGGTGCGCGACGCCAGCGGCTGCCTCGCGGTCGAGACCGGTCCCGATGGCAAACCGCGTCATCAGGGAAGCGGCAAAGACCTGGTGTACTTTGACGATCAGTCGCGCGAGCGGTATGTGCCCCATGTGATCGAACCGGCCGCCGGGGCCGACCGCGCCACGCTCGCCTTCCTCTGCGAGGCCTACCACGAAGACGCCCAGCCGGATGAAAAGGGGGATCTGCAGCCCCGGGTGGTACTGAAGCTGCATCCCCGGCTGTCGCCGATCAAGGTGGCCGTGCTGCCCCTCGTGAAGAAAGACGGCATGCCCGAACTGGGGCTCGAGCTGTATCGCAACTTCAAGCGGGCGGGCATTCCCAGCTACTTCGACCAGCAGGCGGCGATCGGCAAGCGGTACCGTCGGCAGGACGAAATTGGCACTCCCTGGTGCATCACCGTCGACGGGCAGTCGCTGCAGGACCAGACGGTCACGCTGCGCGACCGCGATTCGCTCGAGCAGGTCCGCCTGCCGGTGAACAAGGTGATCGACGAGATCGCCGCCCGGTTGCGGGGATAACGCTCCTGGCCCACCGCTGCCGCCCGACCAGAGGAAGGCCCGCCGGGGTACGGACCCAACGTTTCCCCGGCGTGTGTTCTCTGGTCAGCCTCTGGCAGCTGGGGTATGATGCATGAATGACCGGCCGGTCTCTGTGGTGTCCGTGCGCACAGAGGCGGGCAATGTCCTTTTCGCCGTCCGGGCGTGAAAGGACGAGAGGACCGGGAGGGGGGGAGTGGTTGGCCCCTCAGGTGATCACACCCGTGTGGTCCCGGCCGAGAGCAGTCCAGCAGGATCATTCCCAGAAGATTCGGGTTCCATGGCGAAGCGAACAATCAATCGGCGTGAGCTGCGTGAACAGGCCGAGGCGGCTGAAAAACGGGGTGTGAGCGCTCCGGAGACGGCCGAAACCTCCGAAAAGGGGGCCAAGAAAGAGTCCAAAAAGAAGGCGGCCGCCCCCAAGGCCAAGCGGGTCAAGACGAAGGTCATTATCCGCAAGAAGCTGTTGTGGGGTGTCTACAGCGGCACGATGAAGGAAGAGGGGCGGTACGCCTACGCCGACCGCGCTGCGGCCGACAACCGCGCTGCCGAACTCTCGGCCAAACACAAGAAGATCTTCTTCGTGCAGCCCATCAAGGAGCCGCTGGGAGAAGGTGTCGCCGCTGCCGAGGAAGAGGCGGCCGAAGCCGAAGAGTAACCCCGGGGGCGGAGCGCGTTCCTGTCCCGCAGGGACCGGAAAGAGCGTGGTGTTCCCCGGAATTCTCTCCGTCGCCGGGAACCGTCGTCTCGCGGCGAACCGTGCCACAAAATGCCAACGGACCTGGTCAGTGTCTCACTGACCAGGTCCGTTGTGTTTTCCGATCATCTGGACGGAGGGTTGATCCCAGCCGGCGGTCTCTCAGGCCGCGCGTGCGAATTCGCCGCCGGGATCTGGTTGGCTCAGCGGCCCCAATCCCGGTGGGTCGCCCGCACCGGCACTACCACTTCCAGCCGGCCCGCAGCTCATCGTTCACCACCGCTCCGATCGGCCATTCGTTCTGGTAGAGCTTCGCGATGCAGGTGGCCGCCTCGATGGCCATGTTGTCTTGAGAGAGCTTGTCGGCCCCTCCCAGATGCGGGCTCACAATGACGTTCGAGAGGGCGAACAGCGGGTTGTCGGACCCCGCCGGTTCATGCTCGAAGACATCGAGCCCCGCTCCCGCCAGATGCCCGCTCTTCAGGGCGGCCAGCAGGTCCTGCTCGCACACCAGCCTGCCGCGGGAGGTGTTGATCAGCACGCTGCCCGCCTTCATCTTCGCGAAGGTCTTCGCGTTGAACAGGTGGTGCGTCTCGGCATTGTGCGGGCAATGCAGGCTCACATAGTCGCTGCGGGCCAGCAGGGTGTCGAAGTCGACCAGCTCGACTCCGTGCTGCCGGGCGAAGTCCCGATCGGGGTAGGTCTCGGCCGCCAGCACATGCATCCCCATCGCCCGGCCGCGGATGGCCGTACTGCGCCCAATGCGCCCCAGCCCCACCAGTCCCAGGGTGTTGCCGCGCAGCGGACGGGTCGCCCCCAGCGACCACTGCCCCGTGCGGGTGCGGTGATCATTCACCACCACGTTCTTGGCGAAGGCGAAGATCAGGGCGAACGCCTGCTCGGCCACCCCTTCGTGATTGGCGGTGGGGGTGATTGTGACGGCGATCTTCCGGTTCGTGGATTCCGGGACATCCACCCGGTCATAGCCGACCCCCGCCCGGGCGATGACCCGCAGGTTGGGCAGCCCGGCGAGAATCTCGGGGGTGAAGTACTCACCCCCGGCAATTACCGCCGAGGCGGGTTTCAGCACGCGGATGGTCTCGGCGGCCGAGCAGAGCCCGCGGGTGAAGGTCGGCTCTTCGGGATAGGCGATGGTGAACCCCGCCCGTTCGAGAATCTCGACCCAGGGACCACGGACATGCAGGAGGGCTTCGGGGGTGATCAGGGCGACAGGCATGCGGACACACACAAGAACCACGCGGGAGGTCAGGACAAGGTGTCGCTCACCAGAGCGGACACGGGCACCTGACGGGAAAGACGAACCCAATGCCTGGCGGGTGTGGGCGGTCAGCCACGCCACACGGCGGACAGCGGGTCCCGTTTATCCGGTCTCTGTGAAGTCGGGTCAAGCGAACCACCTGTCTGGTCCCGGCTTGCCAGTGACCTGAGACCGTTCACTCGACAAGTCCCACAGCGGTCGAGAGGCCGAGGCAAAGGGATGGATGTGGTGCGGCGAGCCCGGGACTTACGCTTCGATCCACCGGCAGAGCAGGAAGATCTCGAGGGCCAGGTCGGAATTGAGAACCGCAATCAGCCGCAGGCGGTCGAATTCCGTCCCCCCCACGTGCTCGAAGTGCTGACGGAGCAGCCCGCGTGACACCGGGAATTGTTCCAGAAAGGCGGTCAACCGCGGACGAAGGTCCCGGAAATACAACTGGACGAGCGACTGCAGTTGCCGTTGATCCCAGGCCTGCAGTTGGGCTGGAGTCTTCCACCGCAAGAATCCCCGCTGCCCCAGCCAGGTCTCATTCCACCAGAGAAACCGCTGCAGATTCCGGTTTTGTTCCTGCCATCGGCGGTAGTGCAGGTTCTCGCACAATCGTCGGACCAGTTGCAGACACTTCGCCTGGTGTTGGTCATCCAGCCAATCATCGGGCTCTGTCCCGGCCTTCTGGGATTGAAGCAGAGACAACAGGCTCCAGACAGCCACAAAGTTCCGGACCGCTTCGGTGTCGGCCGAATTGGTCTGGGATAGCCCAGACCGGGGGCCAAAGGCCCGCTCACATCCAGCCCAATCCGCCGCGATGTCGCTGCAGCAGGTGAGCCAGCGCTGCTCGAAATCATCCGCTCCCAGACACCACGCCCGCAGCACCTCGTCGCACCGTTCCCGCAGCGGGTCTCCATTCCGGAACGTCGGCCGCTGTTGTCGATAGCGCAGCAAAAACTCCAGCACCCGAATCTCGGTTTCCTCGGCGGGAGTGTACTCGACATCGACTTCAATTGTGCCGCACCGTGCAAGCTGGCTGGCAATCCACCCGGCATCGGCCTGGAACAGAAACGTCCGCATGAGGAACCGCTCGAAGTCGGCGCGCTGTTGGCGAGCGGCTCCCACCGTGACGGCAAGACACTGCGGAATCAGCCGGGAGATGGCTTCGGTATCGCCCCGGGCGGCCAGCGCCTTCCACAAGGGGGGACTCTGCAGAAAGATCTGCAGCGGACTCGCGTGCCGAAAGAGCACTGGCAGCAACCGGTCGCAGGCCGCTGCCGCCTCGGGGCTGTCCAGAAACTCGCGCAAGACTTCGAGCAAACGCGGGTCCCGCGGGAATCTCTGTTGTGCCCCCAGCAACTGCTCGAGGAACCGCGCCTCATCCCCGCCGGCGTTCACATCTTCGAGGAAGATCCGCACCAACTCGTCCGCGCCAGACCACGCCTGTTCCTGCAACTGGGCCAGCAACTCGGCGGGGGGCACCTCCTGGATCCGCTGGTGCAGGGGAACCAGCCGGGGCCGGGCAGGACGCGGCAGCGGCCTGGGCACTGTCGGCTCGGAGACCGTCGAGTCTGAGTGAGCGGGGAGTCGGCTCCCGGTGGATTCCTCTGTCGGCCGCAAGGAGGTTGGCTCGGCGGGTTGACGCGGTATCTCGGCGGGGGCGGGGACCACCGGCTGTGGTCGGGAACCGGGGTCTTCGCCGAACCGCTTCAGCCATTCGTCGAGAGACTCGTACGCCGCCCGAATCTTCCGGAATTCCTCGGGGAACTTCTCGGGCTTGAAGCGCTGCAGCCAGAAGTGATAGCGCTGCTTCAGGGCCCGCCGGTCGAAGCGTGGGGGGAGCCCAAAGAACTCGGCGGGTTGATCCGGCAGCCGATCCCAATCCGGAGACTCTTCGGTCATGGTCCGACCTCACTTCCGAAACCGGGGGGATCGATCCCACAGACCCGGTACGCTGTTCCCGCGATCCCCGGGGGCCGCGTGGAGCGCCTGAGCCGGCGCTGGGAATTCCTCACGGGGCAACTCGCTGCTGCAGGCGGACACACTTCTGCCGCAGTTCGCGAAACTGTTCGAACAGATCAGGATTTGCGGCATACTGCTGTTGGGCTCTCGATATCGACTCGTCGAGATTTTGCAGACGGCGGAGCAGCGCCTGGGTCATGGGCGAATTGGCTTGTGCGGTCGCCGAATCGGCTGTCAGCGCACTCTCGAGAAAATCCAGCGTTTCTCGCGCGTGGCGAATATCGCGCTCTCCAGCCGTCTCGACCAGTTGCCCAGGCAAGATCCCGGCAGGAGGATCCGCCGCCAGCGGTCCCGATGGCCCCCCAGAGATTGCGCCGGAACCCGAGGCTCCCTGCGGCCGGGATTGAATCGTGGTGCCCACCAGCGACGAAGAGGCGGGGGACGAGTTGAACGACACGAACCAGCGTGCCACAGACATCACCGCCAGAACCAGCGCGATGACCACGCCACTCTGAGCGCCCGAATGCTGGGTGGGTTGCGGACGCGAACCGGTCTCAGCACGCGATTGTCCACCCGAATCGGCGGCCGGGGTGTGTCCCAGGGCGCTCGCCAGTGACTGCTGCCCCGCCGCCCGTGCGGCACACCGCTGGCACCACTGCGCGAGCCGCTCGATGTATCGCGGTTCGAATCCCGGCAACAACCCGGGCAGCCCCTGGAAGAATTGCTTCACTGTGGCGGCCCGGCCCCAGTCCTCCGGCGGTATCTCGCGCAACTGGGTGCGCACCGTCTGGCCCTGGTTCCACGGCCGGATCAGTGCCTGCAACAGCAGCGACCGCAGGCGGGGCGACCAGGCATCGGGGCAGTGCCCCAGCAGTTCGTCACGGGCCTCGACAATCATCTTCCCCCGGGCCGCCAGGGACTGGATCTCGGGCGCATCGGACAGAGTCAAGCGGTTGAGGAAGCCCAAGAGTTTTGTCGTGTCGGCTTCGTCGCACGAACTCCAGACGAACTCAAGTTGATCCCAGTCGGCACGCCGGGCCCGGGAGGCGGCGACTGCCGTCCAGGGGAGGATGGTATCGCCTGCCGGCGACGGTCGCGGCGTGCCGGTCGTCTGCAGCGAACGGTGGGCGTGCCAACCCCGCCGCAGATTGAGGCAGCGTTCGCCCGAGGAAGCGGTCAACACGGCCGTCAGATACGACCGGAGCCGTTCGTCCGCCGCGGAACCAACGGGGGAGCCTGCTCCGTCTTTGGACAGAGGCCCGGCCTCAGGGGGGTCAGGAGGCATTGGCGTCTCCCTCGAACTCCGGAGCTTCGAATCCGAGCAGAGCCAGAACCTGCAGCAGCGTGCTGCGGGACGCGGCGAACACCTCCCGATTGCCCGACGAGAGTCCCTGTTCGAACACATCGAGTGCTTCTTCGAGTGTGGCCCGGTCCTGTGGTGCCACCTCTCCCACCAGCCGTTCGCAGTACTGCAACAGCCGCTGGTTCTCGAGCTGGTCACGGGGATAGAACTTGACCTGCCGCATCCGCTCGACCGCCTCGCGGACTTCGGCGGGAGAAAGTCCTGCGGCATCCTGGTTGAGGACCACCTGAAACCGTTTGTCGGTTCCGGGAACCAGACTTTCGACCTCCAGCAGCCCGTTCAGGTCATAGGTGAATCGCACGATAATCGTCTGGCCCGGGGGTCCGGGAGGAATGCCCGACACCTCCAGCGTCCCCAACTGGAGATTGTCGCGACAATGCCGCGATTCCCCCTGGAAGATCTGCAGCTTGATGCTGGTTTGATTCATTGAAAGGGTGCAGTAGATCTCTTCGCGCGAGACGGGAATGGTGGTGTTGCGGTGGATGATGGGGGAGAAATAGCCCTCTTCCTGTCGGCCGCCGATGACCTTGGCCACCTGCACCCCCAGCGAGTGCGGACAGACATCGGTCATCACCAGGTCCTGCACTTCCGCCTCATCGCGCATCAGGGCCGACTGGATGGCCGCGCCCAGGGCCACCACTTCGTCGGGGTTCAAACCGCCTCGAGGAGGCCGGCCGAACATCCCGGTCATCAGCCCGGCCACATCCCGCAGGCGCGACGCACCCCCCACGAGAATCACATCGTCCACCTGGGCCGGCCCCATCTGGGCGTCGCGCAGCACCCGGTCGAGTGGCCCCTGCAACCGCTTGAGCAGGGGCTGTGCGATGCGGGTGAAATCCTCCCGGCTGAGGGTGATCACCTCGCCTCCCGTCGGGAATTGTCCCTCGGCATCCGGCAGCCGGATCGACGCCGTCTCGGTCTCGAGCAGGGCCCGTTTGGCCGCCTCGCACTCGGACCGCAGCCGCGACACCCGCCTGGGATGCCGGTGTTCCTCAACCTCCAGTTGCAGGCCTTGCCGGGAGAGCAGGTCGGCCACGATCCGCTCGGTGAAATCTTCTCCTCCGAGAAAATTCTCGCCGGCGGTGGCCACGATCTCCATGATTCCCGACGACACATCCATCAGCGTGACATCGAACGTTCCGCCCCCCAGGTCAAAGACCAGCAGCCGCTTCTCGGCATCCCGCTCGTGGAACCCATACGCCAGGGCGGCGGCGGTCGGTTCATTGATGATGCGGCGGACCTTCAGCCCGGCCAGTTCGCCCGCCAGCCGGGTCGCCTTGCGCTGATGCTCGTTGAAATACGCGGGGACGGTGATGACCGCTTCCGAGACGCTCCCTCCCAGAAACAGTTCGGCATCCTGCTTGAGTGACCGCAGGATGAGTGACGACAGCTCGGGAGGCGTCATCACCCGATCCGCCAGGGAGACCTGTCGCGACTGCCCCATCCAGCGTTTGAAGGCCCAGACGCAGCGTGTTGGCTCAGTGACCCGCAACTCGCGGGCCGTGTCGCCCACCACCACTTCACCCGAACCAAGCACACCGACAATGGAAGGGGTCAGCACCTTGCCATGGGCATTGGGAATGAGCCGGGGCTGGCCATTTTGAAACACCGCCACGAGGGAATTGGTGGTACCAAGGTCGATTCCGACGATGTGCGACACGGGGCGAATTCCTCGCGAACGATTGGACGGTCCCACGACGTTGGGCGCTGGTTGGCGGTGATGTCGCCCGATTTCCCTGCCCGGCCCCCAATTCCATGCTTCCTGATGCTGTGAGGCCGACGTTATTTATAAGTCGATGTCGGGTTCTCGCAAAGTCTCCCGACGGTGGTCCCCAGTGCCGGGTGCCTCCGACGATTCCGGGAGGAGTCTTGATCGACGGGAGGGGCTTCCCGGGTGGTCGTCTTGTCCACAAACGTGGCGACGAGCCTGAAGGCTTGTCGAGTCACCGTTGGCCACAACACCAGGTGAGGGGAGGGCCGATGTGGAACAGGCTTGTCAGCCTGTTCGTGAAATGGACATGGACGAACGGCACGACGGGCGGGGGGGTGCGAAGGAGACTGACAGACCTGGAGGTCACTCACCACCTTGGAAGCGGTGCGGATGATTGGTCGATGTGCGGCAATCGAGGTCGAGAGGCACAGGCAGGCCACACGCCGCTGCGGAGTTTAAAACCGTACGAGCTCAAGCGGCAGAGCCGGACCCGGCGATCGCCAGGTCGTCAGCCTTCGAACCGGTTGTTCGGGCAAAGCGGGAACGGATTTGTGATTGGCAGGTTGTAGGGAATCTGGATGTGTGGAGAAAACAGGCTGCCGGAGGGTGAAGGGACTGGCGTTGGGACGCAAGTCGAATTCCTGAACTGAGCCACGACGACCTGGATTATTCGCGGCCGTTGTTGGGCCAGTGCTCGGTCATGGTCGGCCCAGGTCGCCGGAGCACTCAACGCGGCCTCATTCCCATTTTCACCTCCGGGGGGGTGATTTTTGCCAGGTTTCCATCGTCAGGATCAATGGTTTTCATCTTCAATCATCGAAACAATAAGACTCGGCCCGCCTCACAAACAGCAAGGCCGCACTCGGGCGCTCTCGGCACACAACGGATTCCTTGAAAGAGTGGGGATTTCAATTCGCATGGAGCCTGCCGGCCAGCACCTGTGAGGCCAACGGAAGGAAGGAGAGTGACGAATGGGACAACTGCAAGTGTTGCCCTGCCTGGATTCGAAGCAGTTGGCCGAAGACCGGCGTCGTGAATTGAATCTCACCCCGGAGTCCGCCCGGAACCTGGGGCTCTCGGCCCTGCAAATCCTCCGGACGGGAGAGTATCAGCCGGAGAGCGGGCGGCGGGTGGTGTTGCGGCATTGCATCGCAGCCTGTCGAGAGCGGGTGGTCAGCATCCGTCCCGATGATCCCTTGCCTCAAGCCACAGGAAAGTTGTTTGAGCACACACGGGTGCAGGTGCGTAACCAAACAACCTTGGGGGCGGCACGCGACCTCGGGCAACGGGGCCAGGCCACCCTGGCATTGAACTTTGCGAATGGGCTACAGCCCGGAGGCGGATTCCTGGGAGGAGCACGAGCTCAGGAGGAGTCGCTGTGCCGCTCAAGTGCACTGTTTGCAACTCTGAAAAATGATCCGATGTACGCATTCCACTGGGAACGGGGACTCAATGACTCGACCAATTGGGCGATTCTCTCGCCCGGGGTCCCGGTCTTCCGTGGTGATGACGGGGCTCTGCTCGAAACCCCTTGGAAGCTGGATTTCTTGACCTGTGCGGCCCCGTATGTCCCGGATGTTGGTCAACCACGAGCGGGCGAGTTGCTCGAGAGACGCATTCATCGGGTGTTGTCCATCGCCCGCTCCTGGCACTACACCAGCCTCGTTCTCGGTGCCTGGGGTTGCGGGGAATTCGGCAATGATCCCGAACGGACGGCGCGCGATTTCCGTGCCGCGTTGGAAACCGTCTTCGACGGTGTGTTTGAAGACGTGGTCTTCGCGATCACCGATTGGTCTCCCAATCGCCGGAGACTCGGGCCGTTTCGGGATGTGTTCGCTGGGCACGGATTGTGAGACCGGCTCGCGGTAACCTCGCACAGCACTGGGGACCAATCACGGCTGTGCCCACCGGATTGTGCGTGGTGCTACGTCTCCGTCAGTCGAGAGCCTCCGGTCCATCGCACGTCGTGTCAGGTCGCCGTGGCGCCCCCGAGTAGCACAAAGGCCTGAGGGCAGGTCCTCCGCGACGAGTGTTCCGTGTCAGGAATCGCTGTCTTCTCATTGCACCCCATGTCAGGGAGCAGAGTCCTGTGGCCAGGGGGACGCGAGCGAAATCGATTTTGAAAGGCAGACAAACCGGCTTCGATAAGGGTTTCACCCAATAACGGATGACCTACTCCACGTACCGTTGTGGAACAGGCTTGTCACCTGTTCGTGAAATGGGCGTGGACGAACTGGCGCGACGGGCAGGGCTGTGTAATGGGGACTGACAGACCTGGAGGTCTGTCACCACGGACGTCGATTCCGCCCCTCCTTTCCAGATGCGCACCTGCGGTGCTTTCGGGTCGGGTTTTTGTCGGGGACAATGGAGGGTGGTGGATTCGGTTCGC
>Ga0315899_10006511_pt1 | contig 12585 bp, 15 predicted proteins | sample LakEriMetagenome_2_FD_203518 | JGI IMG/M metagenome (GOLD analysis project Ga0315899, IMG submission 203518) | Freshwater fungal communities from buoy surface, Lake Erie, Ohio, United States - Buoy 4 MA112 | ecosystem: Environmental > Aquatic > Freshwater > Lake | place: USA: Lake Erie, Ohio...
CCTTATCGTTGAGAGGATTGGTCTTTCCCATATTGCGCCCAGGCTTTAACTGGTAATACCAAATCTTCTTAGTGGGTTCCCCTTTTTTGAAAAAGAGCACAGCCGTCTTAACTCCAGCTCCTTGGAATGTCCCACTTGGGCATTCAAGAATCGTATGTAAGTTGGTGTCTTCAAGAAGGAGTTTGCGGACAGCAATAGAAGCATTATCTGTATTGGATAGAAAAGTATTCTTGATGACAATTGCAGCTGAGCCCGCTGCGCGAAGAATCTTTATAAAGTGTTGCAAGAATAGATAGGCCGTTTCACCGGTTTTAATTGGAAAATTCTGTTGAACCTCGGCTCGTTCTTTACCTCCGAAAGGTGGATTGGCTAGAACAACGTCAAAACGATCCTTTTCTTGAATATCTGAGATATTTTCTCCCAAAGTATTTGTATGCATCAGGTTAGGTGCATCAATCCCATGCAAAATCATGTTCATAGTGCCGATAATGTAGGCAAGGGACTTTTTTTCTTTTCCAAAGAATGTTTTCTTCTGCAATGTTTCAATGTCTGAGGGAGTTAATTCTTTAGACTGCATCAAGTATGTATATGCCTCACAAAGAAATCCGGCAGATCCAACAGCTCCATCATAAATAGTTTGACCAATCTTTGGGTCGACAACTCTTATCATGGCTTTGATTAGTGGACGTGGCGTGTAATACTCACCGCCATTTCGACCAGCGTTACCCATATTCTTGATTTTGTCTTCATACAAGCTAGACATCTCATGCTTGTCTGCAGATGTTTGAAACTTTAATGTATCGACTAATTCAATAATTTCGCGAAGATTGTATCCACTTTGTATCTTATTCGTGACTTCAGAAAATATCTCGCCAATTTTATACTCAAGTGTATCTACCGCACTAGTTGAAAACTTAAACTTACTGAGATAAGAAAAAAGTTGGTTATTAACAAAATCTCGTAGATCATCTCCCGTTAACGCAACATTAAAATCTATCTTGCCGGCTGCGTCTTTCGGACAGGCCCAGCTCTCCCAACGATATGGTTTCTCAAGAATTGGTAAAGACTTCTCCCCTGCCAGTTTTTTGGCGAGACTGCGTGCATGATCTAAGTCATCCAAATACTTCAAAAAAAGAATCCACGAAGTTTGTTCAATATAGTCGAGCTCGCTCGAGCACCCTGCATCTTTGCGCAAGATATCGTCAATTTGCTTAAAAACATTTTCAAACAATTGAACTCCTCTTTTCCTGGGTAGAACTTTAGTCATCCTTGCCGTTTTTTTCTCAAACTTCTTCAGCATTCCTTAGGTTTATCCAAACTCTCACTGGCCGCAGATTTTAAATCCTTGCGCAGCTGATGCAGCATCTTTGGCAAGGCTTTCTGCACTTCTAATTCAACCAAAAACTCTCTAGCTAGTCCCAAATCTGCAGCTACTAAGAGGCTAGTTAGCTCTGAGACAAGCTCACCTGCACGAGAGTTTTTGGCTTTTTCACATTCACGAAATATCTTGGTAAGAGTAGGCAAAAGGTTCACGGTTTGATTATGTCCTATAGTTCTATGAATACTCAAGGAGAACTCCTTTTTGCTTGCAGCCTCAAATACAAATCCTTTTTGAAGGAGATGATTGACAATTAATTCTGCATCATGTGATTTTTTATCCTTATGCAACTTTTACATCATCTCCTTCTGCAAACTTTGCTAGTCGTTTAACTTGAAATTCGACTGTAGTCTTTATTGAAACTCGAGCTGACTCAATCCGGTCAAGAGAGGTTCTAGCCGATCGGACAGCCCCTTCGATCCCATCTAGATTCATCATTGCACCATGTAGTTGTTCTGCAACTTCATGGAATATTTTTTGATCAAAGTCTGTGCCCTGCATTTGTCTTGCAATCACAGTGGCTCTTGCAAAACTAATGACACACATCAGAACTGCTGGGTCATCTATATCTGGATCAAAGGCGACAAATAGTTGCTTAGAATCGGTGATACTCATTCTACTTTTATTTGGCATTTGATCGATATTCTGTACAACTGCAATTGCCAACTCTGCACCTCGATTCAACGTAGCTGTCTCAAGCTCCCTTCTCCACTCTTCGCGTGTAAGGTTCATAGACTTAGTTTCTATCACGATATTAATCGATTGATCTCGGGTAAGACTTTTATTTAGCGTTAACAAAACATCGCCTTTTTTGCAGTTTTTGATATTTCCAGTGATTGCTCCAGTACGCAATGCCTCGTCTCCTGATGCCGTTGCTATTTGAGTAATCATCTCGAAAACGGCTTGCTCAAATGGCAGACCTTTTTTAGTCGTATTTGCCACAATTACCTTGCGAGTTTCCAGTGCTTCTAATTTGAGTTTGAGTTGCTCTAGTTTTTCACCCAGCCCTTTATTCATCTCTAAAGAGGTTTGCAAGATATCGGACTTTAGGGCGCGAAGAGGTGAATTTTCAGAGTCCAAGCTCAAGGAACCTCCCATCGAAATAGAAGCTTGGGATATAACCCGATGCATTTCCTTTGAGAAGGAATCTAGCTTGTCATCTAATTTTTTGGATACTTCTCGAGGCACGATTGCATTCTCCCCCACAAATAAGGCACTGATGGACTCTCTGGTCTTCTCGACAGTCTCCTTAGCAGCTTTTGCTATCGATCCATCATTTGGATCTACTAGTTTTCTGACTGCTTGATCTATTAAATCTATTGTTTCCTTCGAGTTTTGCTCAAGACTTTGACTCAATGATTGAGCTATAGAACTCATTCTTTCAATTTCAACAGAGCTTGAACTTAACTTCAGTACCTCACTCCCCAGCTTCAAGAGTGCTTCGAGAGCTTCTACTGTCGATAAATTTGTAGGAGCATCCATAAGCTGAGCTAGAGACTCAGTAACTTGTTTTGAAGCAAACTTCCACTCTTTGATGTGGATCGTGTTGCCACTAATTGCGATTGGATTCAATTCAATTCTTTCTTTACTGTAGGTGATTAGTTAAGTGTTGCTTAGCGTGGTTTTTTAAGCCACGCTAGCAAATTGGAGTTGAGTAAGACTTTCCGTGTTAATTTGAGAAAGGTGCGGCTGCAGGGTCTCGTTGAGTAAATCTTCAAAAGCGAAGGTTGAGTCAACACTAACATTGATAGATATTGATTTCTTGATTTTACGATCCTGCAGAAGATTGTGAATCTCAGAATCCGTTGTAAATGTAAACTTCACAATCTGGCTTGAGAGTCTTTTAGCTATTACTGTTTGTCCTGGAACGATTTCATGCCTGACGGGGCATGAAAAAGTATGACTAACTCCAAAATATAAAGCTAGTGCACTGATTTCTTCCTTTGTAGCAGGAAGTAAAGTGAAATCTTCTTCTCCATGATTGCTGAACTTCTTGATTTGAACTTGAATCGGGAAGTCTCCCTCAGACCCATAGTCTGTAAGCGGAGTAACACTGAACTCCACCACATCAGCGGTCTGGCCTAATGCCATATCCGGTTGTCTATTCACCTAACTCCATTTCTCTATGTATGTCACAACAAGTACTCTTCCTTGGCCTTAATTTTGTAAAGGGTGACCTGACTTGAGGCCAAGGAAGGCAATTCTCTGCCTCAATGACTATTACTCTGGCTTGATAGTTTTTTTGTAAAGCTACTTTTCTAGCTTGCCGGATTTACGCTCTGCGGCTCGCCTCATTAGCACCCGAAGGTCATCAGCCACGTGATCAAAGAAGCCTTTTGGCCATTCACTGAGGTCGCCTTGATCATCCACACTTACTGTTCTGTAAGTCGTTCCAGTTTCAAGATCTCTCTCTACGTAAATGATCGTAAAGTACTTATGGTCTTCTGGAGTTGTGGCTGCATTTCGGCGAAGCCTTGTAATGAGGTATTCAGAATGTGTTTCAACGATTATTTGTCTACCTGTTTTTGACATCACCAAAAGAAAATCAGCCAATTTCTGTTGCATCCCTGGATTCAAATGCAGTTCAGGTTGTTCAAGAAGAATTAGATCCCCCGGACTTGCACTAAGGCACAATCCAAGGACTGGCAATATCTGAGATGCGCCAAAACCAACGTTGGCAAGAGTTCTCTTACCGATCTTTAATGGATAACCCTGACGATTTGGTGCATCAACGTGTATTTCATTTGATTCTTGTGACGAACCTAGCTCCTGATACCAGAGAGTTACGGCCTCTTCCAAAGTCATTCTCGAGTCCCTCAATTGGCCTCGTTCGACAATTGGATACAGTCTTGATGTTCTGTCAGTAAATAATTTCTTGGCAAGAAATTCTCCACTTTCTCCTAAAGGAAGATTGGAATTCTCGATCGAAGATCCAATTCCATAGCTCGCTCTTGGGCCTACCCGCAGGGGCCCTAAATAGAGAACCTTTTCGGAGAGATAGCGATTCCAGGACCTTATGAGTCTAGGAAGTGGTGTCTCACTTGATGCGATTCTTGGATTTGCACTTCTTCTTCCATTTGGACCACAGTAGGTAGCTTCCTTGGTCCATTCTGCTTCACCGAAGAGTTCATCAAAACGTTTTTGCAAATCTCTTATAAGTCTCCAGTAGAATTCATTGTCCACGATTTCATCACTTTTGGAATTTGCCTCACTAAAGTACTGCAGAATACTCTCCGGAAACTTTTCAAATGGGATCAACGGGAATTGCTCGATAGATGAACTCAAACTTGCAGGATTTCGGTCTTCGGAAGTACGGTCTTGTTGAACGATTCTCTTGCCATAGTCGGCTAATTGCATGACATAGTCTTCAATAAAGGGTAGGTAACCTTTATGTCGGCCCTCAGCAAGTTCTGCTTCAGTCAAGTCAGGATCTATTGTCATTCCTTCCTCAATAGCCTCAGCAAGAACCTGGCTCTGACTGTCAAAAAGATATTTGACTATATTTTTTCTGACAAGGCCCGTAGTCGGTAGCCCTGCTTGGAAAGATACAGCTTGAAATTTAGATGATTTTGTCTTGTCACTCTCTTCCTTCGTAGTTCGATGATTTTTTGAATTAGCAGAGTGGGAAAAGCTAAAGAGCTCATATTTAGATTTCAGTAAATCTACATTTCTTTGTGTGCTTGATTTAACAGAGCTTTCTTCCTCTACAGTTTCCTTTCTGCAATTCTTTACAGAAGATTGGTCAACTACAGCCAGTCCACTATCCAATAGACGTTCAACTGGACGTAAACTCATATCCCAGATCAGAGATTGCTCGCCCAGGCGTGCCAGCCCAGCTGATGCTTCAGCAGGGAAGCGACCAAAATTTGCTCGATCTCGATCTCCAGCAAACCAGGTTCCTCCAAACTGAAGAGTAGGAGTCCTGGATTCTGTTAGATCACACCGAGTCTCTCTGAAAGTTCCCAATTGAACTAGAGGGCCATTTAATTCGAATATTCCTTGTGCTTTTGCCGAGCTTCGCTCATCGATCCGCATTGCATTTTGTGCCATCATAAGAATGCTTTGAATTAAAGTGCTCTTTCCTGATGAATTTGCGCCAACGACAACCGTAAGGGGTGCAAGATTAATTTCTATGGGTTTTGCAACGCTCTTAAATGACCCTAGACGCCACTTTCGTAGATTAGAGAACCGACTTTCCCAGTTGAATCTAATTTGATTGTCGATATTCATTAAGCCGCCACCTCGATTTTTTCGTTAGAAATTGCTCTGAATCTGAGCGCATCTAAATTTACTTCTGGATCATCAAAGGCACTTGGATTTTGGTGGTTAATTTGATAAAACCTTACTGCAAACTCAAGCGAAGACTTATTACGAACAAAAGTTAGCAAAGAAAAATTAGCTGCTTCAGCGTCTCTAAATGTCCAAACGGCATCGTATTTCTGAGCAGGAAAACTACCGACTTCAACTGAGTGCTTATTCTCATCAATATTTATAGCACCAAAAGGAGAAATATCGACTGCGTGCCTTACTTCCTGAATCAATTCTTCATTCAATTTTCCAAGAATAGGATTTCCCGCCAGCCGTCCTTGATCAGCTCGGGACAGGTAATCACCCATTAAAGCAATATCGTATGGAAGAGAGGTAATGTCCTTGGAGATCACCAAGTCTCTGGGCGTTGCAGCATCAGTCGCATTTCCCAGAAGAAAAACAAGGCAGGTAGCATCCAGAGCATCTACTTCTGCGATGGCAACAAGCCTCGAAGACGCAATACCCTCTATCGAATCAAGTTTTCTAACCTGACCGATCGCGATTTTTGGTAACTGAGATTTCTCCATCACTTCACCATAACCCCATCTGATATTCCTGCTCCCAACATGACAAAAACTTCTTGCATAATCTTCAAGTTTTCTTCCTCTCCAAGCTCCAAGGAATTCAAGGTTTCAGCTAAAAGTTCCAGTGTTCGCTCAATCCTCTTAACTGCAGTTGTCCTGGAAACTCCAAGCACCGCTGCAATCTCGCTTTGAGTAGCCCCTGAAGCGACCTGAAACACTATTTCACTGCCCTCTTGCTCCAGGACTTGAAGGACTCTTAGCGCATGCGTAGGAAGGTCCTCCGATGAGTCGAAATTTTCCACCCATCCAAGCTTGGCCACCTTTCCACGATTTCTCTCTCCTGTCCCCACCACTCCATCGAAGTCTTCTTGCGAACTCCCGACAGCTTCCATACTCATCCTTGGCGAAATTTTTGCTAAGGCAGTCCTCAGTGCCGTTTGAATTACATAGGCGGAGGCCTCGGGATGATCTTTAACGATTTGTTCTGCAAAGCCCAAAAGTGTTTCTCCAGCGAAAAGGGGTGAGAGCCTCTGCTGTCCCCTGTTTCGAAGCCTCTTTAGGTTGAGGATCTTGCGGGCTATTTCTTTTATCGTGCTCGCGTCATCCCCTGAATCATTCCTAGACTTTTTCCCCTCAGGAGACCACCCCGCCTGTCTCAATCTGGGCTCCAGGTTAGACCACACGTTGTCTACCTGGTTTGGAACTCTTCGGTCCTCTAAAGTGAAGGAGACTTCATTTGATAGCAGCTTCCTCGCGTGTTCAATCTCGCCAACAGAATCAAAGATGTATCTAGCCTGAGCTCTTCCCAATAATCTCTCTGCAATCACTGTCTGGGCAAGGTCGTCTGCATCCCAGTCAACAAAGCCAAATAGCTCGGCAGGAAGTCCAAGGTTCTTTTTTTGGCGTATTCGGTATTGGCAAAGCCTTTTTACCTCCGCACGCCAAAGTTGGCCCGGCCCATCGTTCTTCTCAAATTCATCTCGAAGATCTCTCCATGTGACCTTGGAAGTCATACTCCCGCCTCTGATATGTCGAGCTTAAAGCCTGCATCAGATAGGTAGTAAAGAAACATTGATAGAAACTTTCTATCCTTTTCTAAACAAAAAAATGAAAGCTGATCCAACTCCTTAGTGCGTGCATAATCTCTAATGCCAGGTTCAAGACTTCTATTTACACGAGTCCATACATAGGCATCAAGATTGAGTATGCAGCCGGCAGGGTTTGAATGTGGGTGAGCTTGATGCCCTATTGCCTCTGGTGGTTCGCCTTTTCGCGTGGAGCGCAGGAAGAGTGGCTCCACTTCTGAATCAAAATTTATCCCTTTCTCATTATCAACTTTCACGCCACGAAGTCTGAGCCATCGATGGTCTTTGTTTTTTCCAGTTCTAATTCCACGCTCAATATTCAAAAATGAGTACCACTCGCCAAATGTAAGATCAAAATCAAACCCAGGTTCACTACTTCTAAACATTAGAAAGAGCAAGTCTTCGGCTCGAACTACCCTTTGATTAGTCATATTCTTACCGGTCTAACGTCCAGGGAATATTCGGTATTCCAATAACAAAACAATAAATACCGCTTGTTTCATCATGCCCTTTCCACATTCAACTGGACGGGTTTACAAAAGTCCCATCAACAAAGAGTATTTTGATGTGAGATCAAGTCAAGGGCATCAAAGAATACGAGGCAGAATCACGATATGGAGCCAAAAAGAACTTCAAAGGCCCTGATCAAACACACACGAGACAGCGGAGGTAAATGGGCTATATGGATGAAAGGCACATTACTTTGATACTTAACTACTCCAAGAGCCTTTTTCAAGGAGTATGCACATGCGGCTGGACATCTACTATTGGAAATTATGCCGAGTCTGATCTCCTCAGAGCTATGCACGCCCACGCCGTAGAAACCTTTAAGAGTTACACGTAAATCAGTGCCAAGAGTTAGCTTCTAACTCCATCGGCTTGCAATAGAGGCCTTTGTCTTAAATATGTCAGGGGATTCCTTTACATTCTCATCATCAAGCAAGAGTAAATAATTTGAGCAAGATAGGAGGCGCTAATAGAAAACGAAGAGCAGAAAGAGCAGGAGCTTTGGAAACAACTTCCTAGTAAGGAAGGCGAAGAACGAGCTCAGATATTGATCGAGCTCGCGAAACAAGCGATCTACCGATCGCAAGGCAATGAGGCTCTAGCGCTAACAGAAGAGGCGCACAAGATCTACAAATCAATGGGGGCACTCGCTCCACACGTTGAGATGGCAAATGCAATAACCGGAATCAGCTATTCATTAAAAGAGCTGAATCGAGTTGATGAAGCTGTTGTCGTAATCAATGGAGCGATTGATCTTCTTCTAGAAGGTAACTATCCATTCGTGGTCGATACTTTACGAACCAAAGCTTCATGGTTGGTAGATCTAGAGCAGTATGAAGCTGCAATTAATACTTATCTTGAAGCAATTCAAGTGAATGAAATTGAAGGTGAGATCGAATTCTTCGCCCGAGATCTTTACGCAATTTCACAGTGCTACGCCAAGCTGGCCAAATGGCCAGAATCACTAGAACACGCATCAAAAGCTAGAGAAAGCTTCAAGATCAAGAAGTTGGTTGACGAAGTTGCCTGGTGTGATGTAACGATTGCAAATTCCTATGCAGAGTCTGGAAATGCCGAACTCGCTCTCGACATCGGACAGCGAGCCTATGACTTAGGTGATTTACGTAGGAACCTAGCTATCAAGTGTCAAGCAGTGACAGTAATGGGCAAGGCTTACGTCATAACTAAGAACTTTGAAGGTGCTGAAGCAAGATTCGGTGAAGCCAGGGAAATCGCTTCAGGAAGTAACGACTGGGAAACCATCGTAAAGATCGAGAGAGAGTTTATTAATCTCTATCTCGTGCAAGAAAATATAAATGCCGCTAAAGAAGTAGAGCGAAAGCTCAAATCTCTCCAAGAAGTCGTTGGATAACAAGCAGTTCAAGGAGGCAACCGATGGTTAAGAAGCAGAAACTCGTTCAACTATCGGTTGCCCTCTGCCCACAATGCCAAAACAAAGGCGGGCTTAAGAAAATTATCTTTGGGATGCCTAGTGTGGACTTCGACCATGAGAAGTACATCTCCGGTGGCTGCATAGTCTCAGCATTTGACCCAGAGATTGGGTGTATCAGATGTGGTTGGGAAGGTTTACGTAGAGATATTCTGAAAATTCATGATGTTGAATTGCAAGATGGAAGTTGAATTGGAGGGATTTGGAGAACATGGATAAATTAATCCTTACTGGTATCTCCAAGGGCCGACACAAGTTTTCTCTTGAATACCCAGAGGCTGATGGGAAAGTTACCTGCACCGTGCGGTGTGCCTGTGGGTATCAAGTTGAAATCTTGCAATTTGAGGGCTGGGGTGGAACCCGCGAACTTCAAAAAAGATGGGAAGACCATATTGGTGGCCAGTAATTCAGTGATTAGTGAAGATTGACCCCCAGGGTTAAGCGAGCGTATATTCAATGTCGGCTTTCGCGCCCTAGAACGGCTTCCAAGCGGTCGTTGTTGCCTACGCACTTGGAGCAATAAGAAGTTTTACTTACGTTTTCCAAGTGTTGGAGCACCCGCGGAAGCAACTGACCAAACCGACTTTCCGCGGGTGAAGCACTTGCCACAACTTCTTTGCCTGGCCCTGGTTGGTCTATACATCGCCCTGCACCTCGAACAGGTCTTATAACCTTTACTCAACGCGCACCTCGTGCACTTACCGCGTGTGTGTTTCCTTCTGGGGTTATTTCCACAAGTGAGGCAAGCTTTTCCCTTAACTTTTGTTGTCATACCGTTCCTACAAAGTCCATCTCAGCCCAACAATCCAGACAAATGGCCACAAGTTTTGTCTTTCTCTTCTCCAGGAGCCACCACTTTCGCCATCCTGGCACTGCTTCCATGCAGTCATTGCTTCCGCCACACATAGGGCAACACCAGAGTAAGTCTGTCACGCTAATTTTTCCCTAAACCTGCAGGACCGCCGTAAGAGCCAATGTCCCAACCCGAGGCGCTATTTACTCTGCACTTGGGGCAGATTCTCTGCCTAGGCAGTCGTTGAATAAACAACTTATTGCACTTGCTGCATGCTTTGAATCCTTCCTTGAGGGCACAACTTCTACAAAACCCTTTTGTGCCACTTTCATTCTTGTTTATACGACACTTGGAACAAACTATTTTCTTTGCCATCAATCTTTCTCCAGCATATTGCACCTGACTGCAAAACCTCTATTCACTAGCCATTTAGCAACTCGTCCTTCGGCTCGCTCCACAGCATCTCTTGAATGAAATTTAGGGAAACCATTCATTAAGTCCCATCGAATAGCCCCAACTTTTGCTGTAGAACGAAAAATTTGAGCAGCCTTTGACCCACCTTCACGGTGCTCTTCTAGTCTCTGCTCTATGGACTTCCACGTACTTCCAACATAAATTTCATAACGACAATTATCACTCAGGGGCACAACATCTAAAACATATATCGAATAGTTTGCTTCACCTGAATGAGACTGAGAGTCAAACTCGGCCATATTATTGAGGCTCCGCAGGATTCTATTCATCTTCAGGAGCGTCAGAAATGATGTCAATCATGATTGATTCAGCCATATCATGATGCACTCTCTCAACAAGTCCTGGTTGGGAGGCACCTGTAATTTCAAGATAATCAAGAGCCTTCAGCACATACTGGGCGAGAGCAGGTGTGATAACAGGCTGCACGAAATGTTTTGGATTATCTAAAGCATCTATGTATTTTTGAAGTGGATTTCTATCTTCTGTCACCACAAACTTCCTTTCAATATGTCAGCAATCATTTGCACCTGTTCATTCATGCTCATAGGTATTTTGCATCAATCTCACTCATCATCTTCAAAATCATCATCATGATCTACATTATCAACTTGAGATTCACCCAAGCTCCACTCATATTGTCTATCAACCTTAACTACCTGGATCTCATACCAGCTATAGAAGAGCTCTCTGCCTAGCCTTTGAACCTCTTTATGCTCTGGGTGTTCTCGCCAGGTTTTAATTGCTTCAAGGCTTTCAAAATAAGAGATCGTTACTCCAGATCTAGAGACTGGATCTCTATGGCTGTAGTGAGAGATATATCCAGGGGTGGCCTTTACTAACTTCGCCATATTTTCAGAGTGGCTCTCATAAAGCTCGCTATGCTCATTAGTTCTAATGGAGCGAAAGATCACGGCATACATAGGAAAGTAATACTAGTTCGGTATTTGCCTTATCTAGGTGATAATTGGGATATGGAGCTTGTTATTGTGGCAGTGGCCATCCTTGTAATTCTTCTTGTTGCCAAGAATGGCTCAAGTAAGAGGAAGTAAGCCAGCTCATTTCTCAGAGCTTTTTTGTTGTAGATTTAATTGAGCATTAAAAAGGGCCCCAATATTTTGGGGCCCTTTTGCGGTGTCTCTTTAAGACACTCACCTCTTACCAGGCGTGAGTAGTATAGAGATAACCGACTACGGGAACGGAGAACGGGACTCGAACCCGCAATTCATGCCTGGTAAGAGCACGCGTATTGCCAATTACTACCATCTGCGCACCGCATGGCAATAATGTCACTTATGATTTGGATGAAATTAACAACTTCTTCAAGTTGTGGAATTCCTTAGGTTGTGGAAGTTATACGTTTAGTAATTATTAATTGAAATTAAATACCTACTAAAACTTTTACTTTTCTTACCCCTGGCATTTAAAGCTTCTTAGAACTCTCTGTTCCACTCTTGATTGACCCTCGCCGCCCTTCTTTGTGAAGAACACACTCATTACTCGAAGATCTACGCCGCAAACTAGGCCAGTCATCTTTACTACCAGGGGATTTGCAGTTGAGTCTACTTTGCCTGATTCAAAATAAACTTTTTGATAATCATCTGTTGCTGTGACATAGACACGATAAGACTGATAGTTCGTTGGTTTCCAGGCAATCTCAGCACTTGTTGCGCTCCCTCTAGTGAATTCTCCGCCAGTTAAGCCAATGGGTGAGTCTGGTTGTCTTGGTCCTTGGTTATTTTGCGCAATTAGAGGAGCTACATAGGCCTTGCCAGATCCTTTACTAACTTCAAGTAATAGACCATCTTTACTTGTCTCTACAACGTTAAATTTCCAATCAAATAACTCTTTTGACTCACCAGCTTTTAGAAGAGTATTAAGTGATCTAAGTGGACCCTGGCCATGGCTTAGGTTGGTATCAATTACATATAAAAGAAGTCTCTGGGTTTCTCCCCAGATTCTAGATTCAGCTGCCAGGCTCACTCCTGGAGCAAGATTGATAAGGAGTAATTGAGGTTGGCCTTTCTTTGTGAAGTCAGAGAGATAGTGAGTGGATTGGCTTTGATCAG
>Ga0315899_10006512_pt1 | contig 12584 bp, 8 predicted proteins | sample LakEriMetagenome_2_FD_203518 | JGI IMG/M metagenome (GOLD analysis project Ga0315899, IMG submission 203518) | Freshwater fungal communities from buoy surface, Lake Erie, Ohio, United States - Buoy 4 MA112 | ecosystem: Environmental > Aquatic > Freshwater > Lake | place: USA: Lake Erie, Ohio...
CAAAATTCCACAAGCCGGTATGGCAACCGATGCTGCTGTAGTCAGACACAAATTGACCAGTAAAAATCAAGCTTAGGTATTGTGGAAGGTGGAGGCTCCGTTGGATTTTTTGGAATACCTCTGGCTTTGCATACTTGAGAAAATAGAGTTGCAAGCCTGAATTGAGCATTGCCAAAGGAGGGGAAGAAGTCTCCTTACAAAAATTGAATTTTCCGCCGTTTTCGACATAAAACCGTTCCAGTAGCTCTTCCGGAAAAGGCTTCAGGTAATCGTACAGTGGCGCTACAGGTTCACCTTCAAGGTCGGTATGAACAAAGGAGGCCCCATGTCCCGAAAAGTTAAGTCGCGTAATTTCAAATTCAGCAGAATTTAAAGCCGCATGAAAGGTGTCCAGCATCCAATCCCGAAGTGGAAGCACAGGTTCGCTCGGGAATCCGTCCTCGTCAGGAATGGGCTCCAAACGGGTGTAACTATGAAACACCTCTCTACCATTTTGGTCAAAGAGAAAGAATTTCTTGTTGGTTTTCCCGATGTCGAATACGGCTGTTACTGGGATTTTTGGCATTACAGGAACTAGTCGGGTTTATCTTGGGAAAGCTGCAGCAAGACCACCGTCCACATTGAGCATGTTTCCAGTGGACTTGTTGAGTAGTCCGCCTACAAAGGCAAAGGCTGCATCTGCAATGTCACTGACCTTGACGCTTTCCTTGAGAAGGGTGCGGTTGGCGTAGTATTGTGGGAGATCGGCTACTTCGATGCCATAGGCTTTGGCACGATTTTCTGCCCAGCCACCTTCCCAGATGTTCGAGTTTTCGATTACCGCATCGGGGTTGACCACATTTACTCGGATTTTATCGTCTGCAAGTTCGGCGGCCATCAGTCGTGACATATGCAATTGTGCTGCTTTGGCGGTGCCATAAGCCACATTTTTTGGTCCTGCTACGAGGGCATTTTTACTTACAATATTTACAATGTCTCCCCCAAGACCTTGCTGCTTCATCAAGGCAACTCCCAGTTTGGAGATGCGGAATTGTCCCATCACCAAGAGGTCATTGAGTTTTTCCCAATCGGGATCGCTATGGTCTTCAAAGGATTTGGAAATGGATATTCCTGCATTGTTGACTACAATATCCAGCCCTCCAAATTGAAGGGATATCGCCTGGGAGGCGCTTGCGATGCTCTCTGTATTGGTTACATCTAGTTGGATGCCGAAGACATTGTCTTTGCCATACTTTTTCTCAAAGGCTGCTGTCGTTTGATCTAGCCGTTCTTGGTTGATATCGGAGAGCACTACGCAGGCTCCTTCCTGCAAGAATTTTTCTGCGATGCCTTTTCCGATTCCACCCGCACTTCCGGTGATGAGTGCGATCTTTCTGGAAAGCGGTTTTTCCTTTGGCATGCGTTGAAGTTTTGCTTCCTCCAGCAACCAGTATTCGATGTCGAAGGCCTCTTGAAGCGGCAAGGACACATAGCTGGAAACGGCTTCCGCACCACGCATCACTTGGATGGCATTGATGTAAAATTCAGAAGCTACTCGGCTGGTTTGCTTGTCTTTGGCAAAGCTAAACATCCCGACTCCTGGCCAAATGATCACCACGGGATTTGGGTCCCGCATGGCAGGGCTGTTTGCATGTTTGTGTTGCTCGTAATAGGCGGCATAGCGTTCCCGGTAGGACTGAAAAGCAGTTTCCAATTGGGGGCGAATTCCACTCAGATCTGAAAGGTTGGTGTCTGCAGGAAGGTCAAGAACCAAAGGTGAGATTTTGGTTCGGAGAAAGTGATCTGGGCAGCTGGTTCCCATGGGGGCTAAGCGTTGCAGATCCTGGCTGTTGCTGAATTCCAAGACTACCTCCTTGTCGGTGAAGGTACCCACCATTCGGGAAGCTGAAGATGCCAATCCGCGTAAAAGCGGTGCGAGTTGAGCGGCTTGGCTTTTCCGTTGATCTGGGGGCAGTGATTTGATTTTTTGTCCTCCAAAAACCGGTCGTTTTTTACCATAGTTTTCAGCAAGAAATGCAGAGGCAGTTTCAATGACTTCCAAGCTATTGATGTAGCATTCATAGGATGTGTCTCCCCAGGTAAATAGGCCGTGACCTCCGAGCATAATGCCTCGAATGCCGGGATTTTTGTCCATGGCCTCCTTGAGTTTGAGGCCCAAGTCAAATCCAGGCCGCTGCCAAGGCACCCAAGCGATCGTTCCTTTCCAAAGGGTTTTGGTGATTTCTTCACCATCCTTGGACGCGGCTATGGCGATGGCTGAATCCGGGTGGAGGTGATCGATGTGTTTGAAGGGCAAAAATCCATGGAGGGGCGTGTCAATGGAAGGCGCCTTGGAGTCCAAGTCATAGAGGCAATGCCCAAATAATCCCACCATTTCGTCTTCGTGTTCCAAGCCACGGTAGATGCCTTTCAAGGCATTCAATTTGTCTACATACAGCCCTGCAAGACCAGAGCGGGTCATGGTACCGATATCTCCGCCTGAGCCTTTGATCCACATCACTTCTACCCAGGTTTTGGTCAAAGGATCCAGTTCTTTTGTTTTGCAGGAAGTGTTGCCTCCCCCATAATTTGTGATTCTGAGGTCAGCTCCGAGGAGGTTGGAACGGTAGAGGAATAGGTCAACTTCATTGCCTTCGAGTTGCGCAGCTTTCTCCTCATTCCAGAGGTAGTTTACGTAGTTAAACTGGGTGTTTGGGGTATTCATACGAGATGGAAATCAGTTATTCACAAATTTAGTTAGGGTACTAAAAATAATAGTTGAGCATGCACTTCTGCCTTAAGTAAGGATTCATTGGCTGCCTCTGCTGCCCTCTTTTTTCAAGAATGCTGCTGAATGATTCAAATTACATTAAAAATCTAAAATCCCGAAGATTTTTTGATTTAAGGTTAAAAAGGTGTGCCAGATTGAGAAGGGAAAAGGCTAGCTCAGTTCTCCAGCAACAAAAAAACTCCTACCTAGATTCAACCAAGTAGGAGTTTAATGAAATAAACCTATTCTCGGAAAAGCTTAAAACTGGTTTTTAAACTGCTCCATTTTTAGATCCACCTGAGTGTCCACCATAAAGGAGACAGCTGCTGTTTCCCAAGCTAGGGTCACTTGTGCTACCTTATTATTTCCGGCAGAAATGTGGTACTGAAGACGCTCGGTAGCACCTACAGTGGCAGGAGCTGCTTTTACAGCAACTGCATCGTCCGCAGCAAGTGCTGCCTCATCGATTTTTCCATCTTTCATGTAGCTGTAGATGCTCTCTGCTTTTTTGTTGAGGTGGATGGTCCACTCACCAGAAGCTGCAGGAGTTACAAAAATAGAATACTTACCAGCTGCCAAATTCTTACCACCTACGTTTACCGCAGTGCTGAATTCGATGATGGTCTGGCCATTGGCACCTGCTCTCCAGCTTTCGCCATACTTGATGATTCCACCAAATACTTTTCTTCCTTTCACTGCAGGAGAAGAGTAGTCGATGCTGATTTTAGTGAAGCCAACCACCTGACTTACATGAGCTGCAGGGCTAGCTGCTGGCTGTTGGATTTGCGCTAGGGCAGTAATGGAACCGATTAGCAAGAATGCCAAGGTCAAGAAAATAAAGTTTTTGTTTTTCATGTGGGTATGATGTGAATTGAATTGTGAAACTAACAAAAATATAAAGGCCCTTGTTTGCCGATAAAATAATTTGTCTAAAAACTGATTTTTATCAGTTTAGTAATTAGCGCTTTCTTCTATCTTGTTTTCGGCTTGAGGCAGGTTACTTCCCTTTTTTTAAATGGAGTTTTTAGAGCGCATAGTGCAAGCTTTTGAATTTGTTTTTTACAAAGCATCCAAGATTCTATGCAAGAATTTGTTATTCCTTTTGATCATTTAGGTATTCAAGATGTGGGAAAGGTAGGAGGGAAGAATGCCTCCTTGGGAGAAATGGTTGTGCAGCTCAGTTCCTTGGGAATACGCATTCCCGATGGCTTTGCAACTACCGCTGCTGCTTTTCGACTTTTTCTTCAGGAAAACGGTCTTGAAGAGGTCATCCAAACTGAATTAGCTCGGTTGGACAGGCATCATTTCTCTAATCTCCAATCGGTATCCACTCAAATCAAGACCCGTATCCTCGCCGCTTCCTTGCCCAAAAAGGTAGCAGAACAGGTGATTGCTGCCTATCGGGAATTGGCCAAAGGAACTGTGGAGGAACTTGGCTTGGCGGTTCGGAGTAGTGCAACTGCCGAGGATTTGCCTGGGGCGAGTTTTGCTGGGCAACACGATTCCTTTCTAAATGTAGTAGGTGAAGAGGCCCTTTTAAAAAAGGTTCTTGCCTGTTTTGCCTCCCTGTACAATGCCCGTGCAATTAAGTACCGGCACGACAAGGGATTTTCCGACTCCACTATCGCACTTTCTGTGGGAATTCAACGGATGATTCGTGCAGATTTAGCCAGTAGTGGAGTTTTATTTACGCTTGATCCCGAATCAGGGTTTGATCAGGTGGTGGTGTTAACTGGCTGCTGGGGTCTGGGGGAAAACATCGTGCAAGGCACTGTAATTCCCGATGAATTTGTGGTCTTTAAGTCCACTTTACAACACGATAAACGGGCGATTTTATCCAAAAAAATGGGTTCCAAGTCCAAAACCATGGTCTATGCGGAAGATGGAGGTGTGGTGAATAGAGATACCTCAGTGCAACAGCAGGCGCAGTGGGTGTTGAATGAAGCAGAAGTGGAGCTACTTGCGCGATGGGCCCTTTTGATCGAAAATCATTACAAAATGCCCATGGATATCGAATGGGCCAAAGATGGGTTAACTGGAAACTTGTACATTGTTCAAGCTCGGCCAGAGACCATCCATGCCGGAAAAGATTCGTTGATTCAGTCCGAGTATACCCTTTTAGAACCGGGGAAAGTGTTGGTGTCTGGAGTAGCAATAGGAAGCGGAATTAGCAGTGGTAAAATAAGGATACTCCATTCTCCTGCGGAAGGACATCTTTTGGAGGAGGGGGAAATTTTACTTACTGAGATTACTAATCCAGATTGGGATCCAGTCCTGAAAAGAGCAGCTGCCATCATCACAACGAAAGGCGGCAGAACAAGCCATGCGGCCATTGTGGCACGTGAGCTTGGGACCCTAGCGCTTGTCGGTGCAGAAGGGGCTTTTGAAGCATTGCATACAGGGGATGTGGTGACTCTTTCCAATACCTCCGGAAAGCTTGGCATTATTTACGAAGGGCAACTTAAATGGAAGGAAACTCGCCACGATTTCCGAGGGCTGGACTTACCTCATACCCAAGCCCAACTTATTTTGGCAGATCCTGAGAAGGCATTTTCTGCTGCATTATTTCCCAATCAAGGGGTGGGACTGATGCGAATGGAGTTTGTGATTACCAACAGCATTCGCATCCATCCCATGGCTTTGGTGCATTGGGAGGAACTTAAAAATGAATCAGAGAAAGCGGAGATTGCTCGGCTTTGTCGGGAATACAACGACAAAAAGGAATATTTTGTGGATACGCTTGCTCAGGCTGTTGGGACGATTGCCGCAGCTTTTTATCCCAAAGAAGTTATTCTGAGAATGAGTGATTTTAAGTCCAATGAATATGCCCACTTGCTTGGAGGGAGTCAATTTGAAGTAGCAGAAGAAAACCCCATGCTGGGCTTCAGAGGTGCTTTTCGCTACACGCACGAGCGGTATAAGGCCGCATTTCTTCTTGAATGTGAGGCAGTAAAGCGAGTAAGGGAGGATATGGGCTTAGACAACCTGAGTGTCATGATTCCCTTTTGCCGGAGCCCAGAAGAGGGAAAAAAGGTACGCGATCTGATGGATTCGGTTGGATTAAAGAAGGGAGAAAATGGATTGCAGCTGTATGTCATGGCGGAAATTCCTGCTAATGTGATTCAGGCAACAGAATTTGCAGAAATTTTTGATGGCTTTTCCATTGGTTCCAATGACCTCACCCAATTGACTTTGGGAATAGATCGTGATTCTGAAGTTATGGGGGATATTTTTGATGAAACCAACCCCTCCGTGTTGTGGATGATTGCCGAACTGATCCGTGTGGCCAAATCAAAAGGTAAAAAGGTAGGGCTGTGTGGTCAAGCGCCTAGCGACCGTCCCGAATTCACCCAATATTTAATTGCCCAAGGAATCGATAGCATCTCCTTTCAGGCAGATGCCTTGCTGAGCGGGATACAAACCATGCTTGCGGCCGAAAATAAACTGAACAAAACTCAATCGAAATCATGAATAAATTAACTAATAAATGTGTGCTAATTACAGGCGCTGGCTCTGGAATAGGAAATGCGATTGCCTTACTATTTGCCCTTGAAGGGGCTAAAGTGGTGGTTGCAGATTTGAACATTGAGGAGGCAGAACGAGTGGCCGAACAGATTCGCCTTCAAGGAGGGCATGCCCTTGGTTTGAAATGCGATGTATCCGATCAAGACCAAGTGAAGCGCCTGATTGATGCAGCTATTCACGAGTTTGGAAGCTTGGACATTCTGGTGAATAATGCGGGAATCATGGATGATTTCACACCCTTGGATAAGGTGACGGACGCCCTTTGGGAAAAAATCATGGCTGTCAACGTGAATGGCCCCTTTTATGCAAGCCGGCTTGCACTCGTTCCTATGCTCAAACAAGGTAAGGGAGTCATTCTCAATATTTCCTCTATAGGGGGGATTGCTGGGTCTCGAGCTGGCTTGGCCTACACCACCTCCAAGCATGCACTCATTGGGATGAGCAAAAACATTGGATTTATGTATGCCAAAAAAGGAATCCGCTGCAATGTCCTCGCTCCAGGAGGGGTAAATACCAACATCATGAAAGATGCGCATCCTGATCCCGAAGGAGCTGTACTGTGCAGCAGTGGAGCAGGCTCCATGCCAAGGATGGGCGAATCAGAGGAACTTGCCAAGGTGGCCTTGTTTCTCGTCTCCGAGGACGCCTCTTTTGTCAATGGAGAAACGCTCGTTGCCGACGGGGGATGGTTGGCTTACTAAGCGTTCACTGATTTAAGTGAATCACCCATTCGAATCGAAAATGGATGAGTTAAACCAGAAAATAAGAAATAAGTAAAATTCCCTTTCTATCTTAGAAGGGACAAGCATTCCTTAATTCTGGTAACTTCATCTTCTCCTATGTCTTATTTTTCCCTCCGCGCACTCACCAAATCCTATGACTCACATGTTGCCTTACAGGAATTTAGTCTTGAGCTGGCCAAGGGTGAGTTTGTCTCCATCATTGGGGAAAGTGGCTCGGGAAAAAGTACGCTACTCCGCATCGCTGCGGGCCTACTGACTCAGAGCGCTGGCGAGGTGTTGCTGAACGGGAAGAAAATTGAAAATCCTGCGGAAAAATTGGTACCTGGTTACGACGAGATCAAACTCATTCACCAAGATTACCAGCTATTTCCAAATACCACAGTTGAAGAAAATATCACCCGCCCCTTGTTGAATTACGATGAAAACTACCGTAAACAACGCGTAGCACACTTGCTGGATCGACTTGGCTTGACGCCCTACAAAGATCGCCTTCCAAGACAACTCAGCGGAGGACAGCAGCAGAAGGTGGCTATTGCGCAAGCTTTGGCGGTGGAGCCGGAGGTATTGCTCCTGGATGAACCCTTCAGCCATCTGGATGCCATCCAAAAACGAAAGTTGATCTACGAATTGAAGGAACTGCTTCGGGAGATGGAAACTACCGTGATCTTTGTGACCCATGACCTAGACGATGCACTTTGGCTCACGGATTCCTTGGTGGTCCTTCAAAAAGGGAAAGTCACTCAAAAGGGGAACTCCAAGGCACTTTGTGAGCAACCCAAATCGAAGTATGTGGCGCGACTTTTTTCGTCCATCAATGCCCTCCCAGATCGAGAGCAAGCCTTTATCCGACCAGCCGACATTCGCATTCGCACGCGAGGGGGTATCGTAGGGCATGTGGTCGAACAACGATTTTTAGTGCATTACAACAGCCTTCTGATTCGCTTAAAAGAAGGAGGTCAGCTGTGGGAGGTGGATGATCCAGCCAGAAAATACCAGATTGGGGACCGGGTTTACCTGCACATTCAAGAAGAAAAAGTATTGGTACTGAAGTCTTAACAAAAAAAATCCCGCCAACAGATTCTATTGGCGGGATTTTTTGCTTTTAGGTTACTGTTTAGGCTTCAGTATCCGTGGCTCCTTCCACATGCCCTTGCTCCAGTTCCTTTTTGGTAGCCTTGCGTACTTCGATGACCTTCCCCTCAAAGTGCAGGTCGAAGCCAACTAAAGGATGGTTGAAATCCAATAGCAATTCCTTTCCTAAATTTTTCAAAATCTTCGCCTGCATGGGGTAGCCATTTTCGTCGACTAGCGGAAGAAAGTTTCCCTCCTCTAGCATTTCAGTGCTAAACCCGCGCTCTTTGGAAAATTGCTCCACGGGAAGTGTAATCAACAACTCCTCGTCTGCTTCCCCATAGGCTTCTGCCGTAGTCAAGGTGAAGGAAAACTCATCTTTCAATTTCTTACCTTGAATCAGTTCCTCAAATTTCTCTGGCAAGCCACTCTGACCAAAGAGGAAATAAAAAGGGTCATCCTCTTCTCGAACTTCCACACTGAAAGGTGCAGATTCAATTTCATCTTCCTCCTTGCTTACCTTAAGTTCGTAGGTAAGCCCTACTACCGTACCGGCTTTGATATCCATCTGTGTAATGATTAACTGCTAATTCCGTATTTCAAACGGATAAGAATTCGTTCTTTAAGTACCTGCCATTTGTTTTTTGCGGTGGATTGCTGCACCGATTTTTTGGCACGGAATACAAAATATTGGTAATCCTTTTCTTGGAAAAATAGGGCGTAAGTCTCCATTTTTTCTAGATAAAAACCAGCCACGCTCAAGGTCTGAACTAGGGTTCCAGTGTCTAGCGGCTGGTCAATTACCTGAAGTTTTTCAGGTTGATTCGCGATCATCCATTCCAAGTACCGAGGTGCAGGAATGTGAATCAGGACTACGGAGTCTGCATGCGCATGACGCTGAATGTTTTCAAATAAGCGTGCATGTTGGGCTACTGGAATGTGTTCCAATACGTCTGGAAACACAAAAAAATCAAAGGTTTCTCCGGGCAGATTGAAATCGGACATGTCCGACACGTCAAACTTTAGGTTGCCTTGCTTTTTCCAAAGCACTCGAGCTTTTTCGATACTTTCTGGAGAAATATCTACTGCAAGCACCTTTCCTTGGGGTACTTGGGTCGCCAAAAGATGGGAAACGGTACCGATGCCGCAGCCTACCTCCAAGATACGGTGATTAGCCTGAAGTCCAGCCAGCTTTGCCTTATCCAGGATACTCAAATGCCGGGAGTTGATGCCTGTTTTTTCTTGCTTCTCGGCAAATTGGTCGTAGAAGCGAACGACTTTCTCTTGTTCTTCAGCGGCTTGCATCTGATTTTTTGTAAGTGGTAACTAATCCAGCGATTAACAAAAGCACCAATGCATACTGAAAGAGGATCATGGGTGTTTTGGTAGCGGTGTAACTCGCAGGGGCAAAGGTAAAGACAATTTCGTGAGTTCCTGCAGGAAGCGAAAGGCCACGAAGCAGGTAGTTGGTTCGAAGGATAGGAGCTTCCTTGCCATCCACTTTTGCGGTCCAGCCTGCTGGGTAATAGATTTCAGAAAACACAGCCAATCCTGGCTTGGTCATTTCTGCACGGTAGCTCATTTCGTTTGGAGCATGCTTGGTCAGGGTAAGGGTACCTGCACCCGCAGACTGCTCACCAAACTCCTTGGTATTGATGGTTGCTTGCGCTTTGGTATCAATGGTGCCCAGTTTGTCCATTTCTTCTTTGTTGCTAGCTACTGGGACGAGTTGGCTTGGTACCCAAGCAGGACCATTTGCTTCCGGGTTTTCAAATACGGCTTTAGACTCCGCTCCAGCAATCAGGTACTTTGTGTTGAGCATGTTGATCGTGCCAATGCCAGTCCAGTCAAAATTACCCTCCTGGGCTTTTTTGATGAAGTCTTGCAGTTCAAACTCCAGTCGGTAATCCACCAAATCCTGATAGCGTCGAAGTTTGGCGCCGTGGTATCCACCTAGGCTATTGAATCGGTAGCTAGTGCGTGCCCCTTGGGTGAGGCCTTCCGTGAGCGCAAGCACTCGGAAATAACCTTTGTCTGCAGCTATGGATTTTTCCGCAGGGGTTTCTGCAAAAAACTCGCGAGCCGGATTGCCTTTGAAGGAATCGCTATTCAGGTAGCGGCGGTTGATCGTCCAGACATCTAGCGTGATTAAGACAATCAAACCAATGCCCAGGATGCTTTCTGAGATTTTGCCTTTGAGGTAAAAGAAAATTGCACCCATAGCTAAGGCTACAAAGGCAAAACTTTTCCAAGCGGAAGAAGCAAGTAGGTCCTTGCGGTCGGATTGCAAGGCAGTTACTAGCCAATCTGGATAATTCACGTCACCCGCACCCTCAAAACGGAAGAATGCACTCCCCATGACAGCCAGAAGTAAGGTAGTGCCGGCCACTATTCCTCCCGAAATCAACAGGGGCTTTAGTGCTTTGGCATGTGTGAGTTTTTCCAATGCAATCATGCCTAAGACAGGAATCGCAAAAAGCGTCATGCCCAAAGCCATGGATACGGCTCTAAACTTATTGTAGCCGGGGAGAATGTCAAATAGGGTGTAGTTGAACCAAGCCAGGTTTTTGCCCCAACTGAGCATCAAAGAAAGTACAATAATGGATCCAAACGTGATCAGACTTGCGCGTGGCGCTACCCATATACCCAAGATGGCTAGGAATACTAGGATCACACTTCCATAGATAGGTCCTCCAGTAAAGGGTTGATCTCCCCAATAGGTTGGGGCACCTTTCACAAAATCATTGATTTGTGCGGGTTCCAGTCCTTGGGAGCGTAGCGCTTTTTCGGAAGCAGAGTCTTTTGGGAGTGGGGTGGTACTTCCTCCGCCATAAAAGTCAGGAACTAGGAGGGTCATGCTTTCCACAATGCCATTGGACCAACCAAAGGCATATTCTTTGTCGAGCCCTGCACCGGCTGTTTCGATGGTAGCCTTCCCTCGCGTGGAGTAAGGGCTATAGTCTAAGGCAGTGGCGATTCTACCCAAATTTCCTCCTACACCCAGGATGGCTCCCAAAACCAATAAGGCGATGGTTTTGGATAAGCTCCCAAGACCTTCTTTTTTCCAATCATACCCAAGGCGGGTGATGACGTACACCACAGCAATGATCAGCGTGTAATAGGTGATTTGGAGGTGGTTAAATTTGAGTTGCAGCAGAAGTCCGAGTCCAAGAAGCGCTGCGCCGAGTAGCCGCTTGCGATCAAATGCAAGATGGATACCTGTTAAGATTAATGGGATCAAGCAAACGGCCCAGATTTTTGCATTGTGGCCGGCCTCTAGCGAAAGCAGGTTGTAGGTATTGAAGGAAAAAGCAATGGCTCCAGCAACGGAGAAAATTGGGCGCACCCCATAGCTGAGGAGCAAAAGGTACATGGCTAGCATTCCAAAAAATAGTCCGTTGATGGGGTGTGGAAGGCCTAGTGTCAAGATGGAGATCGCTAGGTTGGTGATGTCTCCTGCAAATTCCAAGCTGATGAAATAGGTAGGCATCCCACCAAACATGCGGTTGGTCCAAAGGGCTTGTTCTCCCGTAGCCGCACGGTAGTCTAACACTTCTTTGGCGGAGCCTTCCCATTGCAGGATGTCTCCTTGAAAGATGATTTGCCCATCAAATACGAGCGGAGAAAAGTACCCAACTACGAGCAAGTAGAAAAAGGCGATGCCGAGGAGGTGAGGGAGGATGTCTTTTTGAAATTGAATCTTCATGCAGGAGTTCAGCGATTTGGACTGCAAATTAAGTAATTCGAGGGAAAGGCCGTTAGGCTGCTGCTTACCTTTTTCGGCACGAGGTTCATAGAAAGAGGGTAGCAAGCCCAAAGCCCCATTCTTGATCACTTAAATCCCGCGGAGAATTGTCGAGCAAAGCTTCAAATTCATTACTTTTGCAGGAAATAGCCGTGAAGCAGCATGTTTGATAATTTAAGTTTGAAGCTTGACCGGGCGTTCAAGACACTGAAAGGCACCGGGAAAATCACCGAAATCAACGTCGCATCTACTGTAAAGGAGATTCGTAGAGCCTTGATTGATGCCGATGTCAACTACAAAGTGGCCAAGGAAGTCACTGACAAAATCAAGGACGAGGCCATGGGTCGAGACGTCTTGATCTCGGTTTCCCCAGGACAGCTTTTAATTAAAATTACCCAGGAGGAGCTGACCAAATTGATGGGCAGCACCAAGGTGGACATCAAACTCAGTGGAGATCCTGCCGTGATCCTGATTGCAGGTCTTCAAGGTTCGGGTAAGACTACCTTTACGGGCAAACTTGGAAGTTTACTGAAGCGACAAGGGCGTCAAGTGCTGCTTGTAGCTTGCGATATTTATCGACCGGCAGCGATTGACCAGCTCAAGGTATTGGGTGAGCAGATCGGTGTGGAGGTTTATGCCGAGCCTGAAAATAAAAATGCGCTTCAAATCGCAAACAATGCCATTGCCTATGCCAAGAAAACTGGCAAGAAGACCGTTGTAGTCGATACTGCAGGTCGTTTGGCGGTGGATG
>Ga0315899_10006514_pt1 | contig 12583 bp, 8 predicted proteins | sample LakEriMetagenome_2_FD_203518 | JGI IMG/M metagenome (GOLD analysis project Ga0315899, IMG submission 203518) | Freshwater fungal communities from buoy surface, Lake Erie, Ohio, United States - Buoy 4 MA112 | ecosystem: Environmental > Aquatic > Freshwater > Lake | place: USA: Lake Erie, Ohio...
CCCGGCAATGAAACAAGTGGCCAGTAGGCAGCCACGTCCTGTTCCTCACTTGCTCCCAACTCACCCGTTTTATCAACAAGGCGAGCTGCTTGGATTTCATAAAATGTAGGTACTCTGCTTTGAAACGATTCATATGTCCTAACTTTTGTACCAAAATTCGGTTGTAGGCATACTTTATGATCCCATTGTGTCACTAATATTTTATTGATCCAACCTGGAACAGAACCTCTGTCGATATAATCGGTGGCAGATATTTGGTCTTTCGTCGAAAGCAATAACATATTACCTTCTTCCTTTAAGACAAAATAAATTTTAAATTTTGTTGGTATTCCTTGATCATATTTAAAATCTGGTCTTAAATAGAATCGGTTTTTAGAACCAAGAAACTCAACAATACTACCTTTATTTTTTGTATCCGAGTCTAAAGCATAGCAAATCATCGCATGCCTGGACGCGCCATAGGAATTCAAACAAGAAAAACTACTCAACAATACACGCTCCCTTTTAATAAATCCCAATTCCTTAAAAACAGGAGTACCGTTTGCATCTTTCTCATAACCACAGACTTTCAATAAATTAGAATTGAAAACATCACTTACATAAAGGGGCTGAAGAAACCCTAACATTTTGTTCGTCATCCCGCCTTGGGCATTCAAAATTGGATTATCGTTTCTGTCAGAGTAAATACACCATGGCTTATTATTCGAAGAATTCAACACAGAAACCGTGAGTAAGGCGTCGTCGCCATAAGATTGCGCTTCTCTTGTTTGCCATTTGTTAAAAATATCTGGCGTAGTTAAAATTTTTTGCCCATTGTAGTTAACAGTTCTCATTCTAGTGGCAACTTGCGCAGTTGCACTTAGCATGGAAAAACAAACAAACAGACTAATAACAAATCTCATTATATTGGTTGTTTTCATTTTTTTCATATTTATTTACATTAACACCATTGTAAAATACATTTATTTGACAAAGTTCTTTTAGCTTCAAAGAATTTTCATCAATAAGACCTAAAAACTGAACGAATAGATTTAAATACTGGTTTTGAAAATCCTTGGATTTGTATATGTCCCCACCTATTACAAAACTCAGTGTCAACTTCTGAGCCTGAGTTATTTCAATCCCCCAATTTATCAATTGGTCCAATAATCTGACTACTCTTAAATCGTAAACCGAAAATAAGCCTGTTGAAATCTGACGGAAATCAAATAAAGAATCTTTCATATACTGTGGGTTTTCCGAATTGAAAACACGTCTATAGTATACACTTCCTTCGGGTAAATCATGAATATAAATCACAGTAAAATTTTCACCCCGCTTTGTCTTAATTATATTTTCAATTTTCTGTCTGCACCTTTTCTGAGTACTTAACAATTGATCGTTTGATAGGATTTCATTGAAATTCTTTGGACTTACCATCGAATTAACATCTATGAATATATAGTTCTTGGAAACCAATTCTTGACCCATTAATAAAGGACACCGAATCAGAAGAATCAAGAGAGGTATATAAAAATGAAACAACCGCACACTCAAATTATTGGAAAATTACTTTTAAAATTCTCCCATTCAATGACTGAACTGAACATGTATAACGTTTGCAAGGAGGAACAAGGCTGAGCGTGTAGGACTGAAAACCTTGATATGTAAATTTTTCACTGTCAACTTGGTATTCCAGATTCAAGGGCGAGACCGAAATTCTCTTGTCTAAAGAACCATCTCCATCTGAATCTACCATCACTGAAAATGAAATTTCAAAATTTGAAAGCAGATTGACATCGCATATGTTGCTTCCTAAAATATTACCAGCAGTCTGTATAGATTTTACCAACATGGAAAGTTGTTGCGAAGTCATAGGGCATGCAGATTTATCTATCACAATTGGAGAAGGGCCCGCCGCAATCAATGTATCGGTTTCGTCCGTGACCCAAACTTCAATTTCCGACAGATCACATATTTCCCATTTTGACTTACCTTCCACAAAATCGCCATTTTTACCTGAGATTGAATAAAACAGTGGATCATGATCAGCCAACTTGTCTAAATTTGTTTCAATCACAACAAAACCTCCAACTTGCTTTACAATAATGGATTTAAGCTGGGTTGGTATCTGATTCGGTGGACAAGGTGTGTGAATTTTGGATGGAAACCAAGTGTATGTACGCTTTCTTATTTTATCCCCGAAATTCCTTTTTGGATCAAAAGAGAATGTATAACCATGTTCAGGAATCTCACATGCGTAAAATTTATCACCATCAACCAAATTTATTTTTAGATTTTTACCCCCATCTAACAGAAAAATTCCACCTGCAAAATCTTGAACACTTTTACCGGTAATCGGATCTTTTTGACCTATGGGATTTCCTTCTTCGTCTTTGATAGATTGCAAAATAGAAAATTGCACATAATCTGGGTGCTCTGTCATAACAAGTTTGTATTCTACATTCTCCGGATCAATGGGCCCAGGGCCACACATCTTTAACAAAAGAATTATCAAAAAAACACCTACAAAAATGTACTTATTTGGGCTTTTCGTTAAGAATTGTGTAATTTTTTCAAAATTCCAAGACGAATCTACCATAGATACGTCATCACTGCCACAGTTCACACAATTAGTATCAAATTGGGTCGCAGGTTTAAAAGGTCTTGAACAGCTATTGCACTTATAGTTCATTATGATTATTGTTACTTTTTACAAATATATGTTTAATCTAATTTGATTCCCTATGAAGTTCTTGGGTTCTAAAACATTATCTTTCATGTGATGAGAAAAAACACCAAAATCCACTCCTATTTCGTCTTTAGAAGTAGAAGATTGTTTAGAATGCAATTGAAGGAACCCAACTAATCCAATTTGAAAATTGAATTTTTTCATATTTATTCCAATACCCATATCCAGAATTGTTGCTATCAATGTTTTATTATTCAAAGTTGGTTTCATGGTTTCTTCAAATAGAAATTCACCATAATCCATAATTCCATTCTCTGAGATTGATATTTGGTAGTATTGGTCGTAAACACCTGTGTATCTTACATCATAGGAATAAGAGAATTGATTGTTTGTAACACGGGATAAATTGACTAAACCAGAAGAGAAAAAATAAATTTTATCTGACAATGGTTGCCGTTTTTGATATCCCAAATTTAAAAACACTTGGTTCTCAATTTTCTCCTCTTGGTATAAAAGATAATTAGCAAATCTATTGTAGACATTATTATAAACATCTATTCTACTGCCACTTTCTATTAGATTCTGAATTTTCAAATTTGCAGTTGAATTAGTATATCCAATATCGATGACAATGTAAGATAAACTCGAAGGGCTGATGTTATATTTCGAATTTTCAATTTTTAAATTTTTCCTAATAACAGGAAACTGAAGATTTAATGCATAAGACTCATTTGAAAACCAACCCAGCGCATTATTATAATTCCTATTTTTTACCAAGTATCGATCAGTAGAAATTAGGTTCCCATAGTATTTAAATCCCAATTCACCAATACTACGATTATAAGTAAAATCCACGTTATCAGTTATTTTATTCAAATCCGGAACATACGTTTTTGAAAACACATCCCCTTTTGCAAAGGAAGTAATATTCAATTCTGACTCGGACAATAGATTTTCACTTTTCAAGTTTATCAAATCGTTATTAATAGGTATTATATTATTAATCAATACACTGTCGGGCGTGATTTTCAAATCTATTGGTAACGCCTTACCAAAAGAAGACAACTTGAAATTGTGAGACAAATGCAAAAAATGAGGCCTGTGGTAGGATCTGTGCAAAGCCACATTATTTATTTTGAAGTGGAATTTAGTCTTGACGTTATAATCTTCGTCATAATATATAATCTCTTTGAAATTTAATTTTATTATTAATACTTGTGTATCAGAAAATTTAGTATCTCCAGAAATATTCTCAATTAAATGTTTAACAACAATATCAATATTCCCCATAGAATCGCCATCTGTGTATAATGGAGTTCCTACGAAAAATGGCATTCCACACCAATCATCATCTTTAATTTCCGTTTTTAATCGATTAGCGACCTTGTCTTGAAACTCCCCAATTTTAATATCATGGGAATAATTGTCATTTTGCAAGGATAATTCATCATCAATGAAATTAACATTCTCACTGTCAAACAAGCTTAAATAAACATCTCTATCACCTTTCTCATTATTCATTCCATAAACGATCGCAGAAAAATGGTTAAATGCTTCCGATTTGATTTTCAAATCACGAATAGACAATGGGGATTGGCCCACTAATGTAACTTGAAATAAAATTATGAGTACAAAAAAGAATCCTTTCATGATCTATTGGAAAATAATTGTGATTTTGCGGGTATGCTCACGATTTGTGATTGTATAAATACCCTTCGGATAACTTGAGATATCGATAATTTCTCCATCCCAAATCATGGGTAATTCAGCACCAGTACTACTAAACAACAATAGTTTATTCTTGTCGACAAAGTCGAAATCAGACAATTGGAATCTACCAGTAAATGAAGGGTTTGGATAAATCTTCAATCTGTTATTGTGAGGGTTCATTGAATGAACATCTAGTTTCCAAATATCTGTCCCATAAAATGATGTGGTTATACAACTTCCTAAATCTGTTTTAACAAAATAAACTCGTGTTAATGTATCTATATCCTCGTTAAACTCGTAATAACGAAAACCTTGCTTCTTTTCAATAAATTCAGTACCGTCCTTTTTCCTAAAATAACCCCAATTATAAACAACACCAGCAGAAGTATCTGAACAAACTAAAATTCTGGTTCCCTTTATTTTTTGAATCTCCGCAGGTTGTGGCGCAACATTTTTACTAAAAACAATAGGATAGCTCATTACGTTACCACAAGAATTATCTTTATCAACTCTCAAAAGTCTAATTGTATCAGAATCAAAATTGCCGGCATACCAATCAACAAGTAATTGTGGAGTTGACTGACCTTTATTGATTATACCATATCGTGAACTCCATAAATATGTATAATCGTTTCTTTTTAAAATTTCATAATATTGTAACTTCGATTCTCTACAGACAAGATCTGGCCCACTTATTTTAAAGGTATCAGGTCTATTATTTACTTTAATGTTAATCACATTGGACAGTAAATTACCACAACCTTGCCTTGATTCCACTTTCATGCGAACTGCCAAATCAGCATAAAACTTCCTATTAAATGACCTAATTTTCTCTCCTTGTATATCTTCCCAAACACCGCCCATTTGACGTTGCCATGAATAATTGAAACTTGAACCTGCTTGGCTATGTTTCTTCAACTCAAAGATGCGCTGGGACAAACTATCATCTTCACAAGTAACGAAGTTAGATAATTGAGAACCAATAAATGGTGGGGTAAAACTATCATAAACATGTTGATATACAGTTTCCGAATATGTCGTTCCACATCCATATTCTGAAATAGATCTGACACGATAATATCTGCTGCTTTTTAAATTACTTTCAGAGAAACCAAGAGAGGGAAACCCCCCTATTGTAGACCAATTAATTTGATCAAAACTGGTCTCAATAAAAGATATAAATGTATCATTTCCACCTTTAGGGTAGAATAACGGCTGAAATGAAATTGAGAATTGTTTTTGTGATGTATTGAAGCAGAGAGAATCTAAAAAATTAAGTTTGGTTTTTTTAAGTTCTCCGAGCACTTGAATCTTCAGAGGATCAGAGGGATAATAACCACAGACAGAATCGTTTATTAAACATCTAAAAAAAGTAGTGGTTTGCATTGAACCTGGTGAATAATCTGTTTGAATAGCGCCACCAATTTGAGTCCAAACTGAATTATCAAAGCTCTTTTGCCAATTGTATTTGTATTGATTTGATCCACCTGAAGGTGAGGATTCTAATTTGATGATATCGGCTGCAAAATCGTAACATATTTTTTGAGCAGATAAAATTCTGGGAATAATTATAGGGTTCAATACATTTACCTCTATTGAGTCCGAGAATATAACTCCACATGAATTTGTGGAAAGCACTTTAAACCAATGAGTCCCTGCGAGCAAGTTGCCACCTTTAACGTTTGAGTAAACTTTTCCAGTGTCATTAAGTTTTTGATACCCCCCCTTGTTCGGCGCAAAGTACCATTGATTTGTAAAGTTCTCTGTACCACCTGTCGCTTTCTTGGAAATTTGCAGATTAGGTATTTTATCATGGCAAACTAAATTTCCAAATGAATTGGTATGCAACAATTCAGGTTTGGTTAATTTTGACAGCACCGTAATTTTAACTGAATCAGAAAATATAATCCCACAGCCGTATTTGGAAGTTGCACTAGTCTTGTAATATGTTGTTTGATTTAAACTTGAAGGTTGGTATTTGATTTGTTTGGCGTTTAAAATTTTATTCCATACTCCCACATCTTTTTGATACCATTGATAATCAAAAGAATCATTGCCTCCTGTAGCTAGTGTTGTAATCTCAATTGGATTTGGTACAGCATTGTAGCAAACAACCTGACCGAATCCTATTGCATGCTTTGTCAATTGTTGGAGTACAGTAATTTTTACAGAATCAGAATAAACAATTCCACATGAGCTTGATGAAACCGCTTTAACACGAAAGAAGGATGTTGAAGACATATTTGACAAACTCAACTTGGTTGAGTTCGGGGTTCCAACATCTTGCCAGACACCCGAAATCTTCTGTTGCCAGAAATATGTGAAAACATTATTTCCTCCTGATGCAACAGAATCAATTGTTAGATCAACCGGCACAGTCAAATAACATATAATTTGCGTCCTTGATATCTTAGGCGCCTTCAGGGGTTTAAATACATTAATATAGATCGAATCAGAATAAACTACACCACATAACTTAGTAGAAATTGCCTTGATTCGATAGTAATAAGAATTTGCCAAATTGGATGGACTATAGGTCGTACCATTTGAACCAAAAAGATCATTCCAACTACCCGAAACCAGTCTTCTTTGCCACTGATAGGTAAATGTATCATTCCCACCTTTGGCGAAAGAATCCATGCTTAAGGTATTCGGGGCAGAATTATAACAAATGGATTGACCTTTAGAAATTACTGGTTTTCTCAAAGGAGCAAGAACATTTACCACTATCGAATCCGAAAAAAAGTCACCACAACCTTGTTGCGATCTTCCAACAACCCTATAAAAAGATTTCTCAATTAGATTATTTGGAGCGAACTGCCACCTATTAACCGTATCAACAACTGAGAATTTTGGTGAGCTCGCCTTTCGAACCAACCAATTGTATTTGAATGTATCTCCTCCTCCCCTCGACTTACTTTTTATAACCATAACATTTGGTTTGAAATTGTAACAAATCAACTGATTGTTTCCAATGGTAGGATGAGTTATGCTATCGTAAACGCTGATCGTAATAGAATCAGAATAGGAAATACCACATTTGTTAAAGTCAGTTTTCAACCTAATATAGGTGGTTTTTTTCACCTTCCCCAGGTATAATACCTTATCATTTACTAATCCAGATATTGCATAGCTAGTTAGATTTTGTCTTGTCTGCCAGGTATTAGCAATAATAGAATCCCCACCCAATGCAATTGATTGAATTTTCAAAGTATCGGAGGTGGCATCAAAGCACTTAAATTGATTACTCCTAATTATTGCAGGTTGAATTTTCGAATATGAAACGACTGACGCTGTTTGAGTTGTGAAAATTTTAACATTAAGTCTCAGTGAATCAATCACGCATCTTATTTTGAGATTTGTAACCTTGGCATTTTTGAATGTAAGTGAATCCTTATTAACCCCACTCCAATTTGAATCATTCTGCAAAGCCAACCAACTACTTGTGGTTTGATTAAAGTATTCCCATCTGAATGAATCCAATGAATTTTTGCGACTCAACAAAACCCTAGTTTTGCCCGAAATCTTGTAACAAACTTTTATATCATTCGGTTGAGAACTGATAAATTGCGCTCTTACAACTCCTATACTAGTAACAAGAAAAAATACAGTAAAACCGCATAATAATCTCATTATTCTATTAGAAAATTGAATTTTTGTTTTTACCAAATTGATCTTGCCATTCATAAACTAAACTATATATTCACCCTCCAAAGACAAATATAAGGAAAATAACAACGATAAAAATTTCGGTACTTGATTATTTCAACGCCAAAGGGTAAATATTTAAAATGTAAATTGCATGCACACAAAAATAAATTTATCTAAAATAATAATTTTTTATTTGTTTTTTATAACTCTATTTTCTTGCGATCAAGTACATGATCAAACCAATGAAAAAAATAACTCAAAATCAAATAAAACTATTTCCCCAATAAATAAAAAACTCATCATTCAACCTCTCGGCCAAATAAGCATTCTAAAAACAAGAAATATAGAAAGGTCATTAAAACAATATTACAGGGGTCAAATAATTATTAATGCGGCAATCTCTTTACCAACTGCAGCAGCAAGTTCAATTGCGCGAAAATACCACGCTCACAAATTACTCCAATTTCTTAGCACAAAGACATCTGGCAATTCTGTAATTCTCGGTGTAACGGAGATGGACATTTGTATGAATAAAAATGGCAATCCGAATTTTGGAATTTTCGGGTTAGGACAGCGTCCAGGCAATAGCTGCGTAATTTCAACTTGTCGACTTACCGGGAACAACACAAGTGAAAAATTCACCAAAGTAGCATTGCATGAAATTGGTCACACACAAGGTTTACCACACTGTTTGATCTCAACTTGTTTAATGAGTGATTTAAAAGGGCGCGATCGATTTAATGAAATGGCTCAGTTTTGCAACCAATGTAAATCAGTCTTTAATAGAAAAGGCTGGGCCTTTTGATTTTTAGAATTAAAACTGCCACTATTTCGCTCTATCCAATGTTAATTGACATACAAGAAGTTAAATCTCCAAGAGCGAATATGAATAATTCAAATTCGCGTATTATTCAGTTAGGATAATTGTCAGCGTAACATTCCAAACCACAATAGTCGCCGTACACACCACCCTCATAAAGACTTCCACTCCATGAACGACCACAACGATGCAATTTCTCTGAGGAGGAATTTGTGCGTGCAGTGTTCCCTATTTTTATATCTATAGCCTCACAGTTACAGTCCATTACATATGTTATGTCGATTGGTTCACCTGGCCCATACTTGAAGGCCGCTATATAAAAAATTCCTTCCCCCTCATATTTTTCATTTGCAATTTCATATCCTGCACCATTCACCAGTTTTCGAACATTCATTATACAATTTTGATCACCTACACAATCTTGTTTTTTAACCGTCGGCTCAGAGGTAGAGAAATCCTTAGTATTATTTGTCGATTGTGAAGTATTTTTTGTCGTTTGGTTACAGGCAATTGTACTAACTAAAATTACCAATAGTGTTGAGAATTTTGTCATGAGATTTCGTTGTTTAGATTGAAAATCTTTGGATTTTCACCCCATTTATTAGTCTGAGCTTGACTTTCTGTAAAAAGCAATACAAGAAGCCAAATCACACCAACAATTGGAATTAAACAAATCAAAAACATCCAACCACTTTTGCCGACATCGTGCAATCGCCTCACTGTAACCGCTGTGCCAGGAATAAAAACAGCTAAGCCATACATCACGTATACATAGCCATAAGGAGAGGTAACTCCGTAACCCATTTCAAATGTCGTACCTAAAATATTATCTAAGCCCATTGCGATAAATGCGAAAAGAACGTTGAACAACAAGAAGTACCAATATTCGCTTCTTCTTGCTCTCCCATTAAATTGAGCATAATTGTTTAACACTTTAATATACCAGTTCATGTTTTATATAGTTTGATTCAATAGTAAACAAAGAAAGAGTAATAAATCAACTCTTATCATGAATAGCCTAAAATTTTGGTAAGTGGTTGGATTGCTCCCTCGACGTAAATCAAACACATCAATTAAAAACCAAGTGTTCGAATCCTAATTATAGTATGTAATAGAACCCTAAATTATTGCAACTATCATATTGTCGATGAAATTCATTCAATTAACTGTCCGCCGATTATGGCGTTTTATCCGAGTCCTTGATCAGTCATGTTACGCGTGAAATCTAAAAAAATCGCCAATTTATAAACATCTTCTATTTTTTCTTACATTTGCAGCATGAATATAATCCTTATTGAAGTCGTTTTAGTCATTTTGGCGCTCCTTTTTTCCTACCTCATAATTACCGCCGACAATAGTCAACTTCTGTGTAGAGACGTTCCAAGCACAATCGTTAATAATGACGTTATCACTCTGTTACTACCAATTTTAGCACTATGGGTATTAATTAGCTTTGTATTTGCACATTTTATTTCAAAGATTGGCGCAAAGAGAAATATAGGATCCAAAGCATCTTTTTGGTATTCTTTCTTGTTCGGGCCATTGATTGGATTAATCATCGTTTTAAATTCGGAAGAGACAAAATGAGGGTTATGGTATGACCCATTTTAGGTTCATTGAAGACAATACCCAACTCATTGTTCATTTACACCATAGCCCTTTCAAACTAATTGAAATAAAATGGGGGAGGAGATTTCTTAACTTCCTGTTTCACATTCCAAGTCGTTTTGCATAGTTTTGTTTAACACTTATGCTAATGAACCTGACGAAGGACATTCAAACATCTAAGACCTGTTTGACCTTTTCAATTACTTTTTCATTGGAAAAGTAATTGAAATAGCCGCGGGGCCAGATTGCCATCCCACTACTTCGGAACTAATATTACCATAATAAATGCAAAGATCCACAGTGGAAGAGGCATGTGACCGTCACATGCCAAGAATTGACTCGACCTCAGAAGTGGACATACCGATGGCAATTTCTCGTATTCATCCCAATTAAGGTGACCATTGCAACAAAATAGAAACAGCGGTATTAAAACGAAAATTGTAATTTTCGTTTCTTTAATATTTCTTAAAACACTTCGACAAGAACAACTGGGCCACTAATTATCGTATTGCCTTTTAAGGTAAATCTTTGAGAAATAAATCCTCTGCCTACGAACTTCCCATCACCCAGGCATTCTACGTCAATAGTAGAATTTACAGTATTTATGCCCAACCAACCGGCTTTAACATTTACTTTGTCTCCGTTTTCATTAAAAGACCACAATGTTTTACTACCAACAAAATTAACATGTTGAAATTTCCTGTTTGCCAAAAGCCTTAGATTATCATTTTCCATTTTTATTTTTTTCAATATTAAATTAAGTCCTCGACAATTACAAAAAGTCAACTAAAATAAGTATAATATTCACTGAATACTGGAGCAGGGGTATAGTTAAAAAACAACTCAATTTGGCTAGGGACAACACCAAATGTAGTTCCCAGGGTTCGAATCCTCAGAAAAAAATGAATCGAGCCCGAAAATTGTTGCAAATTTACAATTGTGGATAAATTTTATTTGATTGAATATCAGTCAATTGTGGCGTTTTGTTCGAATCCCCCCCTCACCGCAAAAGAAAGGCCTCGTCTGTGACGAGGCCTTTTTGTTTTCAACTAGTTTTGGCGAATTGTTCAATTCCACTGAATTCAGATATTACTCAACTCACTATTTAACAAGGATATAGCGCGTCAAAAAAATACCTTGACCATCATCTTGTCCCTCATTACTCTCGACACAACATTTGTCTAAGCATCAAACAATTTGTAACATTGAAAAACCATGCAAGGCAGATATTTATCACTTCTTATATCCTTTTTCTATTTTTGGCTCGATGTCGCAGCGCAGAATTACAGCATTGGACATACCAGCATTACTTTCATAGATGCATCGAGAAGCAACCGCAGCATTGCCTGTGAAATTTATTATCCGGCAACATCCGCGGGAGACAACGTCCCGGTGGTGGGTGGAAAGCGGTTTCCTTGTATTTCGTTCGGACATGGATTTGTGATGACGTGGGACGCCTATAAAAATGTATGGAACGCCATCGTGCCGCAGGGATTCATCATGGTTTTCCCGAAAACAGAGGGAAATACGGCCCCTTCTCATGGTGAATTTGGAAATGACTTGTCCTTCGTCATTACAGCTTTGGAGACACAAAGCAAACTCTCCTCCTCGCTGTTTTTTGAACATGTCGATTCCATTCATGGTGTGATGGGACATAGTATGGGCGGAGGTGCAGCCTTTTTGGCCGCGGAAAAATCCAACAAAATCAAATTCCTGGCGACCTTGGCTCCTGCTGATACCAAACCATCGGCCATCGCTGCGGCAGCAAAACTCTCCATCCCTTCTTTGATCATAGCCGGAGGAAACGACTGTGTTACCCCTCCAAAAGACCATCAAATACCCATGTTTGATTCTCTTCGAAGTGCCTGTAAAACTTTGGTCAGTATAAACGGTGGTAGCCATTGTCAGATGGCCGAGGACAATTTCCTTTGCAACTTTGGAGAGGCAACATGTAGCCCTAAAGCCACCATATCTCGAAGCGAGCAGCATCAAATTCAATTTCAATTCATATTGCCTTGGCTCAAACACTACCTATTGAAAGACCTAACAGCAGGAAAGACTTTTGACTCAGTTACGAGCAAAAGCACGGTGGTGAACATCCGAAAGAACTGTGTTTTGACTGC
>Ga0315899_10006516_pt1 | contig 12582 bp, 12 predicted proteins | sample LakEriMetagenome_2_FD_203518 | JGI IMG/M metagenome (GOLD analysis project Ga0315899, IMG submission 203518) | Freshwater fungal communities from buoy surface, Lake Erie, Ohio, United States - Buoy 4 MA112 | ecosystem: Environmental > Aquatic > Freshwater > Lake | place: USA: Lake Erie, Ohio...
TCAAGACCCAAATAAAGTTTATGCAGGACCAGCGTCTGGTGCTACTGCTGCTGCTCCAACATTCAGATTGCTTGTATCTGCCGACATTCCAAACAATGCTGCAAATACAACTGGTAATGCTGCTACGGCTACTAAACTTGAAACAGCTAGGGCTATCAATGGTACTAACTTTGACGGTTCTGCTGCAATTACAATAACAGCAAATACGCCTACATCATTAACATTTAACAATGGTGGTGCAGGTGCTGTGTCGGGTACTACATTTAATGGTGGTACTGCTAGAACAATATCATATAATACTATTGGTGCTCAGGCAGAGTTTGGAAATCAAGATGCAAATAAAGTATACGCAGGTCCTATAAGTGGAGCTTCTGCTACTCCTAGTTTCAGAAGCTTATCTTCTTCTGATATACCTGCACTTGCTTACTTGTCAAACAGTACATCTTCTATTCAGTCTGGATATTTCGGAGACATCTTCTTATATGACGATACTACTCCATCGCACTATCTTGGAATTACCAATAGTGCAAACCTAACAGCTGCTAGAACTTTAAGCATCAATGTTAATGACTCAGATAGAACAATATCATTAAGTGGTAATCTTACCGTATCTGCTGCTGCATCAATCAGTGGTACAAACACAGGAGACCAAACTAATATTACTGGTAACGCTGGTACTGCAACCAAGTGGGAAACCGCTAGAAGTTTTACAATAGGTAATACAATTAGAACTATAGATGGTGGCGCTAACGCTACGTGGACTATTCTTGATATATTTTCTGCACAAACAGCTAATAGGGTATTCGCAGGACCTGCATCAGGAACTTCTGCTGCACCCGGATTTAGACTTTTAGTAGCTGATGATATTCCAAATACAATTGCGTCAAATACAACAGGTAGTGCAGCTTCGCTTACAACATCAAGAAACATTAACGGAACTGCATTTAACGGAACAGCGAACATTACAACATCTAGTTGGGGTACAGCTAGAAATATTACTATCGGAGCTACAACTAGGTCTGTAGATGGTTCTGGTAACTACTCATGGACTTTAGCTGATATAGGTGCTCAGGCATCTGGTAGCTATGTAACAATAGATACAGGTCAAACTATAACTGGTCAAAAAACATTCAATGCAGTTACAGGTAAACCTTTAATATCAGGTACGGATGCTTCTGGTTTCTTAGCATTTACGAATACTGCAGGAGCAGCAAAGTGGGATATCGCAACTGATAACTCATATGCAACATTTGCAATCAATGACAATACAGGTAGTCCTAGATTAAAGTTATTCTCTGGTGCAGGAGCTGAGATTGGGGGAGATGTTAAAATAATGTCAGGAGGAGACCTTATACTAACTCCAGCTGTAAGTGGAGCAAACGTGATATTATACAATGATACAGGTGGGCTGATGGTTAACTCAAGTGTTACCGCAACATCATTCTTTGAATCTTCAGATATCAGATACAAAAACATAATTGATACCAACCCTGTAATATCGCTAGATATTGACCTTATTAAGTTTAATAGAACAGATGTAGATATTGATAGAGTAAGATACGGTTACTCAGCACAACAGGTGAAGGAACTAATGCCAGAGCTTGTAGGTGGTGATGAAAAACTTACCGTAAACTATATGGACGTACACAGTATCAAAATTGCTGCACTGGAAAGAGAGATTAAAGAATTAAAAGCTAAACTCTATGGCTTGGAATGATTTAGCTAATAACCAAACGGTATCTTTTACTAACCTAAAAAATGCTGTAGATAATGGTGTATTTATAGCAAAGACAACTGTTCCAACAGGCAATGAACAGGTTACTAAGTCAGATGCCGATACATATGTATATGCAAATACGGTATATGCGCCATTTGCTAACAAATCCTCTAATCAACTTGTAGTTAAGAGTAATATATTGCCAAGATGCTGGTGCTGGGTAGTTGATAATACAACAGAAAGTACGCAGACATATACATTTACGCCATGTGGGGGAAGCCCAATAACAAACAATATAGACGCACTTTCATTTGTAAGGATATGCTCTAGCGTTATACCAACAGTAAGTTCATTTTTTGTTACCGTAGATATATGTGGAGAGGGTGGAGACCCTTACTCTGCACTGCAGTGTGACGATGAAACCGACTGTTACGCTTGTGCTGCATGCCTAGAACCATGTGGAGGTAGCCCAGAATAATATGACAAAGGGAGAAGAAATAATAAGGTCTTGGTTTATATCAATAAACCCAACAGATGAGCAGGTTATAAAATCTATTCATAGGATGGATACATGCCTAGAATGTGAGCATAAAAAGGATAGTGAGATTTTCAGCTTTTCATATTGTGATAAGTGTGGGTGCCCGTTACGGAAAAAGGTATTCACTCCGAAGGAAGATGGATGCCCACTAGGAAAATGGTAAATTTGTAAAAATAAAAGATAATGGGTAAAAACGTAACGATATCAACTCTACCTAATATAGGTCAGAACTATCTACCTAAGATTAATACCAGTAATATATTTGCCAATAGCTTGGTGTATGACGATGGTAGTAGTGTACTTATAAATACTACAACAGCATCAGCATTTAAGCTAGATGTGAATGGTTCTATCAGGGCTACAAGCGGTACATTAACTGGCGCATTATCTGGTACAAGTGCTACGTTTAGTGGTAATGGATTATTTGGCGGAGCAACTGCGTTTAGTGGTGGTATTGCTGGTGGAATATCTGTTAACGGTTCAACATCATCTGGTATTAATTTTAGAGTTGCAGATGCAACAAAAGGGTATTTATATGTTGCGTCTACTGGTAGTGTATATTTAGAAAGCGTATCTGGTAGTATTGTTTTATCACCCAACGCCAGTCCTGCTCTCACAATCGCCTCAACTGGCGCAGCTACTTTTACTGGTAATGTTGTTATAAGCCAAACAACATCAGAACCAATAAGATTAGAAAGGATTATAGGTGCAACTGTATATGGTAAATATTCTTTGGCAATAAGCGGAAGTGGAACATTTAGTATTTATGATGCAGTTGCTGCTGCTGATAGATTTTTAATCTCCTCAACTGGCGCAGCTACTTTCAGTTCGAGTGTTACGGCAAGTGGAAACCTAAACCTTCAAGGTGCAGTTACAAGGAATATAAACTTCTATGATAGCAGCAACACAAACATTAATGCACAAATACAATACGACCAAATAAGTTCTAATAGCGGTCAATTGTTTTTCGGCACTAACAACGCTGGAACATTTGCAACAAGAATGACAATAACTAATGGTGGCAATGTGGGTATTGGGACGAGCAGCCCTGATTTAACTTTATCTATAAACGGAGCAATGAATCTTCGTAATTCAACAAGGGCTGGTGCAATGGAAATAGATGCAAGTGGTAATTTATGGTTAGGTACTGCTACAACTGCTGGTAATATTTATTTAGAAACTGGACATTCTACAACTGGACTTCCAAGTACTGGTACATCTAGATTAACATTAAATTCAAGTGGAGCTACTTTCAGTAATAGTATAACATCATCTTATACTTATAATGGTGGTGGTACTGGTATGATTCATTTAACAAGTGGAGGAACAGAGGGTGGTTCAATAACATTAGAAAAAACAAGTGGTACTGCACAGAAATATAAAGTTGGTAATTCTGGTTCTGCATTTTTTATTTATAATGAAACTGCTGGAAATCAGCCGTTTACTATTTTGAATAATGGCAGAGTGGGAATTGGTACGACTAGCCCGAGTGGAAAATTTGATGTATATACAGGAGTTGGTGCTACTTTTAGAGCACTATATTATGCTAATAATCAAATAGAAGTTTCAAATTATAATACTACTGATGGTTATAGAGAAATGTTATTAGGTGGTAGTCCTATTACATTTTATACGGGCACGGCAGGAGGTGGACAAATTACAGAGAAAATGCGCATAACGAGTGGTGGAGCCTTACAAATGGCTGCAACTACCATTTCAAATAGTACTAATGTTTTTGGAGCATCAGTTAATGGAGGATATCAATTTTTTAATGGAAATTTAGCTAATGGTGAAAAATTTGGGTCACTTGCAGGCACATATATTCAAGGATTTTATTTTATTAATTGGTCTAGCGCAAGTGGTAGAGGGTATGCTATATTTGCAACAGTGTCACCAGCAGCTAACGCAGGCACTGTTTTAATATCTAGCGGAGGCTGGGCTACATCTAGTGCAACCTATAATGCTGCAAACGCAATTTCATTAGCGTTTGATGGTAGCTTTAGAGGTCCTATACTATCCAATAACACTGGAATAACAACTACATTCTACGCTTATGTATTTGGAGGGATATAATAAAAATTAATTAAATAATCAATTTATACACTTTACTCCGAATCTGTCACTACAAGTATGACTTTGAAAACGCTATAGAAAAGAGGAGTTAATTGAAATTCATCAAAGAAAATTAGGTGAAATCAAAAAGAAATAGTTATTATATTTGTACAAACTTAATAAACCATGGAAAAGAAGTCATTAAAACTGGCTGAGTATTATCAGCTAGAAGCAGAACTTAACGGAGTCACAAACAACCAAACAGGCGAGAAAGTTCTTAACGGTCTTTTGTCTCAAAAGCTTACCCTCTCTACAAAGTACTGGTTAACAGACCTTGCTAAGAGAGTAAAAGAACAAACAGAAGCTTGTGAATCATTAAAGAACGAGCTCATTAAAAAGTATGGAGAGGAGAAAGATGGTCAGATTCAGATTTCATTCAATGTAAAGAACGAAGCTGGCGAAGACGTTCCCAATCCAAAGTTTCTTGAGTTCCAAAACGAATATCAAAACCTGCTGAATGAGGAGCGTGAGCTTGAATATAAAGAGTTGAAGCTCAGTGACTTAGGAAGCATAGAGACGGAAGAAGTGTACAGCATGTTATTTACTTTATTACAAGCTGATTAAGATAGTTTTTTTCATGATGTGTAATTAGGGGCTGTCAGAATTGGCAGCCTTTTTTCATGTAAATTTGCGTCATGAAGAACATTATTTATATAATAATCATTGCATTTCTAGGACTATTTATACTAAAGTCTGAATGTGGCAAACCGAAAGAACCCGGTCAGGAGATTAAGATTGACGGTAAAAAATACGAAATAGTAAAGTCTGATACTATCGTTAAAGAGCATACTACCATTAAGTATAAAAAGGGTGAAGACGTATTTCATGATACAACTATATACGTAGAAATACCTAAAGATGTAGTAATTGATACGCAAGCAATACTAAAAGACTACTATGCAAAGAATGCGTACATAGATACATTCAAAACAGACCTAGGACCAATCGTGGTAAAGGATACTATCCAAAAGAATAAGATTGCTGGTAGAACCTACGAGGCATATCTTAAAACCAAAGAGGTTGTTACCTATGTAAAAGACAAACCAAAAGCACAGCTATATTTAGGATTTAGAGGAGACTTCTTGGCGAACTATAAGTTCAACGGAGTTGGTCCTCAAGTCATGCTGAAAACCAAGAAGAATAAGATTTACGGAGTAGGCGTAATGCTGACTGGTGACAAGCCAGTATATTCTGCAAACTTTGCATTCAAGCTGTGAGGTATATTATATTAAATATATTACTCATTTGTTCCCTGTTCGCAAACGCACAGAATATCTATATTGATAGCGTTAAAAACAACATTCCAACTGGTCCAATTACGGCTAATAAAAACCTTGGATTTGGAATAAAGAACATACTTGCAGAAGCGTTGCAAGACAAAGGATACAGCCTATTGCCAAGCAAAGATGATAGTCAACTCAGCCTAAGCGTAGAAATTTATTTCTTTGATATCGTACAAACCAATGCTGGTGTATCAGTGTTCAAGAAGCAGAGCAATACCACCATCGTAGGTATCAAAGGAACTTTACATAAAAACGGAAAAGTAATCAACACAAAAAAAGTAGAAGAAGCATCTACTGAAGTAGTCATAGCCAATCTTATCATTTCAGAAGACGGTAAGCCCAATCAACAGTCCGTAAGCAACGTACTGAAGAAATCCTGCCAGTCTCTAATTGATAAAATACTATGAAAAAACTCCTAACGCTATTACTTCTTGTCTCGTCTGTTAATGTTTTCGCACAAAGAATTGGTCACCTTACTCAGCTCTCTAACGTAAAGAGAGGCGACACATTAGACATCAAATGGTTTTATAAACCAGATACGGCTGATATCCGTACTTTTCAGATTGACTTCCAGTTTAAAAAGCATTTGCTAACGCACATATCTACTGAGATAGATACGCCATACGTTAGTAGTGCAAGAGCTCCAGAAATTGGCTATAAACAATTTGATGGATATAAATATGACACCTACTCAAATGGTACTTACACGTATACGGCTGATACAAACTGGGCGGTGGCTAGAAACTACCTTATACTTCCTGCTGGTCAAAGACTAGAGGATAGTGGGTACATCATCCATAATAAGTACTTGGTGAACAATGTAAAAGAAATGTTCCCATCAGATACGGTATCCGTAAACTGGGCAAGGCTATTTAACTTCAGCGGTAATAGCATAGGAGACAATGTTGCAACATTGATTAACCAAAAGATGCAAGTATTCTTAAAAGGAAACTACACTATATCTGGCAAGTTCTTTGTGGGTGCAGCTACTGGAATGCCTACCTTGATTGCATACGAGGCTAATACAGGCATAGAAGCATCTAGGACGGTTCCAGCGCAAGACGGAAGTTATACCCTTGATAATATCGAGCAGTATACTAAATACAAGATTAAGGTACAGTTCCCAACAGATAGTCTTATTACAATGCGTGACAGAGCCGTAACAGTTTCAGATGCAAAGAAAGCGTTTGATGAGTTTAGTGGCGCTGATGTAAACCAAAACTTTCAAAAGACATTCATGACAAGTCCATTGTCTTATCTGTCTGCTGACCTTAACTATTCTAAGAAACTGGATGGTGCAGACCCATACAACATATATGCCTCAATATCTGGGCTGAAACCTATAGATACAGGTAAGCTAATAAATGTGATGAGAAAGGCTGAATTTGATTCACTAGCAATTGGAGTTAACCAATGGGATAACTGGATGGCATACAGCGACACTGGATTATATATATACGACAGCGTAGCAACGGCTTCCTTGACCAATATTGATATTAAGTACTTTATCCTTGGTGACGTAGATAGAAGCCATGGTTCGCCTGTAATAAACGCACAGGGGCAAGCTGTTGGCGTAGCGTACAAAAACAAGTTTAGTGTAGATATTCCAAACACATCTGTGCCTGCTGGTCAGCCTATGTTCCTCCCGTTCAACGTATCTATGACTGCTCCAACAGCAGCACTTCAATTTGAGGTAAAATACAATCCTAACGAGGTAAGATTCAAGGAGGCTATAACAAACGTAAATGGTCCGTGGTTACAGTATGTTACCAATGACTCAATCAAAGGTATCATCAGATTTGGTGGAATAAATAATCAGGCTACTGGATTTCTGACAGCACAAGCTGTTCCGTTCAAGTTAAAGTTCGAGCCTAGAGACCCAACAAAGGATGTGTCTACATTCATAAAGATTCGTAACCTCATGGATGCGTCTAACGTAAATGGAGATAAATTCAATATCGATGTTGTAACACAGAATATTGAACTGGTAAGTGCAGCATACAGAGGTCAACCTATTGTAAATCAAGAGCCTACGTTTAGAGTATATCCCAACCCAAATACTGGAGTATTCGAACTTGTCGTAAATTTGCCGTCATCTAACTCTGTTGTAGCCTATATCAGTGATAATTTAGGTAGACCAGTCATGAATCTTGGCAGATTTGTGACAGACGATGGCGGTGCAAAATTCGTAAAGCGAGTATCTATTCCTAACTTAGCATCAGGCATGTATCACCTAGTGATGTATGACAACAGAAAAAGATATACGACTAAATTTATAAAAGGATAAATATGTCAGAAGAACAAAATGAAGGCACTTGGTCTAGCCTAAAAAAGACCATCGTTGGTACAATTGCTACCGTAATTACAGGAGCTGGAGCTTGGCTTGGAACTACCATGTTTGGTGGTGGAGATGCAGCTCAACCAGCAGCACCTGCGCAGCCTAGCATTATTATTAATAACACCCAACAACAGCAACAACAAGCAGCTGCCAAGACTATAATCGTCAAGGAAAAAGCTGACAACTCATCTGAGAAAGTCAAGCCAAAAGCTGACGAGAAAAAAGATGAGTGGGCTAAAGAAGAACCTAAATGGTAAAATATGAGTAAGACAAACGACACAGGATTTCAGGCATTATTAAATGCAATGATGAGAAGACGCTGGTTTATTACAGCGTTGGTACTTGGAACATTCATGCTTATTGTAGGAGGAATATTTGTAGCCATCAGATTTAATCTTGGAATGGCAGAACAGTGGAAGGAGCTATTATTATTAATGCTCGGTGCTTTCATTGGCAGTTACGGAAAAATTATTGACTATTGGTTCAGTGATACAGACAAAGACAAAATGCTTGTTCAGAAAATGGATGAGGAAGATGGAGTTAGTCTGTCAAACACAAATGACATGAAGGAATCCGTAAGACCTCAGACATCACTTGTAGACCCAACATTCGCTGCATTCGCTGCAAAGGCTTCTGAGAAGAAAGAAGTAAAGAAGGGTGTAGAGATTGATGAAGATGGTGACGGTATCATGGATGGCATCGACACAGATGGTGACGGAGATATTGATGAATACTTTGAGCATCGTCAGTGTGAGCACATTTGGGGTGACAAAGATGGAGACGGTGATGAAGAGTGTCTTAAATGCGGTAAAATAAAAGACCTATAATGAAAGAATCTCTAAAAGATAAGATTGTGCACTGGTTGATAGTGGTATTGTTCTTTGCTGCAATGATATCAATATCAACTTGTGCAAAGTCTCAAACAATCGGTTCTACCAAAACAGAATCATACCAAGCATCTTTTGAAAAAAAGGTGAACATTGATTCTCTAATGGATTACGAAGGACCAAAGGTTCCTATACAGCTTCTCAATATTGGTATTAATGAAGAAGTATTCGCCATGTATCCAGAGCTTAAAGACAAGCGTGTCGGACTCGGCGTTACAAATATCATTGTAGAATATCTTGAGGAGACAAATAGGTTCACATTCACGGAAGACAAGACTGAAATCAAGAACCGTATGGTTAAGCAGTTTCAGGCATCTGCTTCTGGATTTACAGAGAATAAACTTGACGGAAAGGGTAAGATTAAACTTGCAAGATATTTTGTTTACATTGAAGTATACGACTTCAGTGTATCTGTTGATGAAGAAATCAAGGTTGCCAAAGGAATGAAAGAAACAATGGTAACTAGACTTGGTCTTCAAGCTAAGTTTGTAGATGCAGAAACTGGAGAATACTTTACAGCTTCTGGTCTTGGTGAAGCAAAGACCGTAAGAGAAGCTACACTCATGAATGACGATAACCTATCAGAAATAAAATTCAATCAATCAACGATTGGAATAACCACCAAAAAAGCCTTGGAAACAGCTGCTAGCAGAGTAGTTCTGCGAATGATAAAAAAGCAGATTTTCCCAAGGTAAATTGTATAGACTATTAATAACGATATCAATAATAATATTCATGAATCAGAGGTTGCAAGCGCAGTCTCTGATTTATTCTTTTACGGACCCTTGTACGAAAGCAGTAACGGTATTCACAGTTCCGTTGACGGGTACAACGACAATAGTATTTCTAAACAAGACAGCATCGTTTTCTGCTCAAGATGTAACCAATGGCACATTTGGTGCTTGGATAGCTACAGCCTATGCAGACTATAGAAAACTATCTCCGTGTTCTGTTCAATCTGGTCAGCAAACACAAAGCCAAGTAACATCAAATGTTGTAAGCGGAGTTGTAAGTTCTGCAACATCAAGTGCTACATCTAGCGTTAGTAGTGCTGCTGCTTCGGCTGCATCATCTGCTGCTTCAAGCTCTACTCCATCTGCGAGTACTTCTTCAAGTTCATCATCCAGTAGCTCATCATCAAGCGAATCATCTTCTACAGCAGAATCAAGTTCTTCTGAATCTAGCTCATCTGAATCTAGTAGTGATGAAGGTGGAAGTGAAGAATCTAGCTCTAGTAGTGGTGGCAGTAAGAAGTCTGGTGGTAAGTCTGGAAAGTCAAGTAGCGCTAATCCAATGATTGTTGCCTCTGATTTTACTACTGCACAAAACCTTGATAAATCATTTACGCCAATACTAAACATTGGTCTGTCTCAGTCTTCGCTAACTGGTCAAACTAGCTGGGGATTGACATCTATGACGTGGATGAATTTCAAACAGTTTGCGTTGTCTGGTAGATATACTATGATGAAGTTTTCTGGTGGTAAACTTAGATTCATAGATACCTATAGTACAACTGCCGTATATAGTTACGGAAACATTATATCATTTGCTGGATATTCTAGGATTATAATGCTGTATAAATATGGAGTTGCTGGTATAAGCTTAAATGCTAGTTTTTCTAATATAAAACTGGACAAAAGTACTTTTTTAGCACCTTCGTTTACGGCATTCTACACCATACCTGTAGCAGTGAGTAGGAGGCTTACATTATCCCCAGAACTGTATATTATGGCAAATCCTATCATGTACTCTACAAAAGATAGAGTAACTTCGGTAGACCGTTCAGTTGGATTCTTTGGTGGCTCAGGTGTTGATTATCAGATATCAAAGAAGTTCAAGGTTAACTTTAACTACAAGCTGAATGCGACAACCAAGAAAGACTTTCCAGTGCTCAGTTTCTTTTTAATTGGAAGTAAGATAAACCTATGAGAACGATAGTACTTTTATTACTGCCACTCTTTGCAATAAGCCAAAACTCTATAACCGTAAACATTACCAGAGATTCTGCAACATTGTTGCAAATTCCAAAAATGAGAATATATGCCAATGGAAATCTTGTTTCGAATATTTCGTTTAATGGTCAATCTTACGTTTATAATTACCCTAGCTATAACACGACTTACACGTTTGAGCCGTACTTTGATTCAATACCTACGTCGCTAGTAACTACTTCTGACTGGAAGGCTATAGCTGATGAGTCGTTATACATAGATGCGCCTAATGGTCAAAGAGGAATATATCTAAATACGGCTACAAAATATATAAGCGCAGACTTAAACAATACAAGAAAAATAAGCGCAGGCTACGCATATAGGGTGTTAACAAAGAAATATTTTCAAAATAATACAAATGTGGTACCCGGCAACCTAAATTACGTAGTCTATTCTACACACAATAGGAACGGCTCTACTACGCAATATGGTTCTTACGCAAATAGTGCTAATGATTTTAATGTTATGTTCAATACGGCAAATAGTAATACCGTAGTTCACTCATCAGGTTCTGCTAGTCCTTCTACGCTATTTTATTTTACTAATTATCAAACTCTTGTGGCAAACGGAGTACCAGTTCCTAACAATGGAGACTTCTATGGGGTGAAGGTAACTGGAACATTTGTGCCTAAAGAAACAGGAATATATTACTTTGGAGTAGATGGTGACGATGGAGTTGACTTGTCAATCAATGGAAATGTAGTGGCATCTTTTTACGGACCACATGGATTTGGTGGTTATAGGATAGGCGCTATTAGTATGGTGGCAGGAACACAATATACAATCATGGCTAGAATGCAAGAGTTTGGTGGTGGTGATGGGCTTGCTGTTGCATGGAGAAGACCAAGCCAAAATTCATATTCAATACAACCAGATGAAATCGTTACAAATTCTACAAGTTATTACGGACCAAAAGTAGAATGGTTTTTGAAAAGCCAACTAGACAACACAAATCCGTCATCTTGGTCAGGGATTAATCCATCTGTTTCATTCCCTGTTTCCGTATCATCTGGCGCCTATACACTCAATTTAAAATACGTTGTAAAGGGCAATACAGCCCTATCTAGCGCTCAATGATTTATAAGGATATTATCTTTATTTTTGCCCTATAAATCGATTGTATGAAGCAGTTTTTTACTGAAGACAACGGAAGGCTTTCCATGAAAAGATTGTGTGGTTTCATATGTGTACTATTTCTATGTGCAACTATGTACCACAACAGCTTCTCTGAGTCTCATTTTGCCCCATCTGAGGCATTGGTTTATACCGTAGGCTCTCTAGCTTTCGGATGTCTTGGTCTTACTTCTGCTGAGAAAATATTTAAAAAGACTGATAATGAATCTAAGTAAGCTTGACTCAGTAATCCCAAAGGGGGTTGTCGACCAGATTCCTCAAGTGATGGATAAGTTTGGAATCAATACTCCAAACAGATTAGCCCACTTCCTCGCACAGTGCGCCCATGAGTCTGGTGGATTCAAGTTTATGTCGGAAAATCTTAACTATTCTGCTAAGGGTCTTATGGGAGTATTCAAGAAATACTTTCCAACTGAAGCCATAGCAAAACAATTTGAAAGAAAACCAGATGCAATAGCTGATAAGGTGTATGGTGGTCGTATGGGTAATACGGCTCCAAATCACGGAAGTATGTACAAGGGCAGGGGTTTTATCCAACTCACCGGACGTACAAACTATGCTGCATTTGATAAAATTGTAGAT
>Ga0315899_10006519_pt1 | contig 12580 bp, 11 predicted proteins | sample LakEriMetagenome_2_FD_203518 | JGI IMG/M metagenome (GOLD analysis project Ga0315899, IMG submission 203518) | Freshwater fungal communities from buoy surface, Lake Erie, Ohio, United States - Buoy 4 MA112 | ecosystem: Environmental > Aquatic > Freshwater > Lake | place: USA: Lake Erie, Ohio...
GAAAGAGCCGCGTGTAATTGGATTGTCGGTTGGGTATCGCATTCCCGGCCAGATCATGGCCATTGCCGACAAGGTCATGGCTGTGGCCAGTCCCGGATTGCGTGCACCCACTGCCGTGCGTGAAGGTGACGCAGCGCCTGCGATTGTCAGGGTCGGCGAAGGCGACGAACTTGTTGCTGAAGTTTTGCAACAAACTTCAGTGATGGAGTCAGAGGTTCCAGGGCGCAACCTTGCAATTGTTTGCCCGGATTCGATGGTTGCTGAGATTGCGGCAGCGTTGCGGGCCAGTGGAATTGCACATGGCCATGCTGGACTCCACGGCATCGGACACGACATCAATGTGGTCCCGGTGAGTCTCGTTAAGGGCCTGGAACTTGACGGTGTGGTGGTTGTTGAACCCGCAGCGATTGTCGCCGATCGGGCAATGGGTCTGCGTGGTTTGTATGTGGCGCTCACACGCGCAACTCAACGACTAACGATTGTGCACAGTAAGCCACTGCCAGAGGCGATGCTCTAGGTCAGAGCTTTTCCAGCAGCGCTTCAATCACTGCTGGCATGAACTTCTGCGCTTTGTCGGCATCCGCGGGTCGCTTGCGCGTAACAGCGGTGTTCGCTAGGCCAACGAGACGCGAAAGGGGATCGACATCATCGGTTGTGAGGTTGCCGAAATCTTCTTGGACAACCTTCCAGTTCGCATTGATGAAGGCAAGCCGCTCTTTTGCGTCAGCTGAATCGTCGACAATTGCATCACCGAGTCCGGTAACTGCACTCAGAATGTTGGTCAGTAATTCCTCGGTTGTACCTTTAGGCAAGGTCGTAGTTGTTGACACCGTGGTTGTGGATGTGGCGCCTGTGTCGTAGGTAGTTGAGCAGCCAGCTATCAAAGCAACAGCAACTGCGAACAAGCAACTTTGTAACACACGTGATTTCATTTGCTTATGCCTCGACAAAAATTCGGGCTACTGCGTAAGGGTCGACCGTGACGTCCCGATCTTGCACGGTTATCACTCGACCCCCATCTTTGGTCTGATCAATAACGCGGCCAGAAGATCCGGGTACTAGACCATTTGTCTCAAGAAAATCCAACATGCCGGGAGTGAACTCCAACTCTTCAGGAATTCGCTTAACGGTGAAGGTGTCACCAGCAGCAATCTCACCGAGCCGGACCAAGGCCCCGACGTTTCCTTTGGTGCCTGGGATTGGATTGCCGTGTGGGCAGGTTGACGGGTGACCGAGAACGCGATTCATTGCTTGTTCTACTTCGTCACTCATCACATGCTCCCAACGGCCAGCCTCGCGATGCGCCGTAGCAAACGAAAGACCAAGAATCTCGGTCAGGAAGCGTTCCGCTAGCCGGTGTTTGCGCACAACTCTCTCGGCAAGTGCGAGCCCTGAATCCGTGAGATCAATTCGCCCAGCATCGAGTGTGATCAAGCCTTCACGCTCAAGGCGGTGAATCATCTCTGAGACCGAGGGCCTTGAGACCCGAAGACGCTCCACAATCCGGGCTTGGATGACCTCGAAACCGTCCTCCATGAGCTCAAAAATGCATTCGCAGTATTCCTCGAAGGCTGGGTGGTGCTCTCCAGGATTCGGCATGCCTTAGATGATACTTCCGGTGTGTACCCTTCGCCCATGGCAGATGACACTGTCCCGGCGCCGTTGGATCGGTTTTCACCTGCCGTTGCGCAGTGGTTTACCTCCACCTTTTCGTCGCCAACTGATGCTCAAAGTGGTGGTTGGCACGCCATCAAGAATCACAAACACACTTTGATCTGTGCCCCAACTGGAAGCGGTAAAACACTTGCTGCATTCCTTTCGAGCATTGATTCACTGGTGAGCACACCATCACCGAGTGCAAATGCCCGCACTCGTGTTTTGTACATCTCACCATTGCGAGCTCTTGCATTTGATGTTGAGAAAAATCTGCGTGCACCGCTTGCTGGAATCGCACACGCGGCCGAAAGACTCGGGCACGAGTTCCACACTCCAATTGTCGGGATGCGTACAGGGGACACGAGTGCAAAAGAGCGCCAAGCTTTGGTGCGGAACCCACCTGATCTTTTGATCACCACACCAGAGAGCCTCTATCTGATGCTCACTTCGGCAGCCCGATCCACTCTGGCAAATGTTGACACCGTCATCATCGATGAGATCCATGCGATGGCGGCCACTAAGCGTGGTGCACATCTCATGTTGTCATTAGAACGTCTTGAAGAAGTCTGCGGAGTACCACCACAGAGAATTGGTTTGTCTGCCACGCAAAGACCGCTGGAGGAAATCGCACATTTTCTTGGTGGCTACACATCTGATGGTGTGCGCCGCGAGGTCGCAATTGTTGATGCGGGTGTGCGTAAGGAGCTCGATCTTCAGGTAGTCGTGCCAGTTGAAGACATGGGCGATCTGGGTCGGCCTCAACCGCCAACACTGGGTGGGCTTCACAGCGGCCCGGCATCGGTCGCACTAGCGCCAAGGCGCACGAGCATCTGGCCGAGTATTTACCCGCGCATTCTTGAGTTAATCCTTGAGCACAAGAGCACGATCATCTTTTGCAATTCACGTCGTCAATCAGAGCGTCTTGCCGCAAAGATCAATGAGCTTGCAATTGAGACCGAAGTGCACGAAGAAACCGCAGGGGATCTTGTGCGTGCTCACCATGGCTCTTTGGCCCGTGAACAACGCGTGCTAATTGAAGATCAATTGAAGCGTGGAGAAGTCCGCGCGATCGTTGCAACTTCAAGCCTTGAACTCGGCATTGACATGGGCGCAGTAGATCTGGTGATTCAGGTTGAATCACCAGGTGCTGTAAGCCGCGGCCTCCAGCGAGTTGGGCGCGCAGGTCACCAAGTTGGTGAGCCAAGCCGTGGGCGCATGTTTCCCAAACATCGTGGAGACCTAGTTGAAGCTGCGGTTGTGGCCAAACGCATGGTCACCGGTGAAATTGAGACCACACGTTTTCTGCGCAACTCCCTTGACGTTCTTGCACAGCAAATTGTTGCCCACCTCTCCATTGCAGGTGAGATGGAAGTGAGTGCACTCGCACTCATGGTGCGCCGATGCGCAGGCTTCCACGAAATATCTGACGAACAGTTGAATAATCTTCTGGATCTACTCGCTGGGCGTTATCCAAGCGATGAGTTTGCGAGTTTGAAGCCTCGCATTGTGTGGGATCGTGTGAACGGAAAAATTCGTGCCCGCGAAGGAGCGCAGCGCTTGGCAGTCACCAACGGTGGCACGATCCCTGATCGCGGTTTATTCGGCGTGTTCTTGATTGATGGCACTCGTGTCGGCGAGCTGGACGAAGAGATGGTTTATGAGACTCGCCCTGGTGAGACCTTCATTTTGGGGGCATCCACCTGGCGCATTGAGGACATCACTTTTGATCGGGTAGTCGTAAGCCCCGCACCTGGGGTGCCGGGTCGGATGCCGTTTTGGCATGGCGATCAGCCCGGGCGGCCCATTGAACTCGGCCGCGCAGTAGGTGAATTCATCCGTACCGTGCGCGACACCAAACCCACCGAAGCAATGCGGCTCCTGCAAGAGCAGCACTCGTTAGACGAGTTGGCGGCACAAAATCTGCTTTCGTATCTCACCGAACAAGCAGAGTCCACCGGGGTTGTGCCTGACGATCGAACGATTGTGATTGAGCGATTCCGTGATGAGATCGGTGATTGGAGAGTGTGCCTTCTCTCACCATTTGGCACCCCTGTGCATGCGCCATGGGCAATGGCAATCGAGCACACGCTGGGAGAGCGTCACGGCATCAAGGTTGAAACCATGTGGGGTGATGACGGGATTGTGCTGCGTTTGCCGGAAGCGATTGAGAATCTCGAAATCACTGATCTCCTCCTTGATCCACTCGAGATTGAGGAGCTTGTGGTTGCAAATCTTCCTCGCACTTCGCTCTTTGCTGCGCGCTTTCGCGAGTGCGCTGCGCGCTCGCTTCTGTTACCTCGCCGACGCCCCGACCAGCGCACCCCTTTGTGGCAGCAGCGTCAGCGGGCAGCGGATCTTCTCGCTGTAGCGGCGAAATACCCGTCGTTTCCGATCCTGCTCGAGACCAGTCGCGAGTGCATTCAAGATGTCTTTGATGTGCCCGCATTGAAAGATGTGCTTGGTTCGTTGCAGGCACGACGCATCAGAGCCGTGCAAGTAGACACGCCGAAAGCGTCGCCGTTTTCCCAGAGTTTGTTGTTCAACTGGATTGCCGCGTACATGTACGAAGGTGACGCACCATTGGCGGAGCGCCGGGCGGCTGCCTTGGCGCTCGATCGCGACTTGTTGGCAGATCTCCTCGGTGCTGATGAGCTACGTGAACTGCTTGATAGCGAGGCAATTGCGGCAGTCGAACTCGATGCCCAGTGCCTGAGCGACGGTCGTCGCGCACGCAATGTTGATGAGCTACACGACGTGTTGAGACGCGTTGGTGATCTCACCGTTGAGGAAATCAATGCGCGCTGTGAAAGTGGTGTTGCAGAGGGGCTGAATTCTCTGCTCGGCGCTAAACGAGTGATCAGTGTCGCTGTGTCCGGGGAGACTCGATACATCGTCACCGAAGATGCCGCTCGGTACCGCGACGCGTTAGGTTGTGCTCTGCCTTTGGGGCTCCCTGAAGTTTTCACCACGCCAGTAGCACGGCCACTGGAGGAGCTCGTCGCGCGCTTTGCTCGCACTCATGCGCCATTCCACGCCGCTGACATAGCGCGCAGGTTCGCCATAACTGAAGATCGCGCGTTATCGGTGTTGCTTGCCTTGGAGTCCTCAGAACGAGTGGTGCGTGGTGAGTTCCGACCCGATGGTGTTGAACGCGAGTGGTGCGATGTCGACGTGCTTCGTATGGTGCGGCGGCGATCACTGGCGAAATTGCGCCACGAAGTCGAGCCCGTTGAGCAGTCGGTTCTTGCCGCGTTTCTGGCTACTTGGCATGGAATTGGCCAATCCCGGGTTGGGATGGATGCACTCGTAGAAACAGTCGGCGTGTTGCAGGGAGCCGCAATTACCGCGTCAACACTTGAGACCTTCGTTCTTCCTCGCCGGGTGCGTGGATATCGTGCGTCTGATCTTGATTCACTCTGCACCAATGGTGAGGTCGTGTGGGTAGGTGCTGGCGCGATTGGCTCAAGTGATGGGCGAGTGCGTATGTATTTTGCCGATCAACTTCCATTACTGATTCATGGTTATGAATCGCCGAATCCGCCTGATGGCGAGGGCCACAACACAATTCGTGCGCTACTTGCCCAGCGTGGGGCAAGTTTTTGGGGGTCGATTAAGGCGGCATTGCCCAGCCATTCCGATGCGGAGGTCTTGGCAATGCTTTGGGATCTCGTGTGGGCGGGTGAAGTGACCAACGATTCTTTCGCAGCGTTGCGCACATACCTCGCTGGTGGGAAAACTCCGCGCGTATCAAATCAGCGACGCGCATCGGGTCGAGTGCTTAAAGCGCGTCCTGCGCGACTCGCGCGGGTTGGTCCACCCGCAGGTGCCGGGCGCTGGAGCCTCGTGCGTGAGTTGGTCGGCGAGCCCAATCAAAATGCAACTACGGCCGTGATGCATGCCGTTGCCACACAGTTACTTGAGCGCCATGGTGTAGTCACCCGTGAAGCTGTTCTCGCTGAAGGTGTTCTTGGTGGCTTCTCTGGCGTGTATCCAATCTTGCGGTTGATGGAGGAAAAGGGCCAAGTGCGTCGCGGATATTTCGTGAATGGTCTTGGTGCGGCACAGTTTGCTGTGGTTGGCGCAGTTGACCAATTGCGGTCAACCCGTGACACATTTGTTTCGCTTGCACATGACTCAGAACGCGCAGCACCAAATTTGCTCGCGGCCACCGATCCAGCTCAGCCTTATGGTGCCGCCATCGACTGGCCACACACCGAGGGCCGTCCTGCGCGAGTTGCGTCAGCCGTTGTGATTCTTCGTGACGGCGAGCCCCTTGCATGGTTTGATTTTCGTTCACATAATCTCTGCACGTTCACCAACACCGATCACGGGGCTTGGGCAACCGCGATCGCCGAAGCCGTCAAAAACGGTGAGTTTCGTGGAGCTGAAATCCGTAAAGCAAATGGTGTGGCGGTCAGCGAGATTTCAGAATTAACCCAAGCATTAGCGGCTGCTGGCTTCGTTGAAAGCTACAAAGGCTGGGTGTTTCGCTGATCGCTGAGGAATTCAGCGACCCACGCTGCGGAGTCCGGCCCATGCGAACTGGAATACCTGCTCAGCGATGGTCTCGGGGTTAAATCGCTTTCCTTCGGCAATGAGATGCTGACTCACGCCGATTGCTAACGCGATCAGTCCAAGTGCCAGTGTGCGCTGGTGTTGGGCATCGATTCCCGCAGTAATCAAAGGTGCGATTGCTTCGGCTAGGGAAGACTCGAGCTTGCGAGTCATCGCTGTGAACTCAACGTCTGTGCGGTCATTGCTTCCAAACAGCAACTGAAACTCGCGTGGGTGTTCGGCCACCCAGGTGAAGTATGCGACAAATCCGAGTCGAGTCGTCTCTTTGCCTGAGTCGGTGTTCTTCGTGGCCTCGAGTACGGCGCTAGTGATGCGGTCACCTACATCGTCGAGCAGCGCAATGTATAGCGCGCGCTTTGAATCAAAGTGTTGATACAGAACAGGCTTCGTGACACCCGCTGCCGCAGCAACATCATTCATTGATGTTGAGTGATAGCCACTCTTAGCGAAAGCATCAATTGCCACTTCCAGTAATTGTTCGCGCCGCGCATCAGCGCTCAATCTTGAGGCGGTTGTGCTCATCGGTAACCCTTGCCACTTTCTTCGTTCTCGGTCGCTCGAACTGCATGTGTGAGGACAATTGAAGGAGCAAGCAATATCGAACCAGCAACCATGCACGTGGTAATCACAGTGACCATTGGTTGTGTAAAACCGAATGCAAAAGCCATGACAAATACAGCCATGGCAATCGCGTATAGGAGGTATCCAACCCGATTGGCGATCAATGCATACTTAGCAATCTGCTGCCGGCGCTCACGGACGGAGTCGATTCCTGGTTGGGGGAGATTCATCGCTATTAAGTATTGCGCCTAAAGGTTTGTCGGCAACAACCGCGAGAGGTTTTCGTAGAAGAAGTAGAGACAAATAAGGAATGGAATGAGTAACCCACCCACTGCAACCAGAGTTGTGTGCTTGAACTGCGTTGTGAAGCGCCTACGCAGACCAAAGACCAGCGCAATAATTGCCAAAAGTGACAGAGTCCAACCAAAAACGTGTGGCCACGCCGCCGAATCGTGCCACCATCCTTCGGCAAAAGCTTCCTCGGAGTTTGTTGGTGCCACAGTTGGCTCGTCGCCTGACTCGGTCTTGATCTTTACGGGTGGGGACTTTTCTTTGACCAACTTTGAGTAAACGATGTATCGCTTGTCCGAACTCAATTTGGGATGGCAAGTGGTCAGTGTGAGTGTTGCTACGTCGGGTGTCGGGTTGGCAATGACCTCGACTCTTGTTGGTTCCACAATCTCAAAGCCGGTGACTTTGTACGTGAAGTACCCATAAGTCGTTTGAACCTCAATTTTGTCACCGACTTCCAACTTCTCAATGTCTCCAAATGGAGCGTCGTATGTACTGCGGTGTCCGGCAACGGCTGCATTGCCAAGTGTGCCAATCATTGGAGTAGTCGGATAGTGGCCGGGCCCAATCTTTAGATCGCGGTAACGCACACCCTCAACCACATAAACATCAAGATTCATTTTCTCGATGGATAGGTAAGCGATTACATCTCCTTCTTCAGGATCTGGAATCACAATTTCTTTGGGCTCGGTTGTTGAGGTTGAAGGCAGGGTTGTAGTTGTCGAAGTAGAAGCAACAAGTGAATTGAATTCATTGGCGAGAGTGCGTTGCGCCTCTCGGGTCTGTATTCCCGTACCCCAGAGTTGATATGCGATCAACCCAAGCAACAACAGGCCCGAAACGATGAGGGTGATACCAATGCCACCGATAATGCGGCGCCAATCGACCCTTATAGGCCGTGACCAGCGTTTAATCGGCTGGTCAACTTCATCGACGGGGGAATCCACGCCTTGCACGCTATTAGGTCGGCGTGTTGTTTGGGTAGCGTTGAACCTACCCATGCAGTTCGTTGTTGCGCTCCGTGGTGCTGTTGCAGTGTTGGGTGATTTTCCAGCACTTGCCGGCGCCGATCTCACTGTGAATCGTGGCGATGTCATGTTGCTGCAGGGCCCAAATGGCGCAGGGAAAACAACACTCTTGCGAGTATGTGCGGGTTTGCTCCCCGTGGTTCGTGGTGACGCTCATGTACTGGGTGTCGACATCACCAAAGACCGTGCTTTGGTGCGACCGCGTGTGGGTCTCTTGGGCCATAACAATGGCTTATATACCGATCTCACCGTTGAGGAGAATGTGCGGTTTTGGGGCGCACTCGTTGGTGCCACTTCGGGCGAAGTCGACTATGCGATAAATCGAATGGGACTCGATGGTCGTTTGCGTACAACACAAGTTGCAAAGCTTTCAACTGGTCAGCGCCGTCGTACAGCACTTGCCGGACTCGTTGTGCGTCGTGCCGAACTGTGGCTACTTGACGAACCACATGCAGGCTTAGATGCCGCAGGCCGTGATGAATTGGATGCTGTTTTACGATCTGCATCTGAAGCAGGCGCAACGGTCATTGTTGCCTCGCATGAGTTAGAGCGAGCGGGGTCACTTGCCACACGTGTTGTGAGTGTCGTTGGTGGAATGTGCAACGAGGTCTCAAGATGAATTCTGTGATGGCCCTTGCTAAGGCGGTTGTAGCAAAAGACCTGCGAACAGAACTTCGTAGTCGAGTTGTCACGAATCAGGTGTTGCCTTTCGCTGGGGTAGTTCTTCTGCTTTTCGCATTTGCAATTGACAGTGATTCCACACTTGCTCGCGTGTCGTCGGGGCTGGTGTGGATGACCACACTTTTCTCCATGCTTCTAATCACTCAGAGATCTTTTGATCTGGAAACAGCAGATGGGGCACTAGACGCACTCCGTGTGGCAGGTGCAGACATGCGCGGAGTTTTTATCGGCAAGTCTGGGGCTCTTATCGTGCAACTGCTCGCATTGGACATCGTGCTGTTCTTCTTGGCGGTAATCCTGTTCCGTGTTGAACCACCAGCGGCCGGTTTGGGGTTGCTTGTGGTGACCACGGTTCTGGCCGCAGCAACACTTGGATTGATCGGTGTGACATATGGCGGGTTGGCTGCCAAGGCGAAGGGTCGTGAGACTTTATTGCCACTTCTAATACTTCCCGTTGTTGCACCGGTGGTGATTGCCGCTACTAGGGCGACCGAATCGGCACTGGGTGTTGGTGGTAGGAAAGTGAGTGAAGGATGGCCATGGACAGGACTTCTCGGCTTCACCGCCGTTGCTTTTGCTGTGGTCGGATTGTTTGCATTTCCAGCATTGATCGAAGAGTAGGAAGATAGAGGAATGTCAACCATGGCTGCGGCCGACGGCGTCGCCGCAACAACCCCCACCGGAACTCGTTTCACGAAGTACCTGGGTGGCGTCACCTTGGCGGGGGTCGCTTTGCTGTTGCTACTCGGATTGGTCTCAACCCCTGCGGATCAAAATCAAGGTGACTCTGTCCGGATCATGTACGTGCATGTACCAACGGCATGGATTGCGTATCTCGCATTCGTAGTTACGGCTTTTGCGTCGGCGATGTATCTATTCCGCAGTGCCCACTCGATTAGTTGGGACCGAATTGCTGGTGCATCTGCTGAAATTGGCGTGCTCTACATGGCGATCACTCTGATTACTGGAAGTCTCTGGGGACGCCTGACCTGGGGCGTGTTCTGGGAGTGGGATGCGCGCCTTACAACCACTGCATTCTTGTTCGTCACTTACATCGGGTACCTAGCTGTGCGCCGCCTTGGTGGCACCCACGACCAACGCGCGAAACGATCGGCAATTGTTGCTCTGCTCGCGGTACTGGAAATCCCTTTGGTGCACTTCAGTGTGCGAATTTGGGCATCGTTGCATCAAGAACCAACCGTGTTGCGCGCAGGTGATGTGAAAATGGATGGATTGATGTTGTTCACCCTCTTCTGGGGTGTGGTCACATTCACTTTGATGTTTGTGTGGCTTGTTGTTCATCGCCAGCGTGTCATCACGATGGAAGATGTAATTGAGTCCCGTGGTCTCGATACAGCACTCGAAGCGAGACGTCTTGAAGGGCAGGCAGTCTGATGGATGATCTCGGTTTTATTGCAGCGAGTTATGTGCTGAGTCTTGGTGGCACTGCGTGGTTGGCATTTTCATTTCTCCGGCGCGCACGTAAGATGGACAAGCAGATTGATCCAAAGGACAAACCTTGGACCTGACACCGCGCACCAATCCAGAGTCGGCTTCAGTATCGCGTCCGCGTAGGCGCTGGGGAGCGGTTTTGGTTTTGGTTTTGGTTTTGGGAGTGGGTGGCGTGATCGTCACCCAGTTCCTGTCGTCAGCAATTGACTACTACTGCAATGTTGATGAGATAGATCAGCGCAGTGGTTGCGAATCGGGGCGCCGATTGAGAATTCAAGGCATCGTGGATGCGCAAAGCGTCAATTCTGACGGCGTATTCACAAAATTCTCAATCAGCTTCAACGAAGAGACTGTTCCAGTTGAGTACGAGGGTGAACCCGGCGGCATCTTTGACGAATGTGTACCGGTTGTTGTGCATGGCGAACTCAAAGAGGGCACTTTCTACGGCGACCGTGTTGAGGTCAAGCACTCAAATGAGTACAAAGCCGAAAACAAGGATCGCATTGAAGAAGCCGAGGAACAGTGTTCGCAGCTGAGGGCTTGAGTGGCCCACTGGGGCGCGCCGCACTTTTAGTTGGTGTTGTTTGCTCTGTATTCGGAGCATTGGCATGCATCATCGGTGCCAAGCGCAATGACTTGAACGTATCGCGCTTAGCACCACGTTTTGCTTTTGGTGCAGTTGCCGCATCAGTTGCGGCATTTGCGTTTATGGAGTATGCCCTGATCACTCGCGACTTCTCTCTCGCATACGTGCAGAAAGTTGGCTCACGATCTACGCCTGCTTTATATAAATTCACCGCCGCATGGAGTGCGCTTGAAGGTTCGATTCTGATGTGGGTATTGATCCTTGCTGGCTTCACGGGCGCAGTTGCATGGAAGTTTCGTCGGCGTCGGGATGACCAGCTAGTTACTTGGGCGCTCGCTGTGATGTTCATCGTGCTGGCATTTTTCTTTGTGCTTTCATTTGGGCCGGCAAATCCATTTGCAGGAGGAGCTGCTGGTGTAACCGATGGTCCGGGCCCGAATCCGTTGCTGCAGAACCATGTGCTGGTCGTATTCCACCCACCGATTCTCTACCTCGGTTATGTGGGCATGACCGTGCCATTCGCATTTGCAATTGCAGCATTGATAACAGGACGCGTAGGTGAAGGCTGGTTGCTTGAAACTCGGCGATGGTCATTGTTCGCTTGGGGATTTTTGACCCTCGGGATCATTCTCGGTTCTTGGTGGAGCTACGAAGTGCTCGGGTGGAGTGGCGTATGGGCTTGGGATCCAGTCGAAAATGCAAGTTTCATGCCGTGGCTCACAGGCACCGCATACATCCACTCTGTGCTGGTGCAGGAACGCCGCGGCATGTTGCGCGTTTGGAATCTCTCATTGCTGATCGCAACGTTCTCTCTGACAATTCTCGGCACATTCCTAACGCGATCCGGGGTGTTGAACAGCGTGCATGCGTTTTCCGAGAGCAATATCGGCCCATATTTGCTTGCGTTCTTCTCAGTAATCGTGTTGGTATCAATTGGGCTCATTAGTTGGCGAGGTGACCGCCTCCGCTCGCCTGGAACGATTGACTCACCCTTTTCGCGAGAGGGCGCATTTCTAGCGAACAACGTGCTCTTCGGTGTGTTCGCTTTTGTTGTGCTGTTGGGAACTGTATTCCCGTTGGTTGTCGAGGCTCTTCAGGATCGACGACTCGTGGTTGGGCAGCCATTCTTTGATCGGTTATCAACACCGATTGGAATCGTGATGCTCACTTTGATGAGTGTTGCGCCGATCTTGCCGTGGCGAAAGGCAAGCGAAGAAGTGCTTCGTGAGCGACTCTTTTGGCCAGCAGTGTGTGGAGTGTTGGCACTTGCTTTGAGCGTCGCACTTGGAGCAACTGGCCTCGCGCCTCTGCTGGCGTTTGGTCTCGGTGGATTTGCCGCTGGCTCTGCAGGGCGGCAGGTAGCAATTGCTACGCGACGCCAAGGGCTTCGTGGGCTCATCGGGCGTGCCAACGGTGGAATGATCGTGCACATTGGTGTGATCTTGATCGCAGTTGGTTTGACTGCGTCGAACAGTTTTACAAACAGTCAGGAATTAAAACTGGTTAAGGGCGAAGCCGCGAGTTTTGCTGGACACACATTCGAGCTCGTGGGGTTTCAAGAAACCGAAGATGATCGCAGCACCTCAATCAAGGCTCTAGTGAGTATCGATGGGGGCCAGGCTTATGCTCCTGCAATCCACAAATTCACCAACATGGGAATGAACATCGGCACACCGTCGGTGAAAACAAGTTTGACCAAAGACCTGTATCTCACTCTCGAACCACCCGTAAAGCCTTCTGAGAATGAGGC
>Ga0315899_10006521_pt1 | contig 12578 bp, 11 predicted proteins | sample LakEriMetagenome_2_FD_203518 | JGI IMG/M metagenome (GOLD analysis project Ga0315899, IMG submission 203518) | Freshwater fungal communities from buoy surface, Lake Erie, Ohio, United States - Buoy 4 MA112 | ecosystem: Environmental > Aquatic > Freshwater > Lake | place: USA: Lake Erie, Ohio...
GGATACATGCATGTCATATGAGGAGGAGGACACATGCGTCAGTCTGTTGCGCGTTATGAGGAGGAGGATACATGCATGTCATATGAGGAGGAGGACACATGCGTCAGTCTGTTGCGCGTGCGCGCGGCCTCTCTCTCTCTCTGTTATGTGTGTTTGTGTATTTACACGTCTCTCTGTGTGTGTGCGTCTGTGTGTGTGTGTGTTTGGGGGCGGGGTGTTGGGGGTTGAATGCAGCAACTGGTCCAAGAGCATGACAAGACATACATAGAATCTGGGCAATCATGGTACATAGTTGACTAAAAGTCTGCGGAGGCAGGCAATAATAATTACCTTGGTAGGTTACAATCCCATCATTTTACCACTGCTTCAGAGTTGACGGTCATTTGTCCTCATATATGACACATGACATGCATATATCCTCCTCCTCCTATGACACAGGTACATCGTTGACAAAGTCTGGCTTCAGAGCTGGCTGTCATTTGTCCACGAGAAGCAGCGGGTAATGTGTGTGTGTGTGTGTGTGTGTGTGTGTGTGTGTGTGTGTGTGTGTGTGTGTTTGTGGGTGGATGGCTATCCTATGCCGATGAGAAGAAAAGGGTAGTTGTGTGTGTGTGTGTGTGTGTGTGTGTGTGCAAATGTGTATTGCTCTCCCATGTCCACGAGAAGCAGCGGGTTACACACACACGCACCGTAATATGCACAACTATACATATGTGCATGGATTGGTGCTGTGCGGAGCGTGCAAGTATGTGACGACGCAGGGCAGCATTGGAGAAGCAGACTGCAGCGGAGTGGCAAGGGCGTTGGCGCTACATGCATGACGCATAACTGGACGTTTGCGTTTTTATGCACGGGCGCATGTGTATACAAGTGCATGCTAGCTGGCACGCGGGAGGCACATACACGCACACGCATGCACATGTGCGTCTGCAAATCAAAATCACATGTCACTCTGCCCCGCACAGGGGCCAGTGCCTGGGGCGATCAGCAATCATCGACTGCTGAAAAAGGACGGAATCACTCCAAGGGAAGGCCTGGAAAAGGGACAGAGTTACCGCGGCGTCAACAAGCAGGTCTGGAGGATCCGAATCCGTAAACCCCCTTCCCCACAACCTGGTCCTCGAATTTAGCCGAATTCCAAAGGCCTCCTTCAACACACGACTTGATCTCCCAAATCTGATTTCATGCTCAAGTTGAGTGCGTACAACCTACGGGGGAGACACACGTGTAGTGCTTACAGGCGGATGTTATTCCGGCTCGACGAACGAAACAAGAGCATGCGCACTGGCGCAAGATGAGGTAGTAAAGACAGAAGCACTCCCCACATGCACTTCCTTACCAGTTTGTGTATCTCTTCGGCAGGTGTGGAAGATTTTCCACCAGATATACGGAGGAGGGCCCGTAATCATCCGCTCCAGGCTCGATATTTACTCCGACACCGTCGCTTCTGAGCGGGTTTGAGCAGAGAGGGATGCTCCACTCTCTGACGTAAGAGTATTGCATCGACGCTGTGGCAACCCTGACTCTCTTCATGTTTTAAGCCCCTTGTCGACCTACACAAGGTGTAGGTTCTGAAGTTGGGTGTAACTTTTGAAGTTGCGACACGGGGCCTGCAAACACGCCCCCCCTTGACCCGGAACTGCCTTGGAGGGTGTGCGTGAATGCACTTGCCGGACCTGCCTTGGAGGCGTGTGCGTGCATGCACTTGCAGGGAATAGGGTTTTGATTTTAGGTGGCACGAGGGGGTGAAAAGGGCAAGGAGCAGACAGGAAAAATGAGGAGCCTGGAGTGGTGCACGGTCAGGTGCAGGAGAAGGTGCGGTGCAAGTCCGCGAGAAGACGTCGTTCAAAAATGCAGCGCTGGAGTTGCAATCAATGTATGCATGTCTAAAAAAATTTCTTGTCCAGAAATCTCACTCCAAACCTAACCACCCCCTTCCTTGTGCTCGGTTGCAACAACGTGGTTGTCGATTCCTTCCAAGGGTGTGGGAAGGAGAATACATCCAGAAACCCACGGGTTGCTCGAAATTTTTGGCCAGGATTTCGGTGCAGATTCCGTATGTACCCGTATGCCGATGCAGGCAATGGCGAAGGCGGATACTGTGTCGCAACGCGGATATTGTGCCGCGCAGAGGAATGACCTCGCGTACGCTGACTTATCGTGAGTAGAGAGTGTCCGCACTCTGGCCAAAAGGGAGACGTTCTCTGGTAACCACTGCATTACCCACGCATGGGTTCCTCCCTCAGACCTTGCTCGCCATCACTCCGTTGTGGACGGTCAGTCGAGGTCAGTGCGCTTACAAAATGGTGCACCCGCCGCCGCCGCCGCCCGCGTCGGCCGCGGCGTCCACGCCGCTGGGGGTTGCCGAAACCTTGGCCTGTGGCCGGTTCTTGATGGGAGGAGGTGTGCCGGTGGCACATTTTTGGCACATTGGGCCCTGCCGTATTATCAGCACCGCTTAAATTTGCGCAAGTTCAAGCTACAAGCAAATCGGTATCTTGCAAAGTGGATGGAGCTTTGATCGCAGCGGGTTGAAACAAATTTAAAGTACACAAAATCACGGGTCTGTTCATATTCCAGGGAACACGCTTTTGCGCTGACACAGGATCCTTGGTTTCAGTGCAAACGCAGACACGCAACTTTGCACATAAATATAAGCGCAAACGTACATTATGCAGACACATACCTTAGAAGTGTTGTAAAAGGCGCCTTCCAATTCCCAGTGGCAAGAGGCGCAGCAGCCGTAGGGGTCAGTGTTTTCTGCCATGATATTGGCGGCCTCCGGTGAAGGAGTTTCAAACTTCTTGGCCTCAAGATGAAGACCATATCCTGATGCGACGATCCAGAAGGCTCCTTCCATGCCAGGAGCGAACGTGGCACCAGTCACCTGTTTGAATGTGAGAGAGGATGGGAGTGGGATAAAGCCATTGGGGTTCAGAATCTACTGTTTCGCACTCCGGGTTTATGATTCGCACTTGACCTGCATGAAATTAGTGCTTTGCATTACCATCAGACACCCGGTCATCCAAATTAGTTGAAGCAGCACTTAATGCGGTGCCAGGCTTGTAATACGTAAACTCACCGAGTAGGTCCAGCCGGCCCTGAGCCTCGTGACGCCAGACTTTTGACGCTCCCAAGGCATGCATGTGAGTATCTGTTCGTGTAGCACACCAGTGATCAGTCGAGGTCTTGTGCTGGCCTCTGCGAATTCTCTTCCTATGCTCTCTACCTTTTCGATTATTTCGCGTTTCCTCTGTCTCCCGCCCAAACATCCTTTGGTCGACAAACAACTACCTGCTCGGGTGCTTGGCGGTCACCACCAGACACGTACACAGTGGCGAGCTTGTTGGTGAGGTCCTCCTCATCCGGGTGAAACATGGGGCGCACATCGGGCTGGAAGAGAGTAATTGCCACATCGCAATCCTTGGTGACAGTCATCTTGCAAGTTGGATTGTACTTGAAAGTTTGACAAAAGACGTCACCGCCAGCAGTCTTGCCTTTTACCCAATGCGAGAGCAAGCCATCAACACGGCACAAGTCGCCCTCGGTGAAATTGGCGAGAACAATCGGGTCACATACTTCGACTCCCTCAAACCACTGCACGAAGTCTTCCCACAACATGAAGAACGAGCCATCCTCTTCGTTCTCATGACCGACCTCCTTGCACAATTCCGGTGTCCACATATCTGATTTGTCACTGTAGCGGCCAGTCCACTCGTGTTGGCCCCACGGATTGCGGATCTGCACCAGCCTCTTGCCACATTTCGTCTGTACCATCTTTAAGATGCTGTATGCGTGCCCGGTAATGAGGCCTAGGTTCGAAGGGTCCTCGTCGGGGCGCACGGCGCAGGAGAGAAACGCAAAGCTCTTCCCAGTTGGAGGATTGAGAATACTCTTGCATTCCGCCCACACTGCGTCGTTCTCGTCGCCACGCTCAAGATCAAGACACTTTGTCAGCCCGCCTGACAAGTAGCTGGCGGCGTCCTGTGTAAGGCCACCCGCAGTGGCCTCATACGACAGATTAAGCTTGGCCCATGCCTTTTCAAAAATCATGGGCCAAAGCTCTTTCTCACCTGTCTTTTGCCCAGAGTGCTCCTTTGGGCTCGCAAAGATGGGGTACCAGCCATTGCCTTCATCAACGCAAGGGATCCGATCGTCCACGATAACTGTGGCCCACTTGCCATTGATAAAAAATTTGACGCCGTACAAACCAACATCGGCGTGATCCTCAATACAGAGGTCCCTGATCAAAATGTCCTCTGTGTCTGCCGACGCAGCGCACCCAGCGATGGCTGCGAGGAAGTAGCAATTTCCAAGACGGCCCTGAGCAACGTCATCAGGGTCAAGGCCGGATCCCTTCCCGGAAAACATGACAACCTTGGCAGAGGCGTCGCCCCACTCTTTGGGGCGCTTCCACTGGATGCCGGTCACGCCCGCCAAGAAAGCGTCTTGATCCTTGCGGAATGTCTGTGCTGCATTCATGTTTCGTTCTGCCAGTTGCGGATCTGCAAAAAGCGATGCAGTGTCAGCGGGAAAGATTGGGTCCTCAAAGACGGAGCCCTTGGCCCTGAGCTCCGCTGCCAGCTCCTTCACAAGATTTTCGCCAACAGGATCACGAGACGTCTTGAGCGGGCACCACACTTCCTCAAACGTTTCCATAAAAGGCTCGGTCGGGTGCAACCCTGGGTTAAGCAACACGTGGCGCTGTGACAATTTTTCCACCAATGCCATCGCTGTAGTACCGTTCTTAGCTTGGAATTCAGACCTGTAGTCTTTGCCACCGTCCACCTGGGGTTTAGTCGCAGCGAGACCCACAGAGGATGTGACGCTCACGGCGCCCGCTGGACGGCAAGATTTCTTCTTCAGCTTGTCTGTACATGTGTGGGCATTCACATCGCACGTGTCAGGAGGCATGAGCGCACGCACGTGCATATAACCGAGCATGTACGCATGTAGTTTGCATGCAGTGTCGTCGTTGCATTCCTGGGGTGCTGCGCGTGTGCACCTCTGCAGTGCAATGCACATTACAAGATGTGTGTGCGCGCGTGCAAATGTGCGCATACAAATAACAACCTGCAGCCCTGACCGCAGAGACGACCCCCCCGAAACTAGCAACCTGCCCCGGTGCGTTGTTCCTCTTGGCGTTGGCAACCTTCTTGCTGCTGCTTTCCATTTCTTTCCTGTCGATGGCTTGCGGCTGCGGGTTCACTTTTGTGTTCTCCTTGCCGTCGGCGCTTGCAGCCTTTTTGTTGTTCTCAATGATCTTGTCCTCGATTTCTTTCTTCTTTGCCCTTTCCTTCTCGGCCTGGGCAGCAAGCGCTTGCTTGGAAGACGTCTTGTTCACCATCACCATGGCGCCGAGAAGGACGCATACCACAGCCATAAAGACAGCAAACACCTGTGCGCGTCGCAGACATTCAATCATTTGCTGGCGGCGAAGAAACAGAAGTGATGCATCACTACGTATTCGCGGAATGGCCCAGGAGTTTACCGAAAAAGTCTTGGAGTCCTTGATCTTTTCAGATTGCAAAGCAGCAAGGGCAGCTTCCTCCGCGGCCCGTTTCTTAGCTGAAAAGGAAGGGATACAGCGAATCACATCGAGCATATTGTGAGCATAGAACACACGGGTGGTTTCAAGCCCACGAAAATGAAGACGAGACAGGGTTTAGGGTTTAGGGTTTAGGGTTTAGGGTTTAGGGTTTAGGGTTTAGGGTTTAGGCGGAGGGCTTCGGGTTTAGGGTTTAGGGTTTAGGGTTTAGGAAAGCGCGGTTGCAGAATCCTGCCACTTATTCGCATATCCTAATTCGGACTTGCCGCAACCAACTTAAACAATCACTCATTCGTCTGTTGCAGACACTGAGAGACCTTTGCCGAAGATGCCGCCTTCCACCACAGCCAAAAGCGCAGCCGACACCACCTGCGTAACAGCCTGCAATTGCGGGTGTGCACGGTTTGCACGTTTTCAGCAGGGAAGCGAAAAGCAGACGGACCGCGAGTGCGTGAGACCGCGGGGCAGGCATAATCGCGCGCGAAACACGGCAAGCGGGCCAATGCGCACGAAGCGGGGAACGATTCAGCAGTGCCTGGCATTGAGGCACGCACAATACCACAGGCAGACAGATGCCCAAGTCGCATTCCAGGTTTAGGGTTTAGGGTTTAGGGTTTAGGGTTTAGGGTTTAGGGTTTAGGGACTACGGTTTAGGTGTATCGGCGTGACAGTCATAAAAGGCATCATCATCACGTGCATTCCCCGTCTGTTCGAGGCTTAAAGAGTCTGCATGCAAGCCGAGACGCACGCACAGATGTACGGTGACATTTCGTGGGCAACGTGCCACAACATCGAGGCGCCACACTCCGTCTTCTACGAGCCGCTCTTCCCCGACGTGAGCAGGAATTGCGCCTCGGGGTTGTGTATTGGCGTGACAGCAGATAGCAATTTTCTACACAGCGACGCTCTGTGTGCACTTGGCAGTCCTTGCAAGGAACAGTATAATCAAGTGGCATCCTACCGAGCGAAACGAAGTCGCCATCTCAGTTTTGCTCGGCGCCCGGCGATCCCAACCTCAGCAGAGGAAAAGAGTGACGTCAAAAGAAGGCAAAAGTGAAAAGGATGACGTCAGGGCCTGGAACAGTGTTTTAACAGTACAAATCGCACCGTTCCAAGTACCAATCTTTGTACATGTGGTACTACAGGACGTATGACAAAAGAGCGAGTGGAAAGAAAACCCTTAAGTTGACTAAAGTCACTTAACAAACTGTTCCGTAGTCGGATGTACGTTTTTTGTACCAGCTGGAGGCACCGGCCAGGCAAAATCGGTCAGAAAAGAGCCCCAAAAAGAACCCACCGCAAAAATCGGTCAGAAAAAATCGCCAGCATTCACAAATACCGGTGGTGAAAATGCAGTAAGGGCGGGCGGAGGCGGGCAAGGAAGCAGCATTTACTCTGTTGGCCGCTCAATCAGTCAGCTTCAAAGTGTGACAATTTGGTCTGGCTGTCATGCTCATGCAAATTCTACTGCGGAGAAGTGCGGAGCCAATTGTTTACAGCCTCCGAGCCCTGGGCACCCGTGTGCGCCGGTCCCCTCACCTGCTTCAGAAGACGTAACCTCTGCGTTGGGACATGGCTGGCCAGGGGCCGGCCTCGGGCCGGTATTCTCCCCGGCCGACCTCGCCCCCGCCTGTGAGGGCAGGCGGGGTGCACATGGTCCTTGAGCAAGAGGTTCTCTCGTGCAAGCGCTTCCCTGCTGCTGCGCTCCGACGGCGTTGCTCTGCGCCGACGCGCGTCTTACCCTGCGGCGGGCGGCGTGCCAGGCGGACGGACGGCTCGTGGTGAAGTCGCTGCTGCGCGGAGGGCAGCTGTGCCGCACAGTGTATCCGCTGGATCGCCTCGTGTCCGTGCAGTCGCGGAACGTCGAGCAGTTGCCGCTCTCGCAAGTCCGCGAGCTCGTGGCCGGTGCGGAGGGTTCGTCCGTGTCGCTCGGCTTCGTGCGTGGCGACGCCTCCGGAAGGTACACCCAGCGGTTTGTGACAACAGTCACTCGCACCTGCTCAGAACTACAAGACGTGCAGCTGGCGACCTGCCAAGACCTTGCCAAGCTCATCCGCTCGGGAGGACCAGGACAGGACAGCAGCGAAGCAGTGTACCAGGAGATCCTGCGATACAGCTGGCGATCTCTGGGGTCGCCCGATGGTACGAGCGCCGCGTGTACTCGCATGCCATTGTTTTCTCCATTCCTTCCCTTCTTGCATTAAGCGCGTGCCGTCCCCGCAACTCCCCTTCCCCAACCTCAAACCCGCTGCTTTCTTCTGCGCAGGCATAGCCTTCAATGAGGTCGTCGATGGTATCATGAACCTGAAGTCCAGCGACCCTACTCGCACGCCTGTAATGTTGAGAGATGACACCCAGATTACGCGCCTCCAGAATGAACTGCAGGTTGCCGAGGAGACAGCAAACAGGCTGCGCCAGGAATTGGCGACCAAGGATTCGGGGCAGGTTGCGGGCATCTGTCTGCTGGTCAACGACAGCCCTGATCTGCTCGCCGACCCTTCATCGCGCAAGATGCTGCAGGATCAGGCCATTTTTGATGTTGCTCAAGGTCTTGGGGTTGAAAAAAGCCGCGTCGAGGCGGTAGGCATGCACGTCGAAGGCTCGAGGACGCTTGCCGTCGATTTGCACATTACGCCGCCAACTGGCGAGCAGTCTCACAGTGGACGTGGTGTCAGCAGCACCCAGCTTGCGGAACGCCTCCTGCAGCAAAGCCGCGACCCGCGCAGCACCTTCATGCAGACGCCCACCGGTCAAAAGACGGTCAAAGTTCATCTTGAGCGTGAGCAAGACTTTGTCTACCGTTTGCGCAAAACTGTGCTGTTGCTGCAGGAAGAGCTCAAAACCCTCCAGCACTCAAACGCCGAACTGCGAGCCGAAACAGAGCGGCTGCGTAACCAGCTCATAAGCGCCGAACAAAATCTCAAGGTGCTCACACGCGAGAATGCCCAGAAAGATGCTGAAATCCAGGTGCCGCTTAACGGTGTGCATTTGTGTGTGTGTGTGTGTGTGCGTGCGTGTGTGGTCGATGTGCGTTCCTGCGTGAGTATGTGCTCGTTGCCAAGCCCCTTTCATCTCATCATGGTGTTGGTGTGGCAGGATCTGAAGAGCACAGTGGCATCGTTGCGCGCCCAGCTGCGGCCATCCATCGACCGGTACGAACGCGCCGAAGATGAAAATGCCGTGCTCCGCCGTAAGATAGAGCAGCTCGAGCGCGAGATCCGTGATGTGCAGGCACAAAATGCTGGGCTGATTGCGGACCGGCGTGAACTAGATTTGGAAATCTCGCGAATTCGCGCGTTGCTGAACACGGCTGCTGACCAGCGCATGGCACTGGAAAACGAAGTGTCGAGACTGCGTGGCCTGCAGCTGGAGATCGACAAACTTCGCGAGCTACTTGCAAACAAGGACCGGGAGCTGAAGGCAGTCGTCGACGACAATGAGTGGCTCCGGGAGGAAATTGAAAATGTCCGTCGAGAGAAACATGTTGCGCAGGAGCAAAGGGACGCGCTGCGAGCGGATTGCGAACGTTATCAGCGCGAGCTAAGTCAGCTTGGCCGCGAGTTGTCTGACTTGCGGGCACAACTATCGCGCATCCCGCTGGTCGAGGAGGAGAACCGGAAGCTTGCCAATGCTCTTGGCGAGGCCATGGATGCCCAGGTTGGAGTGTGCTGGTGAATTCACGTCCATCGGGCGTGTCCCCTGTCTTTTTGCGTCACATGTATTACTGTCTATGCAAATGGCACAGCGTTCTGAGAGTGACCAAGTTTGAGACGGTTGGCTGTATGCAACTTGACGCATAATTTCATATCGTTATTTGCAGAACAAGCTGCGCATGGAGAACAACCAGGTCAAGGACATGGTGAACGATCTTTCTGTGAGGAACCACCAGCTACAGGATGAAATAGCGAGGCTGAAGAAGATGCTCAGCGAAATCAGGCCCGAAGACCCGACTCTGCGGGACACTATTGCGCGTCTGGAGAGGATGGTTGAAGATTTGAGGCAGCGGCTCAAAATCTGCCAGGACGAACTCGGCGCGGTTACCGCCGAGAATGGCGCACTCAAGGCCGAGGTGGCACGGAGTCGTGATGCGTATGAGACCTTGGATCAACAGCACAGGTCTTACACGAGTCTTTCAAAAGCTACTGGGCCCGGGAATTGTCTCTGCGGGCACACACACACACACACATGCATAATGTCATATGCGTCCTTGGTGGGTGCGGGAGGAGACAATCTGCGGCGCCCGGGGACTTTTTTGAAGCCCTGCGGTTTGGAGTGTGCTCGCATGCCGCCGACGTGCGTGCGTGCTTTCACGCACTCCTGCAGCAATAAAAAAAAAACACAAACGTGCAGATCGCTGATGAGAGAGTTGGAGAACTTGCGCTCGAGGTTGAAGCAGAGCGAAGACGAAAAACGTGCGTTTGAGTCCAAGTATCTCCAGGCGCAGGTGCACTTTATGATTCACTTCAATTCCCCGTCAACACGTGTGCAAACTACCTGAACTGAATTCTTTTAGACATAATGCATTTTGTCCTTGCGTCTAAAGTTTGCATCTGGCAGGCGCAAATTTCGCCGCTTGAGCAGCAATTGCGGCAACAGTACAACGAATTTCAGCAGGTGCCATCCATTCAAGCCCTGCTGCCAAATCCGCTCTGATAGCAAACAGAAAAAACAACTGATAAGATTTTCTCAGTCCCAGGCATGATGAGCTAGACGCAAGCATGTTGACTAGAAATGCGCGTGCATGGCAACTTTATGACATGATGTGAAATCTATGGCGTTGCTTTTCAGGCCAAAGCCAGCTTGCAAGCTTGGGCCTCTCAGCTGCAGGCAGAAAACCAGAACCTGAAGAGCACCGTAACCCAACTTGAGGCGGAAACCAACAGACTGCGAGCTGATAACGACCGCCTGCAGGCTGAAGGCATGCGTCTTCGAGAAATCATTCGTAGGTCTGTGATATTACGTGTTGATGCCACGCGCACGTGCAAATAAATGACGTGTTGATGTCATGAACTTGTGATATGGGTGTGAATCATGTTTTTGTTTGTGTGTGTGTGTGTTCATGATTCACACCCATATCACACGCACTTACCATGTATACATTCATCAGCTACGAGGATCAGCAGCGGCGGATGGCTGAGGAGATAGAGACTCTGAAAGAACGTCTGCAGAAGCATGCTGAAGTTCACGCTCTGGATAGCCGCTCCAATAACGAAAAGGTGTGTACATTGCATGAGAGCCCGCGCTTGTGATCCCTCATCACGAGTCACATGTTTACGCGAGTGCACATCTCATTTGTTTTGATTGCGCGTGTATGTTTACTTCACCGTATACACCAGGACGCGATGTTGCGCACACAGCAAGACGAAATCAATCGTCTCCGTGCGCAGCTGGTCTCTGTTCCTGGGACCGGCCAAACTGGAAGCGCGCTCCCTGCCTCCCCTCGGACCGGCCAAAATGGACATGCGGCCCATTCCCAGCCAGCACAGCCACAGAATGCCAATTCTAATCCAAAGGGATGGTTCAGTCGGTAGAGAAAGATAAGACTCGCGGATATAATTCATTTGAGAGTGAGCAAGGCTCGTAGTTTTGCACGGGAATAAACCAAACCGATGATTTTACTTGGGATGTGGCGGAGGCTCGCAAGCATAGGTCTCGCTGGCATTCATAACAACACCGCTGTCGATTCTTAGCGCCGACAGCGCTTGAAGCGGGAGCTTTGAAGGGCATCTCAAGGACCTTGAACCAGAAGATGTGGTTTTCCGGCCTTAGGGAAACAAATTGGACACCTTTGAAGCCCTTAGTTTTTTTTAGAAAACGACAGTTTGGGGCTTGGGGTCTTCGGGCGATGGGAGGACCGGGGACAGCAGATGGGAGCTGCCGCGTTTACTGTTTGCATTAAACCATGTTGAGAGCAAATGGGCGTGTGCCATTCCTGCGCGTGTACTGGCGCAGAAGGATCCCTCCACTAGGAGGAATCGGTGATAGAAAGATAAGGAAAGAGGGAGTTATTTTTTGGGGGCACCACCGGGCCGCAGAGAAAAGGCAATTGGCGCACGCAGCTCAACAGCAGCAAGAGCGCGAGAAAGGGCGCGAGGACGACGCAGTGTGTTGCAAATTAAAAAGATGTGCTCCCGTCTGGGCAAATGCGCCTACTGTAGGGGCTGAGCAGTCACGCGCCCCTATATTCCACTTGGGCAAGCCGCCATCCATTACCGACCCGCGCGCGCGCGCGCTGAATGCGTGCACCATTTCAGGGCTCATAACCTGACGCGACTATGCAGTCACGCCGGCGAGTGCGCGAGGGTGATCCAGCGACAGCGTGTTGTCAGCGGTAGATAAATTCTTCATTGACAAACCAAAAACATTATCTAGACGACATCTAAGGCTCTCTAGAGACCTGAAGGGATATATTGAAACCTGAAGGGATATATAGAGCCGAAGTGATTTAATGGAATTTTGGCTGTGGAAGAGGAAATATTACATGGAGGGCCCATGACGTCCGTGATCAATATTTCTAGGACTTCCAGAATAAATTGGCCTGGAAATTCGGTATATCTGTATCACCATGAATACATAAAGATGCATTATATCAACGGAGAGCCGAACTGGACGCTTCAAGGGAGAGGGCCTCCTTGATCTCTGTGACCATTTCCACGAGGTCCATCACCTTGCCCTGAGGCACCCCCAACTGAAGGATCGAGTCCTCGAGCTGGTCTGCTATCTGGAGCCTCTTCCGCCAGGTGCTCTCATTCTCCACCGACGAAACCGTGGACCCCTGCAGAAATGTGGCATCCCCCACAGATGCTTCCGAGCCCGCACCAGCCCCCTGAAGCGAGCGCCCGGCAGGCTCCACCAGCGCCGCATACTCGGGCGAGGTCGACATAAGGTGTTGGTGGGAACCTTGCGCAGTTATGCGGCCCTCATGCATCACGGCGATGTTGTCAAACGCCCCACGTAGCGACTGGGGGACAGAGGTGAGGGCAATGATTGTTCGGGAGCCAGCGACTTCGCGCTTGAGGTTTCCGAGTAA
>Ga0315899_10006522_pt1 | contig 12577 bp, 11 predicted proteins | sample LakEriMetagenome_2_FD_203518 | JGI IMG/M metagenome (GOLD analysis project Ga0315899, IMG submission 203518) | Freshwater fungal communities from buoy surface, Lake Erie, Ohio, United States - Buoy 4 MA112 | ecosystem: Environmental > Aquatic > Freshwater > Lake | place: USA: Lake Erie, Ohio...
CGGAAAACACCGCGCGCATGCTGGACGTCAACTACCAGACCTCGCTGCTGCCGCAGTCGGCCGCAGTCGCCGAAATGGGCTGGCAAGGCTTGCTGTCCATCAGCGAGCTGCTGCCCGCCTACACCGCCCGCCATGGTGATATCACGCCCCGTGCGGTGATGGAGTTCATGGTCAAGGATGAAAGCAATCCCTCGTCTATCGTGTCTTGCCTGCGCGCCGCGCGCGAGAACGCGCGGGCCGTGCGCGGCACGCTCACCACCGAGGTGTGGGAGACGCAAAACCAGACCTGGCTGGAAGTCAATCGCATGCTGGCCAGCGGCGAGTTTGAGCGCGATCCGGGTGTCTTCTTTGAGTGGGTGAAGTTTCGCTCGCACCTCTCGCGCGGCGTGACGGTGGGCACCATGCTGATGGACGAGGCCCTGCACTTCATGCGTCTGGGCACTTTCCTGGAGCGCGCCGACAACACGGCCCGACTGGTCGATGTGAAGTTCCACGCCGTGCAAAGCGACTTCTTTGGCGCCGCCACCTTGCAGGACCAGGAGTACGACTTCTACCACTGGAGCGCGATCCTGCGCAGCGTCTCGGGCTTCGAGGTCTATCGCAAGGTCTATCGTGATGTGATCCGACCCGAGCGGGTGGCCGAACTGCTGGTGCTGCGCCCGGACATGCCCCGGTCTTTGCACGCCAGCATGAACGAGGTGGTGGCCAACCTGCGCATGGTCGCCGGCGACGATGCCTCGGACACCTTGCGCCATGCGGGTCGATTGCGCGCCGAGTTGCAGTACGCCAGCATCGAAGAGATTCTGGCCAATGGCCTGCATGCTTTTCTCACTCAGTTCCTGGATCGGGTGAACGCCTTGGGCGGCCGCATCAGCCGCGACTTCCTGGTCCCGCAAGGCGCCTGAAGCGGCCGTCGCTGCGCGTTGGGCGCGCCCCTGGTAACGACGCTTACGGTTTGCGCCTCATTTGATCGTCAAGGCCCGGGTGTGCGGCCCCACGCCGCGGCCCGATGGGGCTACGCTGCAAGGCCCCATCGCCTTGTCCCATGTCGCAGCCCGAATGCATTCCCCCTGTCGTCCTGCCGTTGGGTCACAAGCCCCGTCAGTCGGTCGACCCCGCTGCGCCCCCGCCGCACACCTCGGACCTGGCTTTCCTGGCCAAGACCAGCGAGAGTCTGGCTGGCTCTGCCGATGAAGGCGGCATGCTCGAAGGCTTGGCGCAGATCGCGGTGGAATCTTTTGCAGACCTGTGTGTCATTGATCTGGCGCCCGCCGAGGGGCCGCGGCAACACGTTGCGCGGGTGCATCGCGATCCGCTGTGGCTGGCGAAGTTTCAGGCACGGGACGCGCGCTATCCGCCGGGACAGGGGCTGCTCGAGGGTCTTGTGCACACCGCGTTCCAGGGTCAGCCGCTGCGGGTTGCCGATCTGAACGCACCCGTGCAAGAGCCCTGGGCGCCCACGGGCGCGCAGCAGCAAGACCTTTTGGCCCTGAACCTGCGCTCCATACTGGCCGTGCCCCTGATGGCGCATGGTCACCGCCTTGGGGTGATCTGCTTGGCTCGAGGCGCGTGCGCACGCCGGTACAGCGCAGACGATCTCACCCTCGCGGCGGATCTGGCCCGGCGCGCCGCGGTCTCCGTCTTGAACGCTCGCCTGCTTCAGGCCCTGCGCGACGCAGACCGGATGAAGGATGTCTTCCTGGCCACCCTGGCGCACGAGTTGCGTAACCCTCTGGCGCCCATTGCGGCGGGGCTGTCCATCCTTCAGCGGGTGCCGGGCGATCGCGTGCGGGTGGAACAGGTCACCGCCATGATCGGGCGCCAGGTGCAGCAGCTCACACGCCTGCTCGATGACCTGCTCGGTGTGGCACGCATCGCCAGCGGCAAGATGCCCTCCGAACCCACCCCCATCCCGGCGGACTCCGCGGGGCTGGGGCAAGGCAGCGAATTCGTCGTGCACCTGCCGCGCCCGTCTCAGGTTCAGGGCAGCGGTTAGCATCCGCGCATGACGTCTAACCTGAAGATCGACTTCGTCTCCGACATTGCCTGCCCCTGGTGCGCCGTCGGCTTGGCCTCCCTGGAGCAGGCGCTGCAGCGACTGCAGGCTGCGGGCATCACCGCGCAAGTGCAGTTCCAGCCCTTCCAACTCAATCCGCAGATGGGGCCTGAGGGTCAGGATCTGGCGGAACACCTCACGGAGAAATACGGCTCCACCCCCGCGCAGCAGGCCGCCAACTGGCAGGCCCTGTGTCAGCGGGCTGCGGCCGTCGGTTTTGAGTTCCGGCCCGAGGGGCGCGGTCGCACCTGGAACACCTTCAAGGCGCACCGCTTGCTGCATTGGGCCGGCGAGCAAGGACTGGGTCCGCAGCGCGCCCTGAAGATGGCGCTGTTGCAAGCGTATTTCACACGCGGCGAGAACCCCTCGGATGACACGGTGCTGGTGCAGGCCGTGCAGGCTGCGGGCCTGGATGCCGAGCGCGCCCGCGCCATTTTGGCGAGCGACGAGTACACGTCGCAGGTGCGTGAGCGCCAGCGCTTTTACACACAGGCGGGGATCAGCGCTGTGCCCTCGGTGATCATCAACGACCAGCACCTGGTGCAAGGCGGTCAGCCGCCCGAGGTGTTCGAACAGGCCCTGCGGCAGATCGCCGCGCAGGCCGCCTAAGACGCAGCGCCTGCCGGTGCCTCGTAGGCCGATATCGGCACGCAGGCGCAAAACAGGTTGCGATCACCCCAGACGTTGTCCACCCGGCCCACCGGCGGCCAGTACTTGGCGTAGTAGCGACCTTCGAGCACCGCTGCACCGGCTTCCCGCGGATAGGCATGTTGCCAATCGCCGGTGAGCAAGCTCGCGGCGGTGTGCGGGGCGTGCTTCAGGGGGTTGTCCTCGCGCGGCCACTGGCCCGACTCGATGGTGCGGATCTCGTCGCGGATCGCGATCATCGCGTCGATGAAACGATCGAGTTCGGCCAGCGTCTCGCTCTCGGTGGGCTCCACCATCAGCGTGCCGGCCACCGGAAAGCTCAGGGTCGGCGCGTGAAAACCGTAGTCGATCAGGCGCTTGGCCACGTCTTCGGCGGTGACGCCGCTGGTGTCCTTCAGAGGGCGCAGGTCCAGGATGCACTCGTGGGCCACTCGCCCGTTCTCGCTGGCGTACAGGGTGGGGTAGTGCGGAGCCAGTCGCTTGCTGATGTAGTTGGCCGACAGGATCGCCACCTCGGTGGCTTGACGCAGGCCTTCGGGGCCCATCATGCGGCAGTACATCCAGCTAATCGGCAGCACCGCCGCATTACCCAGGGGCGCGGCGGATACCGCGCCCACGCGGTGCGGATTCGCTTCGATAGCTTGGCCCGAAGCCGCGTCGCCTGTCGCATGGCCAGGCAGGAAAGGCACCAGGTCCTCCACCACGCACACCGGGCCCACGCCCGGGCCGCCGCCGCCGTGCGGGATGCAGAAGGTCTTGTGCAGGTTCAGGTGGCTCACATCGCCGCCGAACTCGCCGGGCGCGGCCACGCCCACCAGCGCGTTCATATTGGCGCCGTCCACATAGACGCGGCCGCCATGCTGGTGAACCAGCGCACACAGATCCTTGACCTGGGTCTCGAACACGCCGTGGGTGCTGGGGTAGGTGATCATCACCGCCGCGAGACGGTCAGCGTATTGCGCGCACTTGGCGGCGAGATCGGTCATGTCGACGTTGCCGTTCGCGTCGCAGGCTGTCACCACCACCTGCATGCCCACCATCTGCGCGCTGGCCGGGTTGGTGCCGTGGGCGGAGGAGGGGATCAGGCACACATCACGGTGATGGTCGCCGCGGCTCTCGTGCCAGGCCTTGATCACGAGCAGGCCGGCGTACTCGCCTTGAGAGCCGGCATTGGGTTGCAGGCTGATGCCCGCATAGCCGGTGGCTTGGCACAGCCACTCACGCAGCTGCGCGTCGAGCTGCGCATAGCCTTGCAGCTGGTCGGCCGGCGCGAAGGGATGCACCTGCGCGAACTCGGGCCAGGTGATGGGGATCATCTCGCTGGTCGCATTGAGCTTCATCGTGCAGCTGCCCAGAGGGATCATGCTGCGATCGAGTGCCAGGTCCTTGTCCGACAGCGCGCGGATGTAGCGCAGCATCGCGGTTTCGCTGTGATGCGAGTTGAACACCGGGTGGGTGAGGAAGGCGCTGGTGCGACGCAGGCTGTCGGGGATCAGGGGCTCGACGCCTTTTTCGAAAGCATCCACATCCGGCAGGGCCTGGCCGTCTTGTGCGAACACCGACCACAGCAAATTCAGATCGTCGCGGGTGGTCGTCTCGTCCAGCGAGACGTACACCCACTGGCCCGCATGCACGCGCAGATTGGCGCCGCGATCGCGGGCGCGCTCCGCCAGCGTGGCCGCGACGTCGGCACCTACGCGTACGGCTAGCGTGTCGAAGGCGCTGTCATGTTCGATCGTGTACCCGAGCTGGCGCAGGCCCGCCGCCAGGACGGCGGTGTAGGCGGCCACGCGTTGCGCGATGCGTTTGAGGCCCTGCGGCCCGTGGAAGACGGCATACATGCTGGCCACCACCGCCGGCAGTACCTGCGCGGTGCAGATGTTGGAGGTGGCTTTCTCGCGGCGTATGTGTTGTTCGCGGGTTTGCAGGGCCAGGCGGTAGGCCGGGTTGCCGTGCGCATCGATGCTCACGCCCACCAGTCGCCCGGGTAGCGAGCGTTTGAATTCGTCGCGGCAGGCCATATAGGCTGCATGCGGTCCGCCCGCGCCCATGGGCATGCCCAGGCGTTGCGTGGTGCCCACCACGATGTCGGCGCCCCATTCACCCGGCGGCGTGAGCAGCGTGAGTGCCAGCAGGTCGGCGGCCACAATGAAGGCGCCTTGCTGCGCGTGGGTCTGGTCGGCGTTTGCGCGCAGATCGGCGATGCGGCCGCTGGTGGTGGGGTAGGCCGCCAGCGCGCCAAAGTGCGGTCGGCCCAGTGCGTCTTGCCATTGCTGCACGGACTCGGTCACCACCACTTCGATTCCCAGGGGCTGCGCGCGCGTTTGTACGACCTCGATCACCTGCGGATGGTTGTCGCCCGCGACCACGAAGAGGGCGCTCGCGCTCTTGACGCTGCGTTTGGCCAGCGTCATGGCCTCAGCCGCTGCCGTGGCCTCATCGAGCATCGAGGCATTGGCGATCGGCATGCCCGTGAGCTCGCACACCATGGTCTGGAAATTCACCAGGGCTTCCATGCGGCCTTGGCTGATCTCGGCCTGGTAGGGCGTGTAGGCGGTGTACCAGGCGGGGTTCTCCAGGATGTTGCGCAGGATCACCGTGGGCGTGTGCGTGCCGTAGTAGCCCTGGCCGATGAAGCTGCGCATCACGCGGTTCTGACTTGCCAGTGCTTTGAGTTCGGCCAGTGCCGCCGCTTCGGTGACCGGCGCGGGCAGCTTCATCGAACTGGTGCGGGCAATCGCGCGCGGCACGATGCCATCAATCAGCGCGCGGCGTGAGGCTTCGCCGATCACCGACAGCATGTGCTGTTCGTCGGCTTCGCCGATACCGATATGGCGGGCGATGAACTGGTCGGCATCCTCGAGCTCGCGTAAGGGGCGGGCAGCTTGCATCAGCATGGCGTTGTTCCTTTGGCGAGGGGTGGGATCAGCCGTTTTGCGAGAAGGCGGCGTAAGCGGTTTCGTCCATCAGCGGCTCGAGCTGCTCGGGATTGGCCAGCTTGACCTTGAAGAACCAGCCCTGACCCAGCGGGTCGGTATTGGCCAGCGAGGGGTCGGCGCGCAGCGCTTCGTTCACCTCGGTCACCTCGCCGTTGACCGGCATGAAGACATCGGCGGCGGCTTTCACCGATTCGACGACTCCCGCCACGTCGCCCTGGGCGTAGGTGCGGCCCACTTCCGGCAGGTCCACGAACACCACATCGCCCAGCGCGTCTTGCGCATGCACAGTGATGCCCACGGTGGCCGGGGCGTTGCCCTCGGACTGGATCCATTCGTGATCGGGCGTGTACTTCAAGGTCATGATGTCTCCAAGTGAGAAATGAAAAAAGGGTTCAGGCGGCCGGGCCGCGGTAGTAGCGTGTGGGCACAAAGGGCAGGTCGGCCACGGCCATGGGCACAGGCTTGCCGCGCACCAGGGCCTGCAAGCGGGTGCCACTGACAGCCAGGGCCGACTCCACATAGCCCATGGCCACGGGTTGGTCGCAGGTGGGGCCGAGCAAGCCACTGGTGACCTCGCCCACGCGCCGGCCCGCCAGGTCTTGTAATTCGGTGTGTTCGCGCACGGGCACGCGCTCCTGCGCGATCAGGCCGACCCGTTTGCGCGTGAGGGGTGCCGTGCCATCGAGCTGGCCCAGCACGCGGTCCGCACCCGGGAAGCCCCCCGCGCGCGCGCCTCCGGTGCGGCGCACCTTCTGCATGGCCCAGCCCAGGGCGGCTTCGACCGGTGTGGTGGTGGTGTCAATGTCGTTGCCATACAGGCACAGACCCGCTTCCAGGCGCAGCGAGTTGCGTGCACCCAGGCCGATCGGCTTGACCTCGGGCTGCGCCAGCAGCGCGCGCGCCAGCGCCGAGGCGGCCGTCGCGGGCACCGAGATCTCGAAACCGTCTTCGCCGGTGTAGCCGCTGCGCGTGAGGAACAACTCGGTGCCTTGCCAGGTGAAGCGCGCACCGGTCATGAACACCAGCCGCTCCACACCCGGCACCAGCCGCGACAAGGCCGCAACAGCCTGCGGGCCTTGCAGCGCCAGCAGGGCCTGCTCGGGCAGGGGCTGCACGGTGCAACGCGTGCCGATGCGCGCCTGAATGTGGGCGATGTCGGCGGCCTTGCAGGCGCCATTGACGATGACGAACAGGTCGTCGCCGCGATTCACGAACATCAGGTCGTCCAGGATCGTGCCCGTGTCGGACAGCAGCAGGCCATAGCGCTGCTTGCCCACGCCCAGGCCGATCACGTCCACCGGCATCAGCGACTCGAAGGCGGCCGCTGCATCGGGCCCCACCAGCCGAAGCTGGCCCATGTGCGAGACGTCAAACAGGCCCGCGGCGCTGCGGGTGTGGCGGTGTTCGGCCATCAGGCCGGCGGGATATTGCACCGGCATGGCATAGCCCGCGAAGGGCACCATGCGCGCGCCCAACTCCAGATGCAAGGCGTGCAAGGGCGTGTGCAGCAGGGGCTGCGACGCAGGGGATTCGACGGGGGCGCTGGACATGGACTCTCCGCAGGCAGGGCTTCGATCCATGGCTTTCGCCATGGGGGAGCCCGGCTGTCCGCTTTACCTGAGAGATTCGCCCTGCCTGGCCATGCCAATCAGGGGTTGCTCCTTCGGTGGGCGCCCATCGCACACGGCGGGGCGCCTCTCTCCAGCAGGGAAACGCCCCGTTGCCGGGGCGTGTCGTCAGTCCTGGGTGCCTGAGCGTTCGGCGTTCAGCCTGCGCCTTCGGCGGCCGCTAGCCCGTGGGGACCTGCGGCGCTCTCCTGACGACGCTGCATTGTAGCCGCCCATCGCGCGCGCTCGGCGTAGGTCCTGCGACCTACATATTGGCGTAATTGGGCCCGCCGCCGCCCTCGGGCACGACCCACACGATGTTCTGGGTCGGGTCCTTGATGTCGCAGGTTTTGCAGTGCACGCAGTTTTGCGCGTTGATCTGCAGGCGATCACCGCCCGAAGCGTCCTTCACATACTCGTAAACACCCGCCGGGCAATAGCGCGACTCGGGGCCGGCAAAGCGCTTGAGGTTGATCGCCACCGGCGCCGAGGGGTCGGTGAGCGTAAGGTGGGCCGGCTGGTCCTCGGCGTGGTTGGTGTTGGAGATGAACACCGACGACAGGCGGTCAAAGGTGAGCTTGCCATCGGGCTTGGGGTACTCGATGGGCGCGCACTGGTTGGCGGGCTTGAGATACAGGTGATCCGGCTTCTCGCGGTGCAGCGTCCAGGGAATATGCCCGCGCAGCAGGAACTGCTCGACGCCCGTCATCACCGTGGCCAGAGGCAGGCCCTTCTTGAACCACTGTTTGAAGTTACGCGCCTTGTGCAATTCGGTGTGCAGCCAAGAGGACTCGAAGGCCGCGGGATAGGCGGTGAGTTCGTCGTGGCGACGGCCCGCCAGCAGCGCGTCGAAGGCGGCTTCGGCGGCCAGCATGCCGGTCTTGATCGCGGCGTGACTGCCCTTGATGCGCGATGCATTGAGGTAGCCCGCGTCGCACCCGACCAGCGCGCCGCCGGGGAACACCGTCTTGGGCAGCGACAACAGGCCGCCCACCGTGAGCGCGCGTGCGCCATAAGCCAGGCGCTTGGCCGGCTTTCCACCCTCGGGCGTGTCGAAATACCAGCGGATGTTGGGGTGTGTCTTGAAACGCTGGAACTCCTCGAAGGGAGACAGCCAGGGGTTGCTGTAATCCAGGCCCACCACATAGCCCACAGCCACCTGGTTGTTTTCCATGTGATAGAGGAAGGACCCGCCATAGGTGTCGTTGTCCAAGGGCCAGCCTGCGGTGTGCACCGCCAGCCCCGGTTGGTGGCGCGCCGGATCGATCTCCCACACCTCTTTGATGCCGATGCTGTAGCTTTGCGGATCGCTCTTGGCATCGAGACGGAAATTGGCGATCAACTGCTTGCCCAGGTGACCGCGTGCGCCTTCGGCAAAGAGCGTGTACTTGGCGTGCAGCTCCATCCCGAGCTGGAAGTTCTCGGTGGGTTGCCCACTCTTGCTCACGCCCATATTGGCCGTGGCCACGCCCTTGATCGAGCCGTTTTCATTGAACAGAACTTCGGCCGCCGGAAAACCTGGGAAGATTTCCACGCCCAGGCTCTCGGCCTGCTGCGCCAGCCAGCGCGTGAGGTTGGCCAGGCTGATGATGTAGTTGCCGTCGTTGTGGAAGTTTTTTGGCAGCAGGAAGTTGGGCGTGCGCATCGCCCCGGTCTCGGTCAGAAACAGGAAGGCGTCTTCGGTGACGGGCTGGTTCAGGGGCGCGCCCAGGGCCTTCCAGTTGGGGAACAACTCGGTGAGCGCGCGCGGATCCATGATGGCGCCCGAGAGGATGTGGGCGCCTGGCTCCGAGCCTTTTTCCAGCACCACCACCGAAATGTCCTGGCCTTTTGCGCTGGCCAGTTGCTTCAGGCGGATGGCGGCAGACAGGCCGGCGGGGCCCGCGCCCACCACCACCACGTCGTAGTCCATCGCTTCGCGGGGGCCGTACTTCGCCAGTATCTCGTCGTGGGTCATCGTGTCTCGCGGATAATGAATTTCAGGGAATGGACCTGCGGGTCGCGCCTGGCGCTCGCCCGATTGCAACTCCATTCAATCGTCACATTCTATTGCGGTGACCGGTGCGCGCCGGCCCCCGCCAGGAGCCCTCCCATGAGCTACAACATCGATCTTTCCGGGCGCGTGGCCCTGGTCACGGGGGCATCCAGTGGCCTGGGGGCCCAGGCCGCCCGCACCCTTGCCCGCGCCGGGGCCGCTGTGGTCCTGGCCGCCCGCCGCACCGAAAAGCTCAAAGATCTGCGCGCCCAAATCGAGAGCGAGGGCGGCGACGCCCACATCGCCGCGCTGGATGTCACCGACGTGGCCAGCATCCGCGCCGCCGTCGCCCATGCCGAAACCGAGGTGGGTTCGCTGGACATTCTCGTGAACAACGCCGGCATCGCCGCCACCCAGCGTCTGCAGGACGTGGCCGAAGACGACTTCGATCGGCTCTTTGACACCAATGTGCGCGGCGCCTTCTTCACCGCCCAGGAAGTGGCCAAACGCATGCTGGCCCGCGCCCAGGGTGCCGCCCCCGGCACCTACACCGGTGGGCGCATCATCAACATCGCTTCGATGGCCGGCCTGAAGGTCTTGCCGCAGATTGGTGTGTACGCCATGAGCAAGGCCGCCGTGGTTCATATGACGCGGGCCATGGCCTTGGAGTGGGGACGCTTTGGCATCAACGTCAACGCGATCTGCCCCGGCTACATCGACACCGAGATCAACCATCACCACTGGTCCACCGAGCAGGGTCAGAAGCTGGTGCAGATGATGCCCCGCAAGCGCGTGGGCCGCCCCGAAGATCTGGATGCCTTGCTCGTGATGCTCGCCAGTAAAGAAACTCACTTCGTCAATGGCGCGGTCATCGCCGCCGACGACGGCTTTGCCCTCTGACCCATGAAACTCGAACTGCCCGAAAAGAAGAAACTGGTCTACACGCTCACGCTCCCGATCCGCTGGGGCGACATGGACGCGATGGGCCATGTGAACAACACCCTGTACTTTCGCTACATGGAGACCATCCGGATCGACTGGTTCAAGGCCATCAATGCCTTACCCAATCCGCTGGGGCAGGGCCCAGTGATCGTCAATGCCTTTTGCAATTTCTACCGGCAGTTCGAGTACCCGGCCGATGTCCTGGTTCGGATGTATGTGAGCGATCCGGGACGCAGCAGCTTCGAGAGCTGGACCACCATGGCGCGTGCCTCGGAACCCGACGTGATCTGCGCCGCGGGAGGTGCGACCACCGTCTGGACAGATTTCCCGGCGCAAAAATCGGCGCCGCTGCCGGACTGGCTGCGCCCGCATCTCGAATAAGCCGCGGCTTATTTGGCGCGCGGCACCCGCCCGAGCAGGTAGAACTCGGGGTTGGGCATCATGTTCGAGAAGCTCGCCATGCGGTTGGACAGGCCAAAGAAGGCCGTGATGGCCGCAATGTCCCAGGCGTCCTCGTCGTCAAAGCCATGCGCATGCAAGGCCTCGAAGTCGGCGTCGTTGATCTCGTGCGAACGCAAGCACACCTTCATGGCGAAATCGAGCATGGCGTGCTGGCGCGGTGTGATGTCGGCCTTGCGGTAGTTGACGGCCACCTGGTCGGCCACCAGGGGTTTCTTCTCGTAGATGCGCAAGATGGCGCCGTGGGCCACCACGCAATACAGGCACTCGTTGGCGGCGCTGGTGGTCGTGACGATCATCTCGCGGTCGCCCTTGGTCAGGTGGCCGCCTTCCTTGAGCATCAGGGCGTCGTGGTAGGCGAAGAAGGCCCGCCACTCGGCCGGCCGGCGCGCCAGCGCCAGGAACACATTGGGCACGAAGCCGCTTTTCTCTTGCACCTCCAGGATGCGCGCGCGCATGTCCTCGGGCAGGTCCTTCAGATCGGGCAGGGGGTAGCGTGTGGCCATGGGGTGCTCCTAGAGTGGGGGAATGCAGGGGATGGTGAGGGCTTCACGCCCCCGCTATCAACTTATGGACCAGATCGGCGGTGGTGTTCGCCTTGTATTTGCGCATCAGGCGAGCCCGGTAGATTTCCACGGTGCGGTGGCTGATCGTCAGGGCCTTGCCGATTTCCTTGGACGTCATGCCATCGAGCAGGCGGGCGGCCACTTCACGTTCGCGCGGCGTGAGTTCGGCACCCACCGGCCGCTGCGCGCTCAGGTCTTCGAAGGACCAGATGCCTGCCTCGTGCGGCGCGCCTGGCACCAGTGCACGCCCCGATACATGGCACCAAAACAACTCGCCGGTGGCCCGCTTCATGATGCGGTCGTCGGCGTACGAGCCGCGGGCATTGAGGATGGGAGCCATGCGCGCACCCAGTCGCTCGTACTCGTCGGCGCTCGGATACAGGACCTGAAAAGTCTGTCCGATCAACTGCTCGCGCGAGGCGGCAAACATCTCGCACAAGGCCTGGTTGCAGTCGACGATCCCGCGGTTCCTCGACAGGCACAGCCCCACGGGCGCCAGGTCGAAGGCGGTGCGGTAGTCGACGTCCATAGGGTGGGGCTTTAGGGAAAACTACGTAAAGGAATAAGTAGTATCGTAGCGGTTCTCCGGCGCACGGCGCGCCGGGGTTTCCCAGAGGAGACCCATTTCCGTGAACAAGATTTTTCCTTCTGCTGCGAAGGCGCTCGAAGGCGTCCTGCGCGACGGGCAGCTCATCGCCGTCGGCGGCTTCGGCCTGTGCGGCATTCCCGAGGCGCTGATTGAGGCCGTGCGTGAGAGCGGCGTCAAGAACCTCACCGCCATTTCCAACAACGCGGGTGTCGACGGCTTCGGCCTGGGCAAGCTGCTGGAGACGCGGCAGATTCGCAAGATGATCGCCAGCTATGTGGGCGAGAACAAGGAGTTCGAGCGCCAGTTCCTGGCCGGCGAGCTCGAGCTCGAGTTCACGCCCCAGGGCACGCTGGCCGAGAAGCTGCGCGCCGGCGGCGCGGGCATTCCCGCCTTCTTCACCAAGACCGGTGTGGGCACCCTGGTGGCCGAGGGCAAGGAGCTGCGCGAATTCGGTGGCCAGACCTATGTCATGGAGCACGCGCTGTTCCCCGACGTCGCCCTGGTCAAGGCCGACATCGCCGACCGCTCGGGCAATCTGCGCTTTAACCTCACCGCCCGCAACTTCAACCCGGCGGCCGCTACGGCGGGCAAGGTCTGCATCGTGGAGGTCGAGCGCATCGTCGCCACCGGCGAACTCGCGCCTGACGACATCCACCTGCCCGGCATCTACGTGCACCGCATCGTGCACAACCCCACGCCCGAGAAGCGCATCGAGAAGCGCACCACCCGGCCCCGCAAGTAAAGGAGACCCTCATGCCCTGGACTCAAGACGAAATGGCCGCACGCGCGGCGCACG
>Ga0315899_10006523_pt1 | contig 12577 bp, 13 predicted proteins | sample LakEriMetagenome_2_FD_203518 | JGI IMG/M metagenome (GOLD analysis project Ga0315899, IMG submission 203518) | Freshwater fungal communities from buoy surface, Lake Erie, Ohio, United States - Buoy 4 MA112 | ecosystem: Environmental > Aquatic > Freshwater > Lake | place: USA: Lake Erie, Ohio...
TCAACATCATTACGATGGAATCACTTAATCGGTCCGAAATTATTTGTGAATACTACTGCAGTATTTTCGGATTATAAGTTTTCATTTGGTGCAGAACAAGATGGATTTGAATTCAAATTGTTTTCCGGAATTCGTGATTACAACTTAAAGACCGACTTCTCGTACATACCAAACAGCAAGCACTATGTGCGTTTCGGAGCCAATTATACATGGCACATTTTTACGCCTAACAATGTTTCCGCAAAACAAGGAGAAACGGAATTTGATTTGGGCGGATTGAAAAAACAATATGCGCATGAAGCCGGTATTTACATTAACGACGATTGGGATATTACAGATCGTATTCGTGTTAGTCCCGGATTACGCTTTTCTTACTTCATGCAAGTTGGACCTTTTGATCGTTACCTAACTGATGTTACAGGACGTGTTACAGATACGATTTCGTACGGCAGAGGCGAAAAAGTGCAAGACTATTACGGAATTGAACCTCGAATCAGCGTGCGTTTCATTACTGACGAAAACTCCTCCGTAAAAGCATCGTTTACTCAGAACTATCAATATGTGCATTTGGCAACTTTATCACCAATTTCTTTACCGACTGATATTTGGGTGCCATGTTCGGATGTGGTGAAACCGCAAATCGGAAGACAGTATGCATTAGGATACTTCAGGAATTTCCTGAACAACACGTATGAAACTTCAGTTGAAGTGTATTACAAAAAAATGCTCAATCAGGTTGAATTCGCACCGGGAGCATTGCCTGAAGACAACGTCAATAACAACACCGATAACAGTTTCGTTTTCGGAACAGGCGAATCGTACGGCGCAGAATTTTTTGTCAAGAAAAGAACCGGAAAACTAACGGGATGGATTGGCTACACTTTGTCGTGGACTACAAGAACATTCCCTGATATTGAAGACGGCAGAGTGTTTTATGCGCGTTATGATCGCCGTCATGATGCATCAGTTGCGTTATCGTACGAGCTCAATGATAAATGGACGTTCGGATCCATCTTCGTTTACGGAACAGGTAATGCCATAACACTTCCGGTTTCCCGTTATTTGATTGAAGGAGAAATTGTGCCGGAATACGGGCCACGAAACAGTTTCCGTATGGCGCCTTATCATCGCTTAGACATTTCCGCAACATACACCTGCAAAGAGAAAAAGTTGTTCCATCGTTTGCCGTATCGCAGCAGCTGGAACTTCTCGGTGTACAATGTGTACAATCGTCGCAATCCGTATTTTATTTATTTCGACAATGAAGGCAGTGTTGCAGAAGGAAACATAACAGTCAAAGCCAAGCAGGTTTCTCTCTTCCCTATTCTTCCATCCGTAACCTGGAACTTCCATTTTTAAGCGCCATGAAAAAATTACTGATAATCATACTACCCGCGTTATTCCTATTCTCCTGCGAACAGGAAATTACTGTTGACTTGCCCGAAGTAGAACAACGCATTGTTATTGACGGTGGAATTTTTGCCGGAGAAAATCCCTTTGTTGCGGTAACACGCAGCGCAGGATATTTCGATCCGATTGATTCTGCATCGCTTGCCAATTATGTTGTTACCAATGCTATTGTTATTGTCAGCGACGGCAGCATTACTGATACGTTAACGCTAACGTTTGATCCGAATTTACCAGTTCCGCTCGTGTACAAAAGCACACTCATCACCGGACAAGTAGGTCGCACATATTTTTTAACTGTTATCGCCGACGGACAAACCGTTACTTCCGAAACGACAATTCTAAACCCCATTGCACTGGATAGCGTATGGTTTGAACCTGACCGTCCAGGTGACAGTCTCGGGTTTTCGTGGGCTCGTTTAACAGATCCTGCCGGTTTTGGCAATGCGTACCGTTGGTTTGCAAAACGCAGTCAGGATGCACGCTTCTTAACCTCATTCGGAAGTACATTCGACGATCAGTTTGTGGATGGAAAAACATTCGACTTTGCATACATACGTGCAGTTGAAGACGGATCAACAGCTCCGGAAGATAACAATCGTGAACGCGGCTATTACAAAATAGGCGACACCGTTATTGTGAAGTTCTGCACCATTGGCGTGAATGAATCTGATTTTTTCAGAACCCTCGAAACTGAAGTTGCCAATAACGGAAATCCTTTTGCAGCTCCGGGTGTGATTAAAACCAATATCAGAAACGGATTGGGCATTTGGTGCGGTTATTCTCCGGCATACGATACCATCATTTGTCAATAAAAGACAACAATTCGTTGAATTCGCATTATTCACAGTGTGATTTCCATCACATTGCGTGCCCATTATATGTGTAATTTTGTACCCGCAAATCAGTACGAATTTTAACACACCAAAAATATGAGCACACCGGAAAAAGTAAATTGTTTGATCATCGGTTCAGGTCCTGCAGGTTATACTGCTGCTATTTATGCTGCACGCGCCGATTTAAAACCTATGATGTATATGGGTCCGGAGCCCGGCGGACAACTAACTACCACCACAGAAGTAGAAAATTATCCGGGATTCCCGCACGGCGTTCAGGGTCCTGAAATGATGGAATTGTTTAAGAAACAAGCCGAACGATTCGCAACCGATATCCGTTATGGTTGGGCCACCAAAGTTGATTTTTCGGGACCAGTACATAAAGTTTGGGTGGATGACGGAAAAGTGGAGATTCATGCAAACACCGTAATCATTGCTACCGGAGCATCAGCAAAATGGTTGGGATTAGAATCCGAACAAAAATATCGTAGCATCGGCGGTGTTTCCGCCTGTGCCGTATGTGATGGATTCTTCTATCGCGGAAAAGACGTAGCAATCGTTGGTGCAGGTGATACTGCAGCAGAAGAAGCCACTTACCTGGCAAAATTGTGCAACAAAGTGTACATGATTGTTCGTCGCGAAGAAATGCGTGCTTCAAAAGCTATGCAACACCGTGTATTGAATACCCCAAATATCGAAGTGTTGTGGAATACGGATACGAAAGAAGTTTTGGGTGATGACAAAGGCGTGAATGCTGTGATTGTAACTAACAGCAAAACGGGTGAAGATCGCAAACTTGACGTGTACGGATTCTTTGTTGCAATTGGTCATAAACCCAACACTGATGTATTTAAGGATTGGTTGGAAATGGACGAAGCGGGATACATTAAAACTATTCCTGGAACATCCAAAACCAACATAGAAGGCGTTTTTGCCGTAGGTGATGCGCAGGATAAAGTATACCGTCAGGCAGTTACTGCCGCCGGCAGCGGATGTATGGGTGCATTGGATGCTGAGCGTTATCTGGCATCAAAAGGCATTCACTAATGCGTTTATAACAATATTAATTTGCCCGCCTCGTGCGGGCTTTTTACTTTTAAGAAATAATTCCACTTCCCCGTGAATAATCCAATCCTGTTCGCTCTGATTGTTTGCCTATTTTCTGCAGGTGGACTTTTCGCGCAATTGGGCAAGCAAAAAAATCTCGTTACGTTTTATCTTTTCGAAAACGTGTACGATTCTACCATGGGTATCGACATCTACGACAAGCTGATCAAACAGATGGGCGGAGACTCCATTCGTTATACACCGAAAGGTTATGTCTGTCAGGGAAACTGGGAAGATTATTACAAAAGCGGAGCGGTTATACACCTGGGGTATTATGTAGACGGACAATTACAGAGCTTCAAAAATTTTTACGAAAACGGCCAGGTAGAACGTGAGTTTAAATCGTTGGATTATACCCGTTATCAGATGGTGTTGTATTATCCGGACGGAAAAGTTCGATCGGATATTATTTACTATCACGGCGAACCTCAAATCACGAAAGAGTATTTCCCTAATGGCAATCCTGAAATACTGGAAGAGTTTGCTAAGAAAAACGAATACCTGATGTATAGAACGTTGTATTTTGAAAACAACAAGATGCAAAGTGATACGAGATTGGTAGATCTTAAGAAAAAACGATACTCGCATAAAGAATATCACGAAACCGGAAACCTGATGGAAGAAGGAACGCTCGTGTATTACGAAGAAGTGGACAACTTCCTCAAAGAAGGTACCTGGAAAGTGTACGATGAAAACGGGAAGCAAATCGCTACGCAAGTGTGGTCGCGCGGGCAATTAGCGGAAGAAAAGAAGTTGTAGTTATTTCTTGTGGCGTAGCTTCAATAGGTCGATGACATCCTCCAAACTGTATCCTTTTGCCGTCAGCAACACCAAGTAGTGATACATCAAATCAGCTGCTTCGTTCAGAAATAATTCCTTGTTGTTGTCTTTCGATTCAATCACCAACTCAACAGCTTCTTCACCAACTTTCTGTGCTACTTTATTAATTCCTTTCGCAAGTAATTGTGCAGTATACGATGAATCGGGCGCAGCGTTAACACGACTTTGAATTACGCGTTCTAACTCTTGCAAAAAATAACCTTCATTATCTTCATTCCAACACGTTGACTCACCTGTATGGCATGTCGGACCTTGTGGATGAACTTTAATTAAAATAGAATCCGCATCGCAATCCAAATGAATCGATACCACCTTCAACACATTTCCACTTTCTTCTCCTTTAGTCCACAAGCGCTGTTTCGAACGACTGTAGAACGTCACCAAACCTTTATGGATAGTCTCGGCATAAGATTCTTCATTCATATAACCCTGCATCAATACAACACGTGTATCTGCATCCTGAATAATTGCCGGTAACAAACCTCCGGGACCTTTACTAAAATTGGGTTGAGCCGTTGCCATCTATTCCGTAATAAATTCCAATAAACGAGTACTGTAGGTTGAAAATCCTGCTACGACAGGAACATTGCCATGATCTGCGCCTGAAACCAGATAAGAATATTTCGGATTGCCTTTACTGTTATCAAACACTACTTGTCCGTGAGTGGTATAGTTCAGGAAATTATCACCTGTACCATGAATCCACAGTAATGGTTGATTGCACAATTTAATTTCTTCCGCGTTATCAATTTTTAAGTTGGTAAAATAAGATCCCGGCATCGCCAGTTGTGAACCGTCTTCACCCATAACCGCTGCAGAAGCAAACGGCGCTTCTAAAATTATTTTTGACGGACGCATACTTCGAGGATGTGCAGATAACTCAACAGCCGGGGCGCTGCCCATACTAAAACCATACACCACAAGTCTTGCATTCGTCAAACCATTTGTCTTCAACCAATTCATTGCTGCATCCACATCTGCATACAAACCATCTTCAGTTGGTGTACCTTCCGAACGACCGAACCCACGATAATCCAGCATCAACACACCATAACGATGCTTACTTCCTGTATGAGCCAGCAATTTCGCACGTTGCCAATAAAAGTCCATGTGCCATTTATTGCCATGACAATAAAGTATTACCGTATCTATACTTATGCGATTGATATCTCCCAAATACACTGCATAGATCGTTGTTGGTGAACTTTCACCGGGAGCTTGAGAAGCTAACGTAAATTCATGAATCATGCTATCCTGAATTTTGTACGTTTCATCCAATATGAAATCCTGTTCACCGGTATAATTGTCGCGTTCGTAACGTTCCAATTTATCAGTGGTGTTGTACAACATCGAATCCAATCGCAGGCAGGAACTACCCGCTACGGCTAATGCAAAAAATAGAATAAATGTTCTCATGTTAAAACAATCTGTAAATACCGAAATAAAGTCCGAATGCACCGTTGCCTGCAATTCCTACATAGTCTACAACATTAGGCTTATTTGCAGTGAATGGCGCAATAGATTTTACTTCATATTGAAACATCCATTTTTCGTTTTGCTTACGATAACCGACATGAAACGCGGGCAACAATTTCGTGGGTTGTTCAACCTGATGAGAACGTTGTTTTGCAAATTCCACCCAGGCATCTGCTCCGGCATACAACATTCCTCCACGCGAACCAACGTACCTATATGCGTTAAAACCTACCTGAGGCCAAATTTTTCTATTCCATTCCCATCTATCGATAGCCATATTCAAACCGAAATTCATGCTTATGCCAAACGTATCCTTTTCCCACACCGACCAACACGCTCCCGCATCTGCCTGAAAAGTTCCAAATGCTAAAGATGTAGTGTGCAAATTTCCGTATATAGTGAAACCGGTATCCAGACCATAACCATAGCCAACGGTTGTCATAGGAATTGGTATTACCGCACCCCCGAACTTAATGGTCGGTCCACCAAACGAAGCATTGACAGCATGTTGACCAACTTCCAGCGGGCGTACATAACGCGTAGGAGCACATTGAGAGAAAATTACAGCTGCTGCTACAGCAACCATACATAACCATTTCATAAACGAACAGGTATTTGATGTTGCGCTAATTTACTTTTTAATTGCGGGATAGTGACTTCTCCATAGTGAAAGATGCCCGCCGCCAAAGCTGCATCAGCTTTACCACGTGTAAAAACTTCCACAAAATGAGTTTCATTCCCTGCACCTCCGGATGCAATAACAGGCACTTCAACCAATTCGGAAATTAATGAAGTGAACTCCACTGCAAAACCACTTTTTGTTCCGTCGTGATCCATTGAAGTTAGCAACAATTCTCCCGCACCACGATCCACAGCTTCCTGTATCCATGCTATCGCCGATTTACCCGTGGATAGTCGTCCTCCATTTAAGTACACGATCCAATCGTCCTGTTCGCGCTTAACATCAACAGCAAGCACCACACACTGTGAACCAAAATTACCTGCTAATTCATTAATCAATTCAGGACGTTTGAATGCAGCAGAGTTCACCGAAATTTTATCAGCCCCTGAACTTAGTAACGCTTGAACATCATCAATACTACTTACACCACCACCTACAGTGAACGGAATATTAATTGCCGCTGCAACCTGCTCCACTAAATGCACCAACGTTTTGCGCTTTTCATGCGTTGCTGTTATGTCTAGAAAAACCAATTCATCAGCACCTTGCTCTGCATAACGAGCTGCAAGTTCAACAGGATCACCGGCGTCCTTCAGTGCAACAAAGTTTACACCTTTCACCGTACGGCCATCTTTAATATCCAGACAAGGAACAATGCGTTTGGTCAACATATACTATGCGCTTCTTTGTTTAAGTTGAACCGAAGAAATTTTTCCTTCATAAATCGCTTTTCCCACAATCACTCCATGACAGCCAAGCTCTTCTAAACGATCTATATCATCCATGCATGACACGCCTCCACTGGCTATTAATACAACTGCAGGATGACGCTGTAAGATGTCCCGATACAAATCAAGAGACGGTCCTTGAAGCAATCCATCTTTAGCAATATCAGTGCAGAAAAATTGTTGCACTCCTGCATCGTTCCATTGCTGTATAAAACCCATCACATCAATGTCTGTTTGTTGTAACCAACCCGAAATGGCCAGCTTTCCTTCGCGAACATCTGCGCCAATCATAAATCGCTCAGGGCCTAATTCACTCATCCATTCTTTCAAAGCACCGGGATTTTTAACAGCAATACTTCCCACACTAATCCATTGCGCTCCGGCATTCACCACTTGCCGCGCAGTTTCAGCATCTGTAACTCCACCTCCGAAATCAATTTGCAAACCTGTATGTTTCGCAATTTCCTCTAAAACACGAAGATTCTCAACTGCTCCGGCTTTCGCGCCATCAAGGTCTACAAGATGTAATCGTTTAATTCCTAATTGCTCAAATTCCTTTGCTACGTCTGCAGGATGATCATGGTAAACTTTCTTCGCCGCATAATCGCCTTGCGATAGTCGCACACATTTTCCGTCGATCAAATCAATAGCCGGTATAATCGTTATCATATCGTAAGTTCCAGAAAGTTTCTCATGATTAACTCGCCATCTACTCCACTCTTTTCAGGGTGAAACTGCAGCGCATAAAAATTATCCTTGTATAAAGCCGCACTAAACGGCAAAATATAATCAGTTGTTGCTACTGTTGAAGTTCCAATTTCCGCATAAAAACTGTGCACGTAATACACAAAAGGAGCTTCGGGAAGTCCTTTAAACAGTCGACCTTGGCAGCTACTCAATGTATTCCAGCCCATGTGTGGCACTTTAAATCCGGAATTTTCTTGTGACGGAAATCGTTTCACGGAATTTGAAAAAATACCCAGGCCTTTCACATTACCTTCCTCGCTATGCCTGCACATGAGTTGCATGCCCAAACAAATTCCAAGAACGGGTTGCTTCAACTCTTTGATCACAAGATCCAACTGATGCTCGCGCAAAAACTTCATGGCGCTGGAAGCTTCGCCCACTCCCGGAAATATCACTTTATCCGCAGCCCTAAGACGATCCGGATCAGCTGTAATTTCGGGTGTTATACCAAATCGTTGCAAAGCATATTGCACGGATCGTGTATTACCTGCATTGTATTGAACAATCGCAATTTTCACTCGACATTGTTTTATTGGTGAACTTAAACACTAGGGTTGATATTGGATGAAGTTACTCAAAACGTCTTCTCCAAATTGTGACAAAATCGACTCGGGATGGTACTGCACACCAAACAACTGTCGCGACTTACTTTCTATACTCATTACACAACCCGACTCATCGCGAGAAGTAACATGTACGTCATTCGGCAACGATGATTCATCCACAGCCCATGAATGATAACGGCCAACCGCAATGCCATCGGGTACGCCTCGATACAATACATCACCTCTTTCTGTAATTGAAATAGGTGTTGCTATTCCATGCATCACGCGTTCCAGATTATACAGCCGCGCGCCCAAAAATTCAGATACCGCCTGATGACCAAGACAAACACCAAGGAGCGGTTTTTGTCCTGCATAACGTCTGATCACTTCTGGCATCAAACCGGCATCCTTAGGCAAACCCGGACCTGGAGAAAGTATAATTCTTTCGCAGGAATCGAGCGCATCAAAATCAACTTCATCGTTACGCATCACCGGTACATCCTCGTAGGTGATCTTCTCTACCAGATGAACGAGATTGTATGTGAACGAATCGTAATTGTCTATTATTATAATCTTATTCATGTCATTGAATTTTGCGTAAAACAAACAGAGCCCGCTGTGCTAGCGGGCTCTGTAGTATTTTAATACATACAAATAAGCATTACACAGCGCAATTTGAGCACAGTGAATGCCACCAATGAAATGTAATTGTTGCAACGTTCATGAGGCAAATATAGAAGGAATTTGTTTTTACTCCCAAGAATTACTTTACTAAAAGTAAAATCTAAGCAACAGTGTAACGATAAGTGCACTTCGTATCTTTGAAACATGCGTCCACTATTTCTGTTCCGCCTGTCATTCTTGTTGCTACTATTCTGTCAAACACTGAGTGCACAAAAAATAAAACCGGGATTTGACCCCGTCGAGTTACGCGAACTGATGCAATTATCCGTGTTTCAAATTGATACTCCATGGACCAACATGTTGTATCCGCAACCAGCCAATTATCAACTCTCATATCGTTCATCGGAAATGGCTCTGGATAATCGTTGGGATTTATGGCAAAGAAAAGATTCCGTTGCAGTAATCAGCATTCGAGGTACAACGGGTAATGCAGAATCGTGGCTCGAAAATTTTTATGCGGGAATGGTCCCCGCTATTCATCAGCTCACATTGGCGAATGGAAAAATCTTCAAATACCAACTGGCTGCTGACTCAGGCGCATTTGTTCATGTGGGGTGGACAATCGCATTGGCATACTTGCAGGAGTCCGTGGTGGAACAAATCAATTCAAACTACAAAAACGGAAATAAAGAATTCTTGATTGTTGGACACAGTCAGGGTGGCGCCATCGCTTGTCTTCTCACGTCATACTTGCATTACGAGCGCGGAAAAAAAATCCCTACAGATGTAATCATTAAGACGTACGCCACAGCGGCACCCAAACCCGGCAATTTGAAATATGCTTATGATTACGATTTCATAACACGTGACGGATGGGCATTTCGTGTTGTAAATGCTTCCGATTGGGTACCGGAAGTACCTTTCGCGATTCAAACATTAAATGACTTAAATCCGGTTAATCCCTTTGCCAACATCAGTTCACTGATGAGCAGAACACGTGGACCCCAGAAGTGGGTAACTAAAAGTGTGATCCGAAAAATGAATCGCGCGGTGCGAAAAAGCGAACGCAAATTCAGAAAGTTTTTAGGCAAGCGCGTGGGATTCTTGGTGCGAAGATCTTTACCCGGAACACCCAAATACCAATATGTACGCAGCATGAATTATGTGCCTTGCGGAACGCCAATAATTCTTATGCCGAATGCAGCATATCGTCAAAAATATCCAGATGATCCAAACCGAATATTTCGTCACCACTTCTTCGGACCATACTTTTTCTTACTGGACACCTATTATCCGCGTAAGGGATAATTACAATTTACCTTTAGTGCTTGGTAAAATCAATTTGTCTGTATTCCGAGTTACTGCCATGCCAATAGCTTTTGCTAACGCCTTAAAAATGGCCTCAATTTTATGATGTTCGTTTGTGCCTTCCGCTTTAATATTCAAATTGCATCGAGCAGCATCAGTAAATGATTTAAAGAAATGATAAAACATTTCTGTTGGCATATCGCCGACTTTTTCGCGCTTAAATTCCGCATCCCATTCCAGCCAAGGTCGCCCGCCAAAATCAATGGCCACTTGTGCCAAACAATCATCCATTGGTAAACAGAAACCATATCGGGTAATTCCTTTCTTATCGCCCAATGCTGAAGCTACAGCCTCACCTAAAGTAATCGCAGTATCTTCAATGGTGTGATGTTCATCAATATGTAAATCTCCCTTTGTTTCAATCACTAAATCACTTCCTGAATGTTTCCCAATTTGCTCCAGCATGTGATCGAAAAAATTCAAACCTGTGCTAATACTGCAAAGACCGCGACCATCCGGATTAAACACAACACGTATCGAAGTTTCGTTGGTAATGCGTTGATGTTCTACCCTTCTATCATCACTCAGTAAATAATTGGAGATGGTTTGCCAATCATTAGCAATCAAAGTAATCTTGTTTGTCCAATCACCCGGCTCATCGTAGCTGCGAATAAAAATACTCTTGCAACCCATATTCTGAGCAAGCATAACATCGGTAATACGATCTCCGATGACATACGAATTCGCTAAATCATAACTATCCGAAAAATATTTCGTCAGCATACCGGTGCCGGGCTTTCTTGATGGCAATGGATTATCCGCGAAACTGCGATCAATACAGATCTCGGAAAATTCAACCCCTTCACCTTTTAAAATATCCAACATCAAATTATGCGTGGGCCAAAAAGTTTCTTCCGGAAATGATGCTGTTCCCAAACCATCCTGATTCGTAACCATCACCAATTCGAAACGTCCCGTCGCCGCAATTTTACCAAGTTGTGTGATTACACCGGGCAAAAACTTCAGCTTCTCAAATCCGTCAATTTGAAAAGTTACAGGAGGCTCCGCAATCAGCGTTCCGTCTCTGTCGATAAATAAAACTCTCTTTTTCATGACTTGACTAATGAATATTCTGACAACACTTTAAGCAACTTCCTATTTTCATCCGGCGTGCCTACCGTAATACGCAAGCATCCTTCGCATAACAGCACATTTGATCTGTCTCTGACGATAATGCCATTGCCAACGAGATAATGATAAATCTCACGCGGATCATTGAATTTCACTAACAAAAAGTTAGCATCGGAAGGATACACATGCTGAACAAACGACAACTGTTTCAAATGAACGCTTAACGCTTCACGCTCCTTCACTGTTGTCCTGATCCAATCATTCACTTGTTCAATGTGATCTAGCGAATTCAATGCTTCACGTTGCGCTACTTCACTAATGTTATACGGCGGTTTTATGCGATTCAATATTTGAATGATATCTTCCGACGCGAACGCCATGCCGATGCGCAAACCCGCAAGTCCCCAAGCTTTAGATAGCGTTTGTAAAACCACCAAATTGGGATATTCCACCAACTCCGCAATCATGCTCTTGCTGCGGGAATAATTGATATATGCTTCATCAACGATAACTATTCCGTTAAAGTTATTCAGCAACAATTCTACATCCTCACGTTGCATGGAATTACCGGTCGGATTATTCGGAGAGCAAATCCAGATCAATTTTGTTTGCGGTGAAATCAAGCTGCCGATCAAATCAATATCCAACTGAAAATTCGGCAACAGTGGAGCGCGTTTTACAAACACATCATTAATATTAGCACTCACTTCATACATGCCGTATGTTGGTGGCGTGATAATAACATTGTCTTTACCCGGATTACAGAATGCTCTGTATAAAAGATCAATCGGTTCATCACTGCCATTACCCAAAAATATATTGTGTGCGGGAACTCCTTTTACCGCACTGATTTTCTCTTTTAAACTGCGCTGCAGCGGATCAGGATAACGGTTGAAGGTAACAGCGGCGGGTGAACCGAAACTATTTTCATTGGCATCCAAAAATATTTCAGCAGCGCCTTTAAACTCATCACGTGCGGATGAATACGGCGTTAACACCTTGATGTTATTCCGAAGTAGTGTATTTATATCAAACATAGTCGCTTTGATTTAATCGTATCGTTACTGCATTTGCATGGGCGCGCAAGCCTTCCGCTTCAGCCATCAATTCAACTGCTCGACCGATTGCTTGCAAACCATCACGCGT
>Ga0315899_10006525_pt1 | contig 12576 bp, 11 predicted proteins | sample LakEriMetagenome_2_FD_203518 | JGI IMG/M metagenome (GOLD analysis project Ga0315899, IMG submission 203518) | Freshwater fungal communities from buoy surface, Lake Erie, Ohio, United States - Buoy 4 MA112 | ecosystem: Environmental > Aquatic > Freshwater > Lake | place: USA: Lake Erie, Ohio...
GCTTCTGCCGGTGCTTGCGCCGCTGGTGGCCTATTTCGGCGTGCTCGCCATTTCGGGTTCGAAGGCCAACGCCTTCGCGGCTCTCGGCGCCTCGCTGCTGGGCGTGATCGTCAACGGCCTGTTCGTCGCCATCTCGATGACGTCGGGCGGCGGCGCGTGGGACAACGCCAAGAAGTCTTTTGAAGACGGCTTCGTGGACAAGGACGGCGTGAAGCACCTCAAGGGTTCGGAAGCCCATAAGGCCTCCGTCACCGGCGACACCGTCGGCGACCCCTACAAGGACACCGCCGGCCCGGCCGTGAACCCGGCCATCAAGATCACCAACATCGTCGCCCTGCTTCTGCTCGCGATTCTCGCGCACTGAGGCGAAGGCTGACGAAACGAGAAAAGGCGGGGGAAACCCCGCCTTTTTTCTTTTGGGCGCGGCGATGTTCGCAGGCCAAACAAAAGGCCGGCGCGGGGCCGGCCTTCGTGCGTCGTTTGCGCGTCGCGCTTCGCCCGTCAGATCAGCTGAAGCGCATCAGGTTCGAGAGCATGTTGCGGATGAAGGAGGATTCCGCACCCGCCGTCGGCGTCGTGCGGGTGAGGAAGTCGACCACGCGTCCGTCCTCGATGCCGTAATTGGCGATGCGCTCCACGCGTTTGCCCTTGCCGAAGTAAACCGCGAACACGCGTTGGTCCGTGATCTTCGGCTGCATGAAGGCGAGGGGGCGCTCCGTGCGCTGGCTGATGTAATACCAGGCGTCGCCGCCCACGGTGGACGTGGTCGAGGGCGTGCCCATCGCGACGAGCACCTGTTCTGCGGAGGCGCCGACGCGCACCTGCGACACGGTCTTGTCGTCGAGCACATGGCCGCGGATGTGGGTCCCGTCATAGGCGCAGCCGCCGAGCGCCGCGCCGGCGCCAAGCGCGCCGGCCAGAAGCAGCGCGCGCGCCGCGCGACGCGCCAGACCCGTCGCCTTCGTCTTCAAACCCTCAGCCTGAACGCGGTCTACGCCATGCATGTCGTTGCTCCGGATCGAAGGGGCGGGCCGCGGCGCGGGGCCGGCGGCGCGTGAGAATTTCGCTTGCATCCGCCTCGCCCGATGCCTAACCCCCGGTCATGCGAAAAGCAAGGCGGGCGGTTGCGCGCCGCCGGCTCGCGCAAGGAGAGAGTCCTGTGTTCGCGCAAGTCCTGAGCCTCTTCCGCCGCTCTCCCAACCAGCCTCTCGTGGACCGCCTGCATGGCGAGATCATGGCCGCGGCGCGCCAGCCCGTTCTGTTCACGGACTATGGCGCGGCCGATACCGTGGCGGGGCGGTTCGAGGTGCTGTGCCTGAGCGCCGCCGTGGCGGTCGCCCCCATCGCCGCTTTGCCAGAGCCCGGTCCGGCCATCGCGCAGGAGGTCACCGACGCGCTGTTCCGTCATTTCGACGTGGCCCTGCGCGAGATCGGCGTGGGCGACGTCACGGTGCCGAAGAAGATGAAGGCGCTCGCGCAGGGCTATCTGGGCCGGGTCGCCGCCTATTCCGGCCCGCTGGAGAGCGGGGACGCGGACGGCCTCGCTCTGGCCATCGCGCGCAACGTCTTCGGCGACGAGAACCTCGCGCAGGGCGCGCAGGCGCAACGCATGGCGCGTTATGCGTTATCATGGCGGGCGGATTTCGCGGGCCTCACGGTCGAGCGGCTGATCGCCGGCCCGCTTCCGCAGCGCGACGCCAAAACCGTCTCCTAAAACAGCCTTTTTCTGAACAGCGAGGCCGACCATGCCCAAAAGCCCTCCGGCCCCGACGGATCCCCACGCGCCGCCCCTCTCGCGCCCGGTCACCGTCGAGGAGCTGATGCGCCGGCCCGACGAGCCCTATGAGCTTGAGGCCGACGCCGACGAGCGCGCGGCGCTCGCCGCCTTCGACGCGATTCCCGCCATCGGCGCGCTCAAGGCGTCGTTCAAGGTCGCCCGCCACGGCAAATATCTGCGCGTGACCGGGGAGGTGCGCGCGCGGGTGACGCAGACCTGCGTCGTCACGCTCGAGGATTTCGAGAGCGAGATCGTAGAGCCGGTGGACGTGCGCTTCGCCGAAAGCGCGCCGCGCGCGCCCGAGGCCCGGCGCGAGCCGGAGGGGCGCATGTCCCGCCGCAGGGCCGAGACCCTGCGGGCGGAGGAGGCGCGCGGGCGGGCCCATGCGCCAGCCCCGCCGCCGGCGGCGCTGGAGCAGGAGGGGGATGAAGATCCGCCCGATCCCATCGTGGACGGGCGCATTGATCTGGGCGCGCTGGCGGCGGAGTTTCTGGCGCTTGGGCTCGATCCTTATCCCCGCAAGCCGGGCGCCTCTTTCGAGGGAGCGGAGCCTGAGCCGGAGCGCGACTCGCCCTTCGCGGCTCTGGCCCGCCTGAAGGCCGGAGAGGGCGGCTAGGGCGGGCCTCCGGCCGGTCAAGGGGCCCGCCACGCGAAAGGATTGCCTTCGCCCCGCAAACGGCTATTGTCCGCCGCCCGTGCGACCCCGGGGGGCCGGGAGGCACCCGCAGGAGCAGTCCACTCTAATGCCCAATTCCGTGCGGATCGCCCTTGACGCCATGGGGGGCGACCATGGCCCGCAGGTCGTGGCGGCCGGCGCCGCGCTCGCCCTGCGCAAGAGGCCTGACATCCGTTTCCTGATGTTCGGCGACGAGAACGCGGTCCGCGCCGCGGTCAGCGAACACCCCGGTCTCGCGCAGGCGACGACCATCATTCATTCCGCCGTGTCGATCCGCATGGACGACCAGCCGAGTCAGGCCCTGCGCAAGGGCCGGCGCACGTCCTCCATGTGGATGGCGATCGACGCCGTGAAGCGCGGCGAGGCCGACGCCGCCGTCTCAGCCGGCAACACCGGCGCGCTCATGGCTATGGCGAAAATCTGCCTGCACACGATGAAGGGCATCGAGCGGCCCGCGCTCGCCGCGCGCTGGCCGACTTTGCGCGGCCAATCCGTCGTGCTCGATCTCGGCGCCTCCATCGGCGCGGACTCCGAACATCTCGTCAATCTGTCCGTGATGGGCGCGGCGATGGCGCGCGTGCTTCTGGGCGTGCAGCGCCCGAGCGTCGGCCTGCTCAACGTAGGCGTGGAGGAGATCAAGGGCATCGAAGAGGTGAAGGCCGCGGGCCGCACTCTGCGCGAGGCCGATTTCCCTGACCTTGATTACAAGGGCTTCGTCGAGGGCGACGACATCGGCGCCGGCGCGGTGGACGTCGTCGTGACCGAAGGCTTCACCGGCAACATCGCGCTCAAGACCGCCGAAGGCACGGCAAAACAGATGGGCGCTTATCTCAAGAGCGCCATGTCGAGCGGGCTCCTGTCGCGAATCGGCTATCTTTTCGCGCGCGGCGCTTTCGCGCAGCTCAAGGAGAAGATGGACCCGCGGCGCTCCAACGGCGCGGTCTTCCTTGGACTGGAAGGAATCGTTGTGAAAAGCCACGGCGGCGCCGATCCTCTGGGCTTCTCGGTCGCCATCGATGTGGGCTATGAAGTGGTGCGCCAGAATTTGCTGGCGAAGATCGGCGATCTCATCGCCCAGTCGCATGACGCGCTTGCGCAAGCCGCAGCGGCCGCGGATTCCGCGGCCCAGAACTGAACACCTGACGGAAAAGGCGCGCAGCGCATGAGCCAAATGCGAAAGGTCTGGCGTTCTGTGGTCGAGGGCGTCGGCGCCCGTCTGCCCGAGAAGCGCGTCACCAACGCCGACCTCGAGAAAATGGTGGACACGTCCGACGACTGGATCGTGCAGCGCACGGGCATTCGCGAACGGCGCATTGCGGGGCCGGGCGAGACGACCTCCACGCTCGCGACGGGCGCGGCGCAGGAGGCGCTCGCCAATGCCGGGCGCAGCGCCGCCGACGTCGATCTCATCGTCGTGGCGACCTCTACGCCGGATTACACCTTCCCCTCCACCGCGACGCAGGTGCAGGCGGCCCTCGGCGTCACGCGCGGCGCAGCCTTCGATGTGCAGGCGGTGTGTTCGGGTTTCGTCTATGCGGTGACCATCGCCGACAAGTTCATCGCGTCGGGCTCGCATGAATGCGCGCTTGTGATCGGCGCCGAAACCTTCTCTCGCATTCTCGACTGGAAGGACCGCACGACCTGCGTGCTCTTCGGCGACGGCGCCGGCGCCATCGTGCTTGCGCGCGCAGAAGGCGAGGGGACGATCGCGGATCGCGGCGTGCTCACCACCCATCTGCGCTCGGATGGGCGCCATCGCGAAAAGCTGTTCGTGGATGGCGGGCCCTCCACCACGGGCACGGTGGGACATCTGCGCATGTCGGGGCGCGACGTCTTCCGCCACGCGGTCGGCATGGTGACGGATGTGATGACCGACGCGTTCGCCGCCACCGGCACGAGCGCGCAGGATCTTGCGTGGTTCGTGCCGCATCAGGCCAATGAGCGCATCATCGACGCCTCGGCGGAAAAGCTCGGCATCGCGCCGGAGAAGATCGTGAAGACCGTGCAGATGCACGGCAATACGTCGGCCGCCTCCATTCCGCTCGCCCTCTCCGTCGCCTGCGGCGACGGACGCATCAAAAAGGGCGACCTTGTGATGCTGGAGGCGATGGGCGGCGGCTTCACATGGGGTTCGGCGCTCGTGCGCTGGTGAGGCCCTGCGGAGGCGCGTCCGCCTCTGCGTCAGGATCGCTTGACTTTACACAAGCTTGAGCCTTAGATCGGCGTGGTTTCACGTCTATTGATTTGTTGTTTCGACTCCAATGATTGGTGCTGTCATGAAGGCGGACAATTTTGAAGCCAGGGAAGGTCGCACCGTCACGCGTGCGGATCTCGCGGAAGCTGTTTATCGCCGCGTGGGCCTGTCGCGCGCCGAATCCGCCGAGCTTGTCGAAGCCGTGCTCCAGGAAATCTGCGACACGCTCGAGGGGGGCGAAATCGTAAAGCTTTCTTCCTTCGGATCGTTCATGGTTCGAGACAAGGGCGAGCGAATCGGGCGTAATCCCAAGACGGGCGTCGAAGTGCCGATCTCGCCGCGCCGGGTCATGGTGTTCAAACCGTCGAACATTCTGAAGGCCCGGATCAACGGACAAGATGTGGCCGACGAATAGCCGGGCCTCCGCCGTGGAGCCTGCGCCGCCCGACGATCCGCGCGGGCAGGAGGCCATGGAGAAAAGCAGCGAAGCCTACCGCACCATCAGCGAAGCGGCTGAGGAGCTCGACCTGCCGCAGCACGTGCTGCGCTTCTGGGAGACGCGTTTCCCGCAGGTGCGTCCGCTCAAGCGCGGGGGCGGGCGGCGGTTCTATCGGCCGGACGATCTCGATCTGTTGCGCGCGATCCGCCATCTCCTCTATGGCGAGGGCTATACGATCCGCGGCGTGCAGAAAATGCTGAAGGAGCAGGGGCCGCGCGGCGTGATCGCGCAGGCGCTTGCGACGGGGGGCGGCGGCGTCCGCGCCTCCAGCCCGGCGCCCGCCTCGTTCGCGCCCGAACCGGAGGGTGATGGCGATCACGCAGACGTGCCCGAGCCCGATCTCGCGCCGGAGCCCGGCCCCGCATTGGCCCCAATGCTGCGCGAGGAGCCGCCCCTGTTCGCGCGCGCGCCCGCAGCGGCGCCCGTGATCGCGCCGGCGAAGCTGAACGAGCCGCCGCTGAACCAGCCAATGCTGAACCAGCCAATGCTGAACTTGCCGCTCTTCCATCCCGAGCCGGAGCCCGAATCATTCGTGAGGCCCGCGCGGGGGCCGCAGGGCTTCGCGCTGGGCCAAGAGGATCTGCGCCGGCTTGAAAGCGCGCTTGCGGACCTTGAAGAATGTCGCCGTCTTCTGAGCGCCGCCGCCGCCTGAGGCGCGCGGTTGCATGCGGGCGAGCCCTTCTCTATAAGGCCCGCAGTCGGAGTGTAGCGCAGCCCGGTTAGCGCACTAGTCTGGGGGACTAGGGGTCGTGGGTTCGAATCCCGCCACTCCGACCATTTTCTCTTACGATTCGATGGCCGCTCCGGCGCTCTCCAGCGCACGGGCGCGCATCGCCGCGCATCCCAGCGACGGCTTGCGGGCGCGTTCGCGCCGGTGGCGCAGGGCCGCGCCCGCGCGCGGTTACAGGCGGGTTACAGGGTGAGGGGCGATTGCGAGGCTACCGCTTTATGCCGCTTCTTATCCATCCTAATTTGCTCTCAAGGCTCAATCAGGCGATGAGATTTTTCACCGGCGCGAGATGCGCCGTCTGCGGGAATATCTTGTCGCCCAGAACCGCCGGCGACAGGCCCAGATGATCGGCGAGCGCGCCTTTGAGAATGGCGCGCAGATCGATGGTCGGCTTCAGATCGCGCCCCTGATAGAGCTGTGCGTCCTTGAGCCCCGGCCAGTCGGCGACGACGCGCCCGCCATTCACCGCGCCGCCCGCGAGAAAAGCAGCCGTCGCCACGCCATGGTCCGTGCCGCTGGCGCCATTGACGCGCGCGGTGCGTCCGAACTCGGTGACCACGACGATGATCGTATCGTCCCATGCGGGGCCGAGGCCGCGTTGAAATTCGTCAATCGCGCCGTCGAGGCCTGCGAGCAATTGCGCAAGACGCCCTGTCGCCGCGCCTTCCGCGATATGCGTGTCCCAACCATCGAAGGCGAGGGCGCCGATGCGCGGCCCGTCTTCCGCAGCGAGTAGTTTGGCCGCGCCGTGCGCAATCGCGCGCATGGCGGCCGCGGCGCCTGCGCCCTGTGGACGCTTGTCGCCAAGGTCGCGTGTGGCGACGCTCTCGATGGCGAGGCCCTGCGCAAGCGCGGCGCCAAGCGCTGGGTCGCGCGCGGCGTAAAGATCGCGCAGGCGCATGGCGAGATCGTCGTCCGCATGGGCGAGCTGGCTCGGCGCCCAGCCGGTGATGGCTGCAGGGCCGCGCAAGACGAGCGGCGTCGCAGCGCCGACGGCAAGGCCAGCGCGCACGCCTGGGCCTTTTGGCAATTCAAGCAGCGCGCGGTTGAGCCATCCTGACTCTGTGCGGCCGGGGCCGGGCTGCCCGCTCTCCAGCACGTCTTGTCCATCGAAGTGCGAGCGCTCGCGATAGCCGGTTGCGACCGCATGGATGATCGTGGCGCGTTTGCGCGCGAAGAGATCTGCGATGGTCGTCATCGAGGGATGAAGGCCGAAGAAACCGTCGAGCGGCAGCGCAGCGCCGTCGCCTGATTTGCGCAACGAGAGCGCGCCGCGCAGCGCGGCGTAATTGGGATCGCCCAAAGGCGCGACCGCCGAGAGGCCGTCGAGCGCGCCGCGCAGGATGATTGTGATGAAGCGAGGATCGCGCCTGCTCGCGCCCTGCGCGATTTTCGGCATGAAGGCGGAGGCGAAAAACGCGCCGCCGATGGCCGTCACATCACGGCGCGTCGGGTGGAGAAGGGTCCGCTGTTGCTTGCGCATCGGCTTATCTCCGTTGGAATTCGGGCGACATGAGAAGCAGGGCGAAGGCCTGGCGTCTGGATTCCGCGCGCGCGACCGTCTGGCGCGTCTCCTTTGAGGCGGCGGAACCGAAGGCGATCTCCAGAAGATCGATGGCGTTGAGGGAATCGCCGGCGCGGCGCGCGATCTCGTTTGCAACGTCGAGCCGCGCCTTCACGCCTTGCGCGGAGGCCCAATGGGCCGCCGTGTCGGGGAATCCGTTTGGCCCGGGCGGCTGCCACACAGGCTGGCCGAGCGAAGCGGCGGCCGTGTTGAAGCGCCCCGGATCTTCCGGCATTCGGCCTGTCAGGCGCGTCGTGGCGATGAGAAACTCCTGCGGCGTGCGCATTTTCGTGAGAGGCGGCGCCCATGCGTCATCGTCGCCGATCAACGCGAGGGCGAGCGCCTTCAGGTCGCCGTCCGTCTTGGTGAAGACCGACGCGAGGCGCTTCACCAGGCCTTGCGGGGGAACGTCGGCGACGAAGTGGCGGGCGAATTTCGTCGCGATGAAGGTCGCGGTCGCGGGATGGCGCGCGATGGCTGCGAGCGCGCGCCGGCCCTGTTCCTCGCCGGCGGATGGATAAGCTCTCCCGAGCAGCTTCTCGTCGCTTGGCTCATGGGCCTGCGGCAGAAAGACGAACGCGCCCACCTCGCCAATTCGCGCCTGCGGGCCTGCGAGCGTCCAGCCTGTGAGGATGCGCGCCAGCGCTGCGACATCGGCTTGCGTGTAGCCGCCGCCGACGCCCAGCGTATGCAGCTCGAGAATCTCGCGTGCGAAGTTTTCGTTGAGCCCGCGCTTGCGATCGCGGCCGGCTTGCGAATTGGGTCCGAACGAAGAGGTGTTGTCGAGATATTGCAACATGGCGGGATGGCGCTCGACCGCGAGCAGCATGTCGGCGAAACGCCCCAGGACGTGGGGACGGATCGCCTCGCGCTCAAACGCGCCCGCGCTTGCGCGCACGAGTCCGTCCTTGGCGACGGACACGCAGAAATGGTTTGACCAGAAGGCGACAAGCCGCTCGATGAACCCTGCCTCCGCAGCGCATTGCCGCTGCCAGCGCGCGAGGCTTTCAGCGCGGAAGATCTGTTGCAGCAGGCGCGCGTCGGCTTGTTGGGGCGGTTGCGTCGGCATGGAGTCGCCGGACGCTGGCGGGGCAGGTTGCGCCTGCCGCGCAAGCCGCATCTCTTCGCGCCGGGCGAAAAGCGCCTTCAGGTTTTCCGCTGAGGATTGAAGGCCGGGCGCTTCAAGAAGGCCTGCGCCCGGGCGGGACAATTCGCTCTTCAGAAAGCCGCGCGGATCACGCGCCGCGCTTTTGAGATCGCCGCTGGCGCCGCCGCGCGCGCCAAGACCGAAGCGATGCAGCGCCACAAGGGCGTTATGCTCGGTCGCGGCGACGGCCATGGCGGATCTCCCTGTGCGCGCGTCGTTTTAATTTTAGCACGAAATGCGGCGGAGCGGCGCCAGAACGAAAACTCCCCCGCCGCGCAAGGCCGTGCTTAAGAGGGCTTGAATCTCGCTCGCCCTTCAATGGCCGCTCCGGCGTACGCGAGCGTATTGCAGCGCAGCCTGGCGACGGCGCGCGGGCGCGTCTTCGTTGGCGGCGCATGTTCGCGCTGACAGTTTGATGACCGGCCGCATGGGTCATGGCGGACATTGTTCGCGCAATAGCGCGCGCCAACGTTGGTCAGACGGGCAGGTTCTCTCCCGGCGCCAAAATCACCAATTCACGCGCGCGCCCGCATTCCCTTCAGCGTTAACGGCGCTCATCCCTTCGGGGCGCGTGTTTCCGCGCGCACAGGGCGAGGCGCGCTGTTGCGCGGGATGTGCCGCGCGACCAGAGCGCTACGCCTACTACACCTGAAGTAGATACAACCATGCCATTAAGGAAACGAACGTGCTCTAAAGACTATAGACGTAACTGAATTATTTACGGGCAATCTCGGCTGTGTCACTAAATCCGAGGTCGGGCGGGCTTACTGAAACGTTCTGATCAGGAGGTTTAAATGGACATTCGGTCAATCATGACCAGCGTCGCGTTCTCAATCGCGTTTGCTTCTTATGCGTCGGCCCAAACGGTCGTTTCGGGCGCCCAGTTCACCGTTCAGGTGACTGTGAATGCGGGCTGCAAGATCGATAGCGGACCGAGCGGAACCATCAATTTTGGGTCCGCGTCAGGCGTTGCCGCCGCGCCCGGCGACGTGACCTCAAGTTTTGCGGTCACCTGCACGAACACGACGCCATACAAGTATTACTTCGCGAGCTCCAACGCTGTGACCAGCTCTGTGAACCGTCAGATGAAGAACGGTTCGTCGAGCGTTGGGTACAAAATTCTGCAGGGAACGACCGAAATGCCGAATGTTGCGACGACTGAGGTCGGCGCGACAGGGTCTGGCGTATCGCAAACCTACCCGCTGACCTTCAGGGTGACGAACTGGACCCCGACCGCGCCGGGCGTCTACACTGACACTGTGACGCTGAGCGTCGAATTTTAGCGCAGGACCGGGCGCGCGCCCTCGGCGCGCGCCTTCGTGCTTCCCTCATCATTCAGAAGAGAGACTTCATGAGACGAGATCATCGTCATTTGAAGGCGTTTCGTCTTGCCTGCTTATTGTCGCTCGCCGCGGCAGGGATGAGCGAAGCGGCGTCGCTCGCTGTCTCGCCCATTCGGGTCGAAGTTTTGCAGCCGGCGAGTTCGGGCGCCGTTACGCTGCGCAATGAGAGCGCACGCCCCATCGTTGGGCAGGTGAGAGTGTTTGAATGGACCTTACGCGATGGCAAGGATCACTTCGCGCCGACAGATCATGTTATCGCATCGCCTCCCATCGTCCAGATCGCCGCGGGATCCGAGGCGCTTGTTCGTCTCATCCGCATTCAGGGCGAGCCGATCAACGGAGAAAAATCTTACCGCCTTGTCGTTGACGAAGTGCCAGACGCCAATCGCGTTCGCAACATGGGCGTCAACCTCGCCATCCGCTATGCGCTGCCGCTGTTCTTCGTCCATCCAGACGCGAGCCCGTCCAGACTGGTCTGGTCGATCGAAAATCGCAGCGGGCGAAGAGTGCTTGTTGCAGCCAATTCCGGCGACCGCAGCGTTCGCATTTCCGATCTTTCGATTGGAGGCGTGAAAATTTCTTCCGGCCTTGCTGGCTATGTTCTGGGTCGTTCCGAACGCGTCTTCGATCTGCCGCGCGGGGCCCTTAGCGCGGGCGCGATCTCAGCGGAGACTGAAAAAGGGCGGCTCAATGCGCAGGTCAGTCGCTAAAGCGATCTGCGTCGCATTGTGCATTTGGCCTGGTCGCGCTGCGGCTGAGGGCGCGCTGCCTCCGATCACGCCACAGCCGACCCTTCTGGAGCAGTCCAGACATGTGTGGCTCGAGGTTCTGGTGAATGGCGAGCCTGTGAGCCCGCCTCAGCCCTTCCTTCTGGATCCTGCGCGCGGGGGCCTTTTTGTCGCGCGCCGGGTGCTTGCGGGGGCGGGCCTGCGTGTGAGCGCGGGCGTTCCAGAAGAGGAGATCGCAGTCGCAGCGCAGGGCCTTGCGTTTGAGCTTGATGACGCGCGTCTCCAGATCCGCTTTCAGGTCAGCGATGCGCAGCGCGCGCTGCGCGTGTTTGATGCAGCGGTTCGCAGGCAGAGACCGCAGCCGCGCTCCAATGTCGGACTTCTGATGAACTATTCCTTATTCGGCGGCGCAATAAACGACATAAAGACGGGGCGTCTTTCGTTCTCGGGAGCCAATGCAAATCTTGAAGGGCGTGCGTTCAGCGATTGGGGCGCTCTGGCGCAAAATCTGATTATCGGCGCAACGCCTTTCAATCCAGCGCCCAAAGCTCTGCGGCTCGACACATTCTATTCGTATGGAGATGTGGAGCGTGCGCACGAGGTGCGTCTGGGCGATACGATATCCGGCGGGCTTGCATGGACGCGCCCGTTGCGAATGGGAGGCATGCAGATACGCCGTGACTTTACGTTGCGATCGGACATTGTCACGCGCCCCATTCCCGTCATCAGCGGCACAGCGGCGGCGCCCTCCACGGTTGATGTGTTTCTGAGCGGCATTGGCGCTTACAGGCAGAATGTGGGAACTGGTCCATTCCAGATTACGAATATTCCTCTGCTTTCGAGCGGCGCTGGCGATGCGCGGGTGGTGGTGCGCGACGCGAGCGGACGGGAGGTGGAGACAAGTGTGCGCATCAACGCCCCGATCAGCATGCTGGCGCCGGGGTTGACGGATTATTCCGTTGAGGCGGGTTTCGCGCGTCGTAACTTTGGCCTTCGCTCCGCAGATTATGACCTGCGTCCTATCGCTTCCGCGACGGTCAGAAGAGGCTTGAATGAAAAGATCACGCTCGACGGGCATGTGGAAGGCGGGGCAGGGCTCATCCAGGGCGGAATAGGCTCGACAAGCTCTCTCGGGCCCTTCGGCGCGCTTATGACCGCCGCCGCCGGAAGTCACAGCGCGCGCGGCGCGGGCGCTCTCGGCTATGCCGGCTGGCAAGGGACACATCGGTGGTTCACGTTGTCCTTATCGAGCCAGCGCACCTTTGGTCGCTATGACGACCTTGCGTCCGTCACCGCCAGCAATGATGCGTTCAGGAACCTGTCCCCTTTCGAGAGGTTCAGCTTCTCGAGTCTGGGCGGCGAAACCCGCGCGCCCCGGAAGCTCGATCGTGCGTCACTCACCGCCTATGCGTCTCAGGCGAACGTCTCTTTCAGCATTGGATACATCAATCAAGTCAGCGAACAGGGCGTGCGCGCGCAGGTGACGACTTTGTCGGTGAACAAGCAATTCCCGTGGCGCGTCACCGGGTTCCTGAATGGGTTCGTCAACATCTCGGGCGCGCGAAACAAAGGCTTCTACGTCGGCCTTTCCATGCCGCTTGGTTCCGACATGTTCGCGTCGCTGGCTGCGACTGTCGGATCGGGCGGACGCCCGGGCGCATCGAGCGAAATCATCCGTCCCCAGCCACTGATGGAGGGTGAATATGGTTGGCGTGTGCGCGGCGCAGCCGGGGGAGATCGCACGACGCTCGCCTCCGGCACTTACCGTACCGCGGCAGGTCAGATCGGCGCGCAAGCCTCCAGCTATTCGGACTCTGTCTCCGCTGCTGCGACCTTCGATGGCGCGGTGGCGCTCATCGGCGGCGGGCTCACGTTCGGCAATCGCGTGAACTCCAGCTTTGTCGTGGTGGATGCAGGA